>ERZ773037.22-NODE-22-length-74551-cov-6.531035_pt1 | contig 74551 bp, 71 predicted proteins | sample MGYA00511466_ERZ773037 | MGnify/ENA primary metagenome ERZ773037 (study PRJEB29015, sample SAMEA2738146) | human oral metagenome | biome: human oral; feature: human-associated habitat; material: saliva | place: China | collected 2202 ... | reverse complement strand
CGTTTTATTATTTCATTTAATACAACAGTCTTACCTGTACCAGCGGCACCAGTATATTGGAATACTAATTCAGATGAATTTTTATACCATTCTACCGCTGCTGATACAACTGCTTCTTGACCTGGGTTTAAAGTAAATCCCATAATCATTATCTCCTTTTACGTTTCTTAGGTTCTATCTCTGGTGGATAGTCTATAGCTTCGTAACTGAATCTTGCTTCACCAAATAACATGAAATCTATAATCTCCATATATTGTAAAGAGGAGTTATAGTACTTTCTTGTAGTGAACTGTGTACCATCTGACATCATTACATGTAGTTGACTACGTGGATCATTAGCTGGACCAAATATCTTAAAGTAATTAGATAGATAGTAGCTATCGTCATCCCATTCATCAATAAAGATATCAAATAGGAACTTCATAATATTCTTATTATTAACTGGGTCAAATACAATAGAGTCACCATATGCACTTTCATAGTAGTCTACTGGCATTCTAAGATATTTACCCTTATAGTCTAGAGCTCTAAGATCTCCTTCATTATCTGGGATACAGATATTACGAGAATAGAAGTCTTTCTCTAAACCAAGTTTGCTTATTAGAGCGTATGTGGCACCAATTACATTCTCATCCCACATACACATTAGCGCGTTTTCCATTTCAAATATTCCTCATACCCCAAAACATTATAGTATATAAGAATTGAGGTGTAATAAACATGGATGATAAATATAATTCTGATTCTGGATTAGGATTCACCGAAGTTGGTATCCTAACTTCAGTATGTAATAAATACGAGCCTGGATATCAAACGTTTTATGTGCAAGCACTTAATCCGATGAATATGAAGTCTCCTATTAAAACTACAACTAAAGTTCAAAACCCAAATATCATTAATAAAGAAAAGTTCTCTACTGGCAAAGTTCAAACAGGTTCCAATATCCTTATTGAGATGCCTAAAGAGGTTGCTAGAAACTTTCCTACTAAATTTATACCTCCTGGGACTAGATTTACTATAGCATTCCTTGGTGGTGATATAAATAAACCAGTTGTTACAGGAAGGGATTACGATGGCTACGAAGACAACGCTAAATAATATTAGAGCATTCATCAACACAAAGCCAATCATAAGTACTGACTACTCAAATATGTCCTTCATTGAAGAACGTGAGCGTATTCAGTTTGCTGTTGGTAATATAGTCACTGATGACTATTTCCCAGAATTAAAAGCTAAATGCGTTAAAGTCCATCTTGATGATAAAGAGATTCAAAAATATAAATATAGACCTAAGATGTTAGCATATGATGTATATGATAACGCTGAGCTATATTATATCATTCTTAGAATCAATGATCTTTATAATGTCAAAGACTTTAACTTAAGTAAAAAGTATATCTATCTATTACCTAAGAAAGATCTCAATGCTTTTCTAGCTGACATCTATACTTTCAGTAATGATAATATACTTACATTTAATTCAAATCATAAGATTAAAAACGTATAACCAAAGGTCTAGGCTCATTGCAGTCTAGACCACTATTTATTCCAAGTGAACTCTATTACATCATCTATTAATGCTGGAGTACATCCTGAAATATCTTCTTGGTCATCATATAAGAGGGCATCCGTGTAAACTATCCTAGGAGTGCCATCTTCTAAGTCATCCATATTAAAATCTCTAACTACATTTGCAGCTCCCTGAATCTCTTCAGGTGGAGTTACTCCAAATTGTGTATAAGTATAGAGTTTTTCAGCATCAGTGAACTCATTAAACATTCTTAAACCAGTCTTAAGTACGATCTTAGTATCATCGAAGTTTGCTCCTCGATTATACGGATCAGCTTCATAACACTCTTCAAGTTCTTTAATGAATTCTGGACTAACACCATATGCATCGGATTTCTTTTTAACCGTATCTGATTCTTTAATCTCTACAGGTTTATCATTACCTAACAAAGATCCCCAGCTACCACTATTACTTTCATTATTTGCAGTCTTAAGCTCATTTAATGATAGTTTAGATAGAGGTTCAGCTAAGTGAATATCCTGTAAGAGTTCTAAAGGTCTTTCTTTAGAATAAGGTAAATAGAAGAATTGAGCTGATTGTGTTTTGAAACGTTTCTTAGCATTTGCCATACCAAGATATCTTCTACCATCAGCACCATCTTCTGGTACTAAGATGAATGCAGAGTCAGCATTTTCTGTAATCAAAGTAGATTCACCAATATTAGCTCGACCTACTTTACGTACTAAATCTGCTTCACTAGATTTACGACCTTCATCAATTATCTTAGCAGCATCACGGTTCAACTGAGATGCAGTGATAACTGGAATATGTTTAGCAATAGCGAATTCTTTGAATTCATCTACTACTGCACCAAGAGCTATACGCATATCACCACCCATGAGTTTGAAATCACGTGGTCTAATACGTTTAATATAGTCTTGTACTAAACAAACGACTTCTTGTCCATTAGCAGACATTTCGTCATAGATAGTATATAAGTAATCTGTGTCTACAGAGTTACTTGGTACATATCTAAATTCAATATCGATAGGTGAGTCATTAGTTACTCCTAAACCATTTTGTCTAAGAAGTTGCATTATTTCTTTATAGCCACCGAATTCACTAATGTCATCATCTGATACCAAGATACTAAATACACGTTCCAATGTCTCGTTCAACGTGTTTTCCATTGTTAAGAATAGAATAGTTGGACGTTTAGTTGGATCCTTTGTGGTTATATCTTTATTATTGCCCTTGATTTGGAGTGTTAGATTCAATAATGTACTAGATTTACCTTCACCAGGTAAGCCTAGATAAATATAACAACGATCATTTTCAAAGCCACCATTCAAGGATCTATTGATTGCTTGAATGCCTGTTTTTAATTTTGTAGAACCATCAAGAGATCTATTATACATATGAGCTACTGTTGCTTCGAATTGTTCATCATTAGATAATGATAGAGATTCAGAAACACTAGTTACACTTACATTCTCTTTGATCTTTCTACTGACTTCAGAAATTTGCTTTTGTACACCTTGGATGATTTTGAACTTATCAGTTTCATCGGATGTAACAAAATCACCATATTGATGATAGATATTAGACATAATAGATTGAGTATAGAATGAGTTTCTATGAGACCCAATATTATGCTCAATGAATGCTATTTCATTAGCACCCAATGGTTCATCTAATTTCTTTAATGAGAATAAATTTTTCTCATCTAATCCCTGCAATGCTGCTTGAAGTAAGATATCTCTATTTTCATATCCTTTGAGTCTAGCATCTACTAGTTGTCTTAGGAAATGGTAAGTATTCTTTTCACGTACTTGCTCTACGCTAAAATTCTTACCAGGGTCTACCATTGTAAGTAGTTCCCTTAAATCTGTTAATACACCCCTGTTTGAGGTATGTATGGTCTTTAAGATATAATTTGCATATAAGATCATTGACGATAGCGGTAATACATATCCGCCACCTATATCTTTCTTAGCCATCTTCAATCCTCACTTTACATAATTGATCACTCCTTTAAAAGTTCAATTAACTCTTCAGGAGTGATATAAGTAAATCCCTTACTATCATTTATATATCTACTTAGAATATCAAATTCAGTAAGGCTCTTGTCAGTAATATAATCAAATTCCCTGCACTGTTCAAGTACTTCTTGAGATTGTCTTCTGATTATATCATTCTTGTAATCACACTTAATAGCAATATTAGGATTATTCCTATAGAATGATTTAAGAATATTTATATTTTCGTGCTCTAGGGTGAATTCCATACGGATATTATGAACACCTTGAGCTTGCCGTTCTTTAATGAATGCAATAATCTTTTGAGGATCATCTTTGATCATCTCATCAAAGTTTATTGTATCATATCTATAAGACTGTATTTCTTCAAAATGAACGTAATACTGTCTTGTGTTTATATCATGTAATAAGATTAGATATCCTTTAGGTTGCTCTTCTCCATAACACCACCGATAAGGTGAGCCACAATAATAGAAGTCTTTTTCATAACAACCTTGGACGTGGACATGACCTGATATAACTGGTCCCATAGAATACTTGAAATTATCCATTCCAAATACTGGACTCGGTGCATCTAAGTCAATTTTATCTTTTCCATATATAGCACCTCTAATTGTACCATGCATGCATACTGCATCATAGTAGTTCTGATAGAGGATATTCTCGTAAAACTCCCTTCCCATTCCTGGCACTTCAGGTATACATAGGATACGTTTTTGTTTTACATATTCAAATTTTATAGTTTCAATTACACGTACATCTACTGATGGATCATTCATATATCTATAGAATAGTTTTGTCTGATTAGCATCATGTGATGGAGTACCATGTAATATAAATAACGTACATTGTTTAGTTCGACATACTTGAACTAATTCATCTATAAACTTCAATGCATACATAACTGCATCGGAGTTACTCATAAACTTATGGTGGAATAAATCACCATTAATTGAAATCAAGTCTAAGTCTAATAGCTTGATTCTATCTATAAATTGAGTCTTAAGAATCTCATATTGTTTAGCCGGATCAAATACCCCAAAATGGATATCTGAAATATGCGCTTCTGTTAAAATATTGCCTTTCATAATCTGCCTCTAATGAAAGAAAAGAACTCGTAAGGATCCCTGAAGGACCTTACTTTTATTTAATAATCTGTTAGACCATTAATAAAAAAATAATCCCAAGGATCATAGAAGATCCTTGGGAAATGGTTCTATTTAGTTATCATTTCGAAACATTCATAGAAGTTTTCATCATTAATATCTTCAGGCTTTAATTCATCTGTAGATGCATATCGATATCTGATAACGTTGTATTTAGCAGACTTCTCAATACGACCTAATGCGTCATTTAGAACTACACGAGCTACATCATTATCTTTAAATGTAACTCTCTTGTAGTTATGTAGTGCAGATTTCATTGCATCTTCTGAATCTAGCTCAATGAATGCTTTATAATCATCTGCATCTTCTAGATTAGAGTCAATGAATTGAACTACATGTCCTGTATCAATGATAATATCATCATCTGCTCCAGCTGGTAATGGATAACCATTGCCTGCAAGTCCAATGAATAAATCATTTAAGATTGCAGATGGATCAGTTGGATCATCAGAAGTGATTCTAAGAGATCTAATTGCATTATATTTATAGTTGTATTCATATTCTACTACAGCCGTTGTAGTATAAATAGTACAAGTATAAACTGGTCGAATATGATCACTAAAATCTAATGCAACCACTCTTGCTTTTTCATCTTCTTGTAAACTGTCAAATTCTGTTACCTCTTCAGCATTAGTTCGATCTCGACGACAGTCTAAATCGATTAATAATGCATGATCTTTCAATAGATTCAAAATTTGACGTAATTCTTTAAAACTTACATTGTACTTCTTACCTGCCATTAGGTTATACCTCCATACAATATTTCATTAGATTAACAAAAGATCCCATCAATCTATTGATGAGATTAATAAACAAGTATTCATCGATCTTATTAGTAATCTCTAATTCACGATCTCTGAATTTATTACTAGACACTATTTCATTAGTGACAGTATTCTTAATAGAAATTGTAATGATTGGTTTATCTTGATTAAGACCAATAGTACAATAACTAGTTTCATTAAGATCAAATTCAATATAGATTGAACCTGACTTGGAATATGTGATAGGGAGACCATCTTTCATATCCTTCGTATTATGGAAGAAGAAAGATATCTCTGCTATCTTAATGAATGCTGCCATCTCCCGCATCATATCATATGATGGAGAAGTATGGATTAAATCATCAAAGTATTTACCTAGTTTATATTTATATATCCACTTAGGTAAGAACCAACTAGGAATTGGTTCAGTGATTTTATCAAAGAATATGTTTTCCATGTTAGCTCCTTCTAAATTTCATAACCTCTTTCACTGAGGTATTTACTGAAATCAAAATCTTCATTGGATTGATTCATAGCAGTAATTGCTAGAATATCCATAAGATCAAGATACATAGCTTTAGCTTGTTCTTCTGTCATGATTCCTCCTAACTTAAAGTAGTTGGTTTAACTGTAGGCTTAGTATATGGAGTTATACTATTAAGCTCTTTACCAACTTCAATATATAATTCTTTAGTCTCTCTAAATGAGAGTGGAGTAAAGTTATCCTTATTTAGAGCAATAATAGTTAATGTAACAAACTCAAATATAGGATCTGTATCTACTCTGGCTATAATTTGCTTATTACCCTTGACATAATTTAGAATATAGATTAAGTCAGGTAATAATGGATCTTCATCTACAATTGCTCTACCAAAACAAGATACATATCTATCTTTATCATAAAGTAGATAAGTAGCTATTGTTTTATTTGGTCCAAAAGACTCAGTAGTTGTCGGATTAGAGCATATAGTTGTTAAGACTCTAGGAGCATTCCAAATACTTCTTAAGTCTTCCTTATCTTCAGTTGAATCGTATATACAAAAGTCATCTAGATTTTCATAATATGATGTAAAATCCATTAATAACTTCTCTGCTGTATTGATTGTATCTTGAAGAGCATTCAAAGTAGATTCATTATAGCATATCTTTGGAATTACTATAGCACATTCTTCTACTTCATCATCAAATATAAATCTGACTTCAAACGTAGCCTCTTTATTAAAGATAACTATAGCTCTATTGTCAGATTCAGGATCTGTAACTACCTCAATTCGAATCTTATCGAAATAGATAGCATTAAATATATCTATTAGAAGAGGAGATATAGTACCATGAATCATCATAATACTATTATCAGTTTCTTCTAAGTATTGTGTTATGATGGACTGTAGACGAGGAATGTCCTCGTCTGGCAGTACTTTAATTAAATCTACTGCCTTATCCATTATTTGCCACCTTTTGGAATACACTTAACAATACCAAGTAAATCGAATTCATCATTAATTGCTAAGCTATTAGATAAGCTGTATGCTGAGTTAATGATAACGATACCAGCTTTGACATCGTAAGTGATATAGGTGCTATATTTTGCAGAAATCTTAATTATATTACCATCTACTTCCACATAAGCTCCATCAGTTTTTAGTTTACCGACATCACTGCCTGGAGTGGATAGATAATCTGCTATGGATAGTAAACGTTTAATAGTAAGATCTGTAGAGAATCTTTTGAAAGATTTAATTACAGTGAACTGATCAAATGAGGAACGTAGTACTTTTGCAATACTAGTTCTTAGTTTACGTTCACTTTCAATACCCAAGTCATCTAGCATCATGCTCAAGATAAGATTTAATGCATGATAAGATTCATGAGTAATAATTGAATTGGATTTGATGTTAAATACAACATCATCTGATTCTGGAATAACTGCTATTTCTACTGCACAGCTACTACCAATAAATTTAAATACCACAAGACCTGGGTTAGGTTTAATTACATCAGAGAATGTAATCTCACATCCATTAGCTCCAGCTTTGTATTGTGGAATAATAAAGTTTTCTTCTTCTACTTTCTTTGCTAATTTTGTTAAACCGTTAGCGTAGCGAGAATAGAGTAAATTAGGGTTGATCAATTTCATAGCTGTTGATCTCCTTTCTAAGAAAAAATAATAAGAGGGTGTGGTCTTGGCGGGGGGATAAAATTTTACGTTCAATGTTTATGATATAGTTTATAGTGTTTGATGTGCAATATTTCCTTGGGAGTGTGAGAGTGGAAATATTGAGAGGTTTGTTTGGATTGTATTGTGTTTATATAGGGGGTCCGCCAAGACCACGATAAGAGAAGTTCATCTGCCAGGGAGAGCAGATGGATATCGATTCCTCGATATCACCTAAATAATATATAGCTAAAATAAAGTTTACCTAGCACGAGTTCTGGTATCTTCATTTAGGCTATCAAAGATAGTAAAGTAGACAGAACCACAGATTCTATCTTTAACGATATTATATAATAAGGTACTATCAAATGTCTTCTTATCCATAAAGTCTAGATTATCTGTATTTAGAAGACACATATAAAGACATACCTCTTGGTTGCTCATATACTCATCTGGAACTTCATAGAGATTATAATCTGTATTATTGAAGAATCCATGATTGATTAAGATATTCTCAGCTGCTAATTTAAACAGTTCTATATCCTCATCTTCACTTAGAGTATCAAATAGATCATATGAGTCTACTTCAGAGACTCCTTCAAAATCATAATGCTCAGCATCTCTAAGATATTCTTCTTTCTCAAATCTTTCTAAAACTCTAAAGTTAAACTTAGATAGATCTATAAGATCAGAATTTCTTTTATCGCTAGTAAACCAATCTCTATACCATTCAGTATGTCTTAGTTCGGCTAATAAAGATACATCATCTAGATTGATTATGTCTTTATATAGATTAAAGACATTCATAGAACTTAATAATAACTCTCTATTTAGTCTCTCTCCTATAAATATAGTTAGAGCTTTACCACGATCTCTATTATTAAGATCTTTTAGTTCATAGATCTTAGATAGAGTCTCCTGTAATAACTCAGTGTAAGTTTTATCCATTATAACCTGCCTTGTAGTACGTTAATATATATGAAATGACCAATAGCCATAACTATAGCATCCTTATTATAAGACTTATTGGATGGATTCTTTAGATTAATTTTTTGAGTACGTCCTTGATAGTATATATCAAATATACCATTATCAATATCCCATTCTAGAAGTTTATCGTTATCAATATAAGTATATCCTCCTGATATTAATATAAATAGATCGTTATTTGATATCAACTCACTGAAAAGATCTAATAGATTCTTTGTATCAAATAAGAATAATAGACCACATAACCAAGTTAATTCACTTGATGTCTTAACTGGAAATATATAATCTTGACTTCTAAGATAGTATTTACTATCAGTAGCATTCTCTGGTAGTGTACCATCTATCTTATGATCTAGATATTCCATTATTGCTATATCTTTATCTAACTTAGTATAGTTATAACAGATATTGTATATCTCTTTCTGTTTAAATTGATCGATTAACTTCGTTAAGTTATTCATCACATCTCCTCCTTTGTTATATGAATGTCTTTAAATTAATAAAAAAATAAAGCCAAGGATCATAGTAATCCTTGGCTGTATTCTTAATCGCAGTTGTATCTAATAAACTTAATTGTGTTATTAATTTCTTTAACTGTTGGTAATAGAGTCTTATATCGATTATAGTCACTTTCAATATTAGTCACTAATACTTTACTAGATGGGGATAGATATCCTCTATCTGTAATAGAACCAAGCTCTAAAGTCTTTTCAAGTTTATTTACTTTAAAGTATTTAAGACTTCTAGCCATATCAGGATTTGTAAATAACTTATCATAGATAAATAGGTATTTATCATAAGTATCTTGTACATCAGATCCATGTCTATATCTAGTAATACGATCGTATTTATCTTTAATAATCATTCCTGGTAGTTGTTTATATTTACCTAACTCAGATTTAGAAATGTCAAATTCAATAACCATAAGATCTCTTATAGCTGATAGCTCACGGATTAAAGTAAGTAAGTTAAGACATCTAATGTCGCTTAAGCATACATCTGCACATTTAAGTCTATTATAGTATTTAATAGATACATATGGAGCTTCATGAGGACATTCTTCTGTATTAGTCAAAATGGTTCTCTTAATATTAAGATGAACTTGTACAGAGTCTTTAATCCCTAAGCGAGTCTTGCCTAGACGGAGATTACATTTAGGAGATAAAAACATATTATGCAAAACGTTTTTAACTTTATATCTATTATTTGAATCATAAGACCTTAATACTTTATTAAAAATATATCCAATATCTTGACAAACCGCACTAATAGTTTGCAATCTAGTTAGATCACTCTCTGGTAAATATTTAGTTACACCCTTTTTCATTTTTATCATTCTCCTTTAAAATAAAATGTATACGTGATAGGACTAGATATCCTATCACGTTTATAATATATAACTATTTATCTATTACCCATTCCATAAAATGCTTAATACAATTTCTAAGCATTCTATCTGTATTTAATTTAGGATCTATCTCTGGATCTAAATACTTATCTAGTTCATTATCATTATATCTATTGATATTGAACTCACTCACATATTTCTTATAAGGTTCTACCCATAAAGTATATGTAACTTTAGCATCAATCTCTCTATTAAGAAGAATATGATGAGCTGGTCCGGCAGCTATAGATATATTCTTAGTACCTTCAGTGATATCAAACATCACGTATTCGTTTCCAGGGACACGTTTGATTTGATATCTTACAGTAGAATCTTTAAAATTATCTAAGACAAGATCTTGAGGATTAGTTAGCTGTATTGCCACTATACCAGAGATTAGATCATAGATATCTGCTGTCCTAATGTAGGATAACATACTCTTCTTTAATTTATAAATTTTATATTTATACCACAAACGTTTTAAGACAGGACATGAGACATAGTCATGATATAATTCCTTATATAGAACTACAAACTTTTGTAGTTGTGGTATAGTAAATGATTCCAATATTGGACTAAACATATTATATCACACCCAACCAAATATCTGACAAACTGTTGCGGCTAAAGATATTAAGAGAATACCAAATAAGATAGCAGAGAGTTTCTCTACTAAGATTAATACACGTTCCTCTTTATTAGTTAGAACTTCTTCTCCGTAGAAGCTATATAGAACTGCTGCATCTATTACGAATAGTGCGAATGAAACTATCATTACTTTATAAGAAAACATTATAAACTCCCTATATATTAAATACCCACATCCAAGCTGCCAAGAAGGATGTTACTAAAGATACTACTATTATAAGTCCACCAATAGTTTCAATAATATCATTATCATCTATATTTAAACTATGAGCAATGATGACTAATAAAAATGTAGTTATAATTGAAGCTGCTGCTATTTTAAACATCGTTAGATAAAGCATCTATGTCCTCCAAATACTGTGATTAACCATACAAAGACAATAAATGATATTCCAGAAATAGCTGCAAAGAATGCAGCTATCCATAATACTACATCACCAATCTTAGATTCAAGATTGATTAATTTAATTGCATATCCACCAACTCCAATTATACCAGCAGTTAGTAAAGATGCCAATGCTATATTTCCAAATAACCAAGTCATTTTATTTTACTCCAAACTCAGAAATCTTAATCTCTCTAAATACTCTAATACTATTGAATGAGTTTAATGTATCAAGAAATGCTTCAAACATACTTTCAACTAAACCCTCATTCTGTTTGATATCTATAGTATATTGCTTATACTTAGACTCATATTTATTAAGCTGTAATATTGTAAGTTTATCTACATGAATACCTATTTCTTCTAATAGATATCTGTATGCAGATAATTGCATAAAGTATTTATATCCAATATTACTTGAGGTCTTATAGTCTACTATATGAACTTCATTACCTATTCTCATAACTGCATCTATAGTACCACAAAAATATTTACCAATAAGTGATTTTTCTAGCATGATTGGCTCTATGAGAATATTTCTCTCATATCCCATATCATTGAACCATTGTATAAATGACATAAATCCCATAGTCTTATTTACTGGGTCAGTCATACATAAATCTTCAGTTAAGAAATGCTCTATTTCACTATGGACTCTAGTCCCTTCAACAGCATATCTATTTAATTCTCTACGGTATCCAATACCTTTAAACCCTAATGAATTTGCCCATTGAGCTATATAATCTTCATTTATATGACTAAGTACTTGAGTCACACTTGGAACTTTATTCTCTCCATGCTCATAAGTACCAATTCTTACTTCATCATTACTAAGAGTGGACATCTATTCACCTCCGTTTGTATATCTATATGTCTTGGCATTATTAAAGAATTACTATGGGAACTTAATAGTAATATAGTTTCGCCGACTATATTACACATATATCATAATGAGAACAGTGACAGCCAGTGTTTTCTTGTATTCATTTTAGATGTGTGTCTCCATTGTTATAAACACATACTTAGTTGCACCCCTAGGAGGTTAAGTCTCCTAGGGGTGTATACACCTGCAAATTAAACATTGTAGTAATATTTTAGATACTTTCCGAAGGAGGATTATAATGGCTCAGTTGAATTTCAAACTCATAAATGAGACTTTTATCTTTTCCCAATATAAAGATGAATATGAAAAATCTGTCTTAAGCTTTATCAAAGGTGGTAAAGAAATTGACGTCCATTCTGAAGCTTTCGCTGATATTGCCTATGATGTTAAGAAAACTCAAGTTGGTTCTTTCTTAATCTCTGCAATGGAGTCTAAGCAAATTGTACTTTATACAAGTACTCATCCATTAAACCGTAGCACTCGAGTATTAACAGCCAAAGACATTAAAGGTAGCACTGGTAAATACTTGATCTATGTAGACTGCACTCAAATCATTGACTTTGAAGGTGGTAAATATAAATGCAACAACGTTAAACAACTAGTTGCTCATCTATTAGAAGCATCTGTAAATATGATGTACTTTGGTGGCTATTCTAATATCGTATCTCGATTCGATTTAGTTAAAGCTGGTGCATATGCATTTGCTTCCCTATTCAATAATATCATTAACTACTTATTCAAAACGAATACAGTAAGTAATATCCATAACCGTGTTATGTATCTTGCTTCCCAATACTTCATTAAGAATATCATTGGCAGTAATAATCCTAAATATGGTTATGCTAATAATACAGCATTCTCTAAACAAATTGCTCGTATCTCTGATCGTGAAGTTGAATTAATTGAATCTTATGTAGAACGTGATTCCTTCAAGAACTTAGATGCATTTGTATCTATGCTTAGAGATTCCTTGAAACTCCATAAATTAACTACTGAAGTAGTTATTGCTACATGGGTTAAAATGTATTCCCCATCTGCTTTATTCGCATTAGAATACTTCCCAGCATTCTCTGCTATGATGACTAATGCTTATATTGGATGCTATTTAAATAATCAATCTACTATTGAAAAGGTGACTAACCGTGGGCTTCCAGAATATGTTAAAACAGTTCTAGATGTCGGAGGTCAATACTATGAAAATTTACGATAACGAAGTTTATAACTACGTTGATCAGCTTAAGAATTATTCCACTACAAATATCTCTGGGATGCAAAAAGGTATCGTCCCAGAGGTAGTTGATATTAGCTGGGATAAGATGAACTACTATGTATCTAAAGGTGTTCGTCACTATGTAACTTATGAGAAGGAAGGCTACGTACTCCGTATTACTGGAGTACGTTATCGTCTCAATCATTTGACTAAGAAAACTATTGACTTTGATAAACGTATGACTGATGCGGTCAATGAAGGTCTAGTTTATCCATTTATGCTATTCGTAAATGGTCGTCATGTAAAATGGTCTACTTTCCGAGTAGTACGTAATGCTAAATATACATATATCGTTTGTGATAAGAATACCGTTAAAGATCTTAATCCATTACACATCGATAAGGTCGAAATGGTAAACTTACCATTTACATATATGAGCTATTCTGAAACAAGAAAGATTCCTAAACCGAATACTGAGTTATTCAGATTTGATGAAGATGGTCAATTATCTCCATTTGGTTCTATCGTATATAGTTTAGATACATCTACCCTTAAACTAGAGACTGGATATTTTAAAGTACTAGCCGGTGGTAGAGTTGATAATCGTGATTTAGACTTTGATGCTAAATATAAACTCACTAAGAATAACTTCTTATGCTGGGCTAATGGTCTATTTGATAAAACAATAGACCCTGATATTAAGAATCTTAATATCATCACCATGAATAATGGTGATCCATTAACTTACGACTTACAAGTTAAATACTTCTATCGGGATATCACTAATCATAATAGAAGCAATATCACTATTCCAGAAAATAAAGATTTATTGAAGAGTCTTATTACTGAACCTGATAATGAAATGCCTGCATTAGATGTAAATGCATTAGGTCGTGACTTTGACTTCCAATATAAATATAATACTGACTATGAAGATAATGTAACTTCAGGCATTAGATATATCAGTCGTTATAATTCTTCTATGTTTGATAAACTCTATGAGAAACGTTTAAAGATTCATTCTAGATCTATTAGTGGTAAAGAACTAAAAGCTCAGATTTCCAATAACGTATTATCTCTTCCTAGAGGATATCATAAGAATCCAGAGACGTTTGTAATTATCTATAAGAATGGTGAACTATGGGATTTATATGATCGTATTAGATACGTTAATAATGACTTCCAAATTCCTATTACTGATGCAGAGATCAATGACATCATTGACTATGATGAATTTGAATTCACTTACTTCACTGGAGTAAATAATAACTACTTGAAAGTAGAGTGTACTGAAAATAATAATACTATCGAAAACACCACTATCAAGTATGATGATCTAATGGTATTTGCTAACTATACTGAAGATCAAATCTATAAAGAACTTCCATTTAATAAACGTACTATCTATGACGTTAAGTATACTTTAGATAAAGATAATAAAACTGTTACATTCACTAACCCAGCTTATTATGGTAAGACCATCTATATGGCTGCTAAGAATCAGTTTAAATATCAGCACTTTAATATTACTAAACCTACAGTACGTTATTTCTTTGGTAGAGATTTCATTCCTTGCTTAAATAAAGATAGATTCGCTGTATTCCACAATGGTCGTCTATTAAGTAAGGATATGTATAGAGTTATTGTCCCTGAAGTAGAAAACACTGCTACTGAAGTATGTGTTCATCTACGTCGTATTGCTCAAAAGGGTGATAGAGTAGATATCTTCTATTTACCTTATGACTTTAACTATACAGATATTGGTAAGACAAACCGTGTTGATGTAGTTACAGTAAAAGCTACTGTAAACCAACAACCAGTGTTTGCTATTCCATTCCCTTCTAAATCTTCTTTATTGAATAAAAACAGCTTCCTATTATTACGTGGCTCTGTATTGGTTGACCAATCCAGATATAATGTAATTGGTCGTACTGTTGTATTCAAAGATCCTAAAGATTATGTAGCATATGGACGTGAAATTACTTTCGTATTCTTATATAGTGAGATGATCGAAGCTAATCCATATGGTGGCATTAAAGAAGATGACGTATTGAATATCGATCCTCAATTCGTTATGGCTACTAGAGATAATCAATTGACTTTTGATATCCCATACCCTGAAGGCTTTGAAGGATTCTTCTTTGTTACATATCGTGGTATCTATGTAAACCCTAAACGATATGAAATCATTGAAGGTACTAAACAAATTAAGTTCTTTGACCAAGATACTGGTATCGATGCTGGTACCGCATTAATCTTTGTATTTATTTATCCAGATCAAAAGAATAAAGTTGGTACTTCTGCAGTATCTGTTAGAGCTACAATGAATAACCAACTTAAGTTTAGTATTCCATTACCATATGCTAAATACTTTGAAGATCAAAATAGCTTCTTCTTAATCAGAAACGGTGTATTCTTAAATGATGCTGAGTACTATATTGATACTAAAGCTAATACTGTAGAGCTACTTACAACTAACGGATTAGATTTAGGTCAAGAATTAGTATTCAACTTCATTACTGGTAGAAATGTATCAGTTAAGACTGCTATTGAAGAAGTATTTGCAGAGCAAGATGGTCAACTAGTATTTAAATTACCTAAAGCTTTACATGACTTCGATAAGAAGACTGGTAAATTCTTCTGTGTAATTGGTGATACTTATATTGATAATCGTCGTTATGAAGTAGTTGGTAATGACTTACGATTCCTAAGTCGTGAAGATGCTGTTCTTGAAGGACGTACCGTTACATTCATCTTTGTATATACTGAAGATATTGACTCTGAGACCGCTACTATTGGTGGTGTAGTTAATAATTCCAAATATACTAAGTTTATTACTGAATCTGTAGCATGTACTGAAAATGGTCAACGTACATTTGATATTCCATGGGCTGACTCTATGCTTATGGATAAGAAAATCATCGTAACGGTTGGTAGTACTTTCATTAGAGAGTCTCAGTATATAATATCTAAGACAATGAATACTATTACATTCATTGATGATGGTGTAATTACAACTACAGATCGTCAAGTTACATTTACTTTAGCAGATTCTGATTATACAGTAATCGCTAAAGAAGTAATTGATAAAGAAGCTGTAGTTGATGGTCAAACTGAATTTGATATCCCATTACCATTTGAGAACTATCTTAAACTTGGTAACTCTCTAATGGTATTTGCTAATCAAACTTTCATTGATTCTTCTCGTTATATCTTAGATAAAGATTTGAATAAGATCACTCTAAGAAACTATAATGATGCATTGAAAGCTGGTCAAACATTATCCTTTTTATACTTCTACATTGCTAACCAAAGTAATAGAAGTTTAGAACGTGAAGATGTACAACATCCAATGATTAATGAACGTGGATATTTATATTTGAATAGAAATGACTTAGATCATCTATTGAATAATAAACTCTACTTCATGTTTATCAATGGTAAGAAGATCAATAAAGATAATATCTTGAACGTTGCAAATAATATCATCAGATTGAAATCTGACGTTCAAACACGTTTCAATACATTGGTATTAGACTTTACTCCATCTATTCCAGAATTAGCCGAGTATAAAGATATCAACTCTGACTATGATATTATCATGAATCAAGTATCTAATGAGGATATTAACAAGCTCTTCAATATCTATAATAATATTACAGACCTTGAAAAGTATATCGTTCCTGATACATCACAAGAAGCTATCATTAACGATATCATTAGAACTCACTATACATCTCATGGCATCAATAAAGGATTACCATTTGTATACACTTATGATACAAGTACGTTCAAGAATAGATCTATCTATAGCTTGGCTACTACAGTTAATAAGTATATTGCTCCTGGTAAATATACATTTACTTGCCCTGAAGATGTAACTATGCTTGAACTTAAAACTATTGCATCTTCTAGTCGTTTTAGACCTATTAGTACTGCAGTAACTACATTGGGTTACTTAAGACCTAAAGATATTGAATTTGGTGAAGTAAGCTATATCTTACCTACAGAGGTTGCTGCTTATATTGATGAAAATATTGGTAAAGACCTTAATGTAATTAGTCAACCAATCTATAAGAAACCTATTGGTGGATTACCTGAAGTAAATAACTTCATTCCAGCTATGAAACCTTTACGTACAACTGAAACAGAAGACTCTAAAGGCAGATTGACATCTGGTTACTTCTATCAAAAAGAAATCATCAGAAACGTTAAAGTATATCCTGGCTTGAAGTATAAATTGACTATTCCTCAAAATGGATTTATCAATATCGCATATACTACTGCTGATACAGATATTAGTCAATATCATTTAAAATATCGTATTGACTTTGACTCTGATCGTGATAATACACCAATCTTCTATAAAGGTGATACATTAACTAAACCAGATACATTTGTTAATAGCTTAGAAGAAATGTATAGTGATGAATTCAACTTACAATTCAATCAAAGCTTTACTAAACCTGGTGAAGAGTATTGGATCTGTCCTGATAATGTAGGTGAAATTATTCTTACATTATGTAGTGGATATAATAGAATGGTAACTACTGATGATATCGAAAGATATCCAGCAGCATTCCAATTCTGTGGTTATGGTAGTACAAACTTCTCTGTAGCACCAGTTCCTAAACTTGGTGATATTGAATCTATCGAATTGAATACATTCTATGATAGAATTACTAATGAATATGACTCCAGAGTTGCTAATACAATCAATGATGGTAATGAAATCCATTATAGTAGCAATGGTACCATGTATGGTTGCGGTGTAACTGAGTTTGGTATTGTAGATAGAAATGATGAAAATGCTATTAACTCAAGTAAAGCTCCTGAAAATCGTAATAGAGTTAACTTGATGCTTATTAATGGCGTAAACGTTTCTAGATCTGTATCTTCTATTGCTCCAGAAGTAAGCTCATATATCAAAGTTGAACCTGGAAAAACTTATACTATTAGAGTTGGTAGAAATGCTATCAAGACTGATATGATTTTAAATAAAGCTGAGTCTGAATTTGGTGGTGTACTTGGTTTGAGTTATAATAATAAAGTATTATTAACTAACGTTGATACTAATGTATACTTATCTAATGCTTTGGATGCAACTCATATCAATAATCCTGATATTGATTATACTGGTCTAAATGAAGAAATGACTGAATCTCAACTTGCAGGTGATCCTGGTGTATCTAATGTAGTTTCTGAAGAAGCTATCGAAGAACGTGATACTCCAGTATTCCTTAAAGAATTACCTAAGATTGCTGTTGATGAAAATGAAACAGACACTCTATTCCAAACTAATATATTTGATGCATCTAATGTAATCAGAGAATAATATAATACCGGATAGGGATGTAAAAATCCCTATCCGCTTATATTTTGAACATTAATGTAATTAAAATACATATTCGCAAGGAGGTATAATATGGCTACTTCTAACTATAAAGGAACTCGTCTTCCTCTTATAGCATTAGATTATAATTCTCGCTTCCTGGCTGAGAAAAAAGAAATCTTATTTGATTATAAGACTGGTAAACTCTATGTAGTTTCCGCCGAAGATAAATCTGTTATATTTGATATAACAAGAAATATTCTAAAAGAAGTTGAAAAGAATGTAGACCTTTCTAGCTATACATTCAACGTAGAAGGCGTTGGTATTGTAAACTTAGATGGTTATATTAAACAACTTTCTAAATATAATCTAACAACTGTTGATGAACCAGTTAAAAGATATCGTGTACCACAAGTAGCATTCGATAATGATTCTATTGTTGACTATGCTGGTACTATCGAAATCAATGGTTTCAGTCATGCTGCTAATAATACTTACCCAGTTAAAGATGGTAATATCGTTAAATGGGTACCACGTACAGATACAGATATTGTAGAACGTGTGCGTCACTTAGAAGAAACAGCTCCACCTGATGCTGCTAAATTTAAGAAACTTCAAGACGATGTAGCTGCAGTTAAATTTACAGCTAATCAATACTCTAATCTTCCAGTATTACGTAGTGATATTGATGCTGCTACTCGTAGATTGGATGATTTGAATACATTAATCACTACTACTAATGATAATCTTAATACTAAGATTACAGGTGTTAAAAATGCATCTGACTTAGAGCTTAATAAATTAAGTAACAAGATTACTGTATTAGAAGCTCGTGAAGATTATGGTGCAAGAGTAAATGCCCTTGAAGGTAAAGTTAATGAACTTAAAGCTTTAGGTGATCCTAACTCTAAGATTCTTGCTTTGCAACAACGTATTGCTAACTTAGAGCAAGGTGAAGACTATAGTGTATCCATCAATGGTTTAAATACTAAAATAAATACACTCTCTAATAGCACTGAAACTAAGTTTACTAATATGAGCCAAGAGATTGGTTCTCTTAAAACTTATAATAATGACAATACTCAAATTCGTACTAGTATCTTGAGTAGATTAGATGGTATTGATGCTTTAAATATTGGTCCAACTTTGACTGATTTAAAAGCTAGAACTCAATCCCTAGAAGGTATTCCTAATCTTACAACTAATATTGGTAACCTTGAGGCTACTACTAATACTTTGACTAATAGTTTCTCTCAACTTAATGCTAAAGTAACTGGTCTTCTAAATGCAGAAGATCCATTACCTCGTGTTAAAGCACTTGAAAACTATAATACAAACAAAGAAAACTTACCTCAAGAAGCTAAAGTTAACTTAGCTGGTGGTAGTAATAAAGTAATTCGTCCTGATAGAGTTTATAACTTTATCTTGGATAGTGCTAATCCATCTTTCACCATTGTAGGTTTAGATAAAGCTACTGCAGAAATCATTCTTATTCTAGATCCTCAAAATATTGGTACAGATGCTATCAATATCTTTATTACTAGAGCTGATGGCGTTCAAGTTAAGATTCCTAGACGTATCATTCCTAGTAAAAATAAAGAAGCTCAATTGGTTCGTCTTGTAACCTATGACCGTGGCGTAAACTGGTTCTATTCCGTAGCTGCTGGTATGATTGGTAAAGATCTTGCAACTGATAATACTATTTAATAAAGGGGTATCTTACACATGGCAACTTTAAAATATTTGGCTACTGAACGAGCCCATCTTGCTCAGGTGCCAATTTCCGAAGGTCAATTTACATACACTACGGATACTAATGAAGTATTCTATGATGTAGCACATGACATTCGTTTTAAAACAAATAAACTTAAGTTGGTAGATACTGATACTGAACGTTATCGTTTATCTAATAATGACCAAGTAAGTACAGATCTTATCTACTATATTAAAGAGTCTGAATTATTCTATATTTGGACTGGTGCCTGGAAAAATGTTGTAGCTACTACTGAGATTACACGTTTCCTAGGTGACTATAAAAACGTAACTCCAACTACATTAGTCAAAGGTGAAGAAAGATATGCTCCTATGACTATTGCTTCTCAAGTATATACTGATGATGGTGAAACTTTAGAAGCTAAAGTTAGACAAATCTCTCATATTGCATCTGCATTTGACTCTATTGTAGTAACTAAGAAAGGTAAAACATTTGATATCCCAGTACCATTTGAAAGATACTTTGATCAACCTAATATGCTCTTAGTATTTATTGGTACTCTTCAAATCTATCCTAACCGTTACTCTATTGAAGGTAATCAAATTACATTCCAAGAAGAAGTTGAAGCTGGTCGTACAATCAACTTCTACTTCATCTATAATGCTCAAGCTCCTAAACTTGAGACTATGAATTATATTGATGGTGCATATATCAATAAAGGTACTGTACCTATCGATAGAATGCAAAAGTATAGTCATAGCTATACATCTAATGATACTACATCTGTAGCTTCTAGTGCAGCAGTTAAAAGTCTTTATGACAAAATGAATGCATTATTAGACCGTGGCGGTATTATTACTCGATGCGTTACTAAAGATGATAACGTTAATATGGGTACTACTTTACCTAATGAGTATAAATTACTTGATGGTAATGTAATTAGTGTACGTTTCCATGCTAACGTTGGTAATAACCCAACTCTTAGAGTTGATGGTAAAGCTATTCCAATCTTTGTAGGTTTCGAACCAGCTAAAGCTAATGAAATCCAAGCTGGTGATGAATTATATTTACAATATGATTATATCACTGAACGCTTCTATGTAACTAATGGTTTACCATATCTAATCGATAGTACTACATACTCTTATGCAGTATTAGCTGATGGTGAAAATGTATTCAGATTTAATACACTTAACTATGATCCTGGAGTGGATAGATTAGAAGTATTCCATAATGGTGTACGACTCATCCAAGGTAAAAACTATAAATTTATTGCTGAATCTAAGAGTATCTCTTTAGTTGGTTATACTGCAGATAAAGGTGATGTAATTGAGATTGTTGTGTATAAAGTAGCTCGTTCTCGTGCAACTAATAACTCTCAAGTTACTATTGTACGTCCAGACTTTGAATCATTGACTCGTTCTCTTGGTGATGCATTAGAAGACTTGAAACGACGTAGTGAATCTGTTCAATCTAAATCTTTAGACGTTATCTTCCCTAAATTTGGTCCACGCCAAGAAGGAGATCCTGATAAACAAGATATTGGTGATTGTACAATTGTCGGTGTTGATAAGAAACATTGGTTTATTATTGACTGCTTCAATAGTAGCATTGGTGATGGTGGTATAAACTCCATCAAAGCTACTATGCAAGAAAATAATATCACTAAATTTGAATTCTTATTAATCACTCATTGGCATAAAGATCACTATGGTAATGCTATCAGATTGATGAAAGAGAAGTTAGTTGAGAAAGTATACGTACAAGATGTATCTAAATACCCTAATGGTATCCCTGGTACATTTGGTATGCCAGCTCAATCTCTTCGAGATATGTATAATACACATAAGACTATAGCTGACCAAAATGCTATTAGAATGACTCCAGCTCCTACAGGGGAAGAAGATTTCCATGGAGCTAAGTTAGTATTTTATAATAATGCTGAAGATGATATTAGACTTCATAATGCTGACTGGGTTAGTGGTGACTATAATAATACATGTATCGGGTTGACTGTGTCTTATATTGGTCGTAACTTTGTAACTCAAGCAGACGGTGGTCTTGCAATGATGAATAGATTTGCACCTATATTACCAGCTAATGTGGACTTACTTAAATCTAACCATCATTCTATCACTAATATGCCTTGGTCTTTCAAAAAAGTAAATCCAACTGATGCTGTTGTGACTGCAAACAGATATCAAATGGCTAGTGATGCTCAAAGATTCAACTATCAATCTAATCTATTTGATATGGGAGCTAATGTATATCTCTTAGGTAACCAATCTGAGAATATTCATATTACATATAAAGCTGATAATGATAGTGTATCTTATAATAATAAATTAACTAGAGCTTATCCTGATAATGTAGCATATCAACTTACTGAAGCTAATGCTCAAATCTTCGTAAATAAAGATTATACTGGTGATATATCTACAGGTGATAAAGCTACTCCAGTTAAATATCTTTCTGATGCAGTAAGACTAGCTCATACTGATTACATGAAAGAAATCGTTATTAGTGTTGCTCCTGGTAACTATATTGACGATGCTAGAAACTATAACTTCGTTAACCCTGGATATAATATTCCTCAAAGGCTTCAATTCATTGGTCTTAAAGGTAAAGTACGTGTAATAAATGGTGGTACTCAACCAGTATTATTACCAGCAACTTATATTACTAACTCTGATCAAGTTGTATTTGAGAATATTACATTTGATATCGGTACATTAAGTGATCAATATATTAGGGATATCAGTCAATTCTCTAATATTGAGATTATTAATGCTACAGCTAAATTTATCAACTGTAGATTTATCAATATGAATAGTAAGTTAGCTGATAAGATTAATGCTAATAATGGATTTAATTTCTTCCATATTGATGCATTTACTTCTAACGTACAATTACAAAATTGTACTTATTCTGGTAAAGCTACATATGCTATCCGTTCCGCTGAAGGATCTTGTGTAAATGTAACTGGATCTAATAATGTGGTTGATGTAAATATCCCTACTGTATATTATGCTACAGATGGTGATATTTATGTAAACGGTACAGTTAATAAGAATACAGCTAATGAAACTGGTGGTGGCGGTACAGTTAAATTCCAAGCAGTTGGAACCAACGTATGGCAAACTAATACCACTAGAGGTCAAATAATTGATACTAAATTATCTCAAAGATATGGTGGTCCACAATATTACATCTCCGATGGTAGAGGTGGATATGATGCTATGGATCATTTCAATATCCATGGTAATACTAATATGACTCCTAGCTTCACTGGTCAATTTGGTTATGATCCAAGAAGCAAAAAAGTTAAATTTGCTGTTGGTAATTCTAATATCAATGATTGGGTTGAGTTTGCTAACTCTGATACTATAGAGGCAGCTAAAACTAGCTTAACTAGCTTAGTTAATACCACTAAAGATACATTAACTCAAACAGTTAATAATGCTTTAAGTGTAGTTAATAGTGCAAATTCTAATTTAGTCAGATATATAGAATTACAAACTGGGTATAGAATGTGGACTGCCGGTGCAGTTTTTGCTAAAGGTGAAAAATTTATCCATGAAGGTAAAGCATATCAAGTTGTATCTAATAATGCAGTTAATGTAAGTGATAATAATGCTAATACATTAAGAAGTAATAGTAATATTATCGGCGCAGTTATTAACTTGGAAGGTAACTCCGTAGTACAATACTTTGATAGAGATGATGCTCATTTAGTTGGAGAATTAGTTTTACTTCCATATATAGCTAATGGCTATGTATTAGCTAATGGTGCAGAAGTTGCAAAATCTAGATACCCTAGACTTTATGACTTTGCAGAAAAGAATGGTCTATGGACAACTGATACAAATAAACGTGGTCTATTTAGAAAATCTGGTTCTGATAATTTCTTCTTGCCAGATTATAGATACGTATATTTAAAGGCAGATGTTGATGCTGGTGATATTGGTAAATTCGCTGCTTCTAGTGCTCCTAGAATTACTGGCGAAATGGCAATCCGCACCGATGGGGTACTTGGTATTGAATATGCATCTGGTGCATTTGTTAAAGACACAGAACTAACAGATGGTAGTGCACAAACACTAAATCTTAGAAGAAATTATGGTAAAAAATTAAAATTTGATGCATCTAGATCTTCTAGTGTATACTCTGGAGGAAATTCTATTCACCCAGATCATATTAATTTATATCCATTAATTAAATACTAAAAAATTATTCCCCATAGGAGTTGAACTTCTATGGGGATATTTTTACAAAAAAATAAAGGAGGGAGATAAATTCTCCCTCCCACCAGTATTATACAAATAATACTGGATTTAGATCATCATACTTCTTAGTACTAGGATTGTACATAAGATCAGTAGTCGTATATGGAAGACTAGCATCTTGATTCAAAGTGTTATCGCTAAAGGTAAATAGCTCTACACTAATTTTATTAGCAGCTCGAACATGTTCATCGATGAATGTTTTCATTGCTAATAAAGCAGCTTTAGAAGACTTAAATAGCCCTAAGTCGATAACATCTTGACCTTGATAATCTACTCTTGCACATACGCTAAAAATTTTCATATACTTTTCCTCCTTGAAATAAATATAAGATATATGAATCACCTTAATAATATATAACCCAGAAGAAGTTTAAACTTCTTCTGGGAATATTTTATATCATCTCAGTTAAATTTAATGGGGTATATCTATTTTCATCTTTTGATCTCATAAGTATAGACATAAAATCTCTAGCATCTGATTCACTTATATACTTTTGATAATATACGCAATTTGAGGACTGATTATATCCAGGCTCATTCATTATATTAAATACATTGAATAAGAATAAATCAGTATTATCTAATAAAGTATCTTTAATAGATGGATCTGTAGATAGTATCATGAAATTATATGGATACTGATCAGTAAATTTAGAATTCTGTTTAATATTAAGCATATTATTTACTGTAAAATTCAATGATGGTTTATCAGTTCCAGGATACTTACTAATATTACCAAATTGACCTGTTTTTAAATTACAAATCAATGTACGAGATTTAGCTTTACCATCAACGAGAATATCTGACTTAATAGTTCTTATATTATAATATAGATTATAGGTATTCTCGTCCACTTCTGGAGTTATCAATAAAGTATGAAGAATATCATTACCGAATATAACTTTAACACTAGGAACTACTCCAGCTTTAAATTTATTATAATCAACTGCAATAATATCGCCATCAGTTATAGTAGTCTTCTCAGATGCAACTGCAGTTGCATAATCAGTACTACTTATATTTTTAATAACTGGAGCAATGATATAGAACTTAGCTAATTCAATTTTAGCTCCTGTGGTATCATGAGCAATGATATTAAACTGATAAGTTAATAATGCTGGATCAGATGATACATTTTTTTTACTTGTAGGATTCATCACCACATAGAATTTATCAAATCTATTTGAGTTTCCAGTTAATACAGACTTATCTCTAACTGTATCTCTACCAGTTCTAAATAAATAATCTATGTTACTTTCATTATACTTAGTAACTGGAGCTATGAATGTATTACATGTAGCGTCACTAGGATTTTGATATACAAGTGTAGTGAAGTTCCAATTACTTAACTCATTAATATCACAACCAGATATTTCAATAGTATTATAAGAACCACTAGCTAATGGATCAATTGTATCAGTGCCAAGTTTGATTTTATTTATATGGCTACTATGACCAGTTATAATTTCATTAGTAGTAAGATGACTATTAGCCGAATTAATTAACATTCTCTTTATCATTGCATCAGTATATTTGCCTAAGAATTGAATATCTCCATGCATATTAAGTACTATCGGACCACTAAATAAAGAATCAATTGCATAATTATAACTATCAGCCATTAATATTGTTAATTTACCAGTATAATCTAGACTCGATGGTGAATATAATAATGCATATACTGGTACTTCATAGGTCATTTCTATATCACTATCACTAAATTTAATTAAACTTAAATAATCAATTTTCTTTGATTTATCAGAATAGTCATCTAACTTAACTACTGTACCGTTACTAAACATATCAGCAAAGTTATAGTCATCCATATTATCATTATGGTTGATCTTAACTACACCACCAACACTTCGGTCGATATTTTCTATTTTTTTAGAATTCTCTGGAGATATATATCCATTAGAATCTAATGCGTCTAATATGGTTCGTATTCCTCTAGATGGAACTTCATCTAAAGTAAGTAATGCTCTATAAGTTTTAGTTCCAATAGTTACAGTCTTCTTAGATGCATTTGGATGAGATAAGTTTTCAGTTAGCGGATAATATGCATCACCAATACCAGCTACTTTAATATGACGCCCTAAGTTATTTACATCACTTAGAGAGCTATAAAGAGGGATTGCTTGACGATTACCACTTTTATCATAAACTGCTAATACTTTATTAAGCTTAGGCATTTTCAATCCGCTCCTTAGAACCATCTGGATATACTAGGAATCCATCATTATCAAATTTAGGAATCTTTCCTGCAGCATTACCAACATCAGTAGCCTTAATATATTGACTAGAATCTAATCCACCTAAAGTTAATGCATTAGTTGGTGCTGGGATAGTAATATCCGTTTTTCCATCAAAGTGAATACCATTAATATTACAATTAATTTCTCCACCACCACTACCACCAGCTACACTGATATTATCAGATAAATTATATTTAGTACCATTAATAGTAATCTTATTATTGATATTAAATACAGATCTTAATTTATCCACATCATGTCCAAATGCAGTTATTGGACTATTAGTTATATTTACAGTACTAGAAGATCCTGAATTTAAATATTTAAACCCAACAGGAATTGCATATGCATGTTTACATATTACAGCTACATTATCAGAAAATCCAGTTAAGTCTACTAAGAATAAATTATTTACTGAATAGTTAAATACCTTATTGCCTTCAGTTCCTTTACTACCAAACCATGGATAACTACTGTTCTTGCCCATAAATTTATTATTATCTAAATCTACGATAAAAACACCTTCTGCTGGAGTATGTACCAATAGTCCTTTATCTTTATTATATTTAAAATTTGGTTTAAATACATTAAGTTCAGTATTTGAGGTATATAGGCTTAGATTAATTGCATCACCGTGTAATAAGAAGTTATTTATATTTATTTCATATCGAATTATACTTTTAGGTAAGGAATTATATTTGCTACTAGCCGATGTACTAATTTTTATCTTACTAAAATCATCTTTATCACAGATTACATGTACGCTAACTATAAAATTTGTATTAGTTGAGAATGCATTATATGAGTTTAAATTAAATAATGCAATATTAGTTGTACCGGATGATCTAGATGCAGCGATTAGTGATGAATTGGCATTTGAAAATGCATTTAAATCTGCTGCACGTTTCATTCGTATATCAATTATATTTAATGATTTATCTAATACTATTACAGTATTATCATCTTCTACAATAAATGTAGCATTAGAAGCTAATGCTGCTGTAAATTCAATAATAAGATGATCAATAGTAGTATTTGGTATTGATAAATATTTATTAAATTCAATAAGTCTATCATTACTAGAATCAGTTTTCAAAATAAAATCACTAACTGGGTGACCATCTAATGTCTTAGCATTAATATCACCACTTGGTGTTGCAGGAGTACCACTTCCACTAGTACCGCCAGATGCTTGAATTTTTTGTTGAATATATGTATCTAACCCTGTAATGTTAGCAGGGGTATGAGTATGACCTTCGACTGATAATTGTTTGCCACTAGCAGTTAATGTGCCAGCTACATTAAGATTATCTTTAACGGCTGTATCTCTAAGTTTTGCCATAGTTTAATCCTCCTTTTATGATTATCTAAATGTTAAAATACCCCATAGGAGATAAAACTCCTATGGGGATATAGTTTACTTATTTTTCTTTGGTACAAGGATATTCAAAAGAATCCTTATAGCTTTAAGAATGTATATAGGTTTAACAAGCGCTTTAATTATCGTAAAGAGTTTGTTTCTTATTGATCGTCTCTTGACGAAAGTTCTAGTAGTACTCATACTAATTCTCCTTTTACATATTAAATTCTATGGTTTAACCTAAAACCGTATTTAAATGTTTTAGAAGCCAGCGTATGAGAAATTTCGCACTATTCGTTCTTTATCATTAGTATAATCTTTATATACATCATTGAATACTTTAGATTCAATATGTCTCATTGCACATTGTTGTCTCATTTTATTCTGTAAGTTATTCTTATAGAATTTACTTACAGCTGGACACTCAAAGCAATGATAACACTTACAACCATCATCTTCAGAGATACTACACATTGGAGTTTGACTATATTCTTTAGAGAATGATTCAATTACTTCTGGATATAATCCAGTGAATACATCACCAATCTTAACGGTCTGGTTTTCATAGAATGCATCATCAGAGAAATACCCACAAGGATACAATGATCCATCTATACCAACATGAAGGAAATGACCTAGATGTCGACAACTAATAGCACGGAGTTTATCTTTAACACCGGCATATTTAGTATACAACATTGTGTCGACATTTGCAACTAGTTTATTATTATTTTCTTCTCTAGCATTCTCTTCAAAGATATAATATAGTTGCTCTTCAAACTTCCTGAGGAAGTCTGGGTCTTTATAATAATCACAATCAGATAGAGGATAATACTCCCACTTATAGCAACCATTATCTAATGCAAATTTATACGCATCATATAGATTATCTATCGTATCAGGAGTACATGCAGTACGAACTAGAACTTTATCATGATAATCTGATCTTCCTAATTCAATAATAGCTTTATTGAAATAATCATCATCAAAAACTTTAATATTCTTTGGTTTTCTTGATTTGGATGCGCTATATATACCATCCCAGGATATCTTACAACCCCATGGATCTAAAATATGGTCATTCCAAAGGTCTATCAGACCACCTATATTGCTACCATTAGAAATCGTCGTCATATTGATAGTTGTCTCTTTATAACGCTCTAATTTCTTAAACTTCTTATAATCTTGTCTAATCTTATCACAATGAAGACTAGACTCACCACCAGTAACTTTAACTTCAAAGTCATCAGCTAATGGTAAAGTTATAAGTAACTTAATCAATTCATCAAAGTATGTAAAGCCTCTTGTACGTTCTTTAACATCATGCTTCTGGAAACAGTAAACACAATCTAAGTTACAATACTCAGAGACTTTATATACTAAAGCATCAAATCTTTCAAACATTTGATGACTCCTTATATAATTTATCATAAACTGCTAATTCAGCATGTCTAAGATTACATTGTTGATATAGTCTACTCTCATTATTTGGAATAGATCTAAATGAACAGCATTCTTCACATAGCTGATTCTCACAGGTTGCACAATCAAGTTTAGATCTATCTATAATGAATTCTTTTTGGAATTTCTCATACAGATTTGGTAGATCTTTATAATCAGATAAGTCAATAGTAGTCTCATTGATAACATCTCCTCCAAAGGATAATGGACACATTGTCAATCTACCTTCAAGATCGATAGCTAATGAGCTTCCATATTCACACAATCTTCTAGGGGTCTTAAACTCCAGATATTTATTGATATTATAGATCTTAAAGTCAGATCCATCGAAGTAGTCTAGAGTTTTCTCTAGTTGTGCAGTAAATTCATCAATATAATCATAACGTCTATACTTATCAAAGTTATTTACTGTATAATATTCAATATTCTTAAATCCTAGTTCATGGATGAACTTGAATGTATCAAACATATTTTGAATATTCTCATGTAAAGCATATCTAATGATGATCTTATTACTATATCTAGAGTCAGCTAAGATTTCTAGCTGTTTAGTAATATCAGTATACTTCAATGGTTTAAATACCCTAGAGGAATTTATACCATCATATGAAATACTAATCATAGTCTTATTAGATCCAATATAATCAAATACATCAATTATATTCTTTGCATTAGATCCATTAGAATAAAGTCTATATAGAATCTCTGTCTCAGAGAATCTATTGATTTTATTTAACTTCTTTACCGCATTATAAATGTATTCTACAGTCTCATCTAAGAATAATTCTCCTGTAGTTAAACCAACAGTAAGTTTATCTGCTAGTTTTACATTCTTTAATAGTTCATATAAATTATTCCATCTATCAAACTTCTTTGGTTCATTAGTATTTCCTCGTAGATAGCAATAGGCACAAGCCATATTACAGACTTGTGCCACATCTAATTCTAGAGTTGATAGAGTAAAATCATTTATTGTCGTTAGTTTCATCTTCTGACAATTGTACATATGCTTCATTCAATCCATTCTTATAGATATTATAATACCAAGCTCTAAATGCCATTAAAGAGATATCATTATTTTCAAACCAATCATCCATATGCTTAGTTAATCTATTGAAAGATAGAGTTGTTTCCAAATTGGAAACTTCTAAACCTTCATAGTTTGGTTTCAAGATAAACTCTTTATCTTGTGGATTAAGATTGATTTCTCTTTCGCCAGCACGGTTAAAGATTTCAGTAGATAATCTTACATATCTACGTAAGATAGCACAGAAGTTTGGTGCCATAACTTTATCATAGATAATAAGAGTACGATATAATTTTTCTGGATGAAGTAAAGCTAATTCGATCCAGTCTAATACATCATTATATTTTTGAATAGCATCTACCCATTTACGGGAAGCTACTGCTAATTCAAATTTCTTATCTAAGATACCAAGTTCATTAATAGATGTGCCTTTAAAGTCACCATTTTCGAACTCTTCTGGAATCTCTAATTGTTGAACTGCATTATAGATAAGTTTATCATTATCTACAAACTTAAATGCATTAGTTAAAGTATGGTCTAAGATTTCAATGAAACAATACTTGAGGATATTGATATCATTTACAATATCTTTGAATGTATCATATAGAGTTTTCAATAGATCGATTACTTTAATCAAATAAGTACCATCTCTTGGAGCATCATACATAGCATAACGTTCAACTTTAGAGTTGATATATTTAAGATGGATATAGTCAGAGAACTTATTACGTACTTCAATTGGTGTAGCTTCATAAGTTTCTACATATGTCTTTTGAAATTGTGGGAATGTATAGTCATCATAAGAGCAATTGATTAGATATGATAAGAGATACATTACTGTTTCCTCATCATATTTATGACGGTCATCATAGTATCCTAATAATTCATTCTTATCAGATTGCATCAATGTAACGTGTAGCTGTAAAGCATAATCTGGACATTTCTCATTGACTAATTCAGTTAAAGTATTAACGTAATAGTCATAGATTTCTTTATCAGCTTTTGCATTAGTATCAAACATCACCACATCAAGTAGTGTACTTAATTTAGAGAAACGGTCAGTAATGATTTCTGTTAGCTCATTAAACTTAGGTTCATCTTTTAATACTTCATATATTCTTTCAGGAACGTAGTTAAGCATTAGTATTCTACCTCCGAATGATATTCAGCTTGATATGCTTTATATCGTTTTATAATTTCATATAAACGCTCAGTCTCTTCTTCAGTTAAAGAGTCTAACCATTCTTTGATTGTGTCGTAATATACATGCATCATGATACATGTAGACTCAAGGAAGTTATATTCCCATTCATCACCAAATTCTAAGTAACGTTCATAACGGCAACCACCATCGCACATACAACGGCACTTACAATCATCACACTTAGGATTCTTACATGGCTTTTGAAGTAATTCATCACCGAACTTCTTATCTTCTTGAGATAATGCAGTACAATAAGATTCCCACCCACTAGGAGTGATAACTTTATATTTACCAGCATCACAAGAACCAAAGTATCTATCATTTTGCATAACTGCAATGATTCTATTAAGATGATCCATATACATCTTATCTAATGTAAAGGTCTTCTTATATTGCTCTTTAAATACTTCAAGGAAGTTATCAGTGTATAATGATCTATGAGCTACTACAAACTCACCAGATACACCGTACTTTTTGAATTCTAAGAACTGTTTATGGATTTCTTCCATAAGATGAACGTTCTCATTGCCGATAACACATTTGATATCAAATTTCAATCCACGTTCAATAGCATACCAGATATTTTGGTATACATTAGAAGCGATAGATTTACCACATGTGTCAACACGGTTTTTATCTGCGAAACCATCCCATGATAATTGGATTTCATTCATAGGATATTTCTCATTAAGATCAATAAATTCTTTAAAGTTAACTACAGTAGAAGTTACTATTTGGAATTTAAGTTTCCCATAGTATTTCTCCATAGTCTTTTCAATAAGATCAAGACACAAAAGAGGTTCGCCTCCGAAGAATAAAATCCTCGAAGGCTTTTCTGTTTGTATAATTTGATCTATCTGTTCAAAAGTCATTGTTGCAGGGTTATCTCGCCCTTTGATGTAGCAATACTCACATCTATTAGGACAAGCCTCCGTAAGCATTAGATATATTTCTTTATACATTATTCCTCATTGGCAGCTGCCATAGCTGCACGTTCTTCTTCAGTTAAACTATTTAATTCATCCTCATTGACAGCAAAGTTTTCTGGCAATGGAGGAATACCTGCAGGTGGTACAGGTGGAGTTGTTGTCTCAGCTGTTGGAGTTTCAACTAGAGCGCTTGGTACTACTGGAGGTGTAGGAACTTCACTTGGAGTAGCTTCAGTAGAAGTTGAAGTGGTTGGATTAACAAGTCGTTCTTCTTCATGTGCAATCAATTCTTCAGGACTCATAACTACATGACTACCTTCTTGATCATTAAATTCAGTTAATCTAGCAAGATCAGAAGCATTAACACTAAATCCTTCTGGAAGAGCAATATCAATCTTAGGTGCGATTTCAGGTGTACCGATAGCTTCACCGATATTAGAATTAAATGTACCAGGAGTTGGTGTAATATTTAATTCAGGATGAGGTACTGCATCATAGTTTGTATTGACTGCTACTGCAGCGTTGGCTGCCTCTTCAGACATACCTTCAACTACCATTTTTTCACACTTGATTAGCATTTCAGTATTATGAGATAAGTCTTTAAGTTTATCAATGTTATTTTGATACCAAGTATCTACATAGGTCTTAAACTTAGTCATAACTAACTTATTAGCATAATCATCATATAGGGTGAAATCTAAATCATCTGAACTAATGAAGTTTCTATCTGATGGTAAGATATTATCAAAATTCATATGGAATAATGGGAATAAGGTTTGAATCAAATAGAATCTTCTCATGGAGATGATAAATCCAGTGATGTTATTTTTATTATAGTATCTTAAAGAGTCAAAGAATGCTTCTTTATTCTCTAATGCTTTATCAAGATACTTAAATTGTTTATATACCCAGTAGAAGAACTTAGGATAATTATTCAAATCAAAGTATGCTTCATATAGACGTTCAAAAGTCCAAATTACACCAATTGATCTTTCTTTATTATCAAAGTCCATAGTAGATACATCAGCTAATGCTTCAATTTTCTTTAAAGTTTCAATACGCTTTTCATCAGTCAATCTAGGAAGAATGTACTGTAAAGCTGCACATCTAACTTCAAGACGTAAGTTACTTAATGTATCTTTAGAATTAATATAAGATTGGATTTGAGTATAAATCCGTCCCATATGTTTTTCATATTCATCAAAGATATCTACATTACCAGATGTAGAGATACGTAAGCAGTATCTAATACTAGAGTAATTGAAGTATGCTATATGAATATATTTAGGTAGTGCTGCTCTAACTTCTTCAGTTACTTCTGTATACATATTACAGAATAGTGCAACTAAAAGTTCGTATTCAAGAGCACTTGATATTTTATATGAGATTGCTTTATCTAAGAGTATGAATCTATCACGAAGATTCTTTACATTATTAAGCAATTCAACTATTACATCATACGATTGAGTCTTACTATAAACTAGGATATTATAAAGAGACATATCAGTCTCTTTCAATTTAGTCTCTAGTTCAGCAATCAATTTATTATACTCTTCAGAATGACTGAAGTCATAGTATGATTGTAAGTCAGATTGGATAGTACTTGGATCGTACATCTTCTTAGCTAGTGCATCGATTTTATTGGTCATGCCAATAGATTTAGCAAACTCATACACTTCATCTAATAAGAAGATTTTCATTACGACCAACCTCCACAGTTTTGATTATGGCAAGTATTATATTGACAAGATTGACAGCCTAATTGGCATGCTGCTTGGCAAGCTACTTGACAAGAAAGAATACAATAACCAGAACCATCGAAATATTTATTCCAGTTACGGTTTAAGTAGTTATTGATTTTATTATAGTTATCCATGATTTGCATGAATCGAGCATGAGATAATACTTCATTCTCAGTGAATTTAGGAATATCTTTGACACCTTGGATTTGATCAGCAAATAATGTAGTAGCATAGCTATAAGTATCCCAGTTAGCTTTGATGATTTTATTAAATTGAGCTAATGTCAATTTTTCACCACTATCTGTTGTATTGAAGATACTTAGATCATTCTTAAATGCAGCCTCGCTAATGTCTTGACCTTTCATTTCATAATAACGGTCAGGATACATTTGAGGATTATTACGAACTTTAACAATATCTTTTAGCTCAGATGCTTGATATTTTAAGCGAGTAGCTAGATAGTTAACTTGGTTAACAAATTCACCATCTAGTTTATTCTCTTTATAAGACTCACTGATCGCAGGATCAGCGTATTTATATTTACCACGATTTGGCATTTGTTTCCTCCAATGTTTAAATTACTTATCTTCTGTTAGATTATCTAAGATAGCAGAAGACATAGATAATTGGAAAGTAAAGTAGTCATTAAAGCTAGGAATTACATTACCCTTACAGTCTAAGTTATTATACAATTCTAAGAATCGATCTAATTTCATCTTAAAGTCTAAGGATGTAATATCAGCAGTTTTAACTTCATCATCAAAGTATTTCTTGATCTTTAAGTTCTCAATAAGTACGTTTAACTTACGAGATCTAATATTCTCAGCAGACAATAGTTTATCTCTAAACTTAAGAGCTGCTGGTACTAAGATTCGTTGGATTTTACAGTAAGATGTAGTAGGAGTATAGAAGTCATTATTTTCAGTTAAGTTTTGGAAAGGACAACCAGACTTGCAGATAATCTTAGCTACACAGTCTTTACATTCTTCCATTTCAAACTTAGCTTGTTTAGCTTCATCGGAAACTTTAGTTTCATCTACACCAGTTTTCATATTACCAATCTTCATTTCTTTTAAGAATTCAAGATCAGTAGTTGGGAAGTTATGGCATGGATATACATCCATATTCCAGTCAATACATACCCAGTATTTATTACCAATATGACACATCTTTGTATCGGATACCTCTGGTTCCATTGCTGTACCAATGATATCGTCAATGTGTTTAATATTGATATTACGATTATTGTCAGTGTCATTCAAGATATCTACATAGAGCTCAAGCATCTTATTATAGTTATCTTCATAATCTTTCAATGCTTCATCGGACCAATCTAAGTCAGATGCAGCAATTGGACAAATATTGTTGATACCTAAGTCAAGTAGCATCTTAACACTCTCGTACATATATTTTGCACTCTCAGGAGTTACAGTCATACGAGCTTCGATAAGATGAGTTAGACCACGATCAACCATCTTCTTAATATTCTTCACTACAGTGTCAAATGAACCATTACCAGCGTGATCTTTACGATGCATATCATGCATTTCCTTAATACCATCAATAGATACTAATACAAATACATCATTATCATCTATATAATCAAGCATTTCATCAGTCATTTGCATCATATTAGTTGTAATACCAACTTGAGCATTATAATGCTTTTCATTGATATGATCAAGAATAGCTTTAACAACTTTCCAATTTACCATTGGCTCGCCACCAAATAGATTATAAGTAAATCTTTGGTTAGGCATATTTAAATTCTTATTATAAGTACGATCAACGATCTCAATGGCAGTATCGATATCCATATCTTTATCGCCTTTGGATCGTTCAAAACAATAGTCACAAGCAAGGTTACAACGATTAGTAATAATCATTGTAACCGAGTTTAGATCTTTATATATTTCTTCAAATTGCTTCATTACAAATTCCTCTTAAATATTCTAACTTAAAATACATATACTAGTATGTATTTAAGCCCCTAAAAAACTATCTTAGAGCAGCACCAGTCATTTGCCAGCCATCGTTTGTATATACGTATAGCATACGTTGAGCTGTATGATAGAAGAACTCTTTATTGTTTTGAGGGTTAGCTGGATAATCATTTGCAATAGTCAAACGAATACCATTTACACGAATCGCACTATCAGCATTTACTGCATGTGTAGCTTCATCTGCAGTTTTAGCATGACCTGCTTCATCAGCATAGCCTGCACGTTCAGCACGTAAAGCTTTATTAGATGTATCAGAATAAGATAATGCGGATGGTTGATCTCGTAAGTCATTATAAGAACCACTTGTTGCTACCGCTGCTAAACCAGTACGGAAATTTTCAAAAGTAGATTTATCTAACTTAGAGTTCAATAAAGTAGTTAAAGATGAATCAGTACCACTGATCATATTTTTAATTGGACCAAGAGCTTTAGATAACTCAGAGTCTGTATATGATTTAGCATCATCTAATGCTTTATTCCATTTAGTACGTTCAGCCGCAGAGATATGGCGGTCGCCGTCATTAACATGAGTTGTTAAGTCTACTGCCAGAGCTTTAGCATTTAATAAGTCAACAAGACTAGGTGCCAGCTCGGCTATGGTAATTTTATTTTCTTCATTAAAAGTTCCCATTATGAACCTCCTTGTAAAGTATTATTTGAATTATCCTAATGTTCTGGATAGGCGAAAATATGCTTATATACCAGCCACATTCTATTAAATAAAGGAGGTACTAGTAATGGCAAAACGTATTGCTAAACAGATTACCAATCCGAAAGATATTGAATTTCTTTTAGGTATTACCGAAGAGCAAGGAACTAAATTATCCTTTATTATGGAGACATTTGGTGAATTCAACGGTAAGGTAAGATTTAATACATATGATACTTTCACTGTACCAAAAGGTGTCTACGGTAAAGAAGGTAAAAAGAATAAAGAATCCTTTGTAACTACTGTAGGTATTTGGATATTCAATAAAGTATTCATTGAAAGAGAACTATTTGATTTATATGGATATATAAATGAGCCAATTAATAAAAAGATGATTGGTAAGATTACAGATAAAATCGGTTATGCTGTACTTGAAGAGAAAGTACCATTAGATGCATTGAAAAACTTCATTATGAAAGCTCAGAAGTTTATGCCATATGTATCAGTATTAGCTAATGGCTATTCTATGAAGCTCTTAACTATTGCTAAAGTTATCAATAAAGCTAAAGCTGATTTAGTTAAGAAATATCGTGACAGATTGGATGCTAAAGATCCTGATGCGGTAATTGCTATTCAAGATGAGTTACTTAAATTAGCAAAAGAAACTCTTAAAGATGATATCGCTATCGATACATATAACTCTGGTGCTCGTGGTAGCTTTAACAATGACTTCAAAAACATGTTTATCATGAAGGGTATTACGAAGAATCCTGATCCTACAAAGGGTTATAATATCATCATGTCCAACTACATTGAAGGTATTGCTAAAGAAGAGTACGCTGACTTCGCTAACTCACTAGCTGAAGGTCCTTATTCTCGTTCTAATAAAACAGAGGTTGGTGGTTATTGGGAAAAGCTTATGCTTCCTGCATTCCAACATGTTAAGATTGGTAAAAAAGGATCTGACTGTGGTACTAAACGTACTATCACTGTAACTCTAGATGATAAAAATATCAAAGAGTATATGTATTGTAATATCAAAGAAGGTAATAAGTTAGTAGAACTTAATACTGACAATCAATCTAAGTATATTGGTAAGACAGTACAAATTAGATTTGCTTCTTTATGTGAATCTAAAGATGGTATTATTTGTAATGCGTGTGCTGGTAACCTATTCCATAAATTAGGTATCACCAATGTCGGTGCAGCTATGCCTCAAATAGCAGCTAAACTTAAATTGGTTGCCATGAAGGCATTCCATGATTCTCAAGTTGTTATGACTAAGATGGACCCAGATAAAGCATTTGGGTTTGATAAATAATACCATAATAACAATTTATTAGTATTAATAGCCTATACCCTATATATGGGGTATAGGCATTATTTTTCCAAGGGGTGAGTATTAAATGATTATTTATTCTAAGAACCTTTTAAAAAACTTTAAACTATTACGTGACAATGATATCCAGAGACGACAAATCTTAGTTGTACTAGATATCGATCAAAAAACTTATCAACGCTTATATTCAATTCTCCATAAACGTGAAGTAATTGAAGGTAAGTATACTAGTAGTAAGAACTGGATTAAATTATTCAATGATGGATTAAATATCTTCCGCATCATGAGTAAGTATCCAGAGATTACTTCTTATAGTACTCTAGAGCTATATTTCCGTAATCAATTCGTATCTTTAGAATTGAATGAGACTATTGATAAATCTAATAGTAGATTTATTGAATGGCTTACTGAAGAATACGTTAATAAACGTCGTAAGCTAAAAGATATTGCAGCTGAATTTGGTTATAATCTTAAAGCATTACGCTCTGCATGTGAGAAATTTAATGTCAAACGATTCAGTATTGATAAACGTAAGATTAGTATTAGAGAAACACCTTACACTGTTATCTCTAAGCATCCTTGCAACTTCTTAAAAAATCCAGAAGAAGTAGAGTTGCTTAATAAAGCATTAGCTATCTTAACTGAAACTAATAATCCTACAGATGTGTATAGAAAACTTAACGTATCTCCTAGATATGCTAAACGTCTATATAGTGATTATAATATTCTTAAAGCTGATAATATTCCTTACACTAAGATTATGCGTCTTATTAGTGAAGGTCGTTTAACTTTAAGAGAAATTAACTTAAGATTGAAACTTCCTAGAAAAGTTCAATTCTATATCAATCATAATATCTTTGCATCTTTACTTATTGGTAAATCTGTAGAGGATCTTACTCTTGAAGAAAACCGTAAATGTATCTATCCTACAATGATTGGTGATAATACATATATTACTCGAGCTAAAGGTCGTCCTAATATCCAAGCTGTAATTAGGGTGTTGAGTACAACAGATCCTGAATTCATTAATGACTTAAATAAAATTAAAGTTATCATTGAGTGCAATAATGATCATGAAGCTATCTTAGCTAAACTTGGTTGTACTGAAGATGAGTTAAAATCTCTTATGACTAAATATTATATAGATGAATATATGAAAGGAGGAAATATTTAATGGCAACTATTAATGAACAAGTCTTGAAACTCTATGAAGATGGAGTTCTATTAGCAGATATTCATGAATCTCTTAAGCTTCCAGTTAAGAGTATTGTGGATATTATCTTTAATGCAAGAAGTAAAACTATCACTAGTCCTAATATGTTGAATAAGAGAACCAACTGGTATATCTACTTCTGCGAATTTATGTTTGAAAATAAATCACTCAAAGATATTGTATTAGGTCGTACTCTTACAATTGATGAGTGTGTTGAAATGATTGGTAATGTAATCAAATTAGATACAGTACCAAAATCTACTCGTGAAGATGTTTTGATTAAACTTTCTAAGGAGATCGGCGAAACTCCTAGTGATCTTGCAAAACGTTTAGGTGTACCGTATAGTAAAACTTTTGCTACTACTATTAAGAAACTCTGGAGATAAATGATATGGAACTGAATATAAGAACTACACAACCAATTGACACTGAGTATGAATTCCAAACTCGGTTAGAAATATTGGATCTTGATAAAGAACGTGAACGTGGTATTGTGTATGGTAGAGATTTCTTTATTAGAGATTCTCAGGCTATTAAGAAAGATATCAAATCTGATTCATCTATCTTCTCAAGTAAGTATGGTGCATCTATCTTAGACCAAGATGCATTTAAAGATCGTTATAGATGTAAATGTGGTCATCTTAGAGGGGCATTATATAACGGCGAAGAATGTCCTACATGTCATGAGAAAGTTAAATATGTAGATGACGACTTTGGTATCTTTGGTTGGATTGTACTAAGTGATAAATACTATGTAATCCATCCAAATCTATTTGAAGTTCTCAAAAGCTTCATTGGTTCTAAGAAGCTAAATGCTATTATCAAATATGATAAAGAAGCTAATGAAGATGGTTTTGTTGAAGACAATAAACCTGTAAAAGAAGATCAACCTTTTGTAGGTATTGGTATGATGGAGTTTGCTGAACGTCTTGATGAGATTCTAGCATTCTATCATAATAAGACCAAGAGTAATCCTAAAAAGGTTGACTTATATAACCACTTGATGAAGAATCGTGAGAAGATCTTAACTCATAGTATTCCAGTATATACATTATTCTTGCGTATGGTTAATGTAGTTGGTGATCAATTTACATTTACTAAGAATAATAAGTGGTATAATAATATTGCTCGTAACGTATGCTTCGTTAATGATGAATCCATGGAAGTATATCGTCGAGTTAAAACTAAGAATGATATCTTATATGATATCCAAATGAGTATGGAAGAAGTCTATAAGGTTATTCTTAATGACATGCGTGGTAAGAAAGGTGCGATTCGTTCTGTAATGGCTGGTCGTTATAACTTTACTGCACGTGATGTAATCAAACCAGATGAAACTTTACGTATCGATGAAATCAGATTACCATATGTAGCTTTAGTTATTCTCTTAGAGCAAACTATCATTAACTTCTTAGTTAAGTCTCTAAGTCTAACTTATACTGAAGCATATAAGCGTTGGTTTAAATCTCAGATCGTTAAAGATCCATTCATCTTAAATATCATCAAGAATATCATTAACTCTAAAGAACGTGGTATTGCATTTATTATCAATCGTAACCCATCTATCAACCATGGGTCATTGTTACAAATGTATTGCGTTGATGTTAATGAAGATGACTTTACAATGTCTGTACCATTACAAATTCTTAAGATGTTAGGCGCAGACTTTGATGGTGACTGTATGAATATCATGTATATCATCAATAAAGAATTCGAACGTAGAGCGTCTAAAGTTCTAAATCCTCGAAATGCTATGATGATATCTCGTAATGATGGTAAATTTAACTCTGCAGTTAACCACTTCAAAGATACTTATGTAAATCTAAACAGCCTTATCTATGTAGGACGTGATGCCTATAGTGAAGCCGAGTTAGATAATATCCGTAAATTGCAAGCATTGAAATAGTATTGTCCTCTGGTTATATATTATAACCACGAAGGAGGATGATATTATATGATAGTATGCAATCAAAGGTGGAACTTTATATTTGATAAACCACCAAATGGGATAAGACCTAACAAGTCTGCTCAGTTATTAATTAATACAGTAAATGGTATGATACGACCATTCACTGTACTTGATTCATCCATAGACGAGGATAATCAAATTACTTACAGATTGATTCCAGATGAGGGATATCAAGATGATCCTGAATTGGAGTCAGAGCTTATGATAGAGAATATAAATGGTTCTCTAACTAAGTTTGCTATTATAGTAGAGGAGGTGAACACTTAATGGACCGCTCTACTATTCTTAGCAGATAATAATCATAATGTATTAAATGAGGAAGGCTTTAATAGCCTTCCTCAACATTATGATAATATTTTTTTATAAAAAAAGGGGTGAAATGCTTGAGAAAAAACTATTACATCCCAGCTCCAGTATCAGCTGATGAAAAAGGTAATGTACCTATATTAGTAGAGGAAACTCTAGGTGATGATCCTGGACATGGATCTAGAATCATTGATAATAAAATAATTGAAAATAATGATAAAGTTGATAAAACCGAGTTATTCGGAGATCATGAACGTGTATTAAATATGGATGATTGGGTAGATGTTGAGATCGGTAGTAAAATCGATAAACAACTATTGAAAAATCTCTGTGTTCCTAGCACGAGTCATGCTTATTCTGTGGCTGTAGAATTCTTTAAGAATTGGATTCTTAGTAAGTTCGATAAATCTTACTTTAAGACTGTATATATAGATGGTAAGCATCTATTCGATGAGTTTGCTAAGATTAATGAACGTGAACTTATTAAACGTGGTAAACCAGCTATTGCTATTATTCCTAACATTGATATTGACTATAACCGTGAAGGTATCGATATTGGTCTACATGATTTAAACTATTATGCTAGAACGTTTAACTATCGTGATACTTTCTTTAAAGATCTAACCAATGATCTTTATCTTGCAGTATCATTTGATCAGTTACTATTCCAATTTCAAATTAAGATTAAAGTAAATACTAAAGCTAAGCAATTAGACTTAGTAAGATACTTAAAGATGGCATATAAGATTGGTGCAACTAGTGGTTACTATACTGATATGGATGTACATGTACCATATGATATGCTATTTGACTTAGCTGAGAAAGTCGGTTTTGAAGTAGACTACGATAATAAGCTAATTAAAGAACCATTCAAATTCTTAGCATACTTAAATAGACACTCTGAAGTACCATTCATCTATAAGCTACGTAATATGAATTCTAAATGTGAATTCTTCTTACGTGCTTCAAATATGTATGTACATCTTAGAGTACCTGATATCAATATTGATGATGGTGAAAGACAAAACCAAGTAAGTTCTAACTACTATATTGAGTTTAGTGCTGAAATGAGATTCCCTGCTCCTAAGATATTCTGTTACTTCACTATGCATCAAAGTGAATTCTTACGATTCAATCTTGAAGGTGAAAGTAGAACTTATATGGTTAACTTCTCTAATATCCCAGCTACAAATGAAAAAGCATGGGATCAATTCATTAATGTACCATATGAAGAAGAAGATAAGTCTAAACCATTGACTATTAACTTTAAAGAAATCTTTGAGAAAGATATTAATATCATGAGAGTTATTAATGCTTGTAATAAAGCATATATCTCTCCATCAGTATTCTTAGACTTCAAGATATTCAATAATGGAGAAGAATACTTATACGATATAGACTGGGAGAATATGTCATTGACTACTAGACGACCAGTTGAGCATATCTTATCTAACTTTGTAGTATACGTTAATAAAGAATTCTTTAATGATTCTATAACTACCATGGATAATGCAATGAAGCAACGTATCCAAGCTACAAAGGTTACAAATAACAATTCAGGTATAGATCCATTCGAACGATAAAATATCCCCATAGGAGTTAAACTCCTATGGGGTTTTATTTTTTTTAGTTATAATAAGTTAGAGTGTAGTCGAATTCGATATTCTTACCAGCACCAGAGCAATATACAATAACTAATGTATTAGTTTTCTTAACCCAAACTTCACCTAGACCACCGTTAGGATTTACAGTTGGAGTGATTGCTACAGCAAAGGAAGTATTACCAAATTCATGTCTAATAATTGTACCATCTGTACCATTAAAGATACCTGTACCAACTAAGAATGCAGACATATCTTTCTTAAGAGAAAGTTGTTCACGTTCTTGGTCAGTAATAAATCTATTATTAGGATCTTGAGCAATGATAGATGGAGGTAATGTAGCCGGTAATCGATAAGCATTAGCTCCTTCCTCGATGGAGTCTAATTTAGCTTTATCTTCTTTAGATAATAGACCAGCTGTTTCACTTGTTGCAGGTACACCTGTAGCTTTGTTATTCCATGCTAAGATTTGTTCATCAGTTACAAAACGATGAGTTGGATCTTGAGCAATAACTGAAGGTTCATGTGTCTCTGGATGAACGTAATAGTTAGCATTGGTCTCAATGGTATTCATTTTAATCTTATCATAATGACTCATGATACCATCAAGAGTTTCTGTTGCAATATTACGGCTAGCTTTATTAGACCAGTCAGCTCTTTCTTTATCGGTGATAAAGCGATGCTCTTCATCTTGTTTAACTAGCATTGGATCAATATGATCTGGCATACTAAAGTTAGTTGCACCAGCTTCAATAGAGTCCAATTTATATTTATCTTCTTTAGATAAAAGACCATTATATTGGTAAGTAGCAATTCTATCTTCAGCTTTAGCATTCCAGAAAGTTTTTTCTCTATCAGTTACGTGTCTAATACTAGATGTATCAGGATGCACATAATGGTTAGCATTAGGCTCAATAGTATCAAGCTTAGCCTTATCTTCTTTAGCCATCTTACCATCTACTGCTACAGTAGCTAATGGAATAGAGTTGGCAGAGATAGGAATCCAATCATTACCATCATAACGATAAGTAATATTGTCTTCATTACAAGTTACAGTCCAACCCTTTTGAGGAGATGGATACTTAGACATAATTTCTACGAAAGTCTCTACAGATTCTTTCCAGATATTATCATACTCTAATTGAGAGAATTTGTTATCAATCTCTTCTTTAGTATATTTATTATTCCAGCTAAGACGGTCACCTGCAGATACGTGCATTTGTTTATCTGCAATATGACGACTAGCTACAGAGAATGCAATATTTACTTTTTGTTGTGCACCCTCTTTGGTTTCTTTATTGTCCCAAGAAGCTTTATCAACTGCAGATACGTGAATACTATCATCTGCAATATGACCATCAATAGTTGTTTTAGTTAGGGCAATAGTTTCTTTTTCTTTTTGAGTAACGTGGATCTTATTATTACTCAAATGATCTAATACGTTCTTATTATTAGCAACGATATTAGATAAGTTATTAAAATCAATGCCAGTACCTTTGACTTTATAGCCATCGGTACCAGCAAATGCTATAATCTCATCAATGACAGAATCTTCATTGATATTTTTCAGACGTCGTAGTATATCTGGTTTTGCCACTACTATTATCCTCCTTTATTGTTTTAATGCAGATATAGCTATCATCGCAGATGATGTTTGCTTAGCTGCTTTAGCCATCTTTTCAATTTTATAAGCTAAATCATGATCTTCAAATTTAACTACATTATCATATTCTGCAACGATGAATCCTAAGAGTTCACCATCACTGTGCTCAAATATACCACTGAAGATACATGTCTTATCTTGCTCATCAAAGAACAACTTTGAAATGATAGCATCAATTTTATTTTCATTCTTATATATAACAAATGTATGCTTATGGAGAAGATCTACTATTATATCATCCATTAACCCAATAGGAATATCCTTATGCTTTTTAATTAGATGATATTTAGATACACCAACTTTATCCATTTCACAAATACAAGATGCCTTTAAGAATGGGATATTATTTAGAGAGTGTGTACCATTATGGAAGAGATAAAACTCAACTCTATCAGCATGCACTTCATCTAAAACTTCCTTTACATTGTGTTTAAGGCTATCGCTAAGTCTTAAAAATATTTCAATTATACTTTTATCCTTTTCAGATTTTTCATCACCACGTAATCTAGATACCTCATTCTCTAATCGTCTAATTCTATCAGACTCATCATCATTAGAATTATGACTATTGTTATTATTAGTGGCTATAGCCTTAGCTAAATAGATTAAAAGTACAATAAGAAGTACAATAATTAGAAGAAAAGCGACTAGACCAAAGACAAATGGACCAAAATCATTTATTAATCTTGCCAACCCTTGAAAGATTTCATGTACTTCTGAAAGCATTTGGACTAATCACCACCTTATAAATAAAAAATTAAAGTTACTATTCATATGTTAAAATTTACTTAGTAGCTTTATTTATAAGGTAAGCTGTACCGGCTAATGCTGCAGCACCACCAACAATTTTCAAAGTTTTGTTTTGGTGTTTAACATGTTTAAGTTCTTCATTTAACTCACGTTGCTTATCTTCCATAGATAGTTGATAAGCAGCAATCTGACGATCTGCCACTTTAGTCACATCTATAGTCAATTCATGAGCTTGATTAACTTTAACTGTACCATCTTTTTCTGTAGTATGAGATGTTGTAGTTTGCATTGGCACATCATAAGTTTGGTCATTATATTTAATTCTAGCAACTGGAGCTTGATCTTGGATATCAACATCAGCATCTTCTGGAGATTCTTTTTCTACATAACGAATCTCTGTTTGAGTATTGTTAACAACCTTCTCAGTTACTGGTTTATTTTCTTTAAGATCTTTTACTGCTTCTTTAACAAGACGTAATTCAGCTGCAACTTCTGCATCGGATACCACGCCTTTAAGATCATTAATTTTTTCATATGCTGCATCTAGTTGAGTTTGCATAATTTTATATGTAACAAATCCACCTAGACTAACTGACATAAGAAAGAGTAAGATTCCTATGATTATACTCCTCTTATAAATTTTAAAATTTTCTATTAATGTATTTTTAATATCTTCTAAACTAGATTTCATAAATTTCTCCCGATTAACTTATTCGTTCCCACATATAAACCCCTAAATATGGGTTCTCTATATTTATTGGAGCGCCACTACCAACTCTGCTAGTATTACCACTTACTGATACTGAGTGACTATGTCCACCAGCTCCTGTAGTTGTACGATTTTTAGTTTCATTGTTATAGTAAGTTTCGTATCTACGGTTATCCGTATCACTGGATCCTTTATATTTACAATAATTACCGCTATTATTATAATCAACAGTTCGTGTATATGAAGATTCATCACTTGTATTATGAGTATGATCTCCAACACCAGAAGTTTGACCTGAGATATTAATGCTATGATCATGGGCAGGAATATTACTTTCATTAAGAGTAGTAGTTGTACTACCACCAGTTTTACGTAAAGTAATATTACGTTCAGCACTAACACCAACTAAGCAGCGACCTTCAGCGACACGACGCCATTCACCACCAATAGTTTCAGATGGATTAGTATTTACTAGAGTAATATAAATACTACCAATAGGATAAGCTTTATTTAAGATTTGTTTAGTTACATACTCTTCTAAAAGCTTAATAGTTACAGGGCTATTAGCATTACCAGAAATAGTTACATCAGGTACTTTAACTACACCTGTAAATGTAGGACTATCAGCTTTAGCATAATAAGATGGTAGATTACCACCAAGCTTTTCTGCATTATCTACATTAACATTTAATCTTGTTGGATTCTCACCAAAGATTACATGACCTTGTTCATTAACTGTTACTCTAGTATAGGCTCCAGCAATAACCCCACTGTTTGGATGTCTATAGTTAGTAGCAAAGTTTTCAATAGCATTCAATTTAATTTTATCTTCAGCAGACATTAAACCAGCTACTGCTTCAGTTGCAGGTTTAATATTACTCATAATCGTATTCCAACGATTACGTTCTTCTGCGGTAATATGTTTGACATCATCTAGTAAATGAGCATAAGATACATCTATCTTTTCATTTAGAGTTTCATTAAGCTCTTTACTAGTAATTTTGTCTAATTGTTTATCATAGCTAGTAACACTTCTATTTGAGAAGGATACCGCTAGTCTATTTGTAGTTGCCATATATCCTCCTAAATACTAAAGCCCTTAACAGTTCCCCAAGTATCACCTGTACCAGAACGTAAGTAGAAGATTCCATCGATAAATAAAAGTTCATATGCTAATTCATCTTCATCTGCACGGAATCCAAATATAGTAGCATACTCTGCTGCGGTAGTAACACCTTGGAGATTTAATACAGATACTTTACGTTTACCAGTAAACTTAAAGAAGTTAGAATAATCATTTGGTTTGGTTGGTTTGTCTACATCAAGATTCAATGCTTTTAAGAATAAGCCAACTTCTGCAAATACGGAATTCCATTTCTTAACTGGATCGTATGCATTCAAACAATTGTTAGGACCAATCCAGAATTTCTTTTGATCTTTCTCAGCTGGGTCGTTCTCTTGTTTTACATATGGAGTTTGTTTATTAAGATATTCAATATTAACTGCTTGTGTTACATCCGCATCAGGTTTAGGTGTAGGTACTTTAGGAGCACCTAAGAAAGTAGGAGATGCAAGTTTAGCATAAGAGTCTGCTGGTTCATTACCAAGACGATCAGCATTATCTGCAGTTGTATTAATTTTAGTAGGATTTCTACCAGCAATTACATGACCTTGCTGATTTACTTCTACTTGTAAATATAACCCAGGTGTAACTGTAGAGTTAGGATGAGTATATTTATTTGCTTCAGCTTCTATATTAGCCAGCTTTAATTTTTCAGCTGGAGACATAAAGCCTTTAGTCGTATTATTTGCCAATGGTAAATCGGTTACTTGATTCCATCTATCTTTTTCTTCTTGAGTTACATGAATAGCATTATTCTGCGTATGAGCAAGATTCTGCTTTATTGTATTTTGAAGGCTTAGAGATAGCTCTTGGAAACCGATCTTATCTAATTCATAGTTATAAGGCATACATTAACCTCCTTTATTTGTATTACGTTTATGTTCAAAATGAGGCTCCAATGAGTTCCGAGACCCATTGGAGCATATATGATTTTAGTCTTCAATCATAGCAAGTGCATCAGCACATTCATTTTGGAAACGATCAAGTAAAGCTTCACGACTAGCAGATTGGTTCCACTCCCAAGAAGAGCATACACCAATATAGATTGCTTCGATCATAGCTTTATCGATATTCGCACCATCAACGTAAGACATAGATGGATAACCAAGGTAGTCTAATGCATCTAACCACATTTCTTCGATATTACCGACACCATATTGAATAGCACGAGAGAATACTACTTGTTTCATAACTTCATGATGGTTTTCAATATTGAATCCGATATTACGAAGGATTCGAATTGCAGGATCATAGTAATGCTCGATTACATATTGATCTTGAGCTTCTTCGAAGTCTTTTGCATTATCAGAGTTAGCTAACCATTTCCATGCAGCATCAAATTCATCACTAGTTAAAGGATGTTTAGCTAATTCAGCCCCAAACCAGTAACCTTTTTCTTGTAGCCAGTCTACGAATTCATCTAAAGAACCAGCGTTACTAGAGAATTGATAAGTACCATAAGATTTCCCGCCTGGGTCTCCCCAACCGCTAGAAATAGTACCAATACCAGCACCACCGGATTCGTATTTTTCGGATAATTCACCGATCTTCATAATATAATTCCTCCTTACATTTCTTTAAGTGGCTTATGAATCCTCTTTGGTCTAGAAGATCTGTTAGCCATTTCAATAACATCGTCTGCAGCTTTACTATTAACGGGTGCAGGTACGTCTACCACTGGACGCTCGACAACAGGCTGCTCAACAATGGGAGCTTTTACAATTTTTGGAGCAATTGGGAATTCACCTTCTGGGGAATTCTTAGTGCTGTCCACTAACCATTTAAATAAACCAATTAAGCCAACACCAGATGCGGATAAACCTTGCCAGCAACTATCAATTTCGAATTTTGTGCCGTATAGACCATTAGACCAGTATCCATATACCCAAGATCCTAAAACTAAGATTGCTGCTAGTAGACCAAATCCCATACAGATTGAAGCCATATTAACTCTTAGATGTCTTAAAAGACTCATAAAAATAAATCCTCCTTTTAAAAATAAACACCCAGTTAGACCTATAAAGGTGGAATCGGGGGTTATCATTATGTTAAAACATTATGATAATTGATTAAACTGAAAGGAGACAAATATGGAAGTCTTTAATCCTGTATATGATAAAATCGCTTTAAATGATTTATCCCCTGAGCTCCAAGCTCTAATTAGAGATTCTTCTGAATCTGTGTCTTATAACTTAAATAGACACATGAAAGATAAAACTGCTCATATTACAAGTCTTGATAGAGATACTTGGAATAATAAAGCACCTAACGAATCACCTAACTTCACTGGTGTTCCAACTGCACCTACTCCTACATTAGGTGACTCTTCTAATAAAATTGCTACAACTGACTTTGTAACAAATATTCTTAAAATCTTTAAACCTGAAGTAGCTATCAAAGCTAATAAGTTAACTAATAGAGTTAATATTAAACTTGGTGGTGTAGCTGATTCTACTCCAGTACAATTTGATGGTAGTGGAGACTTAGTTATTCCTGTAACTACAGTGGATACTTCTGCTCTTAGAGGTATTCTAGGTAAAGATAAATTAACTGGTAAATATGATATCTCTATTTCCGGTAATGCATCTCATGCTGATACTGCAGATAGAATTGGCGGTATTGAATTAAATGAGTTGGCTCTAAGAGAGTCTCCAACTCTCCAAGGTAAACCAACTGCTCCTACAGCTACATTTGGTACAGCTACTGATCAAATTGCTACAACTAAATTTGTTGATAAAGCTATTAAATCTTTAGACTTGACTGCTATTGCTGGTGCTGGTGGTGCTGCTACTGGTTCTAGATTTAGTCCATTTAAAATTAAGATTACTGGTAAAGCTACAGCTAATGAAGTTACTGTAGATGGTACAAGTGATGTAAATCTTAATATAAGAGATATAGCTATTGATTATAATGAAATCGCTAGAAATCTTAATATTACTACAGTTAATGGTCATACTCTAGGTAAAGATGTGCCAGCCGATGCGGTATTTACTGATACAGTATACGTTCACCCAAATACTCAAACTGATTTGACTGCAACTGAATATACAGCTGTTACAGTAGATCGTCAAGGTCATGTAATTGCAGCTCGTAATCCAAGTACTTTAGATGTAAATATTACTAAGAATGCGGCTACTGCTGATAGATTGAAAGAACATCGTAGATTTAGCATTACTGGTGTAACTGCATCTAATGCATTCTTCGATGGTAGTGCTGATGTAGCTTTAAATGTAACTGCAGTACCAGCTAATATTGTCACTGAATCTAATGATAAACAATTTGTATCTAAAGCTCAAAAAGATAAATTAGATGCAACTTTAACTGCAACTGAGATTGCTGCTAAAATCAGTGAAGCTGGTTCTGGTATGGAATGGAAAGAAGCAGTTGATACTAAATCTAAATTGACTTCTAAATACTCTTCTCCTAAAAAGGGTTGGACTGTATCTGTATTAGATGAAGGTAATACTTATCAATACAATGGAACTTCTTGGATTGTAGTATCTGGTAGTAATCTTCCTAATGCAACTGCTACATCTGATGGTAAGATGTCTAAAGAAGATAAAGCTAAATTAGATAGCATTGCAGCTGGTGCAAATAATTATGTATTACCAACTACTCTTCCAGCAACTATGATTACTCAAGATGATGATCACTATTTTGTAACTAAATATCAAAATAAGAAACTTCAAGATCTTTATAATAAAGGTGAAATTGATAACCTCTTTGTTAAGAAGACTGATTTGGCTAAAACTCAAACAGTTACTCTTGGTAATGGTTGGGATATTAAAGCCAATGCATCTGGTGAATTAGCATTTACATTCAATGGTGTAGAAAAAGCTAAACTTGGCACTGATGGTGCATTCAAATCTGTAAGCTTAGAAGAAACAGGGGGTAACTAATGCTACCTGTAACTAGAAAAGCTCTTAGATATTTTATGAAATTAGTCACTCCAGAGTATATTGGTTGCTATCTAATGGCTATCTTTACACAACTACTCTGTTTAGTTACTAACCCTATCGTAGTTTTATTCTGTGATAAATATGGTAACCTTCCTAAGATATTTAGACTATGGCAAACATATGATAACTGTCTTGATGTAGACTGGATGATCTATGAAGGAGTAGTTCCTAAAGTATTTAGATATGACTTTAATAAGCACTATAAGTATTATCCTGAATCTAAGACTAATGATGAAATGATCCCTGGTCATGTAATTATCTTAGATGGCGACTTTACTCTTAAAGAGAAAGTACAACGATATTTCTGTCGTGTATTATGGTTATATAGAAATTCTGCATATGGATTTGCATATAAACTTCTTGGTATTACTTACACTGGTATTAACCAACACGTATTAGAGAATGACCAAACTAAAGGTAAACAACTATTTGTATCTTTCTTAGAAGATTCTTGTGGAGTTGATAGATATTTCTCTGTAAAATCTACTGAATATTGGACTTGTCCAATTATTGAGAAACGATTTAGATTTGATATTTATCTTGGTTGGAAACTTTCTGGTACTCAAGATTATACTAATGAAAAACGTGCAATGCTCGCTATTAGAATTAGTCCATTCTTAAGTGTAAAATAATCAAAGTGGTACATCCAATTAATTTGGATGTACCATTTATATTGTTTTGGAGGCAAATATGACTAATATAATTCCGTTAATAGCTAAAAAATATAATCGCAAGGGGGATACGTCTGGTAACCTTAAATCTTTAGTAGATGACTTAGTTTTTATAGATGATACAAATGATTCTTTATTATTCATAACTAATATTCCTAGAGAGACTAAGTATTCTATTGAAGAAGTTTTTGATATTATAACTTCTAATGATAAATATAGCGAAATACTTAACAATGTTTTAAGTTCTCTTAATATAGATCTAGATTATCATAAATTACTATTAAATGCAATCAATTCTGAATCTTATAAAATCATTAGCTTAATTAGTGATAATATACCAACTCCAGATTTATTCTTATCTAAGAATAACTATGGTTGTCTAACTACAGCGTTAGGTAAATCATATACTATCTTTGATAAAGTACTTGGTATGGTTATTAGTCAATTACTACATACATCATCTAAAGAAGATAAGATCTTAAGTTTATTCATGACCATCTGTATCGTTAATAAAGATATAGATAAACTAGCTTCTTTATGTACTGGCTATTTGGCTATAACTAAAGATGAACTTGCAGTAAAAAACTTAATGAATGAGTCTGCAACTAATGCATTCCAATATATGTCAGAAGAAGATATTCATGATGTAGTTGATGATATTAACTCTCGTAGTGTATTAGCAAGATATTTATCAAGAATGTAAAATACCCCCATAGGAGTTGAACTCCTATGGGGATACTTTTTAGATTTTAATAATAGATTTGATAAACAATATCTAAGCCTTTAGAAAGCTCAATCAATTGTTCATTTGGCATATTATATTTAGTCAATGGACGAATATCTTGATAGTATTGTTTACCATTGATTTCTTTTTTCCAAGCAGTGCATAAAGAGATTGTATTAATACGTGCTTCATTGATACCAACTGTATTGATGAACCATTCACGGCATTCTTCTTCAGTAATCTTTAAGTTGATTTCTACGAAAGTTTCAACTTCAGATTCTTTAGTGGAATTATAAATAGTAGCATCTACTGTAGTACCATCTTCGAAACGAATCTTTTTAACTGGTTTGGATTCAAATGTTTTGAAGTAATATGCAACACGGTTACCAATGATTTTACTACCATGATAGATTTCTTTCTTAGCATCAGTAAGATCTTCAGTAATCAATGGGAAACGGAATGGAACCAAATATTCTGGTGCACACCATTTAGCATAGTTAACTTCATATACTTGAGAGTTTTCACGACCACAACCATCAGTACCAACACAGAATAAGTAAACTTTTTCTGGTGTAGATGGTGTTTCAAATACAGAGTTTTCTAAGTTCATTTCTGTATTATAAGATGGTGTAGTATATTGTCTAGGAATATCAAAGTGTTGAGTAGCAGTATATTCTGCTCCAGGTAAGATGATTTTATTTTCACCTTCAAATAATAAGATATCAGTACCACCAACAAAGACTTTAATGTTGGTACGGTTATGCGTTGCAGTAATATTACTGCCATCTGTAGTATGGCTAAATTCTGCAATATTTAACTGTTTATCAGGCATCTTACATTTACCTCCAATTAGTTTTTATCTTCAAAATTTATTATTATGTTTTGGTTATCTATGGCTATCGTATTGAGATATATAGACATGATCCGTTATATTAAAGTTATCTACATATTTATCTTTAACTTTAGATTTGATTCTGTCAAATGTCTCAGACATAGCATAGTGATGTAGACGTAAAGAGTTAGTATAGATTAATACTTCCTTCTTGATGAGTCTACGTAAATCATCAGTACGTTTAAGCACCGAGTAAATGTGTAGTTTATCATGGACATCTGTAGTTGGGTCTAATGTAGAAATGCCATGATCTTTGATGCCATATTTTTTGAAGTAGTATCTTAGGATGTATACTAATTCTTTTTGAGTGATATTATCTATTTCATACTTCTTGGTTAGATAGCTACTGAAGCCATCATAGAATAACTCAAAGTCTTCATTTCTTAACTTAGATAGATACTTGATTGCATCAATTGGTTTAATGTATTGGTTATAACGTCTATCGAAATTATAAACTGTAGTTAAACCAGCTAACTCAATCTTATAAGATTTAAAGAAATCAATAACTTTAGACACATACATCTTCAAGTAATCGATACCAATACCAGGGAGATAGTTGAATAGCTGTTTATACTCTTCAGATCCCATAAATACTTCAATATATTTAACTGTATCCATAATAGTATTAGTGATAGCTTTCTTACGTTGAAGATCTTCACCAATAGATTTGATACGAAGAATAGAATTATATAGATCTATATCCTGATATCGTAAGTACTCAGTATAAGTCTTAGCAACTTGATCACCATTTACTCTAAAGAATTTATTACTAAACTTCTTGATTAATAGAGCATCATATACAGCTTTATATGCATCATAGATACGTTTATTGTCAGCATAATACATACCTTTGACAACTACATCATAGATCTTTGTATTATTCTCTAAGATGCTCATTAAACCTTTCATGGATATACCAGGTTTATATTTCTTAAAGTCAGCTACTTTTAAATCTTCTAATGTATAACCATACTTACGTTCAATATCTCTACGGAGTAAATCTAAGTCTGCATCGAAATTGAATCCTTGGATATACATAATAGGAACTGTCTCTGTTTGAATTGTATCTTTCTTATTATAGTATAAGTAAGATAAAGAGAATAGATAGCATAGGATAGAAGATAACTTGAATGTCTTATCAGGTCTAATATTAGGCACAGATAAACGAATACGATCTTCAAATCTAGTATCATCAAAGAATACATTAAAGAAGTATGGAATCTTGAATGATAAATCACTCATAGACATGACTGTATCTATAGAAATATATTTAGTTCTAGCATAGTTGAATTCTTTCTCAAGGATTTGATTCTTAATATCTAATGGATCGAATTCATTAGTCCATAACCAATCATCTTCTGTAAATGCATCATAGTCTATATATTTAGATTCATCACGGATATAGTTATCTGCAGACTCATTTAAAGGAATCTTAACAAACTTAAGATCATAGTCTTTAGTTGGGTCTTCGATAAAGATATTTTTACGCTTAGCATTTACATATGAGAATGTAAATAAGATAGTATCACCATGCTCTAGGATTTTATCTACATTAGAGAATAAAGCCTGATCATCTACTACTTCATAGTCAACGTTCTCTTCTAATATAGTCCCATCTTCACATAAAATCTGCATTTGGTTATTATTATCAGATTCTAAGAAGTTATCGTAAGGGTATGGAATATCTACAACACGTTTACCATTTCTAAGATCATATATATTATACTCAGTTCTAATATAGTTATTGAAATTATCATAAATGGAGTTATAGATAAAGATGCATCTAACTTCACGATCTTTTTCTAAATTAATAGAGTCGTCTAATGTAAGCATTGTACCAGATACCGTATATCTTGACTTATCAATGATAGTACCACCAACTGTTACAATCATACCATTACCAGATTTCTCATAATTATAGAATGGATAGTTAATTGTAAATACCTTTTGGTTAGCTACACGAGCTTTAAGAGAATCTTCAGTAATATGAATAGTATAGTTATTACGTGGATCTTGGAAGAAATATACTTTAACTATATCCTTATTATCTACGTAATCTTTAGAGTTTCTAAATGATAAGATATTACCATTCATAATAAAGTTAGATCTATCTAAGATTTCACCATTAATAGTTATCAACCATTTATTTCTCTTAGAGTCATATCCTTCATAAGGGAAGTTAATCTTAAATGAACTCATCATACGATTAATTTCTACTTGTGCAGAAGTTAATTTGATTCTTTCTCTATTCTTAGGATAGATAAAATGAATCTTAATCTCTGTACCAACACGTAATACCTTAGTTTGATCTAAGATTTTGATCTTATTCTTTAAGAAAGTATATTCAGAAGAGTATACTGGTTTACCATCTAGAAATACTTCTAATGGATATTCACTTTCTTGATATCCTTTAAATGGCACTTCAATTTCATATTCTTGTATACCAGAAGTTTGTACTGTAGTTGTGAAGAAAGATTCTTCTAGTTCAACGTCAAAACCTTCAGTGTAGATATTATTGAATACTACACTACGGTTTCTAGTTACTTTATCTTGAGGATATACGAATGAGAAGTTTTTACCATTAATCATATATCGATCAGATGGTAATAACACTGAACCATATAAGGCAAAGAACTCACCACCATATTGTAAGTAATTATAATATGGCTCTGGTACATCAAAGCTATTAATTGCAGTATCAGTAACTGTCTTAAAGTTATATTCTGTTATCTTACTCTTAATAGGATATCTTGGAGAGTAAATAAATACTACAGATAGTAAACGTTCTGTAGTAATCTTAGCCCAATCAGTATCTTTATTAAAAGTAATCTTATTACCATTTATAGTATAGCGATTTGGATCAATGAAAGTACCACCAGTTGATAGATACATTAATCCACCTATATCTGTAAAATCAGATATAGGATATTCTATAGTAAAGTTCTTTTGATTATTATCAGTAATAGGATATTGTCTAACTTCAGTGATAATCTTATATCCATCTAGATTAGATATATCATCATTGAATTCGTTATTAGAGAAGAAAATGAATTCAAGTTTAGATTTACCTTTAAGGAAGTTATTATCCTTAAAGTTGAGTTTACCATCTTTAGAGATAGTATACTTATCTTCTAGTACACGTTTTCCATCCACATTAACGAAAACTGCACCACCTTTATCGAGGAAGTTTTCATGAGGGAATGGAATCTTAATACCATTAGATGCAAAATTAGTTAAAGTCTCATTAGCTACGTTAACTTTTTGGTCTGTATCTAATACTTGCTTAACTTTATAGTTAAATATATAATCACCAGTATCTTCATCTACTTTACGGTCACGTAAGAGATAGTATTTAAAGATACGTAAATCATCAAAGCCAAAGATAGAGCAAATGTCTACCATACATTTAGCAGTTGATTTATATTTAAGCAATTCATGAAGTCTCCGCATCATTCTAACTTGATACATTAGCGGGATTTCATCATAATATGGTACACCATGAGACATGAATATATATCTTACACAACGTTCATCAAATACATCAAGATTAATAATATGCTCTTGAACTTCAGATACTAAGTCAATCATGGTTTGAATGATAATAAAGATAGTCAACCAAGCATCATAATATTTACTATCAAATCTATGAGCTTCAGAGTAGATTGTATTAATAGCAAATGCCCTATTTACATTAAATCTACGTTCGAACTTCTCTTTAACTACAGAGTTATCAATAGATGGTAACCATAGTAATTGGAACTCAGTTGCTTTTCTAGCTTTGTAGATATCAATATTAGATTTAATATACTTTAAGTAATCATATTCATCTTCAGTGTATCTGGCTAATACATTATCCCAAATACCACGTTCTTCTAATTCACTAATTGTAGCATCATCCATCTCATGTAGAGGAATTCTATAGTCAATACCGATATTTTCTATTCTTAAATCTTCAGGAACTACTAATCCCTCAGAACCTAAGTTAGGTAAACCAGTAATCTTTCTATAATAGTTATTCTCCTCAACATAATTAGAGATAAATAGTTTTGCAGCTTCATCTCTAGCTTTATCCCTATAAGCTTCTGGAATGTAGCTAGGGTCTTCTACTGCCTTTTTAAAATAATTAGATGGAACTCCAGCTCTGGCTAAGATATCCACCGTATAATCGTATAATCTCCAGTCTGCAGTTCCTTCTACAGATTGAGTATATAGATCACCCATGAATTCTGTACGTACAGTCTCATTCTTAACAGCTTCTGTTTCAGACTTTACAATACATTTCATGCCTAATTCTTTTACATAATAAATGAGTACGTCTACAAAAGGATATTCTGTAAACACTTTATCCATATTAGGATTTTGCATATTGTAAATTTCCTCCTTTCAGAGAGAATTTAGATTTTACTTTAATAGTATGTAACCCTAATAAGTGCTTATCCTTAACATATAGATATAGACAATTTTACAAAGGAGCATAGTAAAATGAATGAATTCCCTGATTTACAACTAAAAAAAGATCCGGTGAATCCAGTACTAAGATCTCCATATGTACCTTTTGAGTTACCATTCTATCAAACTAAATATACATTAATGGATATAGATGTTTATACAAACTTTATTAAGAATGCTGTTAGTAGATTTAGAAAGTCTAGAACTTATACTCACTATAAAGGGTATTTAATGAATCTTGGTATGGATCACTGTCAATTACACAGTAATATCTATGCAGATATGGCTACAATTGAAATGCATCATAATATGCTAACTATCTTTGATATTGCAGTTATATTAACTGAGCATACAATCAATACTATCGGATATATTACAACTTTCGACTTAGTTAACTTACTAAAGAAAGTTCATACTGAAAATAAAGTGCAACTTGTAATGCTATCTTTAACTGCACATCAAGTATACCATAATGCAAATGGTATGTATATCCATCCAGATATGTGTTTCGGTAACTGGATGGCTTTCTTAGAAGAATACAAATATGGTATAACTATTGAGCTGGCAAACAAAATAATAAACTACGTAAATTATGCTATCTCTTTAGGCGATACCAAAACTGGTGAACTCCTAAAACTCAGAGATAAAGTCCAAGATTGGAGTGTTATGAATGAATATGGAGTTAATCGTACTGGGTATTAACTATTTTATTATCCTACTTATAATCTTCTTAGTTTATAAAGTTGCCAATAAGATTGCTAATTCCTATAAAGAAAAAAATAAAAGAGAATTAGATTTGATTCAAATGTCTATGTCTACTTCATTAGATGAAATGACACAGACTATTGATTCTTTTATAAATGAATCTATTCAAGAATTTACTGTTATGAATAATATTCAAGATTCTAAATATATTAATACTGAACTTGAACAAGAGCTACGTAACTTTGTTATGGAAAGTGTAAGTGGACGTATATCTATTAACTTACTTAATAAGCTTAGACTCTTCTATAAAGAAGATATTATTCCTGACTTGATTGCTAAGAAGATCTTCTTAGCTGTTACTGCATTTACTGCTATCAACAATAGTGGTGTTACAAATAAAAAAAATAAATAACTTTGGAGGATGGGAATATTCCCATCCTCCTTATTATTATTCTTTGATGAATCCATAATATTTTAAATCATGAATTACACATGCTATTAGAATAGCAGCATAAACACCAGCCATTGCAATTGTAATGTATGGATGGTTAATTGCAAAAGTTTTTAGTTTTTGAATTCTCATTTGTGTTCTCCTTATTATTAATCTTCGATATCGGATACTGTTGTACGGAATACATCAACTCCACCTTCTAATACATATGCAGATTTACCTATATATGGATCTGTTGAAGTAAACTTTCGTGCTACTTCAACAGCATTATCAAAGCTATTACAAACACCGATTGTATAACCAAATTGGTCTTTTATGATAAACATAATATATATCTCCTTATTTATTATAATACAAAAGTAATGTTATCATTGAAGAAGGCATCTTCGCCTTCTTTAACTTCATAATCATCAGGTACATCAATCTTAACTGGAATACCTTTAGATGTATCTAATGAAATATTAAATCCATCAACTAATACAACTTCTAATCGTTTCATATTATTTACCTTCTTTCTTTAAAGTAGTAACTACATCAGCTACAAATAAGAATGTGGATACAAAGCTTAATGCAATCCACATTTTTGGATGTTTCTTAATGGAAGCTTCTACGCTGGAAAGTTCGAATTTATGAGTACGTTTTAACATGATATACCTCTTTCTGCTCTTTAGAGCTTAACTAAATAAATACTATATCATATATTCACCTTAATAATATACGACTAAGAATACCAAGTATTACAAAATAACAAAAAAAAAGAAAACCACTAGGAGTTTAACTCCTAGTGGATATACTTATACTTTTCCAAATACTCCCCAAATAAGGGAAGCAATATATCTTATTACTTTCTCATTATAACTAATATCTAATGATTTAACATCAAGTGGTTCTGAATCGATATAATAAATGTAGTTCATACTAGATACTTTAAATTTAGATTGTAGATTGAATTCTCTATAATACTCTATGTCTAATTCACGATTTACATAATAGCGATAGAATTGCATTAGAGTATCAATAGTAAGTTGAGTATTGTTTTTAGAAACCATATTCATTATCTTAAATATCAATGCAATAAAGTAGTCTTTATGAAGCTCTATATTATGTGGATCTAATCCGACTATAGCTTGCTTCATACCAAACATATCTTGTTTTGTCATTAATATGAATTCACCAATTCTAATAAAGTTATCGTATTCATCTACTTTAAGATTATCGTCATCCAATTCGATGTCATTTAATACTAGCTTATAATCATCAAAGTATAAGATCTTTTCTGGGTCAATTTTCTTAGACTCTAAATAATAAGCCCAATCAATTTTATCTTTTGAAGTATACTTATAGATTATATCACCTATGAGTATATCGATAGAAGAATGTCTCATTGTTTACTCCAATGCATTTGTATATGTATTCATGTCAAATGGATACCAAATTTGTAATGGCTCAAAGTCCTTCTTACTATCAAGTTTAAAATAAGCTGTACGTTGCAAATATGCAAGTTGAGCCCCTTGAGGTGAGAAGTCTATATCATCACGTATACTATTTACATCATCCATATCATAAATGATCTGTGGATGAATACCATACGTTCTTCTAATTACATTACACATCATTTGAGTAACCATATCAGAATATTCATCATTGCTTACAATGATGAATACTTCAGAACCATTATAGAATCTGTAGATAGCCTTATAGAATTCATAGAACTCTACTTCAGATTGATTGAATAATACTTCACTGAAGATTGTTTCAAAATCTGGACTATCTATAAGATATTGATAAGTCAACTTACTGATAAGCTGACTTACATAATTCCATGGATTTCTTGGATAATCTCTTGATGTCAATTCGGCTACAAAGATATTTTCAGGTAAAGCATCTTGTTGTTGCTTAAGATCCCACATATCTTTATAGTCACCATATTCCACCATGAGTTGTTTATCCAACTTATCTTTATCATCTGCATATAGATATGATCTATAGTATTGATAGATTGGTTCTGTACAAAATACAAACTTCATTCTAATCACCCATTAATGCAGGAGTCAAGTCAGGATCTTCAGACTTAACTGCTATAATATTTTGGAATGCTTTATCTTGTAACTCTACAGAAACCTCATCATCTAATTTGATATTCTTACTCAATAGATAGGAGTTAACTGTATTTCTATCAAATGAAGTATTAGCCATATATCTTACATAGCTTTGCTCATTGATATATCCATATTGGAATAGATTAGTTACAGCATAACCAATACTGAATACAGATGGGATGAATGATACCATAGTTGGACCACTATATGTCATCTGTAATTGTAATGATGCAGCAAATACACTCATAAGAACGTCCATGAATGGAATACTATCTTTACTCCATTCTTCATCTGTAGTATAAACTACTACATTCTTATTATGCATAGCTGCACCTACTAAGAAGATATTCATAATAATATCTATTTGGTTTAGATAAGACATGTAAGCTTCTTTAAATGCATCTTCACCATAATCTACATAGACTGATACTACATTGAATGGTGGAAGTAATACTGGAAGCTTAACTACATTTGGATTCTGTAATAGAACTGCTGGTGCATGTTCTGTTACAATAACCACTCTCGTTCCTGGATCAGTACTAGCTTGGGAAGCTAGTACTGGATCATTTGTGAACGTAATTCCATTCATCGAATCACCTCTTAGTAACGATCACTTGTGGACATACGACGACGGCGAACTTTAGGTTGTTCTTCTTCGTCTTCTTCTTCGAATTCAGATTCGATGTCCAACTTAATATTTAGAATAATTGTAGCGGCATTAGCTAATTCATCACCTAATGCGTCACGGAAATCACCAACACGAACTTCATTATCTTTCTTGATATCATTATCAATATAAGCATAGAATACTTCAGGAAGAAGTTCTTCAATAGTCATTACTTTAGAGTCATCAAGATCTTTTAAGATTCGTGTAAATTGCTTATCCAATTCTAGGATCTCATTATAACTATAAGCATCTTCAGTACCTACAACGGATTCAATATCTGCTGCAGCTTCACCAATAAATTCACCTAAAGTTTTAATTTGATCAACTGTCAATAACATATCTTCTTTCTCCTCTACAGGTTTTTCTTCTACTTTAATGTCACCATCGTTATCAATTTTTACATCCTCAGATGCCTTAGTTTCAATGTGAATAGGATTACTCATAACTGTATTTTGAGGTTTTTTCATATCCTCAGATAACTTCTCCAGAGCTTTACTGTGCATAGTATTATCTAAGTCACGAGCTGGACGTTCTGGTTTTGGTGCAAAGTATTTATTAATACGTGGAGGAGCTGGATTAATTGCTGGGACTTCAATAACCAATTCAGGCTTCAATTCTTCTTTATGGAATTCTTCAGCTTTCTTTTTCTTAAACTCTTCAGTTTCTCTATGCATATCTTCATAATACTTACGAATTTTTTCTTCATTGGCAATAGACTTGGTTTCTAGTTCAGCTAAATTTTCCTTCAGCTTATCAATCTCTTCAAGATCTAGTTTAGAAGTTATATCTAGTTTATTATCGACAGAGTTATTTACTTTAACGTCATCAGTATAAACACCATGATCGTTATCCCAATACAATTCGCCGTTTTTGAAAATTTGGATCTTCATAGTCATGTCTATTTCCCTCTTTCTTGTAAACAAAGCGATCTTCTTACGACCTTCTTTAAACTCAGAAGCCATATGAATACCGCCACATTTAAGACATATAATATTGTTAAACCCAGCATCATAATCTAATTCCCCTCGACATTGTTCAGTTGTATCTAGATTAAGTGTATGAGTACAATATAAAATCTTTGGATCCAGAATATACATGTCTGCATAGTCAAGTAATACTGGACCAAATCCTTTTCTTAAACCCCAGTTCTTAAATGCTTTAGTACCAAAGTCATCTATGATAAATCTACCAACAATAGTTTCCATTATTCTATAGATGTCTTCTCGTACTGACCACATTTGATAGAGGTTTTCTATTGGTACTACTCGTTCGAATATACCAACGTTACCATCTTGGCTAATATCAAAACACTTAGCCACAAATGGTTTTAGATACTTCTGGTTTACGATTTCATCTGGATTGTTTTTAGAGCCAGCTTTATCTAATGCTATCTTAATACAGAATGTAGCATTATCATCAAGTGGCTCATAAACAACACGATTCGTACCACAACCAGATCTTTTAAACCCTTTTGGTTTAATGATAGCATCTAGCTTCTGGAACTTCTTCTTGAAGGCTTTATCCTTGCGATCAAAGATGATCTTCTTAATCAATGCTAATTCATCATCGTTAAAGAAGTCATACACGCAAGGACCTTCAATAGATTCGAATAACTCCTCCAATGTAGTGAATGTATTCATACTTTGGTAGATATCCGCATCATGATATAACCTACTATTGATTTTGGAGTTATCTAAGTTGCCAGTCAGATCATCAATTATCGTTGACTGCAGTTGCATCCCATGTACCTCCTAATTCAGGAGCAAAGTATTGTTTAAGTCTAGCTGCTCTATCCATAGCTTTACCATATACTTCCTTCTGAATTTCTTTCAATGGTCTATCATCATAAGTTTCCGTTTCAGGATCTTTAATCCTAGCACCTTCTGGGAATGGTTTATTAGTTGCTTCCATTTGCTCTAAGATAGAGTTATCAAAAGCTACTCTACGTCTATTGTAGTTGTATCCCATTTCATCAGGTAAAGATAATCCAAGAATGCCATTATTCATAGCATCAGCAAAAGCTGCATTATCATCTAACTCATTAAGTAAGTCACTAGTTCTACTGATTCGAGTTTTATGAGCATAGTTTTCAATAGCATCATTGAATTGATCATGATCATAGAATCCACTCAAATCTTTAGGACGTACATGAGTTAGAGAATAGTTGTAAGCTGGCATTGCTTCAGAGTATGTATCAAACATATTCATCAAACCTTTATGCTCACCTGGTTTACGTCGTTCATTAATCTCTTGAAGTTTAGCAGTGAATGGAGATCTCATACTATAAACACGGATCGTTCCATTAGGACCTACTGCACCTCGACGAGATTGCATATAAAGAATTTGTTCTTCAGACATTGGAATTACACTTGCAGCTCTAGCATTTCTAGCTAACGTTTCAGCACGTTTAGCATATGCTTCGAACTCTTCAGGTGTCAAGTCATTAACATCTTTATCTGCTACTGGGTCATAAGCATTACCACCCATTTGAGGACTTGTACGTTTAACAAAACTATTCCATGTACCATCTGTTTGATAGTATGGATTATAATTCAAGTCATGCATCATACCAAATGGATCGCTATCAACAACTTCATTAGCCTCTTCGACTGTATACCCTAAACGGTTAAAGCAATCTCTAATCATACTATTAACCATAAACATTTGCTCTGTATATTCATCACGACGTTGTTTAGCTTCAGCATTAATCTCCATTTGAGACTTAATTCTAGTCATTTCGTCCCATATACGAGCATGCTCAGGGTTCAATGGGCGACCAGTGCGATCTACCCATTCTTTTGCATTGGTGTCAAAGTAACAACCATTTGCTTGAAGTTCTTCAGCTGTAATGAATGTAACCATATTAGGATTATTCTTTACAGATTGCTCATACTTATAATGCTCATATTTGAGCTTATTAGTATTATACTTTTGAACTTGATAGTTATATTCAAGGATTTGTTGTTCATACTTATAGAAGTCATCCATCGGATGGTTAGGTATGTTTTGTTGAAGTTCTTGAATACGATTGTTAATATTATTGATTTCTCTTTCCCAGCTAGCTCTTACTTGAGGTTGCATATAAGTCCATTGAGAGCAGATAATTGTATTACGTTGGTCTATAAGAGCACGAATCTCATTATAGAGAGCTTGTTTGTTTTCTTCAAACCAAGCACCTTTAATGTATTCATTGTACTCATTAGTATATTTAACCATCGCATTATAAGTAGCCAATCTTTCTTCGTAAGGAATAGATTGATCTTGCATTTCCGCAGAGATATCTCTTGGAGGTTGCAAGTTAGTTAGGTCATAAATTCTTTTAGGAACTTCCATCAAAGGAATTGTACAACCGAATGGTACATTTAATGCATCTAAGTTATACTGACCATTTGGAAGCATTGGAGGTAATCCAATAGCTGCTTGCATTTGATATTGATCAGCCATATAAGTATTTTGTACCATTTGATTCAACTCTTCATCAGTTGTTGTATCTATTTCAGGATCAGCATCCTTAGTTACACCAACCATGAAGTTTTCTAAGTCAGGAATATTAAGACCTTCTTGTTCTTTAAGTTGCTCCATGTAAGCAAGATGTCTTCCTGTACCAGAAGATAATACTGCTGTACCTGGAGGGAATTGTCTAAACATTCCTTCAGTAGGATCTAGTCCCATACTAAGCATCTTTTCTTCATACAATTCTAGATTGTAATCTAATTGATACTCAGGGTGTGTTTTCAAGAACTCATGGATTTCATTCTCATCAGTAGATTCATTCCATGGAACTGGTCTAATATGCACACCACATACAATATTATTTAAACGATTGATATACTCATTCCGTAAGGATAAAGTCTGAGCCATGAATTCATTACGAATTCTACTTTCAGATGCTTTAATCTTACCACGGATGATATCCATCGCTTCTGGATTATTAAGGTCGGATAAGCTGAATCCGACTACTTGTCCAGAGCTATCTGTCTTTATCATCTAGCGAATCCTCCCATACCATTCATCATATCTTGAATAGGATTACCCGTGTAGATTGGTTGACCTACACGACTTTTAATCATATTATCATACTCTACTTTGAATTGTGGACAGTGACGATATAATACATCGATCTCTCCAGCATCTGCAATATCAGTTGCACCAGTTTTAGTATGATGGACATATACTACACCATTTGGATCGATATAGTATCTTAAACTACTAGTGAAGTCTTGATGATGTTCAGGAGCTATAACCTCTTTGATTGGGTTAGGTGCATCTCCATTTACATAACGACCAAAGATTCCACTATAAGGTTTTGGTTTTGGTTTACGAATCTTATTATCAGCTACTGGGTCATATGGTTTCTCTTGAGGTTCACCAGTTCCCATATGCTTAGCAATAAGGTTACCAAAATAACCATTGTTTTCTTTATGATCGTGGTTACATCCACAACCACAATGATGGTGATGTTTCTCAGCCATCATTTGTTCATGAGCAGGTTCAATATCTTCTTTAAAGATCTTCATAGCACGTTCTTGAATGATTGCAGCTTTCTCTTCAATATAAGCTGCTACTCTTTCATATTCCCATTTATGAAGTTCTACTTCAGTTTCAGCACTAATAGGTAGTGCAAGACCACCACTTGTTAAGATATAAGGTTTTTCGTTTGCGTCATAGATAACGCCAGGGTTGAGTTCTAACATAATTTCTTCTCCTCTGTCTAAATCTGTTTCATCGTAAAATGTGTTAGTTGATAATGTGATTTCGGAACCTCCAAAACTATCATACTCTTCTTTTGAACTTTGCTCTACTTCGACGCAATGGGGTACGCCGAATTCATCTACGAAATTAATGATATCCATATGGGTACCTCCTTTTTAAATCGAAATATGTAGATCACCATAATAATATATGGTCATATAAAAAATTAAATAGAGCATATTCCTCCCTAGGATTACTATGATCCTAGGGAGGTATTTATTACATGCTTCTAATATAATCACATAAGTTATTCTTAAAGGATACACTATCTTTAGCAATATCTGTACCAGTAGATTTTAAGATATCATAATATGCTTCTTCAATATCCAATAATGTAGAAGAATATTGTGGGTTATTGGCTTTAATCAAATGATCGTTAGCTAACTCTTGTTGTAAACGATATTTACTAAATGCTTTAAGTCTATTAAGATCACGTTTGAATTCTTCTTGTACTTCAGCATATGTATCTGGGTGAGATTCAGCTAAGTTTTCAGAGAAGTCTGGTTCTTCTGGTTGACATGTCTCCATATTATCAGCTTCTGCACCTAGATCAATTACATCACCTTCAATAGTTTCATATACATTATCGCTAACTTTTTGATCTTCTTTAGAATCTTCTATATTAACATCATCTACAGGTTCAAAAGCTCTTGCTTCTAGATTAAACTGACTAACTTCATTATCAGTAGTATCAATTTCTTCAGAATGATTGATATATACATCTAATCCTTTGGCAATTCCTTCAGGAAGAATATCTAAGTTATAGAAACCGGCTTGGTATAATTGAACTACTTCTTCTTCAGTAATACCTGTAGGTTTAAGATTTTTAAAGATATCTAGTACACGATGATCATTATCATCACCAGCTGCAGCTAAAAGAACAGTTGGATCGAATAATAAGCTTGCTTTATATCTTGTAGGCTCTTCATTATCATGAATAGTAATATCTTTAACTGCAGAGATTGGTACAAAGATACGATTAACCGCTCCAATACCGAATGTATCAAATGCAATATACTTATTACCTTTAGCTACAGAGAAGCAATCTTCAATATCCATTACTTTCTCATCTTGATTTGTATCTAAAGTATATGTATTATTAATAAGATTAGCAGATGCTTTACCATCAGTAAAGCCTTCCATCTCAGCATATTCTACTAAGCTATAAGAGATAGCAAAGTATTCAATATTCTCAGCTGGGATAATATGAATATTCTCTTCTTCATCAAAGTAGTTGAAGAATCCTTTAGCTTCTAGCATAGGATTGTCTGCACTAATGTAACCTTCAATCTCATGATTACGTTTAGCGTTTCTTGTTTTTACAAATAATAAGATTTTACGCTTTTCCATTATATTCTCTCCTCATAGTTTATTTCTAACTATCTTAAAATAGATAGGATAAATCAATCTATCATCAAAGAATGCTGGTATATATTTGCCTTCATCAGGTTTATAAATTACACCATGCTGCATTCTAATCAATGATGCTCTAGTAGATTCATCAATATAATTATTCCACTTCTGTATATATGGAATCAAATCAGGTAAATGATCTGGTGCATGTCTAAAGTTTCTAGCTAGACATTCATATGCATTATTTATACTATAAACTGAATTGATATTTACATGACCTTTACAGTGTAAGATATTAATACGATGAACTTCTGGATCAAATGTATTAATTATAAAATCAACTATAGTTTTGATAATAGTCTGATTGGCTACTACTCCACCAGCTCCAGTATACATTGTACCATTCTCATCCATATGAGTTATCCAATTATATATCCATTCTTTTAATCCCATTACAGAGATATTACTATCAGAAAAGATATTGAATTCAGTATACTCATCTTTATATTCAGCTGCTAGTTGGATAGCTAAATATAATCCAGTTAACTCACCATAGTTATTAGTATTATTCTCAATGACACAATGATATTCTTTATCACGTCTATCATTGATTACAGATATAGCACCAGCACATACTCTGTTTCCTCTAACTTTATCTACTTTACCTAATACAGATGCATCTGAAAAGATATCAAGTACTTTCATAAGTTTCACCTCCTTTATTAATACTTTGTAATGGACAAAATAAAAAGTTAATACCCATAGGAGATTAACTCCTATGGGTATATTCCGTTTCTTATTTAGATACTAATTCAATGCCTTTATTGATAATATTTTTAAGCATGTTTGTTGCGTGACCAACGTTTACAAGCCCAGATTCAGGATTTGTTTCTGCTGCTTCTTTCATGCTAGTTAAGCGTTTTCTGTCGATTAAGACCGCAAACTTAGCATCATCAGGAATCAAGTTATCGGACTTGATATTTCCAATAGCAGTCAAAGGATCCGTTTCCAAAGCCGATTCCATATATCGAGCTAGGTCGTAGGCATCTACAACTAGAACTTTAGAACCATCTTCCTTCGCAGCTTCAAAAACTGGAACAGCCGCAACTGGGAATTCAGGAGCCGCTTGAAGTGTGTTAACTTGTTCTAGAATATCATGTAGATCATGACTCATTTCGTTCAATGCATTGGAATTAGTATTTTCTAATTTGTAATTCTCAGATAATTCTTTTAATACATCAAATTTCATTTTTTTACCTCATTAGATAATAATTCCAATCAGATCAGATTTGTACTCTGGAATAGACTAATCATCTATTGCTGTATACAAATCTTTGTGATCTATAAATTATCTATATGTTGGAATTATTATACTTGAATAAAAACTATAAAGAATTATATAACTCTTGTTTACGTTCATTGAGCATTTGGATAATCTTCTGTTTATCTGGAAGATCATAAGCACCACTGTCATCAACATACGTAAACCGTTGTTCAAATAAATGTTTAGCTCTATCACTAGTATACAATGCAGATGCATCCTCGATGTCTTTGAGGAGATCTAATTGGTCTAGTGTGAAGAATTGTTTATACATATTTACAAATTCTTTATAATCACCAAATACGTGAGTACATGGTACGAATAAGTAATTTGCATGAACTAACTCATGAGCTGTTTCAGATAATGGGATTAATCCCACAAATCCATTGTAATGATTCCACATTACTTCTTTAGCAATAGATTCTTCATCAATTGGTTCTCCAAGAGTTTGTCTCTTACGAAAAATAATTGTGCAGATATCATATAGAGTAATTGGATCATGATGTACATGGATCTTAATCTTAGGATTCGGAACGTTTGATACGTTTCTATAGAACGCACAACTGTTCATATTAAATGAGTTACGTAGATATTGGATATACTGTTGGTATTCAAATGATCCACGTACTGATTTCTCTAACTCTGATAGAAATTTCTTGAAATCTTTTTGGTCAGCTAAGTTCCAATCATTTAAATCATATGGAGGAATATTATTAAGTTTAATAACCTCTGGTTCACTGGAGCTAGACTGTACCATACTTAAAGAGTAAGGATTTCTCATGATAACCTCCTTTCAATAAGGGTTATCATAATGTTAATTTTCAGGTTGCGGAATGAATCTAGATAGATCTTCGAAAGTACATCCATCTTCTGTATCGTATACTTCTAATGAGATACCTTCAACACCATCAATCTCTTCTTCAGAGTTATTATACTCTATAATCTTTTGACATAAAGTATCATAGTCGCAATCTTTAGGTATACCTAAGATAGGACCTAATATTTCATTGACTTCGATCAAAGAATCATAATATTTAGAATTGTACTCATCATTTCTACAGATGTCTAAACAATATCTAGTTGTATAGAAATTACCATCGATATCTGTATTTACATAGATACAGCATCCAGGTTCTTCACATGTACCAACAACATCGATATTTGGATAAATAGATTGTACCCATTCTTTAAATCGATCTATAGCTGGACACCATGCACTTTCTATTTGGATATCATAAGTATAAACATCCATTGAATCAATATACTCTATTTGATCAGATATCCAATTAAAATTATCACGACCATCAAAGTTAAACTTCTTGGTTTCATATGCATCAGTGATAGCATGAGTTACTGGATTACAATATGCATTAGTTTCTTCAAATAAGTATGATAAGTTTGTCACTAAGAACTCTAAATTCAATAAGTCTTGCTCTGTATTCGGAGTTATAAGTGTCATATAATTATATGCATAGTTTGCCATATTAATGACCTCCTAAGAAGAAGCTAAGATAGTTCTTATCCGACATCATTATATAAATTCTATTCTCTGTTTTATTCAATTCATAATAATCATGGAGAACTTCATTCTTGTCTACAAGTCTATCTAAGTTATTAATCTTATTAATAATCTCAGGAGTGACTAATGGAGATATCATTTCTAATAACTCATAATAATTACATATTTCGCAGTCAATATTATACGGACTCTTAACTATAGTTGCAACGTAATGCTTAGGACCTAAAAAACGAGAATATACATTACTTTCATAAATAACTAAATCATCTTTAGTCATAACACGGAAGTCAAATTGCACATCAATTACTCCAGCTTCTTGTAGTTCATTCTCAAAGTCAAATAAGTTTTCCTTATACTCTGGTAAACTAATTATGATAAGAGAATAAAACTCTCCCGTCTTATCATCTTTACGAGTATTATGATCATAATATTCAATAATATCTTCATGAGTTTCACCAAAGGTTTCTAACCATGAATCTAATGATTCTCTATTCTCTGAATAAAAGGCTAAAACATAGTAAAACTTATCAGCGTCATATATATTCAATCCAGGGACTTTTTTCATTTTACTTATTCTCCTCTTTAATATTAGCCAACAATATTTTTGTCTCAATAATATTAAGTAGTTTAGATACCTCAATTGTATCGGTAAATGTATTACCGGCTACATCACTTTCTAATGTATTCAAATCAATTCTAATATAACCATTGCTAAATACAACACTAATCTCTTCGGAAGAGATATACAACGAAATATGTTGAATATCTAAGTGTCGATCGGTATCGAAAGACAATGGTTCTGCTTTTAATCTAAATCTTGTACAAGTTTCATCTTTAAGACTATTAATAATAGTCGCAATGAATTTACAGTCTTTATCTGTCTTCATCATTATCACCTCCATCTTCATCTAAGAAAATAATCTCATCTATTTCTCTATCAAAGTCATCTTGAACTTCTTCATCAGTCTTCTTTCTAGTGTATGAAAGATTATCTACATCTTCTTCTGTGAAAATATTCAATAAAATTTCATTTCTAAAGAATGATTTAAAATTATCGTTCTCAGATGCCTCTAAACAGGTAAAGATACGATCTAGTGTAATCGTAAATTCGATGTTTACTGCATTACCCTGTGGAAGTATACTGCTACGTACAAATTCAGGGCATGTAGCTGCATAATTAATTACATTATATATCGCAATAGTTTCATTAACAGTTGCGGAACGTCCTTCAAACGTAGCTACAAAGTTATCATTGCTTACAAATGCATGTGGTCTTTCCGTACAATGATTAATGTTAATATATTCTGCATATGGAGCAATATGCTCTAAGAAGTAATACGGAATCTCAGTTAAGTTCATTTTAATCAATGTGTATGGTCTAAAGTCAACTTCTTTACCAACTAATCTATTTAACTCATATGCATAATGATCAAAGTCATTTGGTAAATCGATTACTCCACATTCTAGCTTAAGCTTTCTATTTTCATATCCAGCATAAGTCTTAATAATATTAAACAATGCATTCGATACATTAGTCTTATCCTCACGTGGATTAGTTATCGTATCTAAATTCATAGCATCGCTTATTTGTGCAAAGAATGTATCTACAATATCGGAAGTTCTATTCTCCATTCTCATATCGTATAATTCTTTATAAGTTGTCATGAAGATATGTGTACTATTATCGTATCTACCATACTTCATTAAGTCAAGTATATTTACTTTATCTTCATCAAATTTAAGATAAAAGATGATGTTAATATTATCTAAGTAAGAATCAAAGTAATTACAATACAAGAGTATTACATTAATTCCATTATTAATATCTTCAACTTTATCTTCTTTGATTTCTTCACGAGTAAAGTAAGTTCTAATTCTATCAATTAGTTTCATTATCAACTCTCCATCTATCTAAATGATATCTAAAGTTAGTCTCGAATTCTAATCTAACTTCATTAAATATTTCTTCTTGTGAGCGGAATTCTTTATCAGTCTTATCTAATCGAATTTCTTTTACACAATAACTCTTATTAATGAATAAGTGTTTAAATAGTTCATTCACTAATTCCAAATAAGTAAACTCACCTTCATTAATATCATTATCGGAATTTCTATCAATAATTAATTCTCTTGTAGTTCGTTTATCATGAATCATCTTAAGCATAATATTAGTATCTGGTAATTCCATTTCATTATAAATAATATGCTCATAGTTATTGATAAATTCTTTCAATCTAAAAGACTCTAAATAATATCTTAGATTCTCTACTGATAGATCACTACGTAATTCTTGTAATGCTCTGATACCTTGATAGTAAGTATTTGAATAAATCCATCTATCCATTACGATAATATATCCATTATCATAATACTCTTTGATTTTATTATACCAACTATCATAAAAGTCTAATGCATATAAAGTACTAATCTTTTCAGGAGATAGTTCTTTCATATGTCTTGTATTCTTGAAGTAGTTTCTTAATAGATAACTACTTTCTGATTCATAGTTAGGAAAACTAAATAACTTAACTTTATATCCTAATTCATTCTGAATATAGTCTACTAACTTCTTAGCATTAGTTTCTTTGAAACTACAATCAGTTCCTTCAAATGTTACCATATACTTGAATGGTATCTCTTTTAGTTTACTAATAGTCTCATTCATTTCTCATACTCCTTTACTAAAATAACTTATTAGAATATTGATAGCATTTTAATATATCATTACTATCAAGTTTATAATATATAAACTAACTTGTTTTTCATATATACTACAGTTGCGTCATTAAAAGGAGAGGGGAGTTAAGAGGTGGAGAACGTAGTTCTCCCCTCTTATCCCGCGAAGCGGTATAGAATACAACAGAGTACAGTTGAGTACAGTTGCGTCCTAAAAATCTTTGTTGCCATGCCCGTAAGGGCAAATGGCAACTGTAGTCAAATGTCTGTTTATACAGATGAATTCTATTGAAGTATATTATCTACTAACTTATTATAGATAAACTATTACTTACTTTCAATAGAATAATTGATATCAATATTTACTGATATTCTTATAGATAAACTTATACTGATATCTAATATACTAATTAGTATATCCAAAGTTTATTCAATAGAATATTTTATATAGATAAACTTCTTATCTACTTCTAATTTACTAATACTCTATAGATATACTATTAGTTAATACAGATAAAATTAATATATCAGTATACTACTG
>ERZ773037.21-NODE-21-length-75277-cov-15.589921_pt1 | contig 75277 bp, 87 predicted proteins | sample MGYA00511466_ERZ773037 | MGnify/ENA primary metagenome ERZ773037 (study PRJEB29015, sample SAMEA2738146) | human oral metagenome | biome: human oral; feature: human-associated habitat; material: saliva | place: China | collected 2202 ... | reverse complement strand
TAAAGACTACAAATTGTCGGAATAAAGACTACAAATTGTCGGAATAAAGACTACAAATTGTCGGAATAAAGACTACAAATTGTCGAATACAGTATTTGTTGTTGCGTATTTATAAATAGCGTGATATAATCACAAAATAACTAAACAGAAAAGATTGAAAAATGAAAAAGGAAAATGAAATTGTTAATTGGAGTAATGATTTAACGGACTTGCCGTTTAAAAACTTTACTGCAAACGAAGTGGATATATTTTTAGCTATTTGTTACAAATGTCAAAGGCAGGGAAGCAATCTTGTAAAAATAGGTCTTTCGGAACTAGAACAACTCGGTAAATTTAATGCTTATGGCAAGCAAAGATTAGGTGTTTGCGTAGACAGTATGATTAAAAAATTACTTAAACTTTATTTTGTTGATAGAGATGATAAGCACTATGAATACTTTACTCTCTTTACTAAATTTAGAGTTGATTGCGAGGATAATTTTATCGAGATTTCCGTAAACGAACCGTTCATATATTTGTTAAACGAGTTAAGATCAAACTACACGTCTATTGAGTTAATGGAACATGCACAACTTGCATCAACTTACTCTAAGGCAATATATAAAAAACTGAGACAGTTTCGCAATCAAAGAAACCCATATTGGGTGGTTGGCATAGATGATTTCAGAAGGTTACTATGTATTCCAGAGGGATATAGAATGTGCGATATAGATAATCGAGTTTTGGCAGTAGCACAAAAAGAACTGTCTGAGTTCTTCGCAGACCTAAAAATAACCAAGCTGTATGAAAAACCAAACGGTAAAAGAGGAAGAAATAAGGTGAGTGGATTTAAGTTCTCGTACACAGCAAGCCAATCAGATATGCAGAATAGGGTAAGGTCTAGTAAGATAGACGATAGCGAACTCGATCTTGATGATATACCATTTTAATCAATTAAACATAAAAGATTGGGGAATGTGTTTGCTTAATAAATAGAGCTGCAAAACATATTATTGCCATAGGATTAGGCCAGTAAGCATATGATGCTCTGGCTATTTTTTATGTAAAAAAAAGAGAGACTAATGCCCCTCTGGTTATTAGTGAACTACTCGGCATTACCGAGCTTCTTGCTTCAATCACTACTGCGCTGGTCGTCTTGAAAGACAATCTGCGTCTTACACAAAGTAATTGTTTATAGTAATTCTTTGAGCCTTTGGTTTTTCGAGACAGCCTTCGCTGTTCTTTAGCTAACTTTTTCTGGGCTTTACGATAGAACTTGTGATTTGTTCCTCTTTTGCCGTTGCTGTCAACGAAAAGCCCGTTAGATGCATAATCAAGTCCAATAGCATTATTAATATCTACTTGGTAATTAATATCACTATCGTACTCAAAAAGAACAGAAGCGTAAAATTTTCCATCAGAACTTTGTAATATCGTAGCTGCCTTTAACTTCCAGTCTTTCTTTGGCATGCGGTGTAGCGAAGCTTTTACTTTGCCAAGTTTGGGTAGTTTAATACTTCTGTCTAAAAGAGTGATATTCTCATTTACACATCTTGTTGTATAAGAGCCTGAAAGCTTCTTTTTGTGAAACTTCGGGAAATTATTATTTCCCTTAAAGAAATTTAAAAACGCCGTTGCCAGATTATTGTTAGCGGATTCCAGCGCTTTTGAATCAACTTCTTTAAGCCAAGGAAGCTCCCTTTTAAGAGACGGCAATAAGTAATTAAAACTGTTTCTGGTACATAAAAATTCGCCGTTTTCATGAGCCTTAATGCTTTCCTCAAGCATATAATTATAAACAAAACGAGAGCAGCCAAAAGTCTTTAATATAAGATCTCGCTGCTCTTTATTTGGATACATTCTATATTTAATAGCTTTATTCTTCTTCATAGTTTTATTATATCATAGTTACTGATTATTCCAATGGACTTAATTGAAAATAAATAAATCGTGCCAATTTTTGCAAACAAATATTTTGTACAATGTGGCAAAACATCTAAAATAGTGCGGTTTTGTATGATGTCGCTATTAGCTCATCTTTATCAAATACCTCTAGCTTAACTGCATCCGTACACAAAGCTACATGCTTGCAATCAATCATTTTGGAATCTATGCCAGCAAGTGACACAGTTCCGTAAGCATTAGCAAGGTCGCATCTTTCTAATACCATTTCACAAAATGTTACTTCGTCAAGTATTGCTTTATTCATTTGGCAATCAGAAGTTGATGCTTTGTAAAAGCTCTTGCTTCTGTAAAATCGTCCTCGTCCATATCGCAATCAGCTATATCTGTGACGAAGAATACCGCAAAGCTAAAACATAAGTTTTTCATGTTGCAGTTTTCTATCTTACTTTTAGTAAAATTGCTTGACTCGAAGTTTGCTGTCATGAGATAACACTCTTTGAGTACGCAATCAGATATTTCCGTATTTATGGCTTGTATTGAGTCCATATTGCAATTTATGAAATTACAATGCATGAACATGGCGTTTTTGAAGTTTGAGCCTGTAAAGTTGACATTGATAAAGTATGTGTTTGTATAAGTCTTTCGCTCAAAATTACATCCACTCATATCACAATTTTCTATGACTGCCCAATCTTTCTTTTCGGTTTCACATATCACTTCTGGCTCTTTGTCTGCTAATGGTTTAGCCTTAGAATTGTGTTTGGGCTTTAGCATTTCTCTAAATTTTCGTTCTAAATGTGCCATGACGATAACACAAATAGTTAAGAGTATTAAGCCAATTACTGTTACTTACATTACCATTTTGGGATATTCCATGTTTTCCATTCGTTTATTCCTCCAGTTCGATTATAACTTTATCTGTCTTATCATTAATAAAAGGCGCAATGCTTTCATCAACTTTGATAGACAAGTGAAATTCATTTTTGCCATTATACATTACTGTGAATGTGTGGTCTTTAAGTACAACTCCGTCAGGATCAACTATTGTCATATTTACTTTGTGTTTACTGCCTTTGCTTGGAGGTTGACCTTCCCATTTTACGGTTGCGTTGACAACGCTCTTTTCCGCAACAACATTAGTTGTCTTTATGTTTGTCTGTTTGCCATCAGAGTTTACTAGAAAAACTATAGCTATAACACATATACATATAAAGATAGCTGGTGTTATTATAGCCACAAAATCTTCTTCGGATATTGCTATGGCTATGACGATTACTATTGCCAAAAATCCAATTAATCCAACTGTTATGCCAATATACATACTTATCTCCTTTCGTGGCTAAATGTAATTTTCTAAATTTGGATAAACCTCTTTTACGCCAAGCAGATTAGGTCTAGGCTCTACCGATTTAAACTTAACAATTGGTTTCATGCTCGTCCACTTAGAGTTTTTCGCTGCCTCTGTGTTTAACTCTAGCGGAAGCCTATCGAAGCCAAAGGTTATGTATGTTTCAGAATCCACTGTGTCTCGCCTTGCGCCTAGGTTTAGAAAGCATCTTGGGCTTACCTTTCTCATAGAATACACAAGGATTGAATCTATTTCTTCTTTTGATAATGTATTTTCAATTCCCATTTTTTCAATCAGATCACATTCTTTGAATTTAGCAATCGGTTCTTCCATCCCTCTGTATCTTCTTAATATTTTGTATAATGCTTTACTATGCTCATCCCAAATTGGCATAATCTGAATTGCATCAACTAAAGTATAATTACTTACAAATCCAGAGAAGTGATGTAAGAACTCATCATTAAGCCTAATACGAAGGGTCTCTCCGTTGAAGTGGAAAGCGGTGAATGGCGCAATCACTGTCGAATCTTCGTCATTTAAGATAACATTGAATGATAAGAGGGTTCTCCCCAATGCAAGAAGCTTCTTTTTTATTTCAAAATCATCCAGATCTTCATATCCTCTGGCTTTGCGAATTTCTTTCATATTAGTTTGAATTTCCGTAGTCTTTTCGCTGCGACAAGCGTAACAGATTGAAAAGAATAATTCTATTCCACCATCACTTAATGTTTCAAGCGGAAACGTCAACATATCATTATTTAAATCAACACTTTTAAGCATTTTTTTATCTCCTTTTCTTTAGTTATATTATACCATTTTTGAAACAATTTTGAAACACCTTTGAGCGAATTTCTTTAAGTTTATTTGCAAGGTGATCAATAAAAAAGGACGAGTTTTTAGCCTCGCCCAGAAAGTTTTGTGTAGCCATATATATGTATTTAGCATTGAATTATTCTGTTCAAGCATTACTCTATTTGCTTTTTCATGTCGTATCTAAAAGAGTATTCGCCAGACCTTAGTTTGTTTGCAATCTCAGGCGAAACATTCTCTAATTCTATAGTGAAATTTCTTCCCTCTGTTGCAAACACTTCGTTTTCTTTAGTCAGAAGTACAACACCATCTTTATCCAAGATGTATGACGTGATAAAAAGTTTTAGTTTTGCGTGGTTTTTGTTTTTATCAGCACCTTTCCATTTGTAAGTAAAATTCACAGCATTTTCTTCATAAGTTTTCGTAACGTAAATTGAAACGGGCTGTTCTTTCTTCTCAAGCTTTTCGACAAAATCAGAAACACTATGGCTAAATACTATAAACGAAGTTCCTGAAACTACAAGAATCAAAAGTATAGCAGTCTTTTTTATATTTAGATTCTTTGGTTGCGCATCTTCATCTTCGAAAAATGTATCTCCGAAGATTAAAGGGTTTACGAGCCAAGCAATAAACAAAGTAATGGCTATCACTGCAAACACCTTCTCACCAATATTGCTACTTGTAATTCCATAATAAGTCATTAACCAAAGACTCCCTATGATTAATGGACTAAACCCGATTATAAATACCTTACGCATGTGTAAATCTCCTCTCTTTAATGATTATATTATATCATATTTATTTACAAAATCCAATATTTAGTATTGAGAATCGAGTGCAAATATGATACAATCAAGTCAATAACAAAGGGGTGAAAAATATGTATAAAAAAATATATAGGACAGTTTGGCGTCAACAAGAGGTTGAGTTTAAAGATATGGATTGGGATACTTTTGTGAACGATACATTCAATTACCTATGTAGTTTCAATGGCCAAGGTTTTATTGAAACGGATCAAGAGTTTGTGTTGAAATCAGAAGCGGAAAAATATGTTAAAAAATATCCCGTTCGCATAACAAGACTTCAAGGTTATTTCCTTGTTCGATGGATGGAACTTTATGAAGTTGCCTTTAATGAAGATTATTGCGAAATTGGTTGTGATTTTTTCGGCTTTAACGATCTAGTCATTGTAAGTGAATTTAATCTAATGGATGTTCCCATTGTAACCAACTTTGACTTAGTGAGTGCTTTAAACAAGGTTGCAAAGGAGGATTTGTAGTGAAAAACATGATAAAGAAATATTCATTTGAATTGTTTATATTAACAGCCTTCTTGGCAATAGTTGCAGAATTAATTTGGTGTGGAGTTCTCGTTTATAGAGAGGTCTCTCACGTTTGCAAAGAATATAATGTGTATGAAGAAGCTTCAAACAGAGAAAAGGATTTAGAGGATAGAAGAATTAATTTCGCCGCTTTAGAAAAAGAAACGCCTAGTGTGTCTGCTTGGCTATCATCTTCTGATAAGGGCTTTGTAATTGATGATGCAGTATTAAAGCCAGATGCTGATAGCACCAAGCACGTTAATGGAAAATCCCCACTATATACAGGAAGAACGGGTATCTTAGAGTATAACGTATCTGTTATATGTGGCAGTAAAGATTCAAGCTTAGCGAACCTAAAACTGTGGCAAAATCAAAAGGTTGCCTCTTTAAGTGACAACTTCTATCTGTATAAAGGTAAAAGCGTATATAAGCTTCAAATGATTGCGGCAAAGACGATCCCAGCGGATGATGAACTTTATTCGTATCTGGAAAACCCAGAGATAAACAAAAAGAACTTTTATTCATCTGCGAAAAAAGACTCTAAGGTAAAAATAGATGAAGAATTTAAGCAGAGCGACAAGTATGTGATTTTGAGCGTAAGTTCAAGCGAACCAAGCAAGAATGATGTGGTAATTTGCAAAGTAAAGACTGTTAATGCTCCACAAAAGGAAGAAAATGATAGCTTCGTTATTATTGTTTCTATACTAGTGGGCGTTGCTCTATTCCTTAGTCTATCGGTAGGCTCTCGTAGCCGCTATTAGGTTTTGCAATCAGAGATAAGTTATTGAATAAATGATAAGAGAGGGTTTCGACCCTCTTTTTTGTTGCCAAGGAAGACGAGATTTTCGCAGATGAATATTTTTATTATTGGTGGTATGAGTGCTATATTCTTTGGTCTTATAGCGACTTTGATACTATTGCGAAAAAAAGACAACTCTGATATAATGTCAAGACGAATAACAGTCATAATCATATGATTGAGTCTATTGATTATTGGAAAGGAGGAGAGCTATGAGGAAAGCTGCGTATTTTGATGAATACTACATTGAGTTTGAAGGCGAAGGGAAAGACTACGTTGTTATCTCTAATGATGGCGAAATTGCCCTCGTGGAGTGTAAAAATGGCAAGTTAGTGTTCCCAGCAATCAAAGAATATGACATATATAAAGTAATGCCAACATATTGTGACCTTGAACCAATGCTAAAAAAGATACACGATCACGAGAATGTGCTAGGTTTGCCTGATGGTGTAATCGAGCTAAAAATGGTGACACCAAAGTTTATATAGGGTCGCAGGCTAAAAATACTTGTCTGCGAAAATAGCAAAGCAGAAATATTCATCTGCGAAAAAGAAAGGAATGAAATATGACAATTCAGGAAAAACTAATAAGAGAAATCGAGAAGAGAAAAGCTAGGGATGATATTTATAGAGATATATCCGAACTAGAGGATGTAGAAAAAGCCAAACTTCTTACAATCATGGAAAGTGTGGCACTAAAGTTTATTGAAGATAACTTTGATTTGATTGCGGAATACTCTCTGATGACATGGAGTAACGAGGAAGACGAGGGTGATGAGCTTTACGAAGATGCTCTTTACGAGGATGACGATCTGGAGGTGTAGTTTGTGAGCTACGAAGAATTTGATGATTGGAATGTATCAGAGGATAATCTTCAAGATGATCAAGATTTAGATAAGGTCGTGCCTAAGAAAAAGGTAACGCCTCAGAAAAAAACAGAATATGTTTCACTGTCAGACATGCCTGATGACTTTGCTGGTTTTGAAAGCGCTGAGAAACCGAAACAAAAAAAGCGGGGTAGAAACCTTTCAATGTTTAGGCCCTTTGATGATGACGAAACGACTAGCGAAGGCAATCAGAGAGGTAGGCTTCCCGATTACAATAAGCTACCAAAGATTAGTTATGACGATCGTGATATAAGAGAAAATGATGATGACGAAGATTACTACGAGGATAACGGATTGCTTGATAGGGTTTTAGCTTTCATGAAAGATAATAGACCTAAAGCTATAGCTAAAAAGTCGTTTATCATTTTTAGTGTTTTGTTCTGGATTCTAGCTTATCTGTTTCAAGCGTTGTCTATTAGCACGTTTACAGAAAATATAGACGGCGAAAGCGGCGGCATGAGTTTCAACCCAATTAGGATGCTTATTAATGATGGGCCAACGCTTATTGTTTTTGCGATTGTGATTGCAGGAATAACTGCTGGTGTCTACTGGTATAGATTTGGCTTCAAGCAAGCACCTAAGAAGGAGGTATATGCTCTATCTGAAAATGGAACATATGGTACAGCGAGGCTTGCTGATGTAGATGACTTAAATGACGTAACTATAAGAGGCGAATGGAATAGACCAGCGGGCTTGCCACTATGCCTTGCTAGAGATAATTACGGGGCAATGTTTTCACTGTGCCTCCAAACAGGACCAATGGATAACAAGAATATGGCTATATTCGGTGCGTCTGGTTCTGGTAAGTCATACGCTTTCGTAAAGCCAGCGGTGCTATCTTGTATAGATCATAGATATTCGTATTTTGTTACAGACCCATCAGGCGAAATATATCGTGATACAGCAATGGCGGCAAAAGAGGCTGGCCATATAGTAAAGGTATTAAATCTAAAGAAACTAGCTACGTCTAATGGATTAAATCCGCTTGCTAGGTTTGCGACAATGGAAAAGACGGAGATCCAAACACAGATTAACATACTAGTTAGCTCCATACTGGATAATACAAAAAAAGAGGGTGAAAGACGAGATCCGTTCTTTGATCCAGCAGAAGAAAACTTGCTAAAAGCTCTTATTCTGTATGTTGCAGTAACGCCAAGGCCTATGTTTAGGGGAGAGGAATACGAAAGACATCTTGGTACAGTTTATGATCTAATTACTAAGCTCAATGCTCAAGGTGGAGAGCTAGAAGAACTTGATAATCTTCCAGATACAGATCTTGCTAAAGCTCCGTGGAAAATCTTCTGTGGTGCGGGCAGACTAAAGAGTAATGTAATGCTTGGACTTGGTGTAAAATTGCAGCTATTCCAGAATGAAATGCTTGCAGAGATATTCTCGCATGATGAGATTGATTTAGATATGCCAGGTCAGAAACCTTGTGCGTACTACATTATTTCGTCTGTAAATAACAATGCTTTTAGATTTATTTTGTCGCTATTCTTCTCATGTGCGTTTGAGTCATTGATTACTCAGGCAGAAGAATCTCCAAGAGGATATTTAGATGTACCGACATACTTCTTGTTTGACGAATTTAAGGCGATTGGTACAATCAATGGATTTAGTGACAAGCTTGCTAATGTTCGTAAATATAACATTGGTGTTGCAATCATATTCCAAGATCCAAGTCAGGTAGAAGCTAACTATCCAAGACAAAGCGGGTCTATACTTGCTAACTGTGATACATGGATAGTAGTCGGTGTTAACGACCAGATGACAGCTAAGATGGTGTCTGATCGTACTGGTGAGGCAACAATTGTTAATATATCCGTGTCAGAACAAAAGGCTGGTGGCGGCTGGTTTGGCTCTAGCGGTATGCAGAATGTATCTACATCTGATGGTAAAAGAATGGTTTATACGCCTAATGAAATTATCAAGATGGCCAGAAAAGATGTGCTTGTTGTTTGCAGGGGTAAAGACGTATTCAAGGGCGAAGCTTATGGATGGGTCAATCACTACTTTGCTGATTTTGTTAGGAATAACCAAACGCATTATAATCAGCATCATCCTGATTGGCAGGATCACGAAAAGACAATGGATAAGAAGCGTTCTTTCCAAACACTTGGAGAAGCCGTTCCTGTTCCTAATGCACCAGTTAATGCTACACCAGAAGAAAAGTTCGAAGTTGCTAAAGATAATATGAATCAGAACATCAAAAAGCACTACCCAAAAGTAGAGCTTAACGAGGAAAGTCGAAATCTTGTAACATTGTTTAGTGATGATGTTCCATATAAAGAAGAACCAAAGAAGGATAATTCGGATGACTATAAGGTCGTTGATGACGATCTGTTTGGGAATTTTGATGAATCAGATATAATCATCTAGGAGGTTTGTTAATGTTATTTAAATCAAGAAGTGAAGAAATTAAAAAAGACATTTCGAGAGCAATTGGTATTATGTGGTATCTTGCAAAGCTATACATAAAATCAATGTTTGCATTTTGGGGCGTATTTTTTCTTTTGGCTGTAAAGGCGCATAGGAATCCGTTTGTAGAATTTCAGAAGTATTCAGGCGATGAGTTTTATGCAACAAGTGTCAACTGTGCATTAGGTATGATGATCATATTTCTTGTATTTAAATTTGCAGTATGGCTATTTGATGATTCTGAAAAGAATTCCAATGTTACAGTTAACGTAATTACCGTAAGCGGTACTCCGCTTGGTGTTGCAAGAGAAGTGAGGGTTGAAGATGAAAAGAAAGGAAAAGACGGAGCTTCTCAGAAATCTCCTGAGAGTAAAGCTGAATAGTAAGAGAGGAGTTCATAGTGCCGCTGAGGTTTCCCTTGATTATGGTACTAAGAACGTGAAACGAGTTGATTTTGTGTCATTTGAACCGAGAGACCAGATGAGTATTGCTGGTTTAGAGGCAGGGGCGTTCACCTTCTATGAGGTTAAGTCGTGCAGAGAGGATTTTAAGAGTGGATTTGGATTAAATTTTGAAGGCGATAGAAACTATATAGTTACCGATATGCCGACTTACAAAGATTTGGTTGCGCATGGCGACATTGATGATAGTAAGATGTTCAATGTTGGCGTAATGGTAGCGATTCCCAAAGGCTCAAATGTTCTTGATGAATTCGAAAGACCAAATAATCTCACGACTGCGATAGATTGGGAGCTTGTTGTAGTAAAATCAGCGCACCGCAAGCAAAGGAAGAGATCGATGGGCGAGCTATTGTTCTGCATGCTTCGAGCATCAGGAAATAGGTAAGATATAAAATTTGATATTGACATGAGAATAGATATGCGATAAAATTGTAGCTGTAAGAATTTAGTCTGATGCCGTTTTGGCAAATTCACAGGCAAAATCTCCTTCTTTATCTAATTTTAACGTGACGGGTTAGACATTTTGTCTAGCCCGTTTTGTTTCGCATTTTTTTAGCGTGAAAGACAGTAAATTACTTGCGTGCGAAATTTGCAGTATTAAATATATTTAATGTTTATTCGCAGATGAGAAAAACTTGCTGATATAATTCAGATAGAGTTTAAGAGGTTAGCTCAAACAAATTGTTTTAAAGAGAGGAGAAATAAAAATGAAAGAAATTATCAAAAACAAGAAAAAGGTTATTATCCCAAGCATACTTGTGCTTGTATTAATTATCGGTGGTGCTGTATATGGAGCAACCCATAATAAGCCTATCGAGAAGAAGCCTGCCAAGAAGGCAGTTCATAAGGTTAAGGAAGAGAATAAGCCAGAGGCTTCTAGCGAGGCTATGCCTAGCGAATCCGCTACTAGCTCTAACGAAGCAAGTAAGCCTGTAGAGAATTCAAAGCCTAGCAAGGCTGAGAAGAAAGCAGAGAAAAACTCATCTGCGAAAAGCGGAAGTGTAGCTGTTTCTAGCGGAAGCTCATCCAGCACTCAGGCAAGCAAGCCTAAAGAACCTATCTATGGAACTAGAACTGTACAGAAGGCTGTTCAGGTATACGATCCAATGAAGGAGTCTTATATACAGTGTGCTTGCGGTTGCAGAAATCCAAGCAGGGAACATCTTATAGCTCATGCGGAAAGAAACGAGCCAAGCAACACAAAGCGTGTATATGTTGGTGGATATGTTACTAAATACGAAACGGTAACGGAAAGGTATATCATAGGATATAAGTAGGTGATATTATGAGAAGTATGATTGATGGTGTACTAGAGGGTTTTGCCTTAAGCGCTATAATAATATTGCCGCTCATACCAATCATGCTTCTATATGATTATTTTCTTAGGAAGTGTGGTTCAAAAGGTAAGGCAATACTCTGTATGATATTGGTATTCTATGGAGTTGGTTTTATTGGTACATTGGTGGATGTAATAATGACTTAACTATCGGTAAACTCAAGGGGCGAAGTAACGCCTCTTGTTTTTATATACAAAATATGTTATAACTAATGATGTTTTGAAAAGGAGGAGGTTAAATGAGGTTGAAGTTCCCATAATCAAAACAAATTAAGCGGTTAATTCTAAATTGAAAAAAGAAAGGAAATTTATATGATGACAAATCATCTAAAAAGAATGGTCACAACGCTCGTGCTTGCGGTTACGCTGGTGGTTGGTATGATGCCTTCGTTTGGGGCGGCTGTACCAAATGGCTCTGTTGCGATCCAATCAAAGGTCAGCATTAAGACAAATACAGATAGGTTTGATGCGCTAGTCGCTGTGTCTGGCGACACTAAAACCGTTATTTCTAAAGATAAGGCGTTCTCTTATCCGTCAGGAGAGGATTATACTATCAATTATAATGCAAAGGGGCAGAGCCTTAAATTTACATCTGATAAAGAGGTTAAATTAGAAGGTGATGTTACTCAGGTTGATAGACTAACTTACTCCGTAACTAAGGAGAGCGGCTCAATCAAGGTAAAGACTGCTGATAATGTATCTATTGAGGCAACTTTTGAGACAGAAAAAAGTGCTGCTATTGATACAGAGAAATCAACTGACGTTAAGGTATCTGCTGAAAAGAATGGAACTCTCGTAACAAAGAGAGTTGGAAGTGATGATGCAACGCAGGAAGAGGTTCTTGCTGGCGAAGATCACAAAGTTCCAGCAGATAAGGGTGATAAGGTGACTGTAAGCACCTATGCTCTTGACAATAACAAGGTTAAGTTCGACACAAATGGCGTTGAAAAGGTTTCCGAAAAGAAAACTTCTGAGAACACTAGCGATGTAACATTTAAGGTTACTGGTGACAAGCCAAGCATTACGGCTACATTTAGTGGTGGAGATACAATCAATTCTCCAAAGCCAGAGCAGCCTAGAGTAAGAAGAGCTAGATCTGTTAGCGCTGCTACAGATACAATTACTGTTAGACTCGTGAAGTATCAGTATGGGTATACTTCAAGTGGGGCTAAAACAAGACCTAATAAGCATGGATTGTTTACTGATGGAAATGGAGGTGTAGTATATTGCGCTGAGCATGATAGAACATCAACAACAGGAACAATGACTGGCTCTGCTTTAACAGATGACACCATGCGTAAGATCCTTTACTATGGATATAAAGGTCCTGCACAGTGGTCTGGATTTGGAAACTCCTCATATAATGGGAAGTATAAGGTTTGGGGCCCAAACACTAACAGAGTTGAAATAATGGGAACTGCTGTAACGTCTCAGGCTCTGTCTAACAGATACAACGCTCTTGGTGGTCGTGGAACAAAAACTAACCCATCTGGCTTAAATGAGTTTATGGCTTACATTAACAGCCAGCCATCTGCCCCAGCTTCATTCACAGCATATAAGGCTGGAAGCTCTGGCCAGGATATGGTTTGGTTCAAGAATAATCCAAACGGAGAATTTCAGGTAACTAAGAAAGCTGGTCTTAACGAGACATGGCTAAAGGATTTCCCAAACTGCTATTCACTAGATGGTGCTGAGTTCACTCTTTATGGTGGTGATGAAAATGCTGTTGCTACAGTAAAGACTAATGCAGAAGGCCGTTCAAATAAGGCATCTGTGCCAGCAGGAGATTATACTGTTAAGGAGACGAAAGCTCCAAAGGGATTTGCTCTTTCTAATGAGGTTAAGACAATTACTGTTCCAGTAGGTGATGTAACTAGTTTTGACTTCCCAGATCTACCTCAAAATGATCCAGTAAATGTTCTTTTAAGAAAGAAAGATGCTGAAACTGGTAAAGCTTCTGCTCTTGGTGGTGCTTCGCTAGAGGGTGCTGAGTTTGAGGTAAGTGTTTATGACGGACAGTTCAAAGCTGCTGCTGAGCTTGAAGGTAAGAAGCCTGTAAGAACGTGGGTATTTAAGACGGGCAAGGATGGGTTTGTTGATCTATCTGAAAACCATGCGACAGAAGCACTTGTGTCTGGAGAACTTTACAAAGATTCTAAGGGTAATATCACATTCCCACTCGGAACATATACAATCAAAGAAAAGACTGCGCCAAAGGGATATAAGCTTAATGATGAGATGTTTATCAGAAACATTACGGCAGAAGGATCTGCTGAAAGCGTAAACACATTTAATGTGCCAGAAGTAAAGGAACAAGTTAAGCGTGGAGACCTTGAGTTTGTTAAGATTGCAGACGGATCTAATGAGCGCATGGCTAATGTTCCATTTAAGCTAACTAATGTAGCAACTGGCGAAAGTCATATTGTTGTTACAGATGACAACGGTCAGTTTAAGACTGAGAACAAGTGGAACAAGCACTCATATAAGACAAATGAGAATGATAAGGCTCTTGTTGATGGCAAAATTGATGCATCTAAGCTAAACTCCGAAGCTGGAACATGGTTTGGCAAGGATCAGGCAGGAAATGAAGCTCCAACTAATGATAAGCTCGGCGCATTACCTTATGGCAAGTACACACTTGATGAACTTGAGTGCGAGACTAATGAAGACAAGGTTATGCTAACTGGAATTGAGGTTTCTATAACAAGAGACGACACAACTGTTAATATGGGAACACTCACAAATGATCAGAAGCCACCACAGCTTAAGACTAACGCAAGTGAAAAGACTACGAAGGATAACGTAGGTGTTCATGGTAAGATGACTATCGTTGATAAGGTGACTTACAAGAATCTCATCAAGGGTAAAGAATACACCGTTAAGGGAACACTTATGGATAAGGCTACGGGCCAGCCAATCATGATTAACGGTAACAAAGTGCTTGCAACTAAGACATTTAAGGCTGAAAAGTCTAAGGGTGAAGTTGAGCTAGAGTATGTACTTGATGCAAAAGACCTTGAGGGCAAGACTACTGTAGTATTCGAGGATCTATACAAGGACGGTAAGCTTGTAGTAAGCCATAATGACCTTGAGGATGAAGATCAGACAGTTTACGTTCCAAAGGTTCGTACAACAGCTAAATCAGCTGCAACTAACTCGCATCAGGGTGAGGCAAGCAAGGAAGAGAAGATTGTTGATAAGGTTATGTACAACAACCTAGTAATCGGTAAAGAATACGAGGTTAAGGGTAAGCTTATGAACAAGGCTACTAACAAGCCAATCCTCATTGATGGAAAGGAAGTAATAGCAGCTAAGAAGTTTGTTGCTGAGCAGAAAGACGGATTCGTTGAACTTGAGTTCACATATGATTCCAGCAAGCTAAAGAGCGGTGAAACTACTGTAGTATTTGAAGATCTATACCACAACGGAATTAAGGTTGCTACACATAGCGACATTAATGATGAGGATCAGTCGGTTCACTACCCTAAGATTGGAACTACTCTAACGGGTGACAAGGGCAACAAGACTGTGATTGCAGCTAACAATACTAAGCTGGTTGACACAGTTAAGTACGAAAACCTTGTGCCAGGTAGAGAGTACACAATGAAGGGGACTATGATGGTTAAAGATAAGAATGATCCACTAGTTGAAAACGGAAAGCCTGTTGAAGCTGTTGGAAAGTTCATACCAACAACGCCATCTGGCACAACTAAGATTGAATTCACTGTTGATACAACAAACCTTAAGGGCAAAGAACTCGTAGCATTTGAAGTTTTATATAACTCAAAGGGCGAAGAGGTTACCAACCATAAGGACATCAACGACAAGGGTCAGACTGTTAAGGTTCTTGATAAGCCAAACGGCCCTAAGACTGGCGACAACTCAAACATATTAATGTACGGATTAATTCTTGTAATTGCTGCTGGCGGTATCACATATATCGTTAGAAGGAACAAGAAGAATAAGAAGTAGCATTTAGGGGGCGATAAGCCCCCTTTAAAATTAAATAATATGAAGAAATTTATAAAAAATTACGGATATATCTTTGCAACCATAATTATAGTGACTGTTATATTTAAGACGGTTCTTTTTATTGGCATAATCCCAAGTGAATCAATGCAGCCTACAATAGACGTGGGAAGCGGCGTATTTGCAATTAGGGATGGCCATATAAAGAAAGGTGACGTGATTATCTTCAAAGCTCCAGATAAAAACGCTATATGGATTAAGCGTGTGATTGGAACAGAAGGTGACAGCATTGATATAACAGACAAGGTATATGTCAACGGTAAGGCAGACCCAATCAAAGGGCATTATGAAGAAGCACATTATAAAGTACCTAAAGGACATATATTCGTTATGGGTGACAACAGAGATGATAGTTATGATTCGAGAATCTTTGGATTCTTAAAAGTTAATAATGTAAAAGGTAAAGCTATATTTAAGTTCCCGTTAAAGCCAAGTTGTAAATCGGGAATAGGTAAGTTATAAATTCGCAGACAAGTATTTTGTAAACATAAGAATATTCATCTGCGAAAAAGAAAGGAAAAGATATGAGCGAAGTAGTAAATGAAACAATGAATGAAGTAGTGCAGGATCAGGTAGAAGAGGCAAGTGAAGTAGCCGAGGAAGCTTCGGAAGAAAAAGACTCATCTGCGAAAAAGCTAAATAAGAGGCTCGCTAGAAGATTTAGAAACCAGAGAGGTATGCTAAGAACAGAAGGGCATACACAGGAGCGTGTAATGAGCGACTTCAAGAAGGCATCTGCTGTACTCATGAACGCTAAGGAGCAGAAGTCACCAATCACAGTAAGACTTATGGGTGTTGAGCCTATTAAGCCAAGTCCACAGAGACCTACTGTTATGATGCCTATATGCTATTACAATGGCTGGAAGGTTGTTATTCCTAGGGAAGAGTTCTTTGATCTCGCATATCTAAGTGATGAGGAGCGAGTTAACGAAACAGAGCTGACAAGAAGAATCTATCAGTATATCGGTGCTGAAATTGATATTATTCCACTACAGCTAATTAAGGGCAGTAAGTCAGACAGAGGCGAAATCGGACAGGATATTGTAATCGCTTCAAGAAAAGCTGCTATGGAGATTAAGAGAAATGAATACTGGTTCGGAATTAATTCCAGAAGAAGAAGAGGTGAGGTCGTTAATGAGGAGCTAATTCATGATGGTTCGCTAATTGAAGCAAGAGTTCTTGCAGCAACAAGAGGCTTTGTGTACGTTGAAGCTTTCGGAGCTGAGTGCGTTATCCCAGCGAAGGATGTATCTTATGCAAAGGTTGAAAATTGCAGAGATATTTATAAGGCTGGCGACTCGGTTGGAATTAGGGTTAAGAATGTCGTTAAGGACGAAGATGTGTGCGGGGTAAGATTTGGTGCTTCAATCAAGGAAGCAAGACCAGACCCTCGTAAGGATGCCTTCAAGAGGTATGTAAGAAACGGTATCTATCAGGGCAAGGTAACTATGCTACAGACAGATGTAGATAAGGCATCAGGAGTATTCGTTTCTCTCCCAGGTCCAATTGATGTATTCTGCAAAGCGCCAAGAATGGTAATGCCAGAGATTGGCGACATTGTGTCTATCCTTATAGTAGGTAAGGATGAGGAAAATCTACTTCTCTGGGGTTCAATTAAGCACACAGAGAAGCAGAGCGTAAGATAATACTTATCATAAAATAACTCTTGCGTAATTAAATTTTATATGTAATAATAATTGCATAGTATGTTTAGCAGGGCCAAAAGCCCTGCTTTTCTCATATTTTAAGAAAAATTAAGGAGGAAGTATATGAGAAGTTTCAAGGAAATGAAGCAGCTTGCAGTAGAAATCAAAGATGAAACCAAGGTTGAACTAATGACAGCAATGGTAGATCCATCTGCTGCACAAAAGAAGATGCTTGGTGGATGCGGAGCTGCTGGAGCTATGGTGGGAACTGTAGCGAACTTTATGGCAGTAGATTTTACTGGTCAAGCGAAGGCAATGGGTAAGAGTTTGTTCAGCATGGGCCTTATTATAGCTAATGTTGTGTTCTTCCTAGTAGCACTAATCGGATTCATCATGTATGGTGCATCTAGTGATCCACAGTCTGCAAGACAGGCTAAGGACAGGATCAAGAGAGTAGTTGCAGCTTGGATCGGAATCAATCTAATCGGACTCATTGCAGCAACCGTAGCTAAGCTGACTGCTGGCGGTAACAACGGTGCTGGTCAGACTAGCACAACAATCTAATTGTAATATCCGTTATTTCTGGCTAGTGGGGTTAACCCATTAGCCTTTTTTCATAATAAGTTAGGAGCAGATAATGAGCTGGATTCTCGGCAGTATATTTGATGTATTGCTTGGTGTTTTAAAGATGGCTTTTAAGACGCTTGCAGGCAATTTTATCGCATTATTTGGTATAAATATCGGAGCGAATTTCCCAACAATGGCAAGTCCTAGTTCTCCAACACTAGCACAAACACTAGCAAGTTACTCTGGTGACACTTCGCAAACTGCTGGGGCTAATGCTACCGATTTATTTGATGCTATTTTTCCCGTAGCGGCATTTAAGACAACAATGATAATTGTGGCTATTGCCATACTAATTATCTTAACTGTTTTGTCTCTTATTAAGGCTGGTGCGGGAGCGCAGGGAGCAGATCATCCAATAACGGTGCTTGGACGATTCGTTGTAAGCATGATTGGTATAATGTTCTCGTATAGGTTATTTATTATATTTGAGTATTTCTTTAATACTATATACATAGAATTTCAAAAGGTTGCAATGAGTACGGCCGTCATGAACCCATCTGGGATTAATAAAGCTGCGGCCACAAAAGCACTAGCTGATAATACAGCGGCGATAAACTCGGCGATAGAAAGTGCTACAACTTCATTCTTTGATCCATCAAAGGTGAGTGGATATATGGATGTTACCAATCAAGGCGTAGCAGCAGTAGATAAAACGGCTGGAACTTTGTTTTTTACGCTTATCTGCATCATATGTCTTGGTGCAATCATAATAAACTTTTTTAAGCTCTTATTAGAGATGGTTGAGAGATATGTGCTTCTTGGTGTTTTATTCTATACAGCACCACTACCATTTATAGGGCTTGGTTCAAAAGAGACTACTAATGTGTTTTCTTCTTGGGTAAGAATGGTGTTCTCGCAATTCATGTTGATGATATTGAATGCGTTCTTCTTAAATTCGTTCTTCGGGGCAATGTTTACGTTTGGCAATCTCGGAATCAACAATATGAAAAAGATGAATATGACTTCATATCTTGTATATATGTTTGCTTTGGTTGCTTGGCTGACAATTGGTCAAAAGGTAGACCAGCATATGAGGGCTTTAGGATTATCTACCGCACAGGCTGGTGGAAATCTTGGAAGGGCGCTTGGAGGAGCTATTGGTACGGCTTACGGACTATCTAAACTTGCAGCTAGTGGTAACAAGGCACTTAGGAATGCTAGTGGTGGTAAGTTCGGAAAAGGAAACCCAGCAGAACGTATGTCTAGGGCGAATAAGGCGTTTGGCCAAACTGCTGGCGGGCAGGCCTTTGGTTCGAGTAAGGTTGAACGAGGCGAAGGTGCTTACAAAAAGGCTATGGATAACCTTAAAAAGCAAAACCCAGCACTTGCTAAAAGTCTTAGCGGTAATGAACATGCAATCAACAAGGCTGCTACAAGCATAGGTAGAGGCGAGCAATCACTTAAATTTAATAACGGCGGTATGATGAGAACTCTTGATCAGGATAAGTTTAATAAGCTTGACAAGGCTGATAAGGCTAATTTTACAGCTAATGGTGATGGTACTTACTCAGGGTTCTTTGCAGGTTCTGGAGATAACTCGCCAATACTGGCGGCAAGAAGTGCTGCTGGTGCTAAAGCTCTTAATAGAGAAATGCAGGGCATTTATGATAAGTATTCAGATGATGCTAAAAGCCAAATGTCTACATCATTTGGGGATTCAGTAACTACGCTTTATGGCGGTGGTAAGGATCTCAATGAAATTGTTATGGGTTCGTCTGCGGCATCTGTAACGCCAGCACATGATATATTTGCAGGTAGATATACGGGTGACGGTAATAACATGCTTAATGGATTTTCTACAGCAAATTATGATTCTGGTAAAGATGCTCTGGGTCACTATACGACAGGCGAAGCTATTTTCGGCCTTAAAAGAGGAGATGACATTACAGGCTCATTTGATGGCTACGACAAGATAGTCGTACCAAACACAGAAGATGAGATGTGTAATGCGGATGGTTCTCATGGTGTTATGCCAGTATATGCTGACGGTGAAAAGATGTATGCTGTTCAGGTAGCTTCATTAGACCCTAGGGTAATCGCAGAAAACGAAAATTGGGTTTCTGATGCACAAAAAGGTGTAGTCAATGGAGCTGATGCTATATTAATTGATGGAAGAGCTATGATAGAGCTTGAAGGTGCTGGAGCTTTTGAAAACTCGCTCGCTAATGGCAACATAACGCCAGATCAGGCAAATGCGATTTACTTTAAGCCAAAGCCACTTCCAAGACAAAAGGATGCGTTCGAGGAATTTGCTATGTAACGAAAGGGGGATGACAGCATGGGCGATTTAAATAACAACATGAATGAAAGTGCTGGTAGAGAGCGCCAAGCTGTTAATGCCGCAAGAAGGGCTAAGAACGCAGCTAAAAGTGCTAAAAAGGCCGCCGCTGAGGGAGCTTCCAAGAAGGCAGCCGCTGGTGCTGGTTCAAAGGCAGCTACAATTAAAGGCGGTGCGGCGGCTGGTCCAGTAGGTCTTGCTATTGGAGCAGCCGTTGCAGTAGCTCAATCTGAAACGGGCAAGAAACTTATTGTTGGATTCTTGATTATATTTATCCTTGTTCCAGCAATACTTCTTATGTCTCTTCCTAATCTTCTCTGGAATGTAATATTTCACGTTGATGATGAAATAGATCCAATTCAGGATAAAAAGATAGAACAAGAGCTTAATGCTGATTCAATCAAGCAAAAAGAACAAGAATATGCTGATATAATAAGCTCTCATCTTACAGATTCGCATGAGGCTGTCTACGATAAGATAAAAGCAAAGGCAAAAGCTGATGGAGTCGATTATGAAGCAACACAAGCAAACATAGTTGACTCTACAGATTTTCTCGGAGCTGAGCAAACAAAGAACATGGATGCTCAATATCAAACTGAACATGCTTTTTATGATGCCTTAAAGAAAAAGGGATATTCGCAAACGGCTTCGCTTATAGCTATGGCTGCTGCCTCTTATTACACAGGATCTAAATCCGATTATAATATAGATGCTATTGGTAGTGAGGGCCTTAGGGGTGATGCTACAACCAAGGTTGGTATTATAAAACTTGATAAAGATAGCTACGAGAGATGGCTCAAGAAAAAGTTTGATCCGAAAGATGGTAGTGAACTCAAGACTAAGGCTACAGACGTATCTAATCAGGCAGCTTATTTTGATGTTATGGCCAAAGATAAACTTAGTAAGGCTGAATATAAAGCTTTAAAGAAAGAATCTGATACAAACAAAGCGGCCAAATCTATAGTTAAGATAATAAATGCTGATGATGGGGGCGCTAAGCAGATCGTCAAGATCTCTGAAACAATGAAGCAAAAGCATTTGATTGGAAGGAGTGATGGCGAGACGTCAGACAAAAGCGCAGAGGCAACGACCGCAAAGACGAGCGACAATCGTGCGGCTGATAAGCTTTCGGCTATTAGAAGTAAATCTGGTTATCCATCTAAAGAGATTGAAGCTCAAAAGAAAGCTGCTCTTGCTAAGTATAAGAAAAATAAGTCTAAGCTAGATGAAATATATAAGACTATGCTATCTAGTGGGCTTAGCCCTGCGGCGGCCGCTGGTATGCTTGGTAACTACTGGCAGGAGTCACGCTGGAATACGTCTGCTATATCTAGTGATGGTCATGGTTCTAAGGGAATAGGTCAGTGGACTGGCGGGCGAGAGTCAGCGCTTCGAACTTTCATAAAAGGCAAGGGTGGAGATTTTAATGATATTTCACTTCAAGCAAAATTTGGTGTATATGAAATCAAAGAGGGCAATGAACATAAGTCATTTGGTAATTCAAAAAAACTAAATGCATATGCAAAAGGGTTTTTCTCTGTGCCATTAATAAAGAGTTATAAAGAGTATGCTGCTTGTGATGATCCTCTTACTGCTACGGTCAACTATGCCGCCTTGATAGAAAGGCCCTCTGTTCAGAAAGCCAATTTGGCATCAAGATATGCTGGAGCAGAAGTTATACTAGAACAATGCGGTGGTATCTCAGCTTCTTCATCTGGAGGAAGTGGAGATCCAAGCAATATAGGTGCTGGATCAAGACAAATGGCATTAATTCTCGCTGCTTTTTCCGTTAAGGAAGATCAGCTATATCCTGTGCCTAAAATTGAGTCTGATAAAGAAGAACCAAAAACATGGTATGGTAAAGCTTACAGAACGGTTAAGTTCTTCACATGGGATAGGCTTAAATTCAAATATCAGGAGTGGCGTAGGCATACGCAGCCAAAGAAAGACCTTGAGGAAGCACTAAGTAGTCACAACGGAGAACTTTATGATGTTGTCTATGGTGATATAGTTGAAAATGACGAAGGCAAGAAGGTATATGCTTCGGTTGAAATCAAACCAGCTTCGTCAGATAAGATTATGTCTAGTGTATTTGGAATGAATCCAGATGATATATATAAAACCGAGGATGGGGTATTACTCGCTGGTAAAGATACAAGAGTCGGTGATGTTGTAACAACTACCGCCGATAACCATATGGAGATGCTATACGGCAATCACGACTATGGAAGCGGTGAAGGAAGTGCTGATGGAAGTGGTCTAATGGGAACAGTTGGTTCTGGTAAACTTGGCAATCCTTTAGGTAATGCTTCTTGGACTATTATTGCAACAAGGACGTCTGATGGAAGATGGGGCAAAAGACCAGGTCATATGAGAGGTTTCCATGATGGATTAGATATGGTTACTGTTGGCGTTAAAACGCCGCCTGTTTATGCAGCAGAAGATGGTAAAGTTGTTTACGCTGCTTCTGGTAGTGGCTACCAAAAGCATGTAATAATCCTTCATCCTAATGGTTATTCAACTCTCTATGGTCATATGTCTGCAATTACAGTTTCTAAAGGGCAGACAGTGAAGAAAGGCCAACAAGTAGGTAATGTTGGTAACGGTGACGGTAAATACGGTTATCACCTTCACTTTAGAGTTCATAAAGGAGATAACGGAAATGGAGCGGATAATCCTGCTGTATCGGTAGATCCAGAAACTTTGATCGAAAAAGGTAAAGGTTTCAGAAAATAATCACCTAAGCCTATTGGATTTGAAGCTTGATATGTTATAATGAATATGGACTCAGGTCCACTCCTTTCTTTGTAGTAGACAAAAGATTGGTTTTTCATTTTTATTTTCGGCAGGGAGCGGATTTTCCGCTCTCTTTGCTTTTGGGGGAATTTAATATGTATGATGATGAAAACTATGAACAGGCCCAATACTTTATACCAATCAACATAGGAGATGATGGTGGAGTTCTTGGAGGACGGTTCAAAAAAAGAAATATGATAGAAGCGGTGGTTATAGGGCTGCTTCTTACGCTTGTATGGAAGATCATATTCTATCCATATGACATAATTGTAAAGATAGTGGCATACATAATACTAGTTATACCAGTAGTTCTTTTCGCTATTGTTGGAGTAAATAATGAGTCGTTTTTAGAATTTCTATTAGAATATCTTGCATATAAGAAAAAGAGACGAAAGATGAAATTCAGGCTTCCAATGAAACTTTCTGAAAAAAGAAAGAAAAAGCTGTTGGGGAAATAGGCTGAGTATGCTATAATATAACTAAGGGGGCGGGCAACTCCCTACAGGCATGACTGCCAAACTTCCATGAAGATTGCCTTTCCTTTGTTTAATGATGTGATTTTGTACGAGTGAAAGAGAGGGTTTTTCCTCTCTTTTGCTTTGCGTAAAAGGAGAGAAAATGAAAAGGTTTTTAGTAATACTAATGATATTAACAATTCCGCTATCGCTTGCAGCTTGCGGTAAAGATAAGGTCGCAACAAAGAAGGGCGAAGCAATCAAATATACACTTGATGAGATCTATGAAAATAATAAATTTGGGTTTTATGTTAAAAACACAGATGATACATTTACGCCGCTAAACAGATCAGTACAAGGCTATGAAGAGCCATCAACCGATCACGATCCAACCAGAAGTTTATGGTGGGCCAATGTAGATAACAAGAAGCAAAAAATAGATTATGATAAGATAACGCCTAGGGTTACAAGTAAAACGCCATTAGTTGCTGTATTTAAAAAGCAAGACGAAATGCCTAAAGAATATACGCTAGAGAGATTTAAGTCTCTTGGATATACCATTGGTGCAAGGGTTTCTCTTGGTGATGATGAAAGCTCTATGTATATATCTACTCAAAATGTATGTTCTGGTTCGCAAGTTACTACTGTATTCACAAGCCCAGATCTTGATGAACAATTAGAAATAAGTAAAATAAATAATTCTAAGAAGCTACCATTTAGTAATGTTGATACAGATGTAAATGCGCTAGTTGGGCTTCAAAAGGATAAGTTCTATAAGTTAACGCTATTTGTAGGCACGCAGACAAAGACTGTAACGGTTAAGGCAGACACTAAGGTATTTAAATCTGCGGAGATAACTGTTCTGAACGACCCAATCAAAAAGACAAGGAAACAGTATTTTGTTGTAAACCTACCAGACAATTTGAAGTCGGGTTATTATTACTTAAATGATCTCGGAATGTTCAAGCATTAAAAAAGCTATCACAGCGTTTATGATAGTTGTTGTGATTATGAGCCTATGCTCATGTCAAAACAAACAGGTCCATAATACAAAAAAGGCAAAGCGGGTCGATTTGTCTAAAATGAATGAGAATGTTGAATATAGCGAAGTGGCTAGGATAGTAGCCAATATAGATAAATACCGTGGAGATGTATTAAGAGTACACGGAACATATTATATGATTGGCAAGGTCAAGGTCATTAGGTTTTATGATGCTGCTAGATGCTGCTCTATTGACGTTGATTTTGAAAGTAGCGATAAATTCTCTGATGGGGAAGCTATTACCATAGAGGGTAAAGTGGATAGTTATTATGCTGAGGATAATGATCTTGATAAACTGCCAATTATAAAGAAAGCGAGGAAATTATAGTGAAAAAATGATAAGGTCGATAAAAGTGAGATTAAGTCCAAATAATAAACAGCTTACTAAGTTATTTCAATATGCTGGATGTGCAAGATTTGCTTATAATTGGGCTATTACAAGAGAACAGGAAAACTATAAACAAGGGGGTAAATTTTTATCGGATAGTAAATTACGAAAAGAGTTTACACAGCTAAAGAAGCTAGAAAAGTACAAATGGTTAAATGAAGTTAGTAATGATGTGACAAAACAAGCAATTAAAGATGCTTGTAATGCCTATAAGAGATTTTTCAAAGGACAATGCAAATATCCTAAATTTAAAAACAAAAAGCGTTCCACTCCGTCTTTTTATCAAGATAATATTAAGATCCAGTTCACCAATACTCATGTGAAGATTGAAAAGTTTTCAACGAGCAAAAAGCGTAACAAACAAAAATTAAATTGGATCAAGCTTTGTGAAAAAGGAAGAATCCCAATTGGCTGTAAATACATGAATCCACGTTTTACTTATGACGGATTGTATTGGTATGTATCGGTTGGAATTGAAGTAGATGATAACACTACCCTCCCATTAAATGAAGGTGTTGGAATTGATTTAGGTATTAAAGATTTAGCCATTTGTTCTGACGGAAATACTTATAAAAATATAAATAAAACGCAAAGATTAAAGAAGTTAGAAAAAAGAAAACGCAGGTTACAGCGTTCCGTATCGAGAAGGTATGAAAAAAACAAGAAAGGAGCAAGTTACTGTAAAACAAGTAACATTATAAAAAGAGAAAAAGAACTTTTAAAATTAGTAAAGCGATTAACAAATGTTCGTCAAAATTACTTACATCAAATAACATCTGAAATCGTAAAACGAAAACCAAGTTTTATCTGTATAGAAGATTTAAATGTAAGTGGAATGATGAAAAATAGACATTTATCCAAAGCAGTGCAACAACAAAAATTTTATGAATTTAGGAGACAGATTGAATATAAATCTGAATGGAATAACATTACTGTAATTATGGCAGATAGATTTTTCCCAAGTTCTAAACTTTGTAGTCGCTGCGGAAATATTAAAAAAGATTTGAATCTGTCAGATAGAATCTATAAATGTGAATGCGGAAACATCATAGATAGAGATTTTCAATCAAGTTTAAATCTAAAAACGTATGGAGAAAATGTTTTAAAACAATCTGTAGTATAACACTTTTGCGTTATTACAGATATGTACCGAGCGTTAATCGGGAATTTACGCCTATGGAGAGTACAAGAACTTGTGAGTAGTGACAATATGAAAGCATACTCGATGAAGTAGGAACGAAACATAAAAGTTTATGGCTTTTTATAAGTTTTCAGTAACGGAGACTATAGTGGTTACACTAAGATTTTATGATAATGAAAGTATTGAAGCGCAGATACTTGGAAGCTTGATGGTTGACGGGGAGCGATATGCAGCTTTTCTTGGCGAAGATAAATCTGTTTATCTTTATAAGTGTAAGAAGAAAGGTAATGATTACGAGCTAACCGAAATAACCGATAAAAAAGAGTTCAAGAATGTTTGCAACAAAATGAATGAGTTTGTCAGGAGGTAGAATATGGATAAGAGTTTTTTAGAGCCTAAAGACCTAGACGAAAACATCATAGCTTTAAGCGAGGATATGCTGAGTACAACATACGACAATGTTTCTGATATTGAGCGTATAAAGGATAAATACGGACTAACCGAACAAGTTGCAAGAGAAGTTGAAGAATATGAGGGAGAAGAAGTCGCTGCAATTGAGGCTAATGGCGAACTACCTTTTAAGGAAAATGAAAAAAGGGAGGTTGAAAAGAATAGAGAGTCAGAAAGACCGAAAGAACCTCTTTATTCTGAGGAGAAAACAACATTTCTTGGGGCTAACGATAAAAACCCGATCCTTAAGGATTTAAGCACTGGTGATGTATATGAGGTCACAAGCAATCCATTTACGATCGGTAAGAGCCAAACATGTAGCTTAGTTGTAGCTGATAAGGTTGTATCAAGACATCATGCAGAAGTAGTTCAGTATGGAGACAAGTATTTTATCAAGGATTTAAGTTCGACTAACGGAACATTCATAAACGGTAATAAACTTATGGCTGATACAGATGTTGAGCTTAAAGATGGCCAAGAGATTATTTTCGCAAACAAGAAATTCATATATCGTTATTAAAGGAGAATAACATGAAGAAAAATCAAGTGATGCTAATGTGTAGTGGTTTGATGCTTATACTGCAATCAGTTGCCTATTATATAGTTTGGAGTTCTGGATATAGTGCAACTATGCTAAGGAGAATGCTATTAATTGAATTATTTACTTTAGCTTATTTACTTCTTACTGTACGCAGAGTTAATTCAAATCCTGATGAGAGTATGGTTGGGTTTTGCATAGCTTATATTGCAGCGTTGTTTATGCTATTCCCAGTATTAGGTATTCTGCTCTTCTTGCAGTTTAAGCTTGCACTAATAGAGCTACTTGTTATAGTTCTGGCTATAGTTGTGGCCATAGTTGATAAGAAAAGGAGTAATATTTAATGAAAATATCTACGATTACAGATCAGAACAAAAGGGAGTATAATCAGGATAATAAATTCGTTATTCCCAAGGTAGTAAATGGAGATAAGGTGCTGCTTGCCGTTGTCGCAGACGGCATGGGCGGTACTGATGAGGGTGGTGAGGCCTCAAGAAGAGTTAAGGTCGTACTAGAACGCTGGTTTGAGGATAACATTAAAGAGCTGCATAGCCAGACAAAGGTGAAGAACTCTCTTAATAAGGCCCTTAAGGATATTAATGATGAGATATATTCTTATGGGAAAGAGAATCTCTGCTCGCTGGGAACGACTGCTGCAATCATTATTCTTAAAGATAAAGAATATATAGTTGCTAATATAGGAGATTCCAGAGTATATAAGTTCAGTTCTAAGCCAATACAGATTACAAAGGATCAAACACTCGCTCAAAGAGAAATAGATGCTGGTAATATGACGGTAGAAGAGGCGAAGCTAGATAAGAAGTCTCATACATTAACACAATGTCTTGGCATGAGTAGTGATGTCGAGCCAGATTTCTTTAGAGGTAAATATAAGGATGGTGATTTTTTCCTTCTTTGCTCGGACGGCTTGTATAACCGCATAGAGATTGAGGATATTGAGGAAGTTATTAGACAGAAAAAGAAAAATACAAAAGAAAAACTAACCGAGCTTGTTATTATGTCAAAAGAGACGGGGGAGACAGACAATATCACGGGTATACTAATAGAGATTTAAACCTGCGAGAAGCACGAAAATTTGACCATAGCGAGGTTTTTATAGCTAATAGGTATATTGATATGGATATGGGCTGACGAAGAGGCGTCAGCCCTCTTTTTTATTATCCCAATATTTTCGCAGACAAGTATTCTCTCTACCAGTTTTCGCATATGAGTATTTTAAAGTTTAGTGGGCTTATTAGATTTGCAAATTTCTCATCTGCGAAAATGACTTGCTTATATCGGATAAATAAGCTATAATACTTGCATACTTATAGTTAGCTTTTAGAGTTTGTTTTAAAAGTGACTATATTCATATAAATAGTAACAGCAGACCGAGAGGTTTGTTTTTTAGTTTTCAGATACGCCGCTAGGTGTATCTTTTTATATATAAAATTATTATTAAACGAGGAGAAAATAATGAGAGAAGTAAATGAATTTGTTATAAATTTCATTGGCTGGATGATAGCTGTCGCCATTACAGGCACTATTCATTTAGAATTAATCAGAAGCAGATCTGATGCTCTTTATTGGGTCTCTAAGATTCTGTTTTTCGTGGTACTTATTGGTGGACCAATCATGTGTATTGTAAATTTATAATTATAAAAGAAAGAGGAAATAAAAATGAAAAAAAATTATAAAGCACTAGTTAATTTCTTTGCAGATGACGAGTTCATCTTAGAAATGATTTCAGATGCAATGAAAAGCTTTCCTGAGTATGTAAATAGGGTTTACTCTATGGAGACTCAGATGACTATTATCTCTGTAAGATATGATGGCGAAGAGAGAGCTAACCAAATAGCATCTCTTGATCAGAAGAGAAGAGATGCTCATGAAGTGGCTATTGGAAGTTGCAAGATGCTTAATCGCCTAGCAGAAGAAGCTGGCGTTGAGAAGTTCTGCCCAGAGACTGATGACAGATATGTTGTTGGTGATTTCTGCGCATTAATTACCTCTGAGTTCTTTGCTTCGGGCAAGAACTATAAGAACCTTGACGACTTCATAGCGAACATGAAGTCGTCCGTGAAAGGAGGGATAAATGCTTAAAAGAAAGATAGGAAATATGGTGCTGGCTCGGTACAAGGAGGGTGATTATACTATTGATGTCAAACGATCTCCTGACATTGAAGTAATATCCTACAAACACCGAGACCCGCTTCTGCCAGAACTTAAATTCGTAAACGGATCAGCAAACATTATTTTTAATAATGATGTGTTTTCTAAGGACGATATTGATGGTCTGGTAAAGCATCTAAAAGAACTAAAAGAAATTAGCCCCTCAAAGTAGGGGCTTTTCTTTTTATACAACAACTTGGAGATATTAGCTAGATATGATATAATAAAGTGAAGGAGAAGATATGTTTAGAGAAGAAATTATAGATATTCTAAATAAAAGCAAACCATTAAAATCGGACTATGATACTTATTATTTCCTTTATAAAATCAATCCAGACGAATCACTAGTCAAGGTAGATCGTGATGATATTGAAGATGTGGTAAGTGGAATAAGAAAGGCTTTATCGCCCTATGACATAGATGAAGGCGAACTGTTATTACCATACAAGATTATCGTATATGAGCTTTTTGATAGCTCTTTGGCAATCAAAGAATATGATTGCACCTATAAGGCGAATAATCTTAATGTCGTCTTAAATTATGTTAATATGAGAAGAACAAAGAGTTATGGAGCTGATTCCATAAGGCTCATTTATTTTGATAATCTGGCGGTTGTGACGAAGATGAAGGGTGAACGGTTTATTAGTCTGCCAATCAGTATGCCTATTGATTATTTACCATCAAGCGAATCTTTAGTATTAAAGTGCAAGGACTTTTTGATTGCTAGAGATTTTGTTAGGGAGAGTGAGCAATATGATAAAGTAGAAAATAAAACGCTAACATACCAAGATGTTATGGGGCATAATAGCCGAAATGAAGTGCTATTTGCTAAATGGAAAAGGTTAAATGATATAACTAAATATGTTAAAATTAACAAGTATTCGTTTAAGGAGCTTGCGGCTATACTGAAAGTAAAGCAGAAAGTAACTGATGCTGAATTTATTAGGTTTGTAAATTGGTATGCTCAGGTCCATAGAAGGGAATATTTCACTAAATATAAAACGGCAACGTATAAAAATGAATACTGGTTTTATATATACTCAAGCTATGTGATTTCTAGGTGTAAGATAAGTTTACCAGAAAAATATGTAGAAGATGGATTTTATATGGGAATGAGCCTTCTCAAAGACACAATGAATATGCTTGCGAGGCTAAAAGAGAAATCAGAGGTTTCAGCAAGAAGCATAGATGGACTCAGGCGTTATCATGATGAGATTTTAGTTAGGTATTTAGAACTTGAAAATAAAATCAGCAAAAAGAAAATTAAGCTAACAAAAGAATGGAAGCATATAAAAGAGAATCTGGAGAAATCATCTCTTAATGTAACTATTCTTGATAGCGAACATCTCTTAGCTGAGGAAGGTAAGCACATGAAGAACTGTGTTCGCTCATACTATGATTTTGTTAAAAGCGGAAACTCTTTCATATTCCATGTGGATTATAAGCGAAAAGGATATTGCTGCGAGCTGAAAATGAGTGAAGGTTTGCCGTATATTGCTCAGCTTCTCGGAGCTTGTAATAATGATGATGCGCCGAAAGCTTTAGTAGATAAAATAACTAAAATAATTAGAGAGGAGAGCTAATGGCTAAAATTGGCAATGAGATAATAGATAGTAAATATGAAATATTAAAACTTCTTAATACTGGAGGTATGAATAGTGCTATTTATTTAGCGTTAGACAAGAAGCTTAATAGGCAGTGGGCTATAAAAAAGGTGAGGAAGAGTTCATCTCAGACGACATCTATGCTAATGGCTGAGGCTTCAATCATGAAGAACTTAGACCATCCTATGCTTCCAAGGATTGTTGGCATTGAGGAAGATCCAAAATTCTTTTACATAATTATGGATTTTGTTCAAGGGGAAAACCTTAAGACTGTAGTCACTTCTAGTGGCCCACAGGCACAAGATACTGTTGTATCATGGGGCGTTAAATTATGTGATGTGCTTACATATCTTCATGGTAAAGGTATTGTGTATCGTGATATGAAGCCAGCAAACATAATGCTCTCTCCAGATGGTAATATTAAGCTAATAGATTTTGGTATTGCCAGAGAATACAAGGAAAATGCAAGCGAAGATACAACAGCTCTAGGAACGGAAGGTTATGCTGCACCAGAGCAATATGAAGGCAAGGGCCAAACAGATGCTAGAACTGATGTATATGGCATGGGGATTACGCTCTTTCAGCTTCTAACTGGGGTAAATCCATCTTCGTATCAGGAGAACATCTTTAGTATTAGATTGCAGAATCCGAACCTATCATCTGGACTAGATAAGATTATCCTCAAGTGTACGAATAAAGACCCTAAAAAGAGATACCAAAGCACAGAAGAACTCAAAAAGGCGCTACTTAACTACAGAAAGCTTGATGATAAGTTTTTAAAGAAGCAGAAGAAGGTAATTAAAAAGTTCTTTACACTATTAGGATTATCTACTTTATGCTTTGTTATTGCGGGAGGCTCGTTCATTGGTTCTTATTTTCAGAAGAATAATAGATATTCGGCGCTGCTATCGGGAGTTCCAAGCAAGGCTAATATAATAAAAGCTATTGATGTAAAACCATCAGAAACTGCTGGGTATGTAGCACTACTCAATTATTATGGCAAAGAAATTGATCAGAACGAGCTATCTGAATTTTCTCACATATATGGAGAGCATAGAGAAGATATTGCCGATATAGAAGATGTGTCTATGATTGCAGGGGAAAAGATTCTTGGCTCATATAGCGAGAAGTCTATTAGGGCTAAGCTTGTTGCTGGAGAACCATACTTTAATGCAGCGAGTAAAAAATATTCATCTGCGAAAATATATGTAAGTATGGCCGAGTTTTATAGAGCCTATATCATGCAAGATGACTCTGCAATCGTAAAAGAGCCATCAAAGAAAGACTATGATAAGCTATTACGAGGCATGAATGATATTTTAAAAGAAAACGAAAAGCTAGATAGTGATGACAAGCATAGTATTATGCTTGCTTCCGATCAGTTAATCTTAGGGCTTCTTTCAGAAAATGCAGATGCAATGAGGGAACAAAAAATCTCTAAGTCAGATCTCACATCAATTGTGTCGGGCGTTGAGAAGAACCTTGATAGTATAAACACGAGGGTTAAGGTATTAAAAGAGAAGAAAGAGATTGTCAAAGCTTCTGTTATTACAGCAAAAGAAAAGATTGAGCTTGCGTATAATGTGCCAAAGGAAGGTGAAGAGTAATGATATTAGATTATGTTAGTAAAATATTTCTTGTATTAGGAATTTTATTCTTTCTTGCAGCGCTATATCACTTATATAAAAATGATGTACTAGAAACGATTTCTGGGGTAAAAGAGTTCGAACAGGCACAAGAAGTTTATAATCAAAAGCTTGATGAAAGCAGAAAAGTCTTTGATGATCTGAATAAAAAAAATATTAATCGTGGTGGTGATACTGGTGAAGTTAAGATTCTAAGCGAACTAAGTATTATCCCAGCTAAGTCAGATGCAAGCAGAGAACTTGAGGATCTTGAAGCTTTATATAAAAAAGCTGAGGCTAGAATGAATAGTGAACAGAACAGCGAATCTGTTTATGAAGAAAAAACAAGCTTCTTGGAAGAAGATGAGAAAACTGATTTTCTCCCAGTAGAAGATGAAAAGACAGATTTTCTTGACGCTGATGAGGAGAAAACAATGTTTTTAGAAGATGGTGAAGAGAAGACGGCTTTCTTGGAAGATAGTGACGAGAAGATAGCGTTTCTTGGCGTAGAAGATGAAAAGACTGAATTTCTCTCGGAGGATGATGAGGAAAAGACAACATTTCTGGAATAGTACTTGCGTGATCCATCCAGTTGTGTTATATTATCTTTTATATAAAAGAAATAATAGTTGATATTCCCTTGCGCTAAGGGATTCCGCTCTAGCGGAAAATGGCGGCCATCAAGGCCGTCTTTCTTTTGCTTGAAATGCTTGTGTTTTGAGCGTAAATAAGATATAATACTTCCATAATTTGAGACAAACTAACAGAAAGGTAAGTGTAATGATTACAAAAAGAAAAACAATCTTATCCGCAGTAATAGTTATGGTGCTGATTGCGAGCATGACTATGTTTTATGCAGGAGAAGAAAAGAAAGGCGTGACTGTTGAAGGGCTTCCAGATAAGGCTGCTCAATCAATAGAAAAAATTGTTGTCAATACAGATAAAGATGTGGTTGGCGATAAAGTTAAGGTTGAAGTGAAGCAAGATACGACATCTATCCTTTCAAAAGAATATTCTATTGGCGAAGATATATCTTTGAAGGATTTAAAGAAAGATGGTAAGTATAAGCTTATCGTTAGCGGAGAATATAAAGATTCTGCAAAGAAATTCACTTTTGAGAAATACTTTAACATTGATAACGAAAAGCCAACATTTGATATTAAAGGCGTTAAAGATGGAACTATCACCAATCAAGATGTAACGCTTAGCGTGAAGGCGAATGACAATGTTGATGTTGATGTGGATAAGTCAAGCATAACGCTATCTGGCGAGAATATCAAAGGAGCAGCTTTAAACAGGAACTTAACAATATCTAAAGAGGGTCGTTATGACCTTAAGGTTGTTATTGTAGATGCTGCTGGAAATGAAGCTAAAAAGGACGTTTCATTCACTATAGACAAAACAAAGCCTGTTATTAATTCAAAGACTGCTGATGGTGCTTTTGTTAAAAAGATAAGTGATATTGAGTTCACTACTGATGATACAAATATAGACAAGATGGAGCTTACTTTTGCGAAGCAGAATAGCTCTCCAATCACAGTTAATAAAGAAGGTAATTCTATATCTCTAAAAGATGAACCTTCTGGTGATGCAATTGATGAGGCTTGGAACATCACGGTAAAAGCTACTGATAAAGCTGGCAATACAGAAGTTAAGTCTATGTCTGTTCATAAGGATAACGTAGCACCAAAGGTTGATATAAATGACGTAGAGGATGGAAAGTTCTACAACAAGGACGTAAATATCAAAGCTGCTGTTGAAGATGCTAACATTGCTACTAAGGAAATGACTATCAATGGAACGGTAGTAAGCGGGCTTGATCAGACAATCACCAAAGAAGGTGAGTATGATGTATCTGTTAAAGCAGTAGATAAGTCTGGTAATGAAAGTGTAAAGAGTCTGCATTTCACTATTGATAAAACTCCACCAGTAACTACTATTAGTGGTCTTGTAGCGAAGAAGCATTATCAAAAACCAGATATGGCGAAGTTCTCTGTAAACGAACCCGCTGAAATTCATTATGAAGTGATTGCTGATGGTAAGACTATCAAGGAAGGTAAGGGAGACGCTTTTGATGGATATACTGTAGATGGAGATTATACAGTTAAGGCTTGGTCTATTGATAGAGCTGGTAATGTAGGCGAAAAAGCTTCTGTTTCGTTTGTAAAAGATAGCACAGCACCAACTGTCGATCTATCTGGTGTTTCTGAGGGTAAGTATTACAATACCAATAAAGGTGTGTCTATATCGGTACATGAGCGTTATTATGACACTAATAAGGTTAGTGTAACAGCATATAGAGAGAGAAAAGGTCAGAAGTACAATGTTCCATTCTCGTTTAAGAGTAATGCGGTTAATAGCACTAACACACTTAACGCTACAGAAACAGGAACATATCATATTACTGTTTCGGCGGTAGATGAGGCTGGAAATAAATCGAAATCCAAGAGTATTACCTTTACTGTAGATAAAGAAAAGCCTGTTATTACTATTAATGTGAAGGCCAATAACGGTTCAACTGATACAGCAGCTCCAGAGGTTGTTGTAAAAGAGGACTATATGGCCAACAAAAATATTGGAATAGTTAAGTCTTTCGGAGATTCCTCAAAAGAACCATCATTCTCAGATAGTTTTACAGAGCAGGGTGGTACTAGGAAATATCAAGGTATGCCTAAAAAGAAAGCTTATGACGGTGTATATACCGTAAAGGCTACTGTTATAGACAAGGCAGGAAACTCGGCAACTCTTTCTAAGACGTTCACGGTTAATAGATTTGGCTCACTCTTTGTAGTAAAGGAAGCGCCAAGCAAGAAGTACCAGAAATCTGTTAACAAGGATGTTGTTATAGAGGAAATGAATGTTGGTGGAATTAATGAGTATAAAGCTGAGGTAACTCTTGATGATCAGACTACTGATGCAAGCAATGTAACTGTATCAAAGACGGGATATACTACGCTATATACAGTTCCAAAGGAAAACTTCGAAAAGGAAGGTGTTTATAGAGTTAATCTTGTTACTCGTGATGCAGAAGGCAATACATCAGAGTCAAAGAAAGCTAAAGCTGGAGACATTTGGTTTGCTGTTGATAAAACTGCTCCAATAATTTCTTACTCAGGAGTAGAGTCCAATCATATCTATAAGAAAAACTCTATGAAACTATATGTTAATTCAAGAGATACGATCTCAAAGTCTGTTACTGAGGTTAGAGCAAATGGTGAAGTTCTTGATTCACACAAAGACGAGAACGGAACTTACGTTAAGCTAACTAAGGGTATTAATCAGAAGGTCGAGATTACAGCTACGGACAAAGCGGGTAATGAGGCAAGCAAGGTGCTTACAGATGTAACAGTATCAGATAGCCCATTTGCATATCTGCTTGCTAATAAACTAATCATGTTTGGTCTTATCGTACTTATTGCTATGATTGGTGGCGGTGCTATCTACATGGCGAAGAAGCGTAAGATAAATAAAGAAACTGGGGAAGATGACCTAATCTTCTAATAGTTAGCCCTCACTAGAGGGCTTTTATTATGCCCGAAATCTTGCGAAATTTGACCATAGCGGAGATTTTATGGCATTTAGGTATATTGATATGGCTGGGTAGGTTTAGGCTTGCATTTTGTAAGGGAATATGTAATAATATGGTTGTCTTTCGAGAATGTATATATTTAACCAGATTTGGCTCTCTTTTGAGAGCCTTTTCTGTTGCCCTTAAATTTTCGCAGACAAGTATTTTCTATCTACTCGTTTTCGCAGATAAGTATTTTAAATCTCGAAGGGTTTGCCGTACTTATAAATTATTCATCTGCGAAAACCACAAGGGTTAAAACAACCTCTTTGAATTGGTATTGCGATATGATATAATATCTATAGGATTTAATAGGTGAATTTATGAAAAAACGAAAGCGAGAAAAAGGGAAGATGATATTCATTATTACAGCAGTATCAATTATTGCTGTAATTTTCGGCGTCCTTATAAACAACAGATATGCTATGAGCAGCTTTGGGGATATAAAACCTATATCAGGTAAATATAAAAAGGTGTATTATCTCCAAACGGAATATAAGAACGCAAAATTTAGAACGGTGTTTGACGAGCAATCACCATCTAATGAAGATTTTCATGATGTGAGAATTGCTGTCATGAATTACGAAGGTGAGGTTGATGGCTCAATCACAGATGGCTCAGTGCCACCTAATAATGTTATTGAAGCTACGCTTTCACCAGATGAATATAAATTCCTTATTGATGGATATGATTTATTTAATGCAGATCTTACCGTAACGACCGTTCTCATTCCTGTTGATGATTTCGTTTACATGTATACCTATTTAGAACCTATAGATCCAAAAAAGCTTGCAAGGCGTTCTGCGAATAATCTAAATAGTCATATAGATAGTAATTCGCAAGATGGGGTACTAATGGAGATGCCTAGAAGTGAGCTTAATAATTACATTAAGAAATACAAGTTTAAGGAGCTGTAGTATGACGGTATCAATACTTAATGTGGCAGAGTACGTTGTTTCAAAAAGAGAAAATAAACGAATGTCTAGGCAAATGCTTCATTCGGTTCTATATTTCGTCCAAGAGCGTTATATAGAAAAAGAGGGCGAGCCGCTGTTCAAAGAGACGTTCTTAAAGAAGGGATTATTCCCCTGTTCGGCTGTTCTTGATGCTGCTTTTACCAATCAAGGCTATATTGAGCAAAGCGAGCTTTCAGAGTTCAAAAAGAAGCTGAATCAAAAACACAGAGTTGTTATTGATGGGGTATTAGATGGGTTTTCTGATGCTACATCAAAAACAATAGCTATGAAACTATCTGATGATAAGGCTTGGAAAAGTACATTAGATGGCAAAGTAATTATAACCAAGACAATGAGAGGAGAAAAATTATGAGGAAGTCTAGTATTGTAATCGGTATTTTAGGAATTGTATTTGGAGTTGTGTCGTTCACAAATACAATGGTCTTGCAAACAGTTATGTCTATGATTGGGAAAACGGATCGGGTGGCCATAACTGTAGGCTGTGTCTATTTTCTAGGTATGTTGATAGCTGGAATATGGACCATTTTAAACGCAGATATGGATAGTAGGGGTCTTAAAAAAGAAGAGTGTTTTAAGCTTGCAATTAAGCCGTCTGTGCTATTTGTACTAACGGGTGTATTTTGCCTTGTATCGTCTCTCAGACGAAGCTATATCATGTTTGCACTATTAGCAATTGTGCTTGGCCTTGTGTATATCGTTAAGGCTGTAAAGCTGTATAGAAAGGAGAAGAAGTAAAAATGTCAGTAATGCCAACTGTAAAAGAGTCAACACTGATGGATGAATTACCAGGTGATGGCCAGATTAAGTCGTTAGATGTTGCACTATTTATTGCACAAACTGCTGATAAACATCTATATAACGCAGGGTTTCTTGATAAAATAACTGTGGGAAAGATAGAGTTGATTACTTATTTTGCGCAGGGAGCTTCGCTAATTCTTAATGGTGTTAAGCTGTTTCCTGATGATATGTATGCGGAGGGCGGTTCGGTTAAAACGGAACGTATATCTGGCTTCTTTGGATATGATAGGAGAAGGGTCATAAAAGAGCTTCCAAGCCCACAAGAACTCATGAAAGTCTTAACGCCAATCCAGAGTAGTTTTACTAAGTGGCAGATGATGACAATAAATGAAACTATTGAGGCTCTTGCTAAATATGACGAAAGTCACTTGAGAAGAATTATCACTAATTCAGAGTCATATAAGGCTGCGCTAACTAGGCCAGATAAAAAGATTAGGCTAATGGATATGAAAAATGAGTTTAGCGATTGGTATAGTGCGGAAAATGATTACGGGGGGTTATGCTATGGTCTTGGCGAGTAATGTCATAGCGACACTCAAAAATGAGACTGTAGTTGTTTAAATGAATAAAGGTGTAAGGTTTAGGATATATCCTAATAAAGAACAACAAAATTTAATAAACCAAACCTTTGGTTGCTGTAGACTTGTATACAACTTGGGTCTTGATATGCGTAATAAGGCTTTTGAGAATGGCGAAAAAATTGGGTATACACAGACTTCTGCTATGCTTACTGAGCTTAAAAGAAATGATGAGTTTTCGTTTCTTAGGGATGTAGAGGCTGTAGCCTTACAGCAGTCGCTTCGAGATCTTGATCAGGGTTTTGTTAACTTTTTTCAGAAACGTGCAAGACATCCTCGATTTAAGGGTAAACACGGACGTCAGTCATATAGGACAGTAAATCAAAGAAACAAAATTCGTATTGTTGGGGAATATATAAGGCTTCCAAAGCTCGGATATGTTAAAATTCGTCAGTCAATGAAGATTGGTAAAATTAATAACGCAACAGTTGTGCGTATGCCTACAGGAAAATACTTTGTTTCTCTTAATGTTGAATTTGAACCAGAGGTAAAACAAAATAATGGCAGCTCTATTGGTATTGATGTTGGTATTAAAGAGTTTTATTCCGACAGCAATGGCAGCACTGTTTCAAATCCAAAGTTTCTTGAAAAATTATCAAGAAAGCTTCGCCGTGAACAGCGAAAATTATCAAGGAAAAAGAAAGACTCTAATAATCGCAACAAACAGCGTGTCAGAGTTGCTAAGGTTCACGAGAAGATTATGAACCAAAGAAATGATTTTTTACAAAAAGTCTCAACTATGCTAATTAGCGAAAACCAAGTAATTTGCATAGAAGATCTAAAAATAAAAAATATGGTGCGTAATCGTAAGCTGGCAAGATGCATAAGCTCTGTGTCGTGGGGCAAATTCTTTAATATGCTAGAGTATAAAGCTAACTGGTATGGCAATGAAATAATTAAAGTGCCGACAATGTACCCAAGCAGTCAAACTTGTTCATGTTGTGGGCATAAAAATCCATTAGTTAAAAATTTAGCTGTGCGTAAATGGGAGTGTCCTAACTGTCATACTATTCATGATAGAGACACCAATGCAAGCATAAACATATTAAATAAAGGGCTGTCTATAGCCTAAAAACTGCACCGTAGGGCATACGGGAACAGTATAATCTAGCTTGTGGAGATCGTGTAAAACTAAGCTTTTATAGCAATGTAGTGGTCATTGAAGCAAGAATCCCCTATTGTGGGGAGTGTCAAGCATAATAGGGATCAGTTTGATCAAGAAATGAAATGATTTGAAGAAAGGAAAATTTGAGTAGTTCTATGTCTGAAACTGGAGGGATTATATGAATAAAGATAGAGATCGGTTTGATCAAGAAATGAGACGCTTTGAAGAAAGGGAAGAGTTAAGTGGTCCAATGACAGGATCTGGAGGTAGCTTCATGATGAATAAACAGAAAATTGTTAAATATGCTTTTATAGCTCTTTTGGGGTTTGAAGCAATGCTTTGCTGGAATTGGCTTATTCAGCCACTAATGCCAGTAATTACTAATATTATTAATAATAAGGGTGCGTTGTCATTGTCTGCTGGTATGCCGACAGATATATCTCATCCGCTTGGCAGTTTTTCTATCGGTGGCATGAACGCTCAATCGGCAATGTCACTATATGTAGATTCGCTATTTAGGCTTGGTCTTTTTAGTGCTATGTTTGGTCTTACGTTCAAGGCTTATAGCGTCATAAGGAGATTTATGCGGTAATGAAAAAAATATTAAGTAAAGTAATAACTCTGGTGTTAATCGGAGTTATTCTATTTTCAGGATTTAATATTGTCAAAAGCTTTAATGAATACTGGCAATCATATAAGCAATCAGTAGGTGTAAGTAAGGTTGCTGGAAGAGATAAAAAGACTGTTGACTTTAACGCTCTCCAGAAAGTAAATCCAGAAATTTCTGCATGGCTCTATGGTAAAGATACGAGGATTGATTATGCTGTAGCTAAAGCTAAAGATAATGACAAATATCTACATAGATCGTATGACGGCAAATATAGCATTTCAGGAACGCTGTTCTTTGATAAGGATAATGAACCATTCTCCGACTTTGTTACTATTATCTATGGCCATCATATGAAAGACGGCTCAATGTTTGGAACGCTTGCTGATTGGAGAAATCAAGACGTTTATGACAAGCACAAAAGTTTCTATATTTACACGCCAAGTAAGAAATATAGACTTGATGTGGTTGCCGCTAATACTGTTCCCGCAGATGATAAGATATACCAATCAATGCATCTTGAAGGAGCAGAAAAACAAGAGTTCATTGAGCATGTAAAGAGCAGCAGTCAAATATATACAGATTCGCAGATGAGTATTTCTGATAAGTATGTAATACTTAGCACTTGTTCTTATGAATTTCAAAATGCAAGAGCTGTTGTTGTCTGCAAGCTAGTGCCAGTAAATGATCAAGAAGTTAAAAAGGTTGATGCTGGAAACAGTAATGATGTATCGGTAACGGGATTTTTAAAAATGCTTTGGAGAAGTTCTAAGAGTTTCTTAAAAAATGGATTTAAAAACTTTTAGTGAAGGTCTTGCGGAAAGCCAGTATTTCAAGTAAAATCATAACTGTATATAGTCCGATTTTAAAGTTTTGATTTTGAAGTTGACTATATGATAAGGATTTGGGGCATGCTTTCGAGCGTGCCTTTTCTGTTTCTTTCGAATATGTTGTAAATACATTTGTGTAATAATCTTCAAATAAGGGAATGAATATGATATAATTGTTTACAGACTTGAACACTTGTTTCAAAAATATTCCAAAAATGTTTCAAAAAGGTGTTGGTTATCACGCATGGGTATGTTATAATGTGTTTAGAAGGAATTTGAACCAACTATTTGTTTACATAAAGAAAGAGAGGATAAAATTTTATGAACAAAGAAAAAATGAAGAAGGGTGCGGTAAGCACTATGCTAATCGCAGGATCTGTTGCTGGTATGGGAGGTCAGGTATTTGCTGACACAGGAATACAGGCAGAACAGCAGACACAGGAGAAGGCTCACGTTAAGCCAGAAACAAAGGCTCAGGCAAAGGAAGCTCTTGATGTAGCTACTGCAAATCGTGACTACGAGCAGGGTAAGAAGAATGAGGCAGAGAAGAAGTATAATGCAGCTGATTCTGCACACACAAAAGCTGTTGCTGATCACGAAAACGCAAAGACGGCTCTTACAAAGGCAGATGCTGATGCTGAAAGCGGATTTTCTGGCGTTGTAAACAAGTACGCTGGAAAGCTTGAAGAGAGCAAGGCTAATGAGGTTAGTGCAAAGACGTCTCTTGATGAGGCTGTTAAGACACAGGCCGAAAAGCAGACAGCTCTTGACAACGCAATCAAGGAGAAGAAAGATGCTGAGGCAGCACTAAAGGAAGCTGAGGCTAAATATCCAAACGCTGATGCAACTATCGAGCAGGATAAGACCGCTGTAGCAGGAGCTAAGGCAGAGCAGGAGACTTCCAATCAGAAGCTAAACGAGGCTACTGCAAACCTTAACAAGGCTAAGGCAGACCTAGAGGCTGCAACAGGCGTTAGGGCTAACACAGCAGCAGCTGTAGAAGCAGCTAAGACCGAAGTTGAGGCGGCTAAGGCTAATGTTACTGCCAAGCAGAACGAACTAAATGATGCAAAGGCTAAGCTGGCAGCACTTACTGATGGTTCGCCAGAATATCAGGCGGCTGTAACAAAGGTACAGACAGCAGAGGCTAATCTAAACACAGCTAAGGGAGTTCTTGCAAACAAGCAGAGCGTACAGACGTCAAAGCAGGGTGCATATGCAAATGCAGAGGCTAAGTATAACTCGGCTCTAGCAAGCGTACAGGAGTATCAGAACCTAAAGATTGCACTAGAACAGGCTAAACAGGATAGAGCGAGTGCCGATACTAATAGGGCAGATAAGGTTCAGGGGCTTACTGATGCAAACAATGCAGTAAGAACAGCAGAAGATGAGCTAAAGACTCTAAAGAATGACGTTGAGACTAAGACTAACGCAGTTAATACTGCAAAGACAGAGCTTGATAATGCAAATGAGGCTGTAAAGACAGCTCAGGCTAAGTATGATAAGTCTGTTGCAGATGCAAAGGCAGAACTTGAAGCTGCAAAGGTTGCTTTAAATAAGGCTGGTGGCGAGTTCCTTGATTCTCTAGCAAAGTATAAAACTATTGCACAGTGGAATCAGGCACTAAAGAATACGACTGATGAAAATATTAAAGACTATTTTAGACTTCGTGGAGATAAGCCATATACAGATGAAGATGACAACACATATAAGAATCCAGATGGCAGCGTAAAAACTTGGTGGCAGTATAGAATTGAGGATCTATCCTCACCAGAGGCACTACTTAGGGCTATGGATATGATCGATCAGGTTAATGAGAGAATTGCTAGAAACGATCAGCCAAAGGGTTCTAAGACCCCAGCCAAGGTTAATGCTGATATGATGCTTTACTCCATGATTTCAAATGCGCTTTGCATGAATATGGACGCTCACTCTCTTGTAAGGTCAAAGGACGATAATCTTGATGGTCCAGATGCTGTTTCTGAGTGTCAGGCATTTGGATTCCCTACGATTGAGTCTGCGGTTAAGGCTTGGTATGAAGATGAGAAGGCTGAATATGATGCTGGTAACAGAAACTTCGGTGAGGTAGGACATTATCAGATTATCAGAGCTGCTGGTGGTCCTGATAGCGTTATTGGCGCTTCTACGTCAGAGCTTGGCGGTCATACAATCAACTTCTCCAGAAATGATAACCTTTATAGAGAAGGCATGACTACCAACGAGTTCAGATCACAGCTCAACGATTTTGTTGCAGCTAGACAAAAGACTGTTGCTAATGCACAGGATAAGCTAAACGATCTCGTTAATAACGAGACTCCAGAGCTGAGAGATGCAAAGACAGACCTTGCAAACAAGCAGGAAGCTAAGACTAATGCAGACAATCAGCTTGCTAACGCAAACAATGCTGTTTCCGATAAGGAACAGGAGATTGAAACTCTGAGCCAGAAGCGTACAGAGGCAGACAAGGCTCTTGATGAGGCTACTGCTAAGCTAAACGCTATAATCACAGTAGAAAGTGCTGCTCAGAAGGCTGTTACTAATTACGAAGCAGCAAATCCAACCGTTGCTACAATGGTTTCTGATGCAGAACAGGCTATGAATACCGCAAAGGCAGAGCTTGATGATGCAACTAGAGAGGTTGAAACTGCTCAGGCTGATGTAGATGCTAAGACAGAGGCTCTTGAGACAGCAAAGACTGAACTCAAGGAAATGAACGCTGAGGCAGCTAAGGCTCAGGAAAAGGTTGATGAGGCAACTACAAACCTCAACGCAGCTATTGAAAGAGCAAAGACAGCATATGAGGCTGCTATTGAAGCTGGTAAGGCAGATATTGAGGCTCAGAAAGATGTTACAGCAAAAACAGCAGAGAGAGATAATAAGCAGACAGCATATGATACAGCAGTAGCAGATCTTGCTGATAAGACTGATAAGGTTAAGACAGCAGAAGATAAGCTGTCTGGGGATATGCAGAAGTTCGCTGAACTCTTCACTGCAAGAGAAGTGCTAGAGAATAAGACTAATGCTTTCAATGAAGCAACTGCAAATCTTGATGCAGCTAAGGCTGACGTTGAGACAAAGACAAAGGCTCATGATGAGGCTGTTGCTAATGTTGCTAAGGCAGAGGATATGCTTGCAAAGGCTAAGCTGGTTAAGCGTGATGATCCTGCTACATACAAGAATGACTTCCCAGAGCTTGTAGAGCTTGAGAAGAATCTTGCAGAGGCTAAGGCTCACGAGGCTGAAACTGCAAAGGCTCTTGAGGTAGCTAAGGCAGAACTCGATAAGGCTAAGGCTGATTACGATAATGCTAAGGCTCGCTATGCAGAGGCTCTTGCTGATTACACAGTAGCTAAGGCTGATTACGATTCGTTCGTTAAGGCTGAAAAGCAGAAGGCTAAGCGTGGCAACAAGAGACATGGCAAGGTTGTAAAGACTGGTGACGAAAATGATCTTAGTCTTGCAGCACTAGGTCTCTTCGGTGCAGGAGCAGCTCTAGTAGCTACAAAGAAGCGTAAGAAGCAGATTGAGGACTAATTCTCGCATGGTTTGAGAGCTTTGTAAATCAAGCTTGTAAACAAGCCCCCTAAATGGGGGCTTTTCTTTACAAAACATGTTGGGAAATGTGTCTAAATATGATATAATATATAAGAGGGGTGAAACATATGGTTATAAAAATTATATTAATTCTAGTTTCCGCAGTTCTAATAATTAGTGTATTACTTCAAGAAAGTAAATCAGATGGCCTGTCTGGCGTTATTTCTGGGGGTGCGGAGCAACTGTTTGGTAAAAAGAAAAGTCATGGATATGATGATATGCTTAATAAGATTACGATTGGATCGTCAGTCTTAGCAATCATACTTATTGTATTCATGTTAGTAAGGGGTGTTTAAATGTATCTAAAAGAAGTTAGAGATGAAGTAAGAAAGACGGTCTTTCCTGATAGAAAGAAAATTGTTAAAGATACGGCTATTGTTGTTATCACTTGTTCAGTATTTGCTCTTGGATTTTTCCTTGTAGATTCTGGGCTTTTATACGGCTTGAAAGCACTAGTTAGATAAGGGGGTATGTTGTGGTAAATAAAGAAGTAAGAAAAAGAATACTGTTTACTGTTTGTATGTTGCTCTTGTTTGCAGTAGGCTCTAATTTGCCTGTGCCAAGCATAAATAAAACAGTGCTAACGCAGATGTTCTCTAATGGGAATATGGGAGTGTTTGAACTATTTAATTTGTTCACTGGTGGAGCGTTTAAAAACTTTACTGTTTTGGCTCTTGGTATTACACCATATATTACGGCAAGCATTATTGTTCAGCTACTCACGATTGCATTTCCTTATTTTGAAAACCTATCAAAAGAGGGCGATACAGGAAGAAAAAAGATGGCATCTATCACTAGATACCTTGCTGTAGCGCTTGCATTAGTTCAGGCTATAGGGCTGTCCTTCGGAATGTTCAAGAGAGCTATTGTAGATCAGTCGGCAATCAGTATGATAATGATAGTAATGTTATTAACCGCTGGTACTGCCTTTCTTATGTGGCTAGGTGAACAGATCAATGAATTCGGTGTAGGTAATGGAATGTCACTGCTTATTTTTGCAGGTATTGTAGAAAGACTCCCATCTGGCGTACAGAGCATTGTGTCAAAGATGAGAGAGGGAGAACTATCGTTTATAGCTGTGATTGCTATAGTGATTGCGGTAGTCCTACTCGTTGCAGGAATTAATTATGTGCAGCAGGGAGTTAGGAAAATTCCAGTACAGTATGCAAAGAGAGTAGTCGGCAGAAAGACTTATGGTGGTCAGACAACACATATACCTATGAAGCTTAATGCTGCGGGAGTTATCCCAATCATCTTCTCGCTGTCGCTTATACAGTTCCCGTTAACGCTTACATACTTTAAACCAAATGCGGCTGTTTCGGTATTTCTGAGCAAATATCTATCTCCGTCTGGAAGCGTGGGAGTATATGTTTACGGACTGCTAAATATTGTGCTGATTGTCGCATTTACATACTTCTATACTGCGGTAATTTTTAAGCCAGATGAAGTGTCAAAGAATCTCGCAAATGCTGGAGGCATGATTCCAGGAATTAGGCAGGGAAAGGAAACAGAGTCTTACCTTAGAGGTATTATGAATAGGCTTTGTCTCCCAAGTGCATTGTTCCTAGCGGCAGTTGCTACACTACCGACTATTGTTTCACAGTTTACGAACCTAAATATGGGCTTTGGTGGAACATCAATACTCATTATGGTTGGAGTCGCACTTGATACGGTTCAGAATATAGAAAATAGAGGTCTGCAAGATAAGTATGTTGGCTTCTTAAAATAGTAAATGGGGTGGCCTTAGTGCTACCTCTTTTATTTTGTCCTTGTATTTTCGCAGATGAGTATTTTGCTAATGGCGTTGTTTTATAAATTATTCATCTGCGAAAAATTATCTGGCGATATTGCCGTTTTCTCGAAAATTTTCTTTATGATGGTATAAATACTCATTAAACGCATAAAAACCCCGCCACGGTCAAATTTCGCACGATTTCGGGCATATCTGTTGCGATAATACATCAACGCTCATAACAAACTAATAATTTAAAGAAATTTGTCTAAAGGTATTTCAAAATTGTTTCAAAAATGGTATAATAAGAATAAAGGAGATGTTGTTGTGATATGAAGTTTGAAAAGAAAAAACCATTAATACAATTATTTTTAACGGATCGCTTATGGTCTGCGTTAGGTATATTAACCCTTGTCTTTGGAGTTATATTAGTTTTTGCTTTCTTGGCGGGCCTAGTATTTGTTTTAACTCATACACCAAAGTGGATATTTAAGTATATGCTCTTTGCTTTGCTTGGTGGGGCTATTTTCTTTTGCATAATAGCTACGGCAATCAACATTAAAAGGGCGTTTGTAGGATTATGGTTTTCATCAAAGCTTCCACTATCCGAAGATGAGCTTGAGAAGCTTAATATTTCTACACTAAAGGAATATTTGATGTTTTTAGATGAGTATATTGGAAATAATAGGCTATACATATCCTCAGAACATTTAACTTTTATGTCAGAAATGCACTACTGCGGGCCTCTGTTCCTTGTTGCGGAATCGTCAATATGCCTCGAATCGAAGCATTATTGGCATAAACTCAACAAAAACAGATTTGCTTTATATAACCTAGAAGAAAATTTGGAAGAATACGATCGCTATGGCGTTGAAACAAAGTCGTGGCAAAAGACAGGTGAGGTACTCGCAATCAACAATGCTGCTATCAATAGAGATATTGAAAAAGATAAAGTTCTTACAGTTTGGAGTAAGCCTTTGTATGGTTATGTTGACTTTGGTTTTAGAGTAACGCCACGCTGTGATTCGATATGTGGATTTACATCAAACAGTCACATAATAAATCACAAGGAGAATATTGGAAGGAGAGTTTAATAGTGAATAGTGAATTAAAGAACAACATAGATAAATTAAATGATGAACAAAGAGCTGTGGCATTACACAAAGATGGTCCACTTCTTGTTATTGCTGGAGCTGGTGCAGGAAAAACTCACACGCTGATTACTAGAGTTGCTTATCTTATAGATCAGGGAGTTAGACCAGAGCAAATATTGCTGCTTACATTTACAAATAAAGCGGCTGATGAAATGAAAGAAAGAGCAACTAAAATGGTTGATGGGGCTGGCGAAATTGTTGCTTGCACATATCATTCTTTCTGCGTAAAGATGCTCAGAAAATTTGGAAGGGCTATTGGGATATTTCCTAACTTTTCGATCCTGTCAACAAATGATGTAATTACGGCACTTAATCTTGTAAAAGCTAAGGCTGGCGATAAATATAGCGTGGAGAACTTTACTCCAAGCGGGAAAATTGCCGAGCTTATATCTAAAGCAAGAAACAAAGAGAAACCGCTATCTACTTACTGTAATGCAGATAATGGTGTTTACCAACCAAAGCTAGTAAAAGAACTCGCTCATGAATATTATAGGTATAAGCTAGAAAATAACATGCTCGATTTTGACGATCTGCTTTATAAATTTTATAAATTAATTTCGGAGCGTGAAGATGTGAGAGATGTTATTTCCGATCATTTTGCTTATATGATGGTTGACGAGTATCAGGACACAAATACTTTGCAGGAAAAGATAATTTTGAAGCTGAGGGAGAAAAACGACAATATTGTCGTGGTTGGAGATGATTCCCAATCAATCTATGGATTTAGAGGGGCAGAGATTGCAAACATTCTAAACTTTGATAAGAAGTTTGATAATTGCAAAAGAGTTACGGTAGATAAGAACTATCGAAGCGGTCAGTCAATCCTTGATATTGCGAATAACATGATGCTTGAGGCAACAGAGGGATTTAAAAAAGTAATGAAGGCCCAAAGGCCGATTGAAGTTACGAAGTCCGTTGTTAGACCAGCCAATCAATATGAAGAAGCTGAGTATGCACTTAGTATAATTGATCATCTTCATACAAATGGTGTTCCATATAAGGATATTGCCGTACTTGAAAGGCACTCTTATTCCTCCAACATGTTAGAGTCAATGCTTACTGTAAATGGAATTGGCTACGACAAGTATGGTGGAATTAAATTTATGGATAGGAATATTGTTCAGGATCTGCTTGCGTTCTTCCGTTGCTCGTTTAACAGTAGAGATGAGCTTGCTTGGTTCAGGCTGTTACTTCTTGTTCCAAACATTGGTAAAAAGAAAGCATCATATTTTTCAGAAAAGATCTCAAACGGTGGCTATGATGAAAGTGAACTGTACACAAAGGCTGGTAAAAAGAAGGTGTTTACTGACGATCTGTTGAGATTGCTTGAATACGGGAACACTTTGAAAGATTCTAAAATGGAGTTTTCGAAGATAGTTGATGATGTTTGTGATTTTTATATGAGCATGAGAGAACGCTCTATTCAGGTTGCTAGAGAAAAGGCAAAACCTAATCTAGCTGGGCTTCTTGATCAGCTAGATAGTGATAAGAACATTCTTCCACAGTTTAAGATGATTGCAAATGGATATTCCTCAGTACAAGAGTTCTTTGATGGGGTTGTGCTTGGCAAGGAAAATGAGTCCGAGCAAACAGATAATTTGATAATCTCTACAATCCATTCGGCAAAGGGCCTTGAATATGAGGCTGTAATCATTTTAGATGTTGTAGATGGCGTTATTCCTCATTCTAATGTTGAAGAGGGTACGCCAGAGGATAACGAAGAGAGAAGATGTTTCTATGTGGCTGTTACAAGAGCCAAGAAGTATTTATACTTCATGATGCCAGATGTTATCAATGTATATGGCGAGACGGTAAGAACAGAGGGTTCTAGGTATCTCAGGGGAATAATTTAAAGGAGGGCAAGATGAGAAATAGAGGTAGACCAAGCATAGATGATTTTACTAAGCGAAAAGTCATAGACTTGTACGAGAACACTGCGTTAACAACAGCAGAAATTTCAAAAAGAACTGGTGTTAGCAGGACGTCTATTTGGAGAATTGTGAAAGAATATGAATCGGGCAAAGGCTTGGGAAATTAAGACAAGTATGATATAATAAAAGAAAGGAGAGAATAAAAATGGAATACATTACGTTAATATTGGTTTCCGCTATGGCGGTATATTTTGTCTATATAAGCTATGCTTTCTTTGGGGGAGTAATAGCAAATAAGCGTGCAGAAGACTATAAGTGGCTTATTTTACAAATGGTGATTATCGCCCTTGTAGGTTACGGGGCGTTGGCACTTGCTGTATACATCATAAAGCCAAGCGTGTTTCTTAAACCGCTATTAGTTGTTGGCACGATAATCTCGTATGAGAGGATTGTTATAGTGATTGCGCTAGTTGTGCTGGCAATCAGATACATAAGAAGGAGAAGATGATTTGAGTAAATCAATAATACAAAGTGAAAAACGGTGTTTTATGACGGGAAGGACAGACAATCTCGATAAACATCATATATTCTTTGGAACTGCTGATCGAAAACTATCTGAAAAGTACGGATTGTGGGTATGGCTATGTCATGACAGGCATATACATATGAGTCCGCATAGAACGCCACACAATGATAGAGAAGTGGATCTTGAGTTAAAACAGCTTGGCCAGAAAGCTTTCGAGAAGGAATACCCATATTTAGATTTTATGAGTATTTTTTATAAGAATTATTTGGGTGGTGAAGATGATTAGACCAAGCATTAATAATATAATTAATTCAGATCCATTTGAGCTTCTCGATTGGGCGAAGGAGAACTTTAGCTATGAAGTGCCATCAGGAATAAACAGCGTATCTGATATGGGGCGTGTTGGAACGCTTCTCGGTACGCTAACTAATGAATATTCTTATTTGGTTTCATTAACAACAGAGCTTGGGCTGTATTCTAAAATGGCTAAACTGAATGTTCCAACCAAGCCAAAAAATGCTGATGATATGCCTTATTATATCGAGAAGAAAGAAGAAGCAGAGATTATGGAACAAAGAAAGAAAGTTATTGAGTGTTTTGCAAATATGTTAAAACAGCAATATAACGCTGTGTCGAGAATGCTTACTGTATACTCACAGACACAGGAAGAATTAAAGATGACCGATTACAAGAAGTGAAAAGGAGAAAATTATGTCGAAAAACGAAAAGATTGATGCAATGTTTAACATTGAAGAAGAGGATTTAGGCAATTGGGTGGTTTCACTTATGGAAGAGTTTATTGAAAACGAGGATTTGAATGATTATATGTTTAGTTCTCTTCCAAAAGATTACAGGCTTAGTGATGAACAGGCAGAAATTATTGCTAGTGTGTCAATGAATTCTTTTCTTGCTGGTATTCAAATTGGCATTATGGATGCTTTCGATAAGATTAATATGGCGGTGGCAGAAGGTCGTGAAGAGTTTGATAAAGTAGTTGCCGCTGATGGTCTTAGCAAGCATTTATCATAGGGAGGCAGGAATGGTTAGTGAAGAAAAACTAAAACATTATTCCATAAATTTCCTTAAATCTGAGATTGATAAGATTCACGAGGCGTTAGAGGTTATTCAAGATGACGAAGAAAGAAACGGGGAAAGAAGATTATTGACAGAGTTAGTAAGAGACTACAAACGAGATCTTGCGGAGATAGAAAATAGTATTGAGGAGTATTAGTAAAGGGGTATTTTTAATGAAAGAGTTTAGGCCGTCAATTAATTTAGGCGTTAAATCGAGCAGACACGGTAGAAGTACCATGATGGTAAGGTGTCCGTTTTGCGAAGAAGAACATGAAGTATATATCTGGAGCTTCGCTGGTTCTGGGAAAAGATGCTCTTGCGGAGCATTGCTTGGAAGGACTACTTGTGTAAAGGAGGTAGAGGATGAGTAAAGTTGAAAATATGAGAGTTAAGGAAGACGATATAGATAAAATAGTTGAATATGCTGAAAAGAAATTTGTTGGAGAAATAATTTCAGATCTTGGGCTTGAAGTGGCTGATGGTATATCAATATCAATGGAAAGCAAGGATTTTAAGGATCTGATTAGTGATGTGTTTGGTTATGGCGCAAGGATTGGGGTTTATAGTATGTTGGAGATTCTCGACAAGGCCTCTGATAAGACTGTATAGAATCTCTATCATTAGAAAGGAGAAGAAAAATGATTAATTTTGCAGAAAATGAGAAAAGAGGGGCTTTATCAATTAAGGAAAGAATTGAAGAGGCAAAGATGATTGCTGGCAATCACAACCTAAACGTAGTTATGTTCCTTTATAAAGAACTTGGAGAAGTAAAGCTTTCTACTGCGTATTTTAACGATATGGATAACGCAGAGGAATACTATGACGATAGGTGCAAATATATGCTTGGCCAATACTGGAGCTATATGGGCTATATAAACGGTGCTTGGGATAGTAAGCGTGGCGTTTATGTCGGAGACCTTGAGAGAGAGATTGCGTAAGTTATCATGGGTATCTCAAAAAGCATGATAGATACCTTCCCTCCGCATATACAGAAGCAGATAAGAAGCCAGCTCTCTAAAAAGACACGCATGGAAGAACTCGTAGAGGAAGAAAATCCTGAAAAGAAATCAAAATATTCATCTGCGAAAACGGATGTTGATGGGATTAGGTTTGATAGCAAAAAGGAGGCTGAATTCTATGCTGAGTTAAAGCTTGGGGAAAAAGCTGGAGAAATTTCTCATCTGCGATTACAGCCAAGATATTTGCTTCAAGAGGCTTTCAAGCACGAAGGCAAGCATTACAGAGAGATAGAATATGTTGCAGATTTTGAGTATATTGAGAATGGTGAAACGGTGGTTGTAGATGTTAAAGGGTTTAAGACTGCTGTGTATATGCTTAAACGAAAACTATTTCTATATAGGTATGGAGATAAGGTTAAGTTTATTGAAGAGTAGTTTGAGAATTTTGTAAATCACTAAAGATACGAAAGGAGGTTATATATGGATTTCAATTGGAAAGAAGTTAAATATGTTGATGGCGAATTCAAAAATAAACCACCGATCGGGAAGCCTCTCTTGTTAAGGGAAGATTCTTACTATACTTGGATTGACGAACTTTGCGAACTGGAGGATGGAACAATATTTCTACCATCAAGAATGGTTTTAGTTTATGTTGAAGGCGTAGGTGTTGTTGACGACCTTATCTCCGCTTATGCGGAACTAAATACGCCAGAGGAGAAGTATGAGGCTGCTGTTAACAATGCGAAAAACTTCCGTACAGACTCTCTTCAAACCTCTCTTAGGATGTATACGCTTACAAAGCACGCTAACGCAAACAGGCCTCTGAAAATTAGAGGGCTAAAAGGCATAGCTGACATGCTTGGTGAGTAGAAGGGAGGTAGCTTGAAAAGGGTTAGAAATAATATATCAAAGATTGTATTAATTGAGATGCTTGTATTGTTTGTCTTGATTGGCACGGCTGTAAGTAATGCACAAGAAGTTAATAACCGTTCTGCATTTAAAGTGAAACCAATATCGTTAAGTGTTCATCTTGTCAAAGCGGTTACGACCAATGATTGCCATGAAGTTATTCAGACGAGGGCAAACACAGTGGTCAAAGAGAAGGTAGAAGCCGACAAAAAAGCAGAAGAAGCTGCCAAGAAAAAGGAAGAAGAAAAGAAGCTAGAGATTGTTGAGACTTCATATAGCGGAGGCAAGCTGTCTAAGTCAAGAGGCACTATACAAGGACCATCTGGGAAAGAAACATACTACAACCTTAATATGTCAGGAGTTGTCTCAATCATGAGAAGGATGGGATTTAGCGAATCAGAATATCCATACAACGTAAGAGCAGATGGAGTTAAGTGTCTTGGACCTTATGTAATGGTTGCAGCACATTTAGGAAAGCGACCAAGAGGTTCAAAAGTACAAACTAGTCTCGGTACTGGAATAGTATGTGATACTGGAGGTTTCGCTTCAAGTAATCCAACGCAGATTGATGTTGCGACAACATGGTAGGGGCTAGTAAGCCCCTTTTCTTGTGTCTAAATTCCTGCGAAATTTGACCATAGCGGAGTTTTAATGGCCAATAGGTATATTGACATAGCTTGATAAAAACAGACCATAAATAAGTTTTCCATTTTTCGCAGATGAATATTTTCTATTTTGCTCGTTTTCGCATATGAGTATTTTAAGATATGAAAGATTTGCTATGTTTATAAATTTCTCATCTGCGAAAACGGCTTGTTTGTTTTTCTGTTTTAGGTTATAATACTCCCATGTTATAGTTTGCTTTTGAAGTTTGATTTAAGAGTAACTATATTAGTAATTATTTTTGGAGACGGGCCATATGGCGTGTCTTTTTGTTTGTAAAGGAGAAATAAAAATGGAAAAGAAAATAACACTTACAAATTGCAGATTCTATAGAGGGGCTTACTACTTATATATGCGATTCTATTGATGATGATATGGCGTACTACATTGAAAACCATGTTGGTCCTTGGGTAATGCTTGAAGAAAGACCCAATTACGATTATGAGTCTTTTGTAAATGAGTATAAAGACAAGGGTGGCTTTACAAAGAATTACTTATTCAAAGTGATGATGTGTACGGCTAATCCAAGATTGATTTCTTTTTAAAGAAAGGAAAATGTTTATAATGAAAGAGCTTAGATCGCTGATCGTTGAAATAAACGGGAATGGGAAAAGCCATATAACGGCAAAATGCCCGTTTTGCGAAAGAGAGTTTAACGTGATTACATGGAACTCTTTTTTCTCTAGGAATAATAAGTGTCCTTGTGGGGCATTGCTTGAAAGATTTGGTTGTATAAAGGAAACTGAAAACAATATTAAAAGACCGTAAAGATGTTTGCGTAATATGAAATAGCCCATCAAGGGCTATTTTTTTATGTGTTTTTTATAATAATAATTATACGTAAATAAAACCTGAGAAGTAAACATTTCTTAATTTTGTGCAATGAATTACTTTGTAATAGAGTAGGAATATGATATAATAATGATAATATTTATATTCTAAGTTTAAAGAAAGGATAAGTTTGTTTATGTTTTTACGGAAATCGGGGGGGGGTAAAGATCCGCCTTAAAAAGGCTATGGGGCTTGGCATTGCTACTGTCTTTATTGTTGGAGGCTCTATCGTTCCAACATTTGCAGATGCAGCAAGCAGAAACATTCCCATTCCAAATGTTGAATACACAACAGAGGATTGGTATGTAAAAGAAAACGCACACCTTATAAAGAACAAAGATGTTTCAGATTTAAGAAATATCGTTGAGTTTACTGTAGATACAAGTCAAGGAATAGACAAAGATACAGGAAGGGTGTGGGATGATGATGACGCTCTAGGAGAAAAATATGTTTACGCCAAAGGGAGCAAAAAGACATCTAATATTTACGGTTCTATGTTCTACGCAACCAACGGATATTCTGCGAAATTCCCTAAGCTATTTATCGACAGAGAATCCAAAAGATATGTTGATATGATTGTTAAAGGTGATACAACAAATCTTAATGCAGTTGGATATGAACCATTCACTAGAGATAATTCTCCACTCTTATCTGTAACAAAGACAGATATTCTCTTTAATGGATTAAGAGCGCAGCATACGGGAACAATAACGGTAGAGCTTAGATACAATGACAATGGTTCATTGTATGACAAAGATACTATGATGCGTTTTGTTGATCTCGATACTGCTAGTGAAGAAGTAAAAATGGATAATAGCTTTGATGGGAAATACTATGTGCCAGGTATATCGCCTAGTGATTGGTGGCTGAAAAAGAACGCTGATGGGTGGATCGGCAATAGCACTACTAATGCCGATAACGAGACATTCAAAACTGGATTTGCGTTTTTCGTTCATAATGGCAAAATTACGTTCCAAGCAAAAGCTAATTCCGCAGGATTCTGTATCGCAGCTAATGGCGTAGACAATATGTATGGATCTTTAAGAGTTATTAAAGAATCTAATTAAATTTTAGGAGGACTATATGAAGTTATTTAAAGGAATAATCGTTTCAGCAATGGCAATAGTGACGCTTATTCCATCATTCGCATTTGCTGATGATGGCCCGTTTATCAAGGATTTGTCAAAGCTGAGAGCTAAGCCGTATGAATGGCAATTTTATGATGAGAATGGCAAGGCAATCGACAAAAGAGTTATTCTTGCTGATGTGAAAATGAAAGCTATTAGTGCTAGACACATAGAGACACATGGCGTTAAGATTCAACCAGATGGTAAGGAGTTTGTTAAAGACTACTTTAATAATCATGATAATAAGTTAGAGGATCTAAAAATTAGAATTGGCAACTCCGAGTTGTTTGAAGATACTATTTGTGTTATTAAAAATCAAGATGTTAAGTATAATAGTGATAGTGACAAAGAATCACTTAAAAAGCGATACTTAAAAGATCTTGGATTAGATAATAAGGTTGAATTTACTAATGGCTGGTACTTTAAGGAGATTCTATATGTTTGCGCTTTGCCTGGAACTGAAATTGAAGTTACAAATCTCTATACTCGTGGCAAAATAAGAGATGGTTCATTTAAGCTAAAAGTTAATGAAGATTGCTCTCTTTCGCCTGTTGATAATACAACACAAGTTGATGGAGATACAGTAAAGATGTTTTTAGGGAAAAAGCCAACAGATGCTGATAAGCCAAATGTTGACAAACCAAACGCTGGTACAAATACCGACAAGCCTACTGATAAACCAAGCATAGACAAGCCTGTTGATAAGCCAAATGTAGACAAGCCTATTGATAAACCATCTGTAGATAATAACAAGCCAGCAGATAAGGTTGATGTGAATAAACCTGTTGTTAATAACAACGATAGCAAGGTTAGTGCAAGCAATATAAATGTTAAATCTAACAGGCCTGCTGTCGCTAATAGAAACTCAGATGTTCCAAAGACGTCTGATAGCTCTAACATTACCCTATATTTGGCACTTTTCGTTGGTGCTGTTATTATAACTAGTGTTGTACTTAAAAGAAGATTTAGAACAAACAAATAAGGAGGTTTGAATGAATTTAAGATTTAAAAAAATCGTAACTATTGGACTAGCGACCATCTTTTCTGTTGGTGCTTCAATAATGGCTGTTTCCGCAGCTACACTTCCTAATATCCCAATTCAAAATGCAAAATTCGTAACTGAGGATTGGTATATTAAGCAAAATACTCACTTGATCAGAAATGATCAAATTACAGACCTTAGGGCTGTTGCTGAAATTACAGCAAACAACGGCCTAGTCGTTCAGAAGAACACTAACCAGTGGTATACAGATAATAGCGAAACGCTTATCACTTTACCAAAGGGGCTAAAGGGTTCTAACCTATCTGGAAATTCATGGGGAACTACAAATGCTTATACTATTAAGCTTCCAAATTATTTCACAGATAGACAGTCTAAAAGATCTGTAGATATGATTATCAAGTGTGACACGCTTGCGTATACTTTACAGAGTTCAAGTAACTTGCAGCATGATAGTGCAGCGGCTTCAATCACTAAGACAGATATTTGGATTGGACCTTACTATGGTCAAATGACTCAGGGTATGACAATTGAGCTTCGCTACCATGATACAGGAGATCTGTATGATAAGGACACTATGATGAGAGTTGTAGACCTTGATGGCGCTGGTGCTGAGTATGTTAAGATGGGTGCTGGGTTTGACGGCAACCACTACATACCAGGTGTGAGCGAGTCTGATTGGTGGCTAAAGAGAGATGCTGATAACTGGATTGGAAATGGTAGAAATGCTTTTGATAACGAAACTTTCAAGACTGGGTTCGCTTTTTACATCCACGGTGGTAAGATTTCATACCAGATGTGGCAAAATGATTGCGGAACAGGAATTGGTTCTAACGGTGTAGAAAACCAGCTCGGTTCTCTAAAAGTTATTAAAGAGTCTAATTAGTGGGGGGGGGGTAGAACTGTGAAAAGATTTAGACTGCCCCTCATTTTAGGGCTAATAATGATGTTTTCGGTTATGCCAGCTTTTGCTGGTACACCAAGTGTAACAAGTGTTGTAAGTAGCTTGCCGAATCTTACAGGCGGTAGACCTCTTAAAGATATATCAACTGTAGATGCGGGGCTTACTCAAGATACAATGCTTATTAATAAACTTGATGATCCAAATCATTTACCGAAGTTTGTTGTTAATGATCCATATAACACTTTAACCAAAGTGCCAAGTAGTCATCCACAGAATACTGCTGCAAATGGAGCATGGAGAACAAATTTCTCTGATAAGACTTATGTGTATAATGATGATTCTACATATATTCTTGTTAAGGATTATTTCAAGTTTAAAGGCAAATGGTATGATAAGAAGATTATTCTTCGTCAGATCAATAACCAGATGAGTTTTTATTTTAGTAAACGTGAGGTTTCTTTCTCTAGTGATATACTGTTTAATAACGGTTCTATGTGGGGAGAAATTAAGGTTGATACCCAGATACTAGATAAGGATGGGAATAAAGCTAAAATACCAAATCTCATGATTGGAGTTGATGACATAGATTTTGCTGGTATTCCAAGAGAAACATTCAGAATTGAAAACTTTGTTATAAACGCTAATAATACGTTTGTGCATCACCTAAGCACATATCTTGTTACATCAAATAATGCTGTTTATGGCACAGATGAAAATGACGACTATAGACCAGTGTTCTTTGCTCAAACAGGTATTGAGAATGGTGAAGTGAAGGGTATGTGGTATGGAACGCCAAGGGGCGCATACTCAGGTTGCTTCGTTAGCTCTGGACTACATCTAAGAGTAACAAACGTGCATTACCGTGCTGATAATGGTGGTGAAATTATGGGCGTGAAAGATGAGGTTGTTTATCTTGGAGACAATGCAAGTCTCTCGGAGACAACAACAAAAGCTAAAGAAAACTACAAGTTTATGACATGGACGGCAGATAGAGATGTTACATTAAATGACGGCTCGGTAATAACTGCTGGAACAGAAATGTCAGGAGAACAAGTAGGACAGTCGATTATCGACAGAGAAACGACTTTTACTGCTCACTTTAATAAGACTGTGGGTAGTTTGAAAGTAATAAAAGAATCTAAGTAAGGAGGAAGTATGGGATTCAACAAACAATCTAATGGCAAAAAGCCAAGACTGCTAAAAATGATTTCAATGATGGTTCTCGCATTTGTGATACTGATTCCATCATTTTCGTTTGCAGCAGAAACTTCTAGTTCTACTAGCAAGGTTGAGAACGTAGTAACTCAGCCTAAAAAGCTATCAAGAACAAAGCGCAGCGTAGTAGCGTCTACTGTTCCAGATAGCGAAAAGCCGACACTAGAAGGATGTGAGTTCGGTGTTTATGCTGACGAGGACTGTACGCATAAGCTCGACACGGTAGTTATTAAGAAGAACTCAGATGGAACGTATTCTGGTGTAAACAAGGGGGGTGAAACGCTCCCAGCTGGAAAGCTATACGTTAAAGAGCTAAAGGCCGCTACGGGATATAAGCTAAACACTAATGTTTATCCTGTAAATATTCAGGCTGGACAAGAAATTCCACTCACAATCAATAATGAGCTTGATGTGGTTGAGCCTGTTATAGCTAAGACATCTGATGTGCAGAAGATTAAGTCTGCATCTGAAAAAGATCCTCAGTATGTTAAATATACTGTAACGATGAAGAACCCAAGTTCAACAGCTATGGTTGCCAACTATGTTCTTCAAGACGAAATCCAGAAGCCAGCTACTGATTCTGCTTCAATTGAAAGAGATAGCGTAGTTGGAGATATTAACGGAAAGGCGTTTACATCTTTTGAATCAATTACAAAAAAGGGATTTAAGACAAATCCAGTTATTCTAAAGCCAAACCAGACACTTACCATTAATTACACAGTAAAAATTACTGGAAGAATTGGTAGAACTGGTCTAAAGAACGCACTTACTACTGCTGACCCAGTTCCAGAAGTTTACAACATTAAGACAAGTGTTGAACATGGAACAATTGATCCAAGCATAGAAAACATTGATGGTGGTTCTACAAAGACTATCAATTATGCACCAGATACTGGCTATCAGATTAAATCTGTAACTGTTGACGGACAAGAAGTTAATACTGCTGATCATCCAGCATCTTACGAGTTTGCGAATATTGATAATAATCACAAGATTCATGTAGTTTATGAGCCAGCTCCTAAGGTTGAAAACCCAACAAAGACTTTTGATAAGCAGGTTTATCATGATGGAGAAAAGGTTGAGTCAACAATTGTTGCTTCACAGACTGGAATCGAAGGTTCTGTTGCTAAGGATGTAGTGATTGCTGATGCAAGCAATGACACTCTAAAGTTTGACCTTGATTCCGTAAGTGCTAAGATTGTAGGCAATCATGGTTCATCTGAGCCAGTTATCACGAAAGATGAGGCTACTGGTGGTTTCAGAGTGACAATCGCCGAGTTTAAGGGTGGAGATGCTGTTAATGTCAAGGTTAACGGAAAGGCTATCACCAAGAATGAAAAGATTGTAAATGATGCTACTGTAACAGCTCTTGGAAAGACTCAAAATGTGCATGCAGAAGCCGCTTCTGTATACAAGATTGATACTAAGGTTGTTAACGGTACTATCACAGATAGCATGAAGGAAGTTGCTAGAGGTTCTGATAAAGATGTTAAGTATTCGCCTAAGGAGGGTTATCATCTCAAGTCAGTAACTGTTGATGGCAATGAAGTTGATAAAACTCAGTTCGAGAATAAGTATAGCTTCGCTAATATTACTGCTAACCACAAGGTAGAGGTTGTATATGAGGCTACGCCTAGCGTTACTGATCCAACTAAGACTTTTGATAAGAAAGAATACCTAGAAGGTGAAACAGTAAAGAACGAAATTGTTGTAGGACAGAATGGAACAGAGGGATCTGTTGCTAAGAATGTAGTTATTTCAGACCAGAATACAGCAAGCATGAAGATTGATACTGATTCGATCAAGGCTACTATAGAAGGATCAAACGGAACATCTGAACCTACAATCGCAGTACAGAACAAGGATAATGGTGAATTTACAGTAACTGTTGCTGAGTTTAAGGCTGGTGATAAGGTAAAGATTACATTTAACGGCACAGCTCTAAATAAGTCTGCTAAGATCAATAATACTGCTAAGGTAGTTTATGATGGTAAGACAAAGACTGTAACAGCAGAAGCTGATTCAATCTATAAGGTTGAGACAAAGGTTGTAAACGGAACAATTACTGATTCCGATCTAAAGGTTAAGCATGGCAGCGATAAGAAGATTTCTTATTCTCCAAAAGAGGGTTATACTCTTAAATCAGTAACTGTTGACGGAAACGAAGTAGATAAGACTCAGTTCAAGAGTGAATATGGCTTTACTAATGTAACAGCAAATCATAAGATTGAGGTTGTTTATGAGGGAACTAATGCTCCTAAGATCGAAAAGCACTTTGATAAGAGCGAATACAAGATTGGTGAGACAATTCTAAATACTATTATTTTCAGAAATGATGGTGTGAAGGATGCAATCATTAAAAACCTTGTAATAGCTGACCAGAACAAAGATGGCGTAAAGATTGACACAAGCTCAATTGAAGTCAACTACACTGGTTCTGGAAACCCAATAGTAAAGGTTATTGATGCTGCTACAGGAAAGTTCAATGTGCTATTTGATGAATTCAGAGGTGGAGATCAAGTAACTATTAAGTTTAAGTCTATCTTTGAAAAGAACGCAGAAAAGGTTGAGAATGATGCAGATGCAACTGGTGACAACATTGAGAAGATTACTGCTCATGCAGAAGCTACTCCAAAGTATGAAGTTATCACAGAGGTTGTAAACGGAACTATCTCTCCTAACGTAGAAGTTAAGAAGGGTGAAAACGCTAAGATCGAATACGCACCTAATGATGGCTATAAGCTAAAGAAGGTGACTGTTGACGGTAATGTTGTAACTGATCATCCTGAAAACTATGACTTCACAAATATTAGCGACAATCACAAGATTAAGGTTGAGTATGAGGCTATTCCAAGACCAACAATTACAAAGAGTTTTGATAAGGCTAACTATAAGGTTGGAGATGTAATCAAGGCTACTGTAACGGTTAAGGAAACAGGAAATGCTGGTGCTGTATCTCACGGAGTTCTCGTAACTGATGCAAATCAGACAGGCTTCAATATCAAGACAGACACAATTAAGGCAACTGTTTCAAAGTCTACTGAAAGAACATCTAGTGATGAACCAAAAGTAACTGTAAAGGATGCTGATAAGGGAATATTTGAAGTAGGTCTCGATAGCATTGATACTTCACAGACACTCACAATCACATATGATATGGAGATTACAAGAGAGTCTGGAGATATTAAGAATAAGGCTAATCTAAAGACTACTGAATATCCAAAGGACATTCCTTCTGAGGCTACTGGAAAAGTAACATTTGATGTTGCTACAAAGGTAACTGGGGGTAAGATTACACCACCAGTAAATGATGTACCATTCGGAACAGATGTAGTAATTAACTACACACCTGATGAAAATCATTACCTAGAGAAAATCTCTATTGATGGCAAGGAAGTAAAGACTGATAAGATTGAAAAGTCTTACACGTTCAAGAAGATTGAGAATAACCACAAGATTGAGGTTGTTTACAAGAAGCTTCCAACACCAAAGCTAGAGAAAAAATCTGATAAGGTTGATTACATCAAGGGTGATGTGGCTAAGTACACGGTAACACTAACTAATGGTGATGCTCTTGCTGAGAATGTAGTCCTTAAGGATGTATTTGAGAAAGAAAAGATTGATGCTGGCGTAATGCAGCTTGACAAGGATTCAATCAAGATTGATGGAAAGAAGGTAAATTACGCAGATAGCTATAACTTTGAGAAGCTCGAAGCAGGACAGAAGGTAGTTCTCACATACGAAGCTAAGGTTCTAAAGGATGAGGATAACTCAGTTAGAAACGAGGCAAGTGTGATTGCAAAGGGCATGGATAAGGAGATTAAGGTGAATAACACCGTTAAGATCCACGAAATTCCAAAGCTAAAGATTGAGAAGAAGTCCGATAAGAAGTCTTACAAGGTTAACGAAGTTGCTAAGTATACAATTACAGTAAGAAATGACGGAAAGTTTGATGCTCATAACGTGTCTGTTAAGGATAAGTTTGCGCAGGAAGGACTAATGGAAATCCAGAAAGATACTGTAATGGTGAACGGCAAGGCTGTAAGCTTTGATAAGATATCGGTAGAGTCTCTAAAGGCTGGCGATACTATGACTATCACATATAGTGCTAAGGTTCTAAAAGATGTTAATGCAGAGGTTGTTAATACTGCTACCGCAACAGCGGATTACATGGAGTATGTAGTAGATGGAAATGGCAACAAGGTTGTTAAGAACCCACCTACAGCAACTAATAAGGTTAATATCGAAAAGACACCAGTAAAGCCAAGCCTAGTAAAGACAGGTGATGCTACAAGAGTTCTCTCTTACGGAGTAATTCTTCTTGGTTCAGCTCTAGCTCTAATCGTTACTATGAGAAGAAGAAAAGCTGTTAAATAACAACAATTAAGGCTCTCATTAAGAGGGCCTTTTGTTTTGCGTATTATCTTTGAAATAGTATGCTAGTATGATATAATATACATGCTACAAAGTTTGGCAAAGCTTGGTAGAGTTATCCATTTATGGTGGCCGATTCGTTTTGGCCACTATATGTATTTATTAGGAGGCAATCATGGTAAAGAAAACTGTTTTTGATGTTGCAGATTGGTTCTTAGGCAAAGATAGTATGAGTCCTAAGAAGCTACAGAAATTGGTTTATTATGCCTATGCGTGGGTTTTAACTTTAATGAATGAAAATGAGGATGATTTAGATATTAAGCTCTTTGATTCACGAATAGAGGCTTGGATTCACGGGCCTCTACTTCCTGAACTTTATCATGAGTATAGGGGAAAGAGTATGATCCCTCAAAAGAGTAGCGTTCCTTGTTTTGATGAGGATATAGAAGATATAATGGAACAAGTTTGGGATGTATATGGTATATATACAGGCAATCAGCTTGAGAGTATTACGCATAAAGAGTCTCCGTGGATTGAGGCAAGAGGGAATTGCCCTCCAGCAGAGGCATGCACTAATGAGATCACTGATAAGAGTATTTATCGCTGTTATATAGAAAGGGTTATGTAGTGCGACAGCATGCCTAAATTCTTGCGAAATTTGACCATAGCGAGGTTTTTATAGCATTTAGGTATATTGTATGACTAGGTAAATTTACGCTTGTATTTGGCAGTAAAATATGCAATAATAATTAGGAACTTACTATTAAATCGAACTATTTAAACTGACTCTGTTTAATCAGACTTGGCCCTCGAAAGAGGGTCTTTTCTGTTGCTTTTAAATTTTCGCAGACAAGTATTTTAAAGGGCGATAATTTATCGTATTTAAGAATTTCTCATCTGCGAAAATTACTTGTGTATCATGAGTAAATAAGTTATAATATCTGCATACTATAGTTAGTTTTTAAAGTTTGATTCAAAAGTAGCTATATTCATATAAATTGACACAAACCTTTTAGGTTTGTTTTTATTTTTTCAGACAGACCGCAAGGTGTGTCTTTTTATATATAAAATTATTTTAAAACAAAAGGAGATAAAGATGGAAAAGAAAAAAATAACTAAAAAAGAGGTTATAGATGCTGTTAAGAAGCATCAGCATTTTTTAAACAAAGATTGTGATGACTGGGTTCTTATGAGGGCTGATTTCAGCAATTGTCTTATTGAAGATATTGAGCTTAAGAAACTCGATATGATGCAAGTCAACTTCGCAGGAGCAACGCTAAAGGGTTGCAAATTCAAAGATGTTGATCTTACATCTTCAAATTTCGAGAGCGCAATCATAGAAGGTGTTTTTATGGATAATGTGTGCATGAATATGACAAACTTTAGAGATGCAAGGATTACTGAAGGATCTGAATTTAAAAATTTAGTAGCGTATTATGCATCTTTTGTAGATTGTTGTATGGAATATAGTGACTTTAGTAGTGCTACTTTTGATTATTCTGATTTTAGTGGGGCAAAACTAAAGACTGTTAATGCACCATATGCATCATTTATGGGATGCAAGATGAAAGAAGCTGTGTTAAAAAATGCAGCTTTAAATTATGCGAATTTTATTAAAGGAGAGTTTTATAGAACTTGCTTCTTTGTTTCGGTCCTCACCAATGCATTATTCTGTAAGTCAAATCTGTATTCTGCTCACTTTGCGGGTTCTACTTTGCTTGGAGCGGATTTATCAGATGCAAACATTGACTTTGCTAATTTTGGCAAGGCTGAAATGGACGATTGTTTGATGAGGAGTATCTATGATTCAGTTAAGAATGAAAATGTTCCTTGTCTGGGTTTAGAGGAAATTCATCTAGTAGCTTATAAGTTCGCTCAGTTGATAGCCAGAAACAGCAATCTAAATAGTGGCGAAAGAATTAGGTTATGTGTTAACGAGCTGGTTGATTATATAAATACTCTTCCTGTTGCAGAAAAACTTGGAAAGATTTATAAGTAAAGGAGATAAAAATGAAAAAAATCTACACCTTAATTACTCTCACTGGAGTGTATGACTTAGATGATTTCGTATATGAGAAATTTTATACATTGCATAATGGGCATGTTAAAGAAAAGAAAACATTATTTTATGATGAGCTGGATGCTGTAATTGAGCTATTTAAGGATTATAATTCTGAAATAGTTAAGACCTTGGATGCTGTTATGGTAACAGAACATGTCCTTAAAGGTCATGATTTATGTCCAGAGTTTAGCGAGGATGAGGAAATGAATAAGCTGGTTGCTCCATTGTCCTCTAATTCCGTTGATTTATTAATTGAGTTTGATCAGAAGAGCAAAAGAAAGGAAAGTGAAAATGAAGAAAGACGTTAAAGAAAATATGTTTATTCCGCAATTTGAGTTTTCAGAAAGCAGCATAAACGAGATGGTTGAGGCTGCTAAAAAGGAATATGTTAGCGAAGTGGTTTCAGATCTAGGACTTGAAGAGCTTGGATTGGCGATAGGCGAAGATATTGAAAACATTATTATTGAAGTATTTAGCTTTGGCGTAAAGATTGGTGCTTCCAATATGCTGGAAACTATAAATGATACCGCTGCTTTATTCAATGGAGATTCGGTGTTGAATGTAGTCTTTGACGAAAATACAGAATCTGTATCATAAGAAAGGAGAAATAAAAATGGAAAGAATTTGTAGATGCTGTGGTAATAAGTTTGAGGTTACTGGCCACAGAGAAATCGTATATTGCTCAAAGAGTTGTTCGGACACAATCAAAAAGAAAGATCTTGAGGTTGTTAAGAATATAGATGACCAAAGGTTTAGAGATCTCGCAGAGGCAATCATAGAAACCTCTTGCGTTGATTATGCTAAGGCAGATAAAGATGAGAAAAGCAACATAGAGAAGTTTTTCCTCTTTGGGCTGTTTAACAAGATCGCTCCAGATATGGATGGCGAAGTATTCGTTAATGCTTTGAGAAGAATGTAATGTTTGAGAACCTTGTAAATCTAAAAAAGAAAAGTAAAGTTTGACCCTGCTTTTAGTGGGGCTAATATATTAAAAAAGGAGAATAAAAATGGAGAAAAGTCTTAATGTTATGAAGTGTGTTTTGGTGAAAGAAACAGAGCTGAAATACACCACTAAGAGTTCACCTTGTGATACTATTGCTAATGTGCTTTTTGAATATGGTTTAAATTCAAGTGCAGAAGAAAAGATGGTTGTAGTTTGCTTAGATGTGCATATGAATATCATAGGACTGCATGAAGTAGCACATGGCGGCATTAATGGTTGTGCTATTAGGATGGCTGACATTTATAAAAGAGCATTATTGAATAATGCGTATGGTATTGTAATAGCTCATAATCATCCTGGCGGCAAAGCAAGCCCATCACATGAAGATGTGGTGATTACAGATAAAATTATTGAAGCTGGTAAGTTGCTAGGAATAGACTGCATGGATCATATTATTATAACAATTGATAATTATTATTCTTTAAGAGAACACGACGACGCTTGCTTTGAGTAAATGAAAGGAGAAAAAATGGATATTAAAAAATTCAAAGAAGAAATCAAAAAAATTAATGCTGGTGATGGAGTGCATGTTAAGGTTCTTTCAAAGGACTACCAGCCAGCTATCGAAAACAATAAGCTTAGACCTGAATGGTGGGCTAATCAGAACTGGGCTGAGTTCTCTTATGAGAATAAGAAACTCTTTTTATCGAGTGTTGGTGAAATTGATGTGCTTATCACAGATAAAGCTTCTGGCGATATGCTAGAGCATCATAAAGCACCAATAAATGATAGCTCAATCATTACAGAGGATGATGATATTATGCTCATTCTTGATGGTGATACTGACTATGCTTTGGCATTTGATGAAACACCTATGCTTGCGCTTGTAAACGCTAAGGGTAAGCCTGTTCATTACTTCAACTACAACAATAATGTTGTGACGGCGCTTCTGGATCACCTTGATGAAATCAAGGATATTATGTCGCCAAAGGAAGAAGTAAAGGCCGAGCCAAAAAGTGAAGAAAAGCCAAAGGCGAAGGATGAACCTAAAGAAAAGAAAGAAGAAGAGCCAAAGACAGAAAAGAAATCCACTAAAAAGGCAGCTAAAGAGGAAAAGCCTGTAAGTGATTCGCCAATCAAAGATAGTGGTGAAAGACAGGAGTTTTCTACTGGTGCTGTTAGAGATATTCAGACTGGCAAGGGCAGATGTGATCTTATGCCACTTGATATAGTCTCTGAGTTTATGACCATGAAGCCAGAGAAGGATTATCTTTCCTATATAGCTGATTTTCAGGAAACCGAGAATTACGAAAGCCTGATTGGTGCAGCTGCAAGTTTCGCAGATAAGTATTTTGCGGATAGAGAAACAGCGGTGCTTGAATATGCTATTCAGCTAGAGAATGGTGCAATCAAGTATGGGCCAAGAAACTGGCAGGAAGGTATACCACTAGACAGATATATTGATTCTGGAATTCGTCATTACATGAAACATCTTCGTGGTGATAAAGATGAAAGACACGATAGGGCTGCTCTATGGAATATGCTTTGCGGTGCTTGGACTAGAAAAAATAAGATTGGTGAATAATTAGAGGGCAAAAGCCCTCTTTTTTTATGCCTGAAATCGTAAGAAATTTGACCGTAGTGAGGTTTTTGCAGCGTTTAGGTATATTGATATGGCTAAATGCCAGTTGTTTTAGACAAAAAATTAAGTGATATTATTGATTTTAATAAAAAAGTTGATGATAAGTATTACTATACACCAGGTAAATATAAAGGTGATATTTATGAGAAACTTGTAGAAGCTATGGATGATAGTAATGCGATTTATCAGTGGCGAAGAACATATGTCAGAAAAAATAAAAGTGGGGTTGTTCCTACTCTTACAGCAAATCAAGGTGAAGGCGGACATAATGTTTGTTTGGTAAAAACTAAAAAGGGAATCAGGAAAATGACTCCTCATGAGTGTTTTAATACACAAGGCTTTGATTCAAAATTTAAATTACCTAAAAATATGAGTGATGCAAGACTTTATAAACAGGCTGGAAATTCAGTTTGTGTTTCAGTTATTGAGAGAATAGCTCATAACATTGCAAATTCATTAAATGATTTATAAAAATAGAAAACCGAAGCAATAACAAGTCACAGGCTTGCTGATGGCATTAGGCGTATTCATGTCTCTATGGCTGTTATTTTAGGTGTAAGTATTTAGAACTTTCCATTTCGCAGATGAATAATTTAACGAGAGTATATTCAGTAATTTTAGAAATACTCATCTGCGAAAACGGCTTGCGTATATTTCTGTTTTGGTTTATAATATTTCCATACTATAGTTCGCTTTTAGAGTTTGTTTTAAGAGTAGCTATATTTATATAAATTGATGCAAACCTATTGGGTTTGTTTTATTTTTTTTCAGACAGGCCGTAAGGTGTGTCTTTTTATATACAAAATTATATTTTTAAAAAACAAAGGAGAAACAAAGATGAAAAAGGAAATAAAGAAGAAGATTAATGACTTTGAGAAGAGAGCTTTAATGTGGTCTGATATTGAGGGTGCAGATGAGCTAAAGGATAATTTTGACAAGTTTAATGCTTGTTACAAAATCGTAGAAAAAGACAGTTATATCAATAGAGATAAGACCATTTTCCACTTTTGTGATGATCTTGTAAGGCATATGTATAACAAGCCTTTCTGTTCTAAGTGGCAGACTATCCCAGAAGAGCTTACAGAGTATTACGACAGAGTTCTTGATAAAATGAATAAGTTTATTGATAGAGGGCTGTTAGCTGTGGTTTCTAGTGAGGGATTTTCGCCTAAATGGAATCGCAGTTTTGGTTATGATGAAAACAATACAGCCCTAGAGGTTGCTGGTTATGCATCATATAATCGTTCGTTTAGAGAGAAGATTTCTTTCAAGGATGATAAAAATAAGACCATAAAATTCGAGGTTTGCTATGGAGATTTAAAGGCAGAGCAAACTCCTTATTTCTCTACAACAGCAAGCTCCAGAGATGAGGGCGGTCAGGCTCAGGATAGACTTCTCCCAGTAGGAACTGTTGTAAGAGCATTCTGGGAAAAGTGGGATATGTACCACCTACAGATGCTTACAATGGATGAGTATGAGGAGATGATAAACGATCTTGAGATCGTTAAGGCTGAACCTCTTGCAATGAATGAGGAGGTGTAAATATGTTGTGCTTTGTAGCTAAAACAAACAAAGGATATTGCATGATCAATACTCTTGTTGCAACCATGCCTGACGGTAGAAAGTATGTTTTTGATAGAGATACAACAGAATACTCTATTGAAGATAATGGAGATTTATTCATGGACTGGTACGGCATATATCTTTGGGATGCTGATGATATTCATATTGATGGTGATGAGCCATTTTATATTGATATTAAAAGCGATTTCTTTAAAGATATTTTCGAGAAGGCTAAGCTTTCTTTTGAACTAGAAGATGATGCTGAAAGTGATTACAGGGTTACATTAGTAGACCTGTATTGTTAGAAAAGGAGAATAAAAATGATAAGACGTGAATTTATGCCAACAAACGGCAGAAAGTCTTTCTATGGGAAGGCTATTGTAGAGGTTGATGATTATGGTGTAGAAACGCTATTTAGCTACCAGACACCAATCATTAAGAGATTTCCTAATGGAACTCTTAAGAGGCTTTATGACGAAGCTCCTTCGTTGACGACTTCTACGCATATTAAGTCGTTTTGTGGTCTTAATAAGAGAGAGTTTATGGCTCTATAGTTTGAAACTTTTGTAGATTTAAAAAGAAAGGAAATAAAAAATGAGAAAACTAACTAATGAGCAGCTTGAGAAGCTTTTCGAAAAAGTCGGAGGATATGTGGACTATTGGTGGCTATATAAAAATGACGAATGGGCTTTTGATGCACTTTTCGAAAATATGATTGATGCAGTAAGAGCTGCTCAATATGGCGATTATGATTACACTAAGCCATATTTCAAAGTAAATGATAATGATGGAGGTCTCTATTCTATGAGTGAGGATGAATACTTCAAAGAGCTTAGAGAAGGCAAAGACGATCTTTTACAGATTTATGATAAACTCGTAAAAGACGGCGACATTGAGGACTTCCTTAATCTCTCAGAAGATGAAAGAGAACTTACTGATGATCAGCTTATGGAAGTTTTTGAGGCAGTTGGCCCTTTTGGAGAAATTATTGGTGCAACAACTAATGATGAAGATGGCTTTGAGCGTCTTTTTAAGAATGGTTTAGAAGTTGCAAGAGCCGTTAAATATGGTGATTATGATTTTACTGAACCATATATTTATTTAGGCGGTGACGGAAACCTTTATTCTATGGATGAAGACGAATTTCTTGCAATGCTTAAAGACAATAAAGATGAGCTTATGGAAGCATATGATGATCTTGTATCAGATGGTTGTATCGAAGATTTCTTAAACGAAGAAGATTAAAGTTTAGCCCCACATTTAGTGGGGCTATTATTTCAAAAGAAGGAGAAAATATGAAGAGTAAAATATACATAAAGATGCCTACCGAAGATGGTACTTTTGAACTGATTGGTAGAAGCTATGAGGCTAGAAGCACTGTAGATTTCTGCAAGAGGACGGGTGTTATCATGGATCATATCAATAGATATGCTGGGCTTCTAAAGGAAGAAAAGCTGCTCGAATCTGTTAAGAGGGTGGCTGGACCAAAGGCTGATGATATATCAACAGAGCCTTTTGGGAAAGACTGCCTGCTGGCGTTTATAGATGCTGGTAATATTCATGATGTTAAACTAGCTCATAGTAATAAAGAGGGCTGGTTCTCGGTGAACGGTGCAAGCATAGCAGCAAATGTTATTGAAGCTAATTATGTGAATAGATAAAGGAGAAAATAAAATGAATAATATTTTTTACGTTACAAATGATAGAGAACACGTTCTGGATAAGGATAGATTTATTGAGGAATTAAAAAAGGAAGATGATTACATCTATGATTTCTTTAATTCAGAAATGCCTTATGAGGTAGAAAGGTTTAGCCCTTGTGAAAGGGATTTTGAGTCATTTCTACTCGAAAATGAGTATTTTGATATTAAGGAGGTAAATGGTGTCTATGAAATGACGCTCAAAGAGGATGCGATCGAGAAAGCTCTAGCTCTTTACACGAAGACGCTTAGAGATTATGCCGACTATATCGAAAAGAATGGCACTAGATCTTATATAGGCATTAAAGAATCTAAAAGCAAAGAGGCATTTAACAACCTCTTCAAGCCATTTTATGAAAACAAGTTTATCTCTTTCGGCCTTGCCGAAGACGAGTCTATCTTTGGAGATGCCATAGATGTTGATTCCGTTAATAGCATCTATGAGTTAGTAGATTTCGCTATTAACCAGAATATAAAGAAGTGGTATCTTATGCCAGTAGTGGGATATTACCGCTAAATTAAAAGGGGGTTTATCCCTCTTTTTTTATTGACATTTGTTTTGAATGGTGTACAATGTTTTTATATTATAGTTTGCTTTTTAAAGTCTGATTTGAGAGTAACTATATTAATAATTATTTCAGGACAAACCATAAGGCTTGTCTTTTTTTATGAGCAAAGGAGAAATGAAAAATGAAGAAACTTGTTGTAACTCTAATAACTATGTTGGCCCTAGTTATGCCTATGGGCGTATTCGCTGACGAAGGTAGGGCTGTAAACACTCAGCTCACAAAGCTAGAACTCCAGAATGATGCTGGAGAAGCAATCAAAGAAGTATCTGTTGGTAGCTCTTTTAAGTTGTTCGCTAATTACACAATTAACGACACAGTTCATACTGGAGATTACTTCGATATGGCTGTACCTAAGGAGATTGATTTATCATCTGCGTTCACGAATTATAACTTTACACTAAGTGATAACCAAGGACAGGTGATTGCGAACGCTACAGTTAAGCCTAGTGGTACTGCTGGCGGCGTTGTGCATGTTGTTTTCAACGAAAAGGTTGATGGCAAGGCTAATCTAAAAGGAAACCTCTTCTTTTATGCTAGAGGCAATGAGAAGGGTGTTAAATTTGGAGAGGTCACACCAATCAAGGTTGTAATAAACAACAATAACGGAAGTGCTTATAGCGTATTCCCACCAGTTAAGTTCACGCCTAACAAACCAGTATCTGGTACGGAAGTAATCGGAAAATGGGCTAATCCTTCAAAGAGTAAGGATAGAGCTGATTGGCGAATCCGTATCAATAAGAGCGGCCAGAATCTAAAGAATGTTGTCGTAACTGACAAGATTACATCTGGTAACGGTGAGTACCTCCCAGAGTTTAAGCTCCAGAAGGTAACTTTCGCTGAGGACGGACACATCACTAGCTATGGCGAATCAATTGATGTCACAAACAGAGTTAAGTATAACGAAGATAAGACATCTTTTACGTTGAAGTTAGGTCAGATTGGAACTCAGGGTTATCTATTATCATATGCTACAAAGGTAAATGATGAAGATCCAATCCAGAATAACTCCGCAGAGCTTAGTGCAGATGCAATTGTTCCAAGCAAGTCTAGTGGCGTATGGCTATATAAGGCTGCTGGTGGCGGCGTAAGCACAGAGGTTAGTGGTAAGCTTAGAATTAGAAAGGTTGATTCCGAAACAGGAAAGGGCCTTGCTGGTGCTAAGTTTAAGGTGACTAAAGGCGATAAGACTTTCGAGCTTGCATCTAATGATGAAGGAATTGCACTATCTGACAAGCTAGAGCTTGGTGAGTACAAGGTAACTGAGGTAGCTGCTCCAAGTGGCTACAAGGCTACTAATGAAGTATTTACTGTTAATGTTACTAGCAATGGCGGTGTTCTTACTATTAAGAATACTAAAGAAAAGGTAGAAACTCCAAAGATCGAAGAACCAAAGAAGCCAGAAAAGCCTGAGACACCTAATAAGCCAGAAGAACCTAAGAAACCAGAAACTCCAAATAAACCAGAAGAGCCTAAGGTAGAAGAACCAAAGAAGCCTGAGACTCCAAAGGTAGAAGAGCCAAAGCAGACTAAGGTTGAAGAGCCTAAAAATGTTGAGACTCCTAAGAGTTCTGAAACTCCAAAGGAGAGCAAGGTTCTAAGCAATCAGAATGTAGTTCGCAAGACTATTAATAAGGATGTTCCTAAGACTGGAGATGATATGAATATTATTCTCTATGGAGTTATCTTTAGCTTTGCTGCTGGTATGATGACATATCTTCTAAAGAGAAGAAGAGATAATTAGAGGGGCATAAGCCCCTCTTTTATTATGTCTGAAATCGTGCGAAATTTAGCCATAGCGGAGTTTTTATGGCGTTTAGGTATAAAGATTATAGCTAAGCGTGTTTTAGGCTTGATCTTAATGATAGAATATGTGATAATAATGAGGAACAACCTTCGACTATGAAGGCTGACTGTAACCAGATTGGCTCTCTTTCGAGAGCCTTTTCTGGTGCTTATTTATTTTCGCATATGAATATTTCTCTTTGCTAGTTTTCGCATATGAGTATTTTTAGGTTTAGAACTTGCCACGTTTATAAATTTCTCATCTGCGAAAATGACTTGTGCGTTTTCTTGTTTTAAGTTATAATATCTCCATACTATAGTTTGCTTTTAAAGTTCGATTAGGGAGTAGCTATATTTATATAAATGATGACAGCAAACCGAAAGGTTTGTTTTTTAATTTCCAGATATGCCTAGCGGTGTATCTTTTTATATATAAAGTTATATTTTTTAAACAAAGGAGAAGATTATGGTAATAGTATATTTTTTTGTTTGGCTATTTGTTTTGTCTATTGTAGCCGACATATATATTACGCTAATAAGACAAGATAATAATGCTTTGTATGATACAGAACATTACTTTAAATCGCCTTCACGGCTAAGCTGTTGGACGGCAAAAATTCTATTTTGGGGATTACTTTTAGGTGGTCCAATATGTTTGTTTTTGTACATTAAATAAAAAGAGAGGAGAATAAAAATGAAAACGGCGAAATTATGGGATATTATCCCAGCAAGAGAAGTTAATGAAAAGCTTGCTCAGGATAAATGTGAACTTGATTTGGGGTTTGCTTGTTTTGAAGAGCAGTATAGGGCTGTTGCAAACAACGTGCCAGATGATTACATAGTCATCGATTTTGGCTGTTATATGGCGGCTCAGGCTTATCTATTCAAGAACCACGAAGCCTATATTGGCGTTGATACGGTGGATTACCTTGAGAGATTTGCTGCTAAAAACACTACTCATTATGTAATGAGTATTCAGGAGTTCATCAAGAAAGAACTTCCTAAGTACAAGGGTAAGAAGGTATATGCTATCTGTAACTATGTTCCAGATGAAGATGCTAGAGACCTTGTTACAATGGCCTTAGAAAACTTTATGGTATATTATCCAGGAGAGCTACTTCGCTGCAAGGGTATTAATGCCTATAGAATTATCGTAGATATTGCAAAGCTTGATGAATTCAACAAGGAAGATAACATTAGCTATTTAATGTTTCTTCTAAAAAATGCTATTGTGGAATATTGCATGGAAGAGTACGAACAAGGTCGTTTTAACTTTGATGATTGTTATAAGGATTTGAGTCATGTAGGGCTTGCCTACACGACCACTCCTGATGGCAAGCATGAAATTCAGTTCGAGCTGGATCTTGAAAAACTATCATGGAGACAGCTTGTAGACGGCGTTGTCGTTGATCATGATGAATTTGATCTTGGCGATAAGGTCTTTGCAATCAGAGACCTAACCGATCTTGTCAAATACGCAGAGTTTAATTCTCTTATTAGTGTTGATGAGGATTGTCTAAAAATAGCGTTTAACATGGGAATTGATGATGATGGTAATTTCTATAATTTAGATTAAGAATGATTGGAGCATGCGTTTAGCATGCTCTTGTTTTTAAAAAGGAGAAAATAAAAATGAACAAATATTTGATTAAAGACATTGACGTTGATATTAATCTTGAATGTGATGATGACATTTATTATCCATCTGAGATTATTGAGGATGCGTACATTGATGCAGATTCGCCCAAGCAGGCGTTCTTAGAATTTGTAAAAAAGCTTGAGGATAATCCTGATAGTTATGGATTCTATGATGCACGTTATGATTTGGTTTGGCCAATTGCTGACTTTGATACATTGGAAGAGGTTGGATATGGAATCGAGCTTTATTGCACATGGTATGACTTATGTATTTTTGATGAGCCCGTGAAGCTAAGTGCAGTTGTAGAACAAGTTAAAGGTAAGCAAAATCCATAAACATATAGCAAATCAGAGGAACGACAATCTACACAAACTATCAACAGAGATAGCCAATCTGTATGATGTTGTGTGTGTCGAAGATCTCAACATGACAGCTATAGGGAACAAAGGCTTTAAGAATGGCAAAGCTACTTACGATAACGGATATGGTATGTTTCTTAACATGCTAGAGTATAAACTAGCTGATAGGGGCAAAACTCTCGAAATTGATAGAGATTTAAACGCAGCGATAAACATAAAAAATGAAGGACTTAGATTACTAGCCTAAATCCTTTATAAGCTAGGGCAGGAGCTGTCCGAAGTGACGCTTGTGGAGATCACGTTAGACACCTAGTGCAGTGATCATTGAAACAAGAAACTCGGTTATTTATTACCGAGTAGCTCACGAAAGCGGGTGAAAGTTGAATTTTTCAAGCCTCTTGTCTCTATGGGTGATAGCGTTTGAGCTATTATCGGGATTGACTGCATTAAGATCGCTACTTGATGCACGGGTCAATGTCGGGCATGGCCGAAGATAACGAGTCGAAATGATGTAGGGTGAACAAAAGCCCCTCAATTCTTTTATAAACACGCCGAAAGGCGTGTTTTT
>ERZ773037.17-NODE-17-length-82638-cov-6.890486_pt1 | contig 82638 bp, 118 predicted proteins | sample MGYA00511466_ERZ773037 | MGnify/ENA primary metagenome ERZ773037 (study PRJEB29015, sample SAMEA2738146) | human oral metagenome | biome: human oral; feature: human-associated habitat; material: saliva | place: China | collected 2202 ... | reverse complement strand
GGTAGAGCAATGGATTGAAGCTCCATGTGTCGGCGGTTCGATTCCGTCTCGCGCCATTGGCGGAAAGATTGTTATTCTTTGTAGCAACGATAGTCTCAATATTCTCAAAGAAGGGTTGAGCTTAGTCTAGTTTATTTGAACCGTAGGGACTACGGGGATAGCTTGGTTGATTCGTGTAACCTCTGGGAGTTAGTCACCTAACTTCTAAGTCTGCACGCTACCCAAGAAGCTTCTCCCTCTTAATTGAATGTAGGGAGGAGTAGTTCACATAGTGGAACCTGTTCTTGTTTTCGAAACGTTTAGTTTTAGTTTTAGGGAACAGAAACCCATAAAAGACAAAAAGAACGAGAAACAAACGAAACGCGTTCGTTTACTCAAATGGGGCGAATTTTGAACTTAACGTTATTTGATACCTCTTTTGTCAGTAGGTACTTAGGTTTGTTAAAGTTTCACTTCTATTCAAATTTAGCTTAGAGATTAGTTACTTTCGTTTATTTAGTTGAATTTATTTGACTTACCGAGCGGGTCAACTAATTTATGCTAGTTTATTCATAGTTCCATTTGAATTTCATCTGCACTCAACAGATTGTTTTACAAAAGAGTAGGGATTTAGGTCTCTTTAGTAAATTTCAAGTTACACCTAATACTGATACCTAACTAGTGAGCATTGGTTAGCTTACAAAGGGGTATCCTCATATTCCACCATAGCTCAGTTGGTAGAGCGCTCGACTGTTAATCGAGTTGTCACTGGTTCGAGACCAGTTGGTGGAGTTCTACTGTGAGGTAGAAGGTTAAACGTTTAATTTCTGATTACCACCGATAGCATGGTGCTTATTGTTGAGTCATGACTTCAATAGACGAGCCGGTAGATCAGCGGAGTTTTCTTTGAAAACTGTTCGAATCCTTGCGGTGGTATTATATTTGTTAGGGGCAGCCAGACACAGGACTTGGCGAGTGTGTCCTCCGTCCGTACAACGGAGTTCAAGGTGCGCAACTTGAATACGGTGGTTCGAATCCCACATCTTCCTTTTGTATTTTAAAATCAAAAAGGGTATAATAAAGGTAAAAGATGACTATTATTATTTCAGCGTTTCCTTGTCTTGGAAAGACTACTCTTACAAATCAAAATAAGGATATTTATTTTGATGCAGAGATTTATGAAAGTAGGGCAACTAAAGGTATGTCTGAAAGTCAACAGAAAGAATTTTTTAAAGCGAGTGCTTTAAAAATCAAGTTGATTTATGACACAAGGTACTATACTGCTATTTTTATAACTGATGATGAGAGATTGTTAAGGGAGTTGCGTTTATTCGGTTTAAATATTGTTCATGTCTTACCTAACCCAAATAATGCAGAGCATTTACATGAGTACATATCAAGAGTGATTGCTCGTTCAGGGTTAGATTGGTATTCAAATGTTCTTTCTGAGGATATAGATAATTTAAAAGATAAACTTTACACAGTACAATCAAATAATGAGCAAGTATATTTTGTAGAGCCACACAAATATATCGAACATCTTGTTCCTGAGTTAGCAAAAGAAGAAAAGTATTTTTCAGAAAACAGTACAGCTCATTATAGGTAGAATCGAGAACTTTCTTTCGAGAGGTTATTAGAAGAAGATGATAGGGAACATCTTGTTCCTGAGTTGGCAAAAAATCAGGTGATACCATACCTACCTAAAGTTGGCAAAATTTGTCCTAAGCACGACACAAAACTACTGGGAAAGAAATCCGTTATCCCGAACCAATACGGGAAAAGCGAGGTAGATTATCTTATTCTACCTCCACCCCACAAGGGTTATAATCAACCAATCGAGGATATAGCCAAGCGGTAAGGCAATAAGAGAACGTAGACCAAGGGTTCGAATCCCTTTACTTCGACTAGTTCGTGGTATAGCCAAGAGGTAAGGCAGCGACTGCTTATGACCGAGGGTTCAATTCCCTCTATCCTCATTACTTTTTTATATTATCGGAAAGTAGCTCAGCTTGGTTAGAGTGCGTGCTTTGGGAGCACGAAGTCGCAGGTTCGAATCCTGTCTTTCCGATGCCAAACGGATTTTATACTATTGTTTATATGTATATCCTTTAGGCTCAACAGTCTGAATAAGATTGTTGAGTCATAGCTTACTGAGTTTAGTTGCAAGTGCTTTCTCGGTAGGTGAGATTTGTTTCCTTTAGGGGCATTAACTGTAAAAGGTTGGTGCTTCGTATCCTTAGTAGTTGCAAACTTTAGAGTCAGTAACAATCTCTTTCAAATAGGGTTGTGAAGTCATGTCCTAAACCACTACTAAGGTGAATTTGGTTGGTAAGTAAGTTTCGTGATCAGGACTTGCTTTCAAAACGTACCTCTAATTTTATTCAAACGTAAAGACTGTCAAAGGTTTTTGCGTTATACCACACTATATTGTGTGGAAAATTCATGGTTTTACACATTTTCCATGAATCCTCTTAGAATATTAGGGTATCGATTTTCATAGGTCGTTACCTTATTACTCAACTCGCTTTAAATGGTGTGTGGGTTGAGTGAAGAATTTTCTTTTTATTTATTTATATATCCATAAATTAGGTGCTTGCCCTTTCAAGTTTAAGTGCCTAATATGGAGGATTACTCAAGTCAGGCTATAAGAGAACAGTCTTGAAAACTGTCAGGTCGGAAACGGCGCGTGGGTTCGAATCCCACATCCTCCTTTGGGTTGAAGTTTAACCCAAGATGAACTTTTGATATTTCAAAGTTTTCAAGAAGTTCGTCAGAGATTTCTTTGTTGGGGTATCGACTGTCAAAGGTCTTTACCTCATAGTCTAGTGGGTTTTGATTGGTTCCTCGCTAGGCTGGTTCTAACAGTTAATTAGACCTTCTTTTTCTAATTTATTTGGTGTGAGGACTGTCAAAGGTTCTTGCATCGTATTTCTTGTTGTAGTTGAGCTTTAGTACAATAAGAAATATGAGGGCTTCAATTTCACTGAACGAATCCTTCTTTTAAAAGGTGTGAGAACTGTCAAAGGTTCTTGCATCATAGCTACTTACTTGGGGAATTTTTGTGAGTAGCAAGGTAGCTTCAACAAGGATTTGGATTTAAAATTCATAATCTGTCTCCGTGGTTGCTTTTGTGACCGTTTCGGGTTGGGGGTATCGACTTTAACCGGTCGATACTTCGTTCCTCTCTTTGCATACTAGAGGGGTTAGCTTTCATTAAATCCTCCTTTTGGGAAGGTTGTTAACTGTAAAAGGTTAACAACTTATAGAACCTATATTGGTTCCTAAACATCGTCATTTAGAGACTGACAAAGCCTACTTAAAGTGAAGTTTGGGTGATAAAAAGAACTCTCGTTACACTCTAGTTCGCGACGTGAAGTGTAGAAGTGGGGTTTACTTCGGAAAACAAACCGTAAGGGTATCCTCTTTTCAAAGAGGTTCCCTTTTACTGAGGAGACTTACTCAAGTTGGTGAAGAGGACACATTGCTAACGTGTTAGGTCGTTCGCGGCGCGGGGGTTCGAACCCCTCAGTCTCCGTAGATTTTTAGTCAGACTTACTAAACAGTAAGTCTCTTTTAGTATTTAGAAAGGACGTCAATAAAATGCTAACCTACAACAAAATGATGAAATTACATAATGAACTAGAATCTAGTTTGGAGGATTTACAGCGACACTTGGACTTTGTATTAGAAGATTTCAATAGAGACTACGGAGTGTCTGCTCAAATTAAGGTAGATGAAGGGAGTCGTTTAACGATTGGTTATTATGATTCAACTCGAAACATGGAGTTTGAGTCTGTAATTGCAGATGGTTTGGAGTTTAAGAGGTTGCTGAGATGTCAAACTAAAGAAGAGCTTCTTGCTTTTTTGTTTGATTGTGGTGTTGCTTGACAGGGGTTGGTTATTATGGTAAACTACCTTTGTAGATAAAAACTACCGCAGTTAGCGTAGCTGAAAGACTATTAGTCGGTCTGCATTAGGTTAGTAGTTCGTTTCGTAGGCTTATTGGGTTTTATCTATTTTTCCGCAAGCAGGTAAATAAATAGGTCGTAGGAAGAGGTGTAAATAACCTCTTTATCTTGTAACGAAAGATATGAAGTTATGCGTTTTTGGTTTTTAAAATTTTATATCGTTCTGTGCTTTTTGTTAGCAATGATTTTGTTTGTTTCTATTGAGTATAGTTTTCCTATTGACGTAATCTCTTATGTTTTAAGTGTAGTTAATCGCTCAGAGTCTGAGGTTAAATGGTGGTTACAAGGGGTATCCCTCGTATTTTTGTGGTTCGCAGGTCTGTTCGGTTTAATTTTATTTTCTGAAACACCTACAAAACCTAAGAATAGCACAAATAACCCTTGACAATTCTTACTATTTCTGATATAATAGATTTATCTTAATAAGGAGGGTACTTATGGACATTAGTGTAATTATAAAGGGTTGTGATGATAGTACAGATTTTGAATTAGTTTGTACTGAAGAGCAATACTCTTTCTTAAAAGAGCTTGCAGGTGCAACTCAGACGGTATCAACTTTTTCTTGCATGCCTATTATCAAATTGCATAATAGTTCAGGAGAAGAGGAAGATGTTCAAACTAACTCAGATAACCTTAAATGGGTTGCAGAGGTAGAAGAGAACGGAGACGATAATTCTCACTATGTACTAGATACAACCAAACTTTAATATTAAGGGGTCGTCTGGATTCGACAGGCGGTTGTACCTTTTAACCTCGCACCGAGTGACTACGTTATAGTCAAATTAAATATAACTGCAAATAACAATGCACCAGTTCGCATGGCTGCTTAAGCTTTTAGCTTCGGTGGTTGATACGAACACAAGTAAAATAGTCGAATAGACAAGCGACTGAGATAAGTACCGGTATCTTTCAGTTGCTATAAACCTCGGTACTCGCAACTAAGGTTTCTCAACTTAGTGTGTTAAAGAGAGATATAACTTTTAGTTTTGTACGTTTCCTAGAAGTTGAATGTTAAAACGTAGCTGTGCGCAGTAAGGTTAACTGGAAAGGTCGTTTGGACGTGGGTTCGACTCCCACCGGCTCCATAAAACATAATAAGTGTAGGATTTATGAATAAGTCTTTTAGAAGAATAGCATTTAAACACTTGCTAGTGCCTTTAATTACGGATTTATTTTTGTTTATAGGGTTCTCGTATTTAACGAGAACAATGCAAAACAACTATGTAACAATGGTAGATAATGGTCTTTTGTGGCTTTATATTCTGTTCTATATTTTAATTGCGACAGGCTTTATTTGCAGTGGTGTCTTGTTGGTTAGTTTAATCTCTTTTGTTTTAAGAGGTTTCCCTATCACTACTAAGAAATATAAGCAGATGTTAGCTCGAAATCTTTCCACATATTTGTCTGTAGAACTTTTCTGCGTATCGTTTTTCCCTAATAAGATAAATAAGATTTCAGATGAATTTTATGACAAGATAAGTAAACTGGACTAGATTTGATTTAGGTGATGTAAATTAAGAAAGAATGAGGTGGATAGAATGTCATTTCTTACGAAAACCCTAGCTAAAGAAGCTTTAGATGAATACCCTTGTGGTGTTCATATTTGTATCAATCCTTATTATTGGCAGTTGGGTAATTCTATTTGTGGTTTAGGTGATTTTAAACCTACTGATGTAGATAAATTAGCGGAAATTTTAGATGAAGTTTCTGTACAGATTTATGAAGAAACAGGTTTTCACCCCACAAGTTTAGATTGGTTAGATATTTTCCCAGAGGATATGTCTTTACTTGATGCTCGCAATAAAAAAGCTAATGAGGACTTTGACGCTCTACTAGATTCTTTACAGTCTGAGTTAATTGAGGAAAGTGAGAGGTAAGTTGTAAATGGTTAAAGAACATTATCGATATAGTTTAGGAACCAAAAAGGTTATTAAGTGAGGAAATAGTAAGGGTATTCTTTTACCTCAAACCGTTTTAGACAACTTAAATTTGTCTGAGGGTAGTGAGGTGGAGTTTCTTTTCGAAGATGGAAAGATTATTTTGCGAAATAAAGCAAATCAGTTAAATATTCCAAATTATGATTTAGAGGAATTGTTAGAGGGATATGAACATTTGAGAGATTGAGCATGTCAAAATTGGTATGCTTTTTATCTTGCTCATTCTTAAGTTTTGTGATATACTATATGAAAGGATTTAATTATTGAGGTTTGATATGAAATTACTAAGAATGAGTGAGGGTTCTACTCTTATATACAGTGAAACTATTCGTTACTTTTCACTTCCCAAGAGCTATCACAGGTTATTAAAGATTTTTGAGAGATGTGGGTATCAATCTAAGACTGATATGCTTTCGTTACTAGATACTTCCTCATTTAATCCTTTGTCTGGGGGATATAAGACTATTCAGAGTAATGAAAATGAGCGTATGGGTTTCACATTTGAGCAACTTACTTCAAACCCATTAAACGAGGTTTTAAACTGTGGGATTCAACTAACTTTAAATACTAAAACAAATCCTAGTAAGAATAAGTTTCTTTGGTTTGTTGTTGTAGACTTCAATGATACTTATAAATTGTTTACTCATAATTACGCCTCAATGCTTTCTGAAATCCCTATGACTGAAGAAACAAAGTTTGAACGACTACATCTCCAACGTGAATACGAAAGAGAGATCAAACTATTGCAAGGGTATCGAAAACCGCTTTGATTTTCTTATAGGTTACAGTGGTTAAATTAAATTGAGTGTCTGTAACCTTTGCATTACATAAATACAAAGTTAAGGAGAATTGATTATGAAATTACTAAGAGTTTCAGAAGGGTATGATTTTAGTCTTCGAAAGACTATACGTTATTTTTCTATACCTAGAAGTTACGACCGTTTATACAAAATTTTAACGCATTATCAGAGTCGAGGTATTATTATAAACCCACATGGCGATAGACATTTGAACTATGAGTCTTACATTTATTCTTTATCTGATTTAGAGTTAGGTAGTACAAAGTCTTACCTGTTTCAAGAGCTTTTAGAGTTCCCTTTGAAGGACTTATTATTACAAGGTTTACAAATAGAGTCTAAAGGAGGTACTCATTACCATAGTAAAACCTCTAATTATTCTTTATGGCTTGAAATAATAGATACAGATGATAGAATAAATGAACTTCAAAGATATTTAGGGGAAGATTTACATAATGTACCTTACACGGGAGTAGATTATAGTTTAGTTTTACAGGCTTATAAAGCGGGAGATAGAGATTTACCTATTCTATCTTTAGATAAATACACAGGAAAGTTTGTACCTTATTTGACATCACCAGAACATTTCGCTTCTAACAACAATAGGGATGTTGTAGAGAAAGGGTATCGCTATTTTTTTCCGATTTTGAAAGATTTAATTGGTTTTTATTATAATTTCCCAGTTGATTTAGATTCTGAAGGCTTGCCGTCAAACTACAATTATAGGAGTTATATTGAGTCTAAGTTTATTTCTTGTTTGAAGTTTAAAAATACGATAGAAATTAGGGTTGTGGAGACCTTTTACTTAGAAAATCCCTCTCATTTTAAAAAACCTATTCGTCCGGTTGTATTTTATATTGACACTGAGGAAACTTATCGTTTTAATCGTCAATATGAGTATGAACATGAGCTAGAACTCCTCAAGGGGTATCGAAAAGCTCTCTAATTTTTCCTAAGTTTTAACTGTTTTTCTAGCGAAAAAGGAACTTTTTAATTAAATGTTATTGACAAATCTACCTAAGTGTGTTATAATATAAACTATAGAAGTTAAGTTTTTGCAGTAGATAAATTTAACTGAGCGTTTGGTAACGACAACCAAACATTTGCTACATATTTGTCTACAAGGAGTTAGGATCGCCTAAAAGAACACGGTCGCGAAAGCCAAATTTGTCTGCGAAAAAGCAGAGACTTATCCTAAGCTATGACTTGATTGCTGATGATGGATGAGCATTTAGAACGGAGGTTCGATTCCTCCTCAAGTCATTGTTGAAAATAGTACGTTGTTTCTCAGAACAGAGGTGTGGGTTCAAGTCCTTCCTAGACCGTTAGTCTAGTAGTATAAGCAACAAATGTTTAGAAGAGGTTACTCAACTGAGATAAGGGTATCCTCAAACATGCACCGTTGGTCAAGTGGTTAAGACATTGCCTTTTCACGGCAGTAACATGGGTTCGATTCCCATACGGTGTATTGTCGGCAACGACAAGGGCGACAGCCAGCCCCTAAATGTTGTACAACATTTAGAAGTTGCGCTAGTGTTATGTACCTTAAGTACACGGGTATAGATACATTAGTGGGTTTACGGTGCTTTGTGTGTTGGAAGCCTTGGACAAAGGTCTAGTTAGTTATCAGAATTAAAACACACGTGGCTTTGACTTGGGGTTACTATACTGCAGTGTAGTAGTGGGTTCGATTCCCATCTTAGTCGTATCATTTATTAAAGGGAAAGGAGAAGTAGAATGAAACGGGTTAGAAAACCATTACCAGTGAGTCTCAGACGTTTGATTATCCAACACAGTGACAGAGCTAGAGATTTATATTTTATAGCAGGTACTAAAGCAGTTATGGTGCGTAATCGACATACAGGAGAACTTCTTGGTAATGTTTATTTTGATGGTACCAAGTTCTACTTTTCAAAGCAGTTGATAAATTATGAAAGTAAATTAGGGTTTCCAAATTTTCTTAAATTTCGTAGGCTTGTTCTCAGACCTTTGGAAGAATGTTTAGTTCTTGGTGGTTTTTAATATTTAATTTTGTTGAGTAATGGAAGCATTTGTAGGGTGATGCGAGCAAGAGAGGTAACGTTACTCTTGTAGAAGTCGGTTCAAGACCGTCCTATTACATTAGGTCTCGTAGCGTAGTGGTTATCGCGCTGCCTTGTCACGGCAGAGATCGAGGGTTCGATTCCCTTCGAGACCGTTTTGTTGGTTTATATGTGCGAACATCCCCCAAGGGGTATCCACATTTTTTGGAAGGGTAGCGAAGAGGCTAAACGCGGCGGACTGTAAATCCGCTCCTTCGGGTTCGGGGGTTCGAATCCCTCTCTTTCCATTATTACGAGTATAGTTTAAGGGTAGAACTAAGGTCTCCAAAACCTTCAGTGTGGGTTCAATTCCTACTGCTCGTGTTTATTAGATTAAAGCGGAATGGTAGCAGTTGGTAGCTCGTCAAATTCATAAGCTGAAGGTCGTAGGTTCGATTCTTACAAGGTACATAACTATGAGAAAAGGAAATGTGTAATTATGAGTCAATTAGATTTTGAGAATACTGATGGAGATTTAACCATAAAAGGCTATAATGATGGGGTATCTATTACTTGTCAAACTAAAGGCTCGTATGACTGTGGTACTTACGATTTATCTAAGTCAGAAGTAGAACAAGTTATCAGATTTCTTCAAAAATGGAAGTCTAATAATTGATATTTTCTAAACATGTAGAAAAACTGAGAGAGTATTTAATGGATAACTATTTAAGTGATAATAATAGCTATATTCAAAGAATGAACCAAACTTCCGAATCGAAGTTTAAGGTAGTTGAACCTTTTCTTGGAGATGGGGTTACACTTTTGGACTTTGGTTCAGGTATTTCTTCTGAGTTTATAGCTGATGTAGTTTCTACAGGTGCTGATTACTATTCTTATGATATTTCTCCGACTGTGCAAACTACTTTATCTCGTATGGGTGTAAATGTAGTGACTAAACATGAGTTGCTTAAGCGAGAACTTCAATTTGATGTGATTTATCTCTCTAGCGTTTTCCACGAAATTATGAGTTATTTAACTTGGCAAGAGCGTACAGAAACTATATCCATGATTGTAAATAGTTTAAAAACAGGTGGTTCTCTAGTTATTCGAGATTGGGCTAACCCAGATTTGGTATCTGAGACATTCACGCTCCGACCTGTTTCAAAACAAAGTGAGATAGAAATACATACTTGGATTCAAGAACTTCAGAAAAACTCGATTATTGATGTTGTTGAGACAAAAGAAGACGGCTCTATTATAACTACTGTGAAAAATGCTTATGAGATTATGTTTCACACTGTTTGGGGTTTGAAGTCTTTGAGTCGTGAGTCAAAGGAGCAATATAATGTTACAAATGCACTTATGAAGTGGATTTTGTATCCTTGGAAAGACTGTTTACAGTTGCAAGGGATTTACAGGTATAAGGATCAGAGTTATTTAACTTATTTACAGAATTACTTTGAGCTAGACTTAGTTCCTTTTGATACGAAAATGGTTTGTGTTTTTCAGAAGAACTAAATTTGTTACTTAGTAATTATTGTCCTAAATAAGACACCTAAACTGTTTCGTCTTTTGGACGTTAAACGAGCGTTGACTCTAGGTAGCTACCTCACGGTTGCCTAGATGAGCTTCTGTTAGGGTTTTCGGTGTGCACCGCGGGTGGGGATTCAAAACCGAATTTTACTTATGTTTCACTTGTAAATTTGATATAAAATAGCTCCCTGTTTAGCAAAGTTATTTATGGAGAGTGTGTTGAAACATTTCTAAATGCTTGTTCCCTGATTTATCAAAATAACCTTTAGGAGTAAACATATTTACAAAATTGAAATTATAAGTAAATAATTTTACGGTGTAGTCTGGTTGCGGATGCGATTGGGGTAAGTGAGATTTAGTGCGCACTACTTCTCAGCTACACATAGCCGATTTAGCTCAGTTGGCAGAGCATCTGATTTGTAATCAGAGGGTCAGCGGTTCAAACCCGTTAATCGGCATGGGATTAGGGTGAGAATCTGCTTCGGTGGGTTCTTGCTTCCCCAAGTATACTTGGTATCGACCTACCTTCCTCGCTGTTAGGAAGATAGGTTGGTACGATGTAGTCTGGATACCGAGCGTCTGGCGCAAGTGATTGGGATGAGCGCTGTACCAATCAGCTACATCATTTTATTGTGGTGACGTAAGGCAATATGGTGCGCCACTTGTTTGTGGTACAAGCGTTAGTCAGTTCGATCCTGATGCGTCACATTTATTCAACCTCCCCCCTTGTGAACTTTCACAAAGGTTGAATAAACAGGTTGGGGAACATTAACACAAGTTGATGTGCCTGAACGTGAGATGAAGCGCGTGTGGATGGTAACATCTATTAAAGGTCAATGTGAATCATTCCATTCATCAAGAGTATTTATAGGCTGATGAGGGTGTTTTAGAATTTTTAATTTCATCTAATCTGTTAGAAATGTATCCAAAGGTTCCATTGTAACCTCTCGGACTTTATTTTTCAGGCAACTAAATTGTGAAAGGTTTAGTTGTTATAAAAGTGTTACTACGAGTATACTTAAGTGCTATTAAGTTTTTAGACTACCCACAGGTCTATTAACAAGCTTTGTTTAGGGTTTTCAGTGAAGGCCTCGTTGGGGAAAACTGAGTTTTGTCGGATAAGAGACATTAAACTTTATCGACTGTTGTGCGAAAGGTAACCTCTTTCGTATTTTTGTTATATGAGGAATAGGTTGACTAATGATTAAAGAAGTTGTTTTAGATGAGTCTATTTTGGATTTAGACTCCTGGCTACCTCAGTCTGCAGTAGATGAGGTGGTTGCTTTAATTTTACATTTGGAAGAAAATAACCTTGCGGTATCCTCAATTAAACCTTGATTTTTCAAAGTTTTTACGTTATACTTAAACATATTAAAATGACTTAGGAGTGAAGCATGACTTATACTTACATCGATTTGTTTGCAGGAGCAGGTGGTTTTTCGTTAGGGTTTGATGATATAGGTTTCAAAAATGTATTCTCAGTAGAGTATGATATAAACGCGGCTAAAACATACCAAAGAAATTTCCCAAATCATTTACTGCTAAATCAAGATATTAAGACTATTTCCAATGAAGATTTGATACAGTTAAAAGGGGCTCAAGAAGTAGATGTTATAATCGGAGGCCCGCCATGTCAAGGGTTTAGTTTAGCTGGAAATATCGGTCGTAAGTTTATAGAAGATGAAAGAAATTACTTATTTAAAGAGTTTGTGCGTTTCGTTGAACTTATAAACCCTAAGATGTTTGTTATGGAGAATGTAGCGCGCCTAGCTACACACAATAAAGGAGAAACGTTGAAAGAAGTAGTTTCTGCTTTTGAAACTTTGGGGTATCGAGTAAAATACAAGGTGTTGCAAGCTTGTGATTATGGTGTTCCTCAGAAACGTCAACGTATTTTTATAGTAGGGTATAAAAGTGGAGATTTTGAGTTTCCTTTACCATTAAATTTAGTTCGGACTGTAAAAGATGCTATAGACGACTTACCCTCTTTAGACAGTGGGTGTTCTTCCTTAGTTCCTAATCATGTAGCTATGAATCATTCCAAACAAATGCTAGAGAAAATGTCTTATGTGAGTGATGGGGGTAATCGTTCTGAGATACCTGAAGATTTAAGACCAACAACAGGTGATGTTCGTAAGTATATTCGCTACAACAGTAAGGAACCCTCAGTAACGGTAACTGGAGATATGCGAAAAGTTTTTCACTATTCTCAAAATAGAGCGTTAACTCCACGTGAGCTTGCACGGTTGCAGACTTTTCCGGATGAGTTTATTTTTGAAGGTTCAAGTATCTCCATTCAACAACAGATAGGGAATGCAGTACCAGTTGAATTAGCTAAGGTTATTGCTAATTCTGTGATGAACACCTTAATGAATACAGAATCTGCTTATTAGTTCTTGACATACCTTTGATTATATGATATACTTAAATAACTAATTAAGGTTGAACTTACTGAGAAGTCAGTTTTCATCTTTTGTGTTTTAGTCTTATGGACATTCAACGTTAGGTAGTTGAAGAGATTGAAACATATCCTCAACAAGATAAGAAACTGTTGTAGTTCACTACGTGCTATTAAACGTAGTTTGGTTGAAGAACTCAATACAATTTGGAGAGAACCCTTAGAGTGCTTGGGTTCTCTTTGTTTTTACTTGATTTACTGGTATTTTTGTGGTATAATAAATAAAATTTGAAATGGAGATTTTATTTTGAAATTTAATAAAAAGCTAGAAACTGATTATCAAACTTACTTAGAAAAGTTTGGTTTGCAAGTAACTAAAGAAGAATACAGAATTAAGCTAAGAGAAGTAAATCCAAATGCTATGAAAAATAGCTTAGAAAACTATTTAAAGCAGTTTTTCTTCGATATAGAGGTTTCGGTATCCGAGTCTGATTTGAAAGTTCAAGTTAAAGATAGAGGTAATGTAGAATTAGGAGTAATCACAAGTCACTACGTAGATTTTCCTATGTTATATTCTGTGTCCACGCACGATGCAGTCAAATTGTTGTCTCATGTTTGGTACAGTTATGAGGATGGTTTTGATTTAGCATGTATGACAGGTTATTGGGATTTCCCGGAAAAATTTGAAGGGTCTGATGTTTTAAATTTTGAACAACCTATTCCTCAAATTACTTCGGTTCAATTCAGAACTTCGATTGAAAATGTTTTTATTACAAACAAAGGTGCAGGAAAACGAGTTTACCTAGAAAAGTTAGAGCATTTGCATGAGTTAAGTAAAGTTCTTGATTGGTTGTCTTGTTCTAACTATGTAGAACTTCCCCACACCACTTGGGTATCTTCACTTGAGGTCAAACCTTACACATCTGAGTCTACGATTAATACTCAAGTTTGTGTTCGACCTTTTATTGAAGTGGAGGTGGTTTAAGTGCCTAGAATATTAAATACTCAGAAAATAGGGGTTCGTTATTTTTCAGAAGCTATTGTCGAAATAAATGAGATAATACTTGAAGAACCTAATTCGAATTGTAAGGTTGTAACGATTAAATCGGATCGAATTTGTAAAGATTGTGGTTGTACTTTAGGAAAAGGTACTAGGTGTTATACTTTTAATCCTCGGTTGAAACCTCGCTATTGGGTTTGCTTCGATTGTCTTCCAGAACCGAATCAGATGGTTGAGAGGGATATAGGTAGAGTTACTGAAAATAATACTATGCTATATTATTCAGATCGGTTTGGTCGTCTAGGTCAGCGAGTAGATAAAGGTAGGGTTACAGATGAGGAATGGGAATATTTCCAAGAAAAGAATGAGGATGAATTAGAAACTTACCTTAGAGGTTTACACTTTGATGAGTATTAACAAAGGGTATCCCTAAAACTCTCCTTTTAGTTATAGAAACTTACTTTTTCAATATATTTTTATAATTTAGCTAATTTTATCTTGACAAAATTTACCTAGTGTGGTAAAATAAATATAGTTAAAACTTGAAAGGAGGTCTCTTCACATGGAGAAAGGTAAACAAATCTTTATCTATACGCGTAAACTGAATGCAAATAAGTCTCACAAAGAGCAATTTGCAAAGCGTTTCCGTATGGCAGAAGATATTTATAAGAAAACGTTGATTACATTATTAAAGCGTTACTCTAAAATGAAGAAAGACCCTCTTTACAAGAAAGCATATAAGTTCCCTAAAGGGAAAGAACGCAATGCGATTTTGAAAGAACTTGGGGTTAAATACGACCTCGTAGGTAATTTCACTGCAGCTAAGTTTGCTAATGATTATCGTAATGCTCGTAATTATAGTGATTACATCCCTTCTGACGTTGCTCTTAAGTTAGGTTTCAGAGCTTGGGACGCATTTAGTAAAGTGTTGTTTGCTAAAGGTGTTAAGAAAGTAAATCTTAGAGGTACATTGACTTCTTTTGAAGGTAGAATAAATGTAGCAGTTAGTGTGAAAGACACTATTTTCACTGTTTCCACTCGCAAAAAGAAAGTCTCTTGTACTATTCGTAACGAAAACGATGCTTTTGAGGAAGAAGTTTTGCGGAATACGTTGAAGTACAACCGTTTGGTTCGCAGATTTGAGTTTGGAGAGTGGAACTACTATGTACAGTCTATTTTTGAAGGAACACTCCCAACTAAACACACTTCTGAATTGGGTGGTTCTGTAGGAATTGACATTGGTACGTCAACCATTGCGGTATCCTCATATTACCAAACAGAATTAGAAGAACTAGCAAAAGATGTAACGATTGATGAACAAGAAGTAGCTCGTTTACAACGTAAACTTGACCGTCAACGTCGAGCGAACAATCCTCATAAGTACAATGAAGATGGAACTATCAAAAGAGGTGTGCGCCAACTTTGGGTTGATTCGAAGGAATATTTAAAAACCAAAGCAGAACTTTCGGAATTAAGTCGTAAAGCGACAGAACAACGGAAATTGGCTCATAAAACCTTAGCTAACAAGATTGTTCGTATGGGTTCAACGTTCGTAGTAGAGCAAATGTCGTTTAAAGGTTTGCAAGCTCGTACTAAAGAGACAAAAGTTAGTGAAAAGACGGGTAAATACCAGTCTAAGAAACGCTTTGGTAAAACTCTTTTACATAAAGCACCATCTATGTTGATTGAGCAAATTCGTTATAAAACACTGTACCAAGGTAAAACTTTCATTCTTGCAAACACACGGGAGGTAAAGGCTTCACAGTTAAATCATTTAACTGAAGAGTATACTAAAGTTTCGTTAGGTACACGGGCAAAGAAAATTGGTGATGATTTAGTTCAACGTGACTTATACTCAGCTTTTCTACTTCAACATGTAGATTTAGACGGACTAACTGTTGATATTGAAGGTTGTAAGTCTGATTTTGATACATTTTTACGCAATCAAGAGTTTACAATGTCACAGCTAACCACAGATTTAAAATCTGTAGGTAAAGAATACTTTAATTAAAAACTTGTCCTAAACAAGACTTTAAAAGGTTTCGGAGTTAATTTGGAGACTTCGTTAGGAGGTCGTTAATTCAAACACAGGTTTGATTGACTTCTAAGCGACCAGATGTCTATTCTCAGCTCAAGAAGCAATGTGCATAAGCGGTAACTCTTGTTCGAGGGGTATCCAGTAGTAACTTATGAGCAGACAATAACATCCATGTTGCAGCTTTGTTAAACAGATAGGTTCTTTTAAAACTAAATATGTGAGGTTTTGGTACCTGTTTGATTATTAAGATTCCAAAGGCTGACCAAAATACCAACTCGCTTGTATTCAGTTTTGGTACCTGTTTGATTATTAAGAATCCAAAGGACAAGTTATCGTAACCATGCCTTATAGATTGTTTTGGTGCCTATTTGATTGTCAAAGTTCCAAAAGGCGAAGAGCTAGCGTATGTAGTTTTCAGAGTTTTAATATCTATTTAATTGCCAAGGTTCCAAAGGGAAGACTGTTGCTCCAATTACAGTTCCTTGTTTTGGATGTCTCTTAACTGGTAAGGTTCAAAGGTCTGTAAAATCAACTCTATCTAAAAGTTCAATTTTGGGTTTTGTTTGATTCTTAGATTTCAAAGGATATATGATAAATCATCTCAATAGGTAGTTACTTTAAAATTTCTCTGTCTGATATGGTTTAATTTAAGGGATTAAAAGTTTAAACGATTTTAATTTCATAGCACGAAGCTGATTCCTTCGTGTGAACAAATTTATACATAAAGAAAGGTTCTTACATGACTTTTACTAGTCTTTAGCAACCACTTCTCTGATGTAATTTGTGATGTTTCATGTTTTCTACTTTTTAGAAGAACTAAGAAGTAGGTGAGAACTAGTAAACTTGTTGTTCAACAATAGTTGGTCTAGGTTTGAGGTTCGACTCCTCAAGTTCTCATTTCCGAATCGCAGTTTGGACAGAAAAAGAAAGCAGATAGTTGTCTGCTCTTTTTCGTAAATTGAGAGGAAAAGTTTAAACCACTCTCAGAAGTCCCAGATTGCCCCAGTTTCGATTTTAAAGTTGAGGTCGATAATTTTCTACCTCTCAGATAGAAAATTTGATAGAGAGCAAATAAGAGGTTTTAAATGCTAAGTGAAAAAGATAAGGAAGTAATTGAATTTCTGAAGGCTCAGAGACTTTTTATGGCAGACACGGTACGGTATCAGGCACTCACTGATTTGATTTCAGCTTTTGAAAACGGTACATATTCCGCAGACATGAAAGAAGAAGAACTACCACATAAAGTTTGGCTGAACATACAGATGGCTCTAAGTAGTTGGTCTCTATTTCTATCGAAGTCTGATATTTTAGAAAGGTTGACTGAGTTAGACAAAAACCCCCCAAGTGGTATCCCCAAACTCCGAAATCCTCATTGTAGGAGGTTCTGCACTTTCTTTATTAGGTGAACCTCGTCTTACTTCTGATATAGATTATCTAGGTTCTCTTGATTACTTACCAAAGGGGTACTTAGCAAGTCTCGGTTTCTCCAACAACGTAAAGACATTCTTTGCTTTATACGGTACTGATGAATATACGGCTTTAGAACTAAACGGATTTGAGAATTTAACGGTTAAGGTTTTATCTTACGAAGACTTAGCAGTTATGAAACTCTTCTCAACTCGCACTAAAGATTTAGAAGACTTAATTCAGTACATTTTTCCTAAATTAGATAGTTATTCTTCTCTACAACAGAAGATTGAAACTTATAAAGAACACTATGTCTTTAATTCTAAGTTACCTGAGTTGAACTTAAATCAGTTAGATTTCATTAAAGACCGACTTAGAAAAGAGCAGAAAGTTATTCTAGTAGAGGATTTTTCTATTCGGTTAGTAGATTTTCTAAAATCACTTCGATTATTGACTTATACTCAGAACACCTATGGAAGAGATTCTATGTCTCACTGGTTAGATAAACCTTTAATTGAGGTTGCAACTCAAACTAGTCTGCTAGGGTATCTTTATGCTCATAAGGGTTTAAAAGTTTTAATTTAAGGGGAAGTTCATGACACTAAAAACATTACAAAAGCTAGACAAAGACCTTACTTATTTGATGAGAGAAGCTACACTCGAAGAAGTTTTAACTTTCCTCGGTATCCGTTATTTTGAGGGTAGTCTTAACTATGGTAATGAGAATAGAATTGTTTACGAATTTGAAAAGGACGGTCTAATTGCGATTTCAATTTCTACTTTAGATGGTTCGGTTAAACTATGGGGTAAAGTTCATAACTCTATTACTAGTGGTCTATACCGTTCTTTTTGGGTATGGTTGGCTCAATACTATAGTTTACTATTTGAGCGTTTGATTTATTTGTTGAATGATGAGTATAACTCTTTAGGTGATTTAGATTACACAATCGACATCCAAGGTGAGTGCTTCGATATTGAATTAACTTCTAATAATTTAGATTCACTAGATACTGTCAAAGTAGCTTTACTTTCTAACTCTGATTTAGAACAATTATACTCATGAACTATACACAAATTTGGAATACCCTTAAAAACTATGCTCACACATTTTTAAGTTACCTAGATCAACATCCTTATGTTTTTATCGGTTTGTTGGTTCTACTTTTTGTAAGTTGGTCTCATATTTGCTGGAAGTTGTTTAAACATGCACCGACTAAGGCAGAAAAGAAGAAAATTGTGCAGTGGTGGTTAAATGGTCTGATTTTCTTACTTTCGGTATCTTTTATTTTGCTTTTACTTGTTATGGGAGTAGGTCAAGTTATTTAGTGATTGACTTGTTCTTTTATTTGTGTTATAATAAGATAAATAAAAAATAAGAAGATAAACAGGAGAGCAAAATTATGGCTAAAACATATAAACTGGGTCTATGTGATAACAGACATGAAATAAAAGATGTAACAACCTACATCTTCGCTGAGGGTGCTATTAGCTTCCCTATTGACCCTAAAACGTTGAGAAATCGAGTGGTAGATAGATTTAATGAGTTAGGTATTACTGATGGAGATGATTTAACTATTTATGTTACAGGATTGACTCCGGCTTTAACTGCGGTCATCCGAATTGCCTTTAAACATTCTATGACTTTAACACTCATGCACTATGATAAAGACTCTAAGTCATATATTGAAGATGTAATCTTCTCACCGAATGATGTGGGGTATGATTTAGAATACCCAACATGGGTTGCGTGTCCATAGGATTTTAATTGAATTAAGAGTGAGGGAGAACCACCATGTCTATTGTAAAATTTAAGGATTTCACGATTGAAAATATTACGGATAGAGTTCATGAAGTTAATGAATTTCAAGGAACTTGGGCAGATAATCGCACGAATATTTGTGAGATTATGCTTGATATTTCGACTACTGTTGATGGGAAAGATGTTGACCTAAAGATGACAATCAAACCTCAAGAGATAGGCGCTTACCATTCTTATGGAGATGATAGAGACAAAGGTTTCGGTATCTCCACTGAAATTTTCAAAGATTTGATTTCTCATGCTATTGAAGGTGTAGAGAGTTTGACTTTGAATGAGTTTGTTCGACATTATTTCGAGAAGTTTGGGTATACGCACAGCGTTGAATTGAGTTGGGGTAGATCTAAGTATTTGGGTCAGACAATCTTGTACTTACCTACTGAGGACTCTAAGTCTACGGATGCAGTTTCTTTAACTCAAGTTTTGTCTGAGGGTGTTGATTTAACAGACTCTTCTGTTGAGGTAGTTCAGTTTACGTTAGATGATTTAACTATTGACTTGATTGAAAAGCTTGTAGAAGGTCTTAAACTTGCTGAGTCTCAACAACGAGATTATGAAGTAGCTTTAGGTCATTTACAATATGCAAAAGAAGTAGCAGAAAAACGAAATGGTTTTGTTTATTATAAGAGTGCATTAGAGCTTATCTTAAAGGTCAAGTCTAAACACCCTTGGGGTATCCTTCCTTTGGAACTTGTCTGCAAAGATAATTTGGTTCGTGGTGAATTGAAGCATTTGTTCCCAACTGCAATTAAGAAAATGGCGAATGATAACATTGTTTATAGTTTACAAGAACTTTTAGGGGAGGTGTAGTCAAATTGACAATACCAAAAATGAGAGCTTGGGATTCTGAGAATTGTATTATGTTTCCTGACCATTGCTTGACTAAACATGCAGATGGAAAGGTTTATGCAATTTGTTCCCCACTTACAGGGAAGAAGTTGGTTATTGCACAAGAAATAGAGTCACAATATGTTATGCAGTCTTTCCATGTAGTTGATAGAAGACTAAATGGTGTGGAGATATACGAAGGGGATATTGTAGCGTTTGAAGATTACAATTCAGATTACGGTGATACTTATCTGAATTTTGGTGTAGTAGAACTAACTGATTTAGGTTTAAATATTACAAATCGTTTTGAAGCTGAGTTGGAAGACCTGTTGTTAGGTAACAATCAACTGGATGTGAAAGTTATTGGGAATATTTATCAAAACAAAGACTTATTAGAGGAAATTTGAGATGGAACTTAATTTAAATAATTTACAAGACTTATATACAGAAGGTAAACTAACTGAATTTGCTTTGAATGATTTACCTTCGTATCCAAACTCTTATACGATAGTTGGTTTACATGAGCTAGTTGAGTTTGAGTCTGAACTTCGCAAACAATTTCGTGGTATTTCCGTAGTTAAAGGAGTTAATAAGTATTACTATGATTTTGAAACTGGAATGGTATTTCTTTATAATGATTATGTAGGGTATAGAGACTTACATCATTATAAAGTTTCAATTTCTGAGTTGGTAGACATTGTAAACGGCAAACGCTCTTTAGATGAGTTTCCGATTGACTCTGATTTGGACTTATATTGGTTCTTGGAAAACCAAGAGAAGGATGTTCTAGTAGGTTTGCTTTATAAGGCTTTGAAAGGGGAATAAAGGATTTTATGAACGGAACAACAAACTACAAAGTGTGGGATACTAAGACAAAACAGATGTTCCAAGTAGCTGGAATTGATTATATCCAACAAGAGATTTACCCAGTAACGGAAGATGAATTTAAACGGTTCATCCCACTGTCTGAGGGTATCCTCTTACCTCAAACTCCTTTCGTAGACTCTAAAGGTCAACCTTTATGTGCAGGTGCTATTATTAAGGTTGCTGATACAGTTTACTTTAGCGATGGTGGTTTCTACGAAAATCCAGATGAAGCCTATGGTGAAACTCAACTTGATAATTACTTTGCACTAGAGTTTGATGGGTTTGAATTTACTTTGACTAAAAGTAAATATGGTCTATTAGAGGAGTCTGCTTTGTGGTCTTCTATTTACGAAGATAACATGAGAGTTTTGAGTGATTTTCTACGCTTGTCGAACGATTTTACGATTGTGGGGAATATTTATGAAGATGGAGATTTGCTTAAAGGTGAGCAAGACTAGGTGAGGTAATTTAAAATGATGAATGAACTAGTAAATGAATTAAATGCAGTTATAGATAGCAGTTTTGAGCGTATTGTAGGTATAGGTAAATGGATTTTGTACTTTGAGCGTTTGAAAGCCAATAATGTAAAAGAGATTTTCCGAGTGAGTGTTAAATCTAAGAATATTCGATATTACTGTGTGAGTCATGATACCTCTGTAAGATATGTGTCATTGCAACAACCTACAGATAAGGTTACATTCAATACAGTGGCTGAGGTTATAGATTACATTTACGGTGGTTAAACTAAGGAAATAGAAAGAGAAGGAGAACTTATGTTCAACAACTTAACAGCAGAAGAAGTAAACGTTTTGGTTCGGAGCAGCGACTATTTTAAACTTCCAAAAGAAGTGGTTTTTTATAGCAACAGAGAAAACCTAGCAGATTGTTCTTTAGAAAACACCAAACACAATGAGGGTTGGTTAATCAAGACCAAAGATGTATCTTTTTATTATGATCCTCATCGTGAGTCTTTGAAATTGGATGTAGGTAATGGTTTATCCTTCGGTCTACCTTACAAAGTTTCCTTAGATGATTTACCTAGTGTAATAAATTACAAGATTTCTATAACAGAATTTGAAATCGACCGAGATTTGTGGTTGTCTCATTACTTGCAAGAACTAACTCCAACAACTCGACTGAATTTGTTGTTTACCTTGCTAAGACAAGGCTTTGATTTAGATGTGGAAGGCTTGGTACATGATTAAAAACGAACTAAAAGAAATGCTCCTCTTGATTGCCAAAATCGAAGAGTGGTCAAAGGTCAGGGGTATCGACAAATTGCCTTACGAAACCCAACGCTACAAAATCATGGAAGAGTTTGGAGAACTATTTGGATCTTATTATCGAGGTGATTTAGAGTTGCTAAAAGACTCTTTAGGAGATATTGTAGTCACTTTGATTATCTACGTGCAGCAATTTTCAAGTGGTAAGCGCAATTTCTTTGAAGAGTTTTGGTGGATAGATAAAGGTGAGTTTAATTACTTAGGTTTCCACCTAGACCAAATCGCTATTTCGACTAATTTAATTTGGTCAGGCGCAAGCGGTATTTGGGTTTTACGAGATGTTGTTGCAGATTTAAAACATATTGCGAAGCATTACGGTTGGAACTTAACTGAGTGTGTGGAACACGCTTGGGAAGAGATTAAAGACCGTAAAGGTAGAGTCGTAGATGGTAAGTGGGTTAAAGAGAAGGATTTGAAAGATGCAACAAATTAAAATTTTTACAACTGACTCTGGTTTCCGAGAAAATTGGGTGAGTGCTGACGATAAAGCAAACGAATGGTTAAGAGAAAACCCAAATGTGCGAGTTTTAGACATGCGCTATCAAGCCAATGTTTCAGGTTTTGCTGACAGTGGGGTATCCGGTTCGGACTTCCACGAAGCGATTTGTTTGCTCTACGAAACGAATGAATAAACTGTAGGAGATAACTTATGTTACAAACAAAGATTTTTCTAAGTGATACAGATGGTGCCCCTTCAGATTTTTGCAAAGCAGCAGACCAATTTAACGCTTGGGTAGCTGAGAATCCTCATGTTGTTATCAAAGATGTGCAATATCAACACACTTCGTCAATAGATAATTACGATAATAACTACATTTTGCAAGCTAGTTCCATTATGGTTCTCTTTGAGGTTTCAGAAGGTGCAGAGGTTAATTCTCGTAATGAATGGCATTCTGTTTGGGATAGACGCTCGATTTTTGAGAAAGAAATGCAAGATGAGTCTTGGATTGCAAAGCAAAGACAAAAGGAGTTTACCTTCCCTTTGGTTGGAGACTTACCTAGCTTATACAAACCAGTTCTTGTGAAATTATCTGATGGTTCTTATTTAGTTTCTCAAGTCATGCTTAGTGTTAGACACGGTAACTACTTTGAGGGTGTCCTCGATTGCGAAAGATTTTCTTGGCAATATTTACCAAAGTAGGAGAGACTTATTATGACAAAAGAACAACTAGTAAAAATCGACCCTAAGAACTTAGAATATTGCTCTATCGAGTTAAGGTCGTTACTCAATAAAAAGTTGAAAGATAGAGATTTGAAGTTAGAAGTATTTATCTATTCTAATTCAACTAGTCCACTAAATGTTGAAATTGAAGAAAACTCATGTGGTGGTGCAACTGTTTGTGAGGGGTATATTTGGCGTGATGCTACTTTGTTTTGGGAACGTAAAAGTTCGCTTTTGCCTTTGCATGAGATTTGTAGATTGAACCATAATCAACTCGCAAAAATCAAACGTTGGACAACAAAATACATGGAAGAATTAGCAACTTATTACACAGATGAATTGAAAGGAAAATAGTATGACACAACCACAGATGGTATCCTTACCTTTGACTGAGTTAAATGAACTTTTGGTTAAGGAATTTGTAGTGGAAGAAGCTTTAAAACAAGGTTTAATTTCAGAAGACTTTGTTGAAGAAGTTCGCAGTGATTTTGAGGGGTGAGAGATGGCTTGGAGACTTCACGATTTAATACATTTTCATCTGACAGAAACTAGACTGTCAGACTTGGAAACTACTAAAAATCCGTTAGGTTTATGTGATGATTTACTTGATCCAAATGAGCGAGATTTATTGTTTACATTTAGTCCTCTAAAGCAAGAGGTTTTTGATGTCTTTAATGAGATTGTGCGTTGTAAAAGTAAGTACATTACCACGTTAGGGCAAGTTGTAGATTTTATAAACTTTTGTGCAAAAGACCGTTCAACTTATCCTTATTCTGTTTTTGTTAACGAACTTTCTGAAGAAGATTTATTGAAGGTAGATTTAGCAGAAGATTTGCTTGTTGTTATTGAATTTGAGGATTAAGATATGGCTTGGAGAATAAATGATTTAATTCACTTACATTTAACTAACGTTAAAATGTCTGACTTACAAACGGGTTTAGATAGTTTGAAATTGTTAGATAACGTATTGAATGAGGTAGAGAATGAATACTTTTGGTTAACATTCAGTCCTCAATACAGAGAAGTTATGGACGCTTTTAATGACATTGTGCGTAAGGATTTTAGTCGAGTTGCAACTTTTGGACAAGTAAGAAACTTTGTAGAGTTTTGTTTTAGTCGTTTTTATGAGAAGTCTAATGAACAACTAGATTTGGACGATATGCTTTCTGTAGTTTGTTCTTCGGAGTTACCAGAAGACACGATTATTCTAATAGATTTTGAGGATTAAAATATGGTAGAAGAATTAAAACCCTTCCGTATCAACTTTAAGAACGGAGACCAAACTATTTTTATGGTACAAGACCAAATCTTGAAGATTTTCTTTAGAGATGACTATGGTTGGTTAAGTGTTCCGGACGAGATGTACAATCGCACATGGTCGTACATTAAAAGAAAGGGTATCACTTATTTGTCGGAGTCTGAGTTACTAGAATTATCGAAACAGTTCACAAATGGCTCAGAATTGCTCATTACAAAATAGAAAAGGAAATTAAAGAATGAATTTAACAAAACCAGTAAAAATCGGAATTGCTATTATTACAGGACTTGTTTTACTTGGACTTTTCCGATTAACCGCAGTAAAACGAATCCCGGCTAACACGGTTGGTGTAAAAGTAAGTGCCTTCGGTGGTGTCCAAGACACCACACTCCAAACAGGGTATCACCTAAAACTGCCTTTTATTGATCAGGTTTACACTCTTCCTACTTCGGTACAAACGAAGACTATGGAGAAGATTACAACTCAGACCAAGGATGGTCAGTGGTTGAATACAAATATTGATGTAAAATATCGTGTTAACAAGGAAAAAGCCATGACTGTATTCTCCAATTATACTAATTTGGAGAATGTTAACAATAGTGTGGTTTCACCTGCAGTTCAACGGGCGATTGAGTCCGTGACGGGTAATTACGACATCTATGATATTCTCGGAGACAAGCGTACCGAAGTATACGAAATGATTGACAAAGCTCTAAAAGACAAGTTTGAGTCTTACGACTTGGAATTTGTCTCGTTCACAATCACCGACCAAGATGCAGGTGATGAGATTGAAGCAGCTATCAAGAACGAGAGTGTTAAGCAGAAAGAGATTGATACTGCTAAACAAGAGAAAGCTAAGGCTGAGGTAGAAGCTGAGACGAAGAAAGTCCAAGCTCAAGCTGAAGCTAACAATGCAGTCATTAAAGCTGAAGGTGAAGCAAAAGCAAACAAGGTTAAGTCCGACTCTATTACTGATACCCTTATCCGTATGAAAGAAGCGGAAGCTCGCGAAAAACATGGTTGGGTTACAGTTAATGGAGCAGGTAGCACTATTGTGCAACCGTAATTAGAGGTAGGTGATTTAACATGAGTTGGTTTATTTCAACAGAGTTTCTAGCTCCTTTTTAGTTATACTTATACTTGTGGTTATTGTGATGTTCTGTGTGGATGGGGAGTCTAATTGGAGCAGACCTAAGTGGTTTAAATACACTTACGTTGCCTTATTTGTTTTATTGCTGATTTTTATTCCTTTTTTAGCTTTGAATTTAAAAGAAGAGAAAGTCTATACAACAGACTGGAAACAGATTTACCAAAACGATAAAGACGTTGACTTGAATCTTGCTTTTGATCATGATTTTGAGTATAAGATTCCTTTGAATGAACCTCTTGTTAATACTAAGATATACAATCAAGGGGAGAACTCAAAGGTCTTGAACTATACTCACTATTTAACTTTGAAGAAAGATAATGCAAGTATAACTCGCAAAGCTAAATTGACTGAGTTGGTAGGTAACACAAGTAGAGATGCAAAAATAATCAAGGTAGAATATCGTAAGATAGATTACACATACAATAGATTGTTTAACTATGTAGGTTCTCATGAAAAGTCAGAATATGGCGGAGAGTTACGCTTGACTTTAGATAGTGGAGAAGGTGCTACAACAAGCGAGGATTTAAGTAACTTTTTGGAAAAGTAACCTTTCGGTATCCCCAAATTGAGCAAGACTAAATAAGTCTTGCTTTTTATATTGACAAAATTTTATTATTTTGGTATAATAAAGAAAATAGAAAATGAGGTTTAAATTATTATGTATTCAGAAGGTATTGAGCGTTTAACTGTGTATGGTTCAAGTAATATAGAGTCAAAATTGCAGAAAAAGTTGCATGAGGGTGTTTTATATTCGGTGTATTTTTGTGAAAATGATTATCCTTTGTTCAAGGATTCCGAGCTAGATAAAAAGCCTACAGTTGATAAAGTTCTTGAATATCTCGATTATAGATTTGCTATTGTAGATTTTGTAGGTTCTAAAGGTGCTTGTAAAATCAGTTTAGTTAATACTGATTACACAATTAAGATAGTGAGTTTTTCTTAAAGGTTTAAAGGTTTAAAGGAGGGAAGTTGAATATGATTGATTGGTTGTTAAATAAGTCTTATTACGGTGTAGTATCGAGTGTTTTAGGTGTAATTGTGAGTCTTTGTGTTGCTATTTTACTAAGTTCGGTAGTAAGTGGTGAGCACGTCTTCTCAATTTCGATGTTTATTTCAGTTCTTGTTTTTGTGCTAACTTACTTTATTTTAGAGACTTTTACTAAACAAGAGCTTGTCTATGAAAAAGATTTGGTGTCGGTTTATAACCGAGAGCTTGATTATTCTGATGTATTTTCCTTAACATGGGAAACTCGTTCACATAATCTTGTAACCTTAACTCCCAATACTGTGTTGACTGAAACTTTGTTTAAAGAGCTTAAGCGATATAGTTCAGGTAAATTAGTTGGGGAAGTTACTCATAAGCAAGGTACTAAGAAGAGTTCAGCTTACGTTATAGTTAGTGAATTAGTAGATTTAAAGAATTTAGATAGTTATTTAACTAAAGTTGAATATAGAAAAATCAAAGGGTATCGAAATCGCTTAGGGTTTTTAAGAGGTAAAATTCGAGAGTTTGAGACTATAAAGGGTGTTTTACGTTTGACTTTTGAACAGGAAAAAGCAGAGACTATTTTTGATTAGAAAGTTTACTTTAGATTGAGTGTAAAGCATTGAGTAGATAAGGTTTGAGAAACTGTAGAAAGGGGTAGGTTTTAGTATATGAGTTTAGAGCAAGCAATTCAAAGTTGGAGGTCTCATTTAGATTTAGGTTCTAAGTGGACGGTTAAAATTTTAGGTAGCGAATACATAGGCCAGATTACAGATGTTTATTATAACAGTAAGGTAGGTTCCATAATGATTGAATTTGATGTCTTAAATCACTTTTGGGAACTGACTTATCGAGTACCTGTGCAAGAGTTCATGTCTAAATATGGTGTAGAGAAGATAACTTAGTATAAAAGATTAAACAAAATTAAAGGAGGTATTTATGTTTAAGCCTAAACCAAAACGCTTAACGGTTTACTCAACGGAAAAAGTCATTAAGAAATTGAGGCGACATTTGAAGAAAAATGCACGTTATGTGGTGTCGAAATTTGAAGAGGACAGACTCGGACATGATTCTATTTCTTATCAGCAGTCTTATTTGAACGTAGATACCGTTATTGAACTTGTAAGTTCGCTTTTGTTGGGTAGTTATGTAACTTTTACTGTAAGTGAAACTCAAGATTGCATTTCGCTAGAAGTTGTGAATACAAACTATAAACTAATTATTCTTAATTGTGATGAATTAGGTAAATCTACGTTTCGGAGGTAAGATAAATGGATAAATTATTTGAAGAGTTAGCAAAAACACTAAATGTGAGTACAGATTTTGTACAACAACTGGTAGGTAATTACCCACAGTTACGTTCGCAATACACTATTTATAGTATTATTGATAGGTGGGCTAATTTACTAAGTTTTTCGGTTTTTGTATTGTTAGTTGTAGTAGGGATTTTATGGTTGAAATATCATTCGGAAGTAACTAATACTGATAGAAAAGTAGAGGTAAACCCTCATTACAAACGTTGGTTTAAGTGTTTGATAATTAGTATAGTGGTTTTAATTGTTTGTACGTGCATATTGCTTTCAGTACAACCTTTATTCGCACCGGATGTCACGGTGTTGTTAGATATTATAAATCATTTAAAAAATTAAAGATGTCTTTTCTTTGGAGGTAATATACATGGACAAACTCTTTGATGAACTAGCAAAATCGCTAAATGTAAGCACAGACTTAGTGCAACAATTTGTGGGAAACTACCCACAACTACGTTCACAGTGGCAACTTTATAAGGTTTTTGACCTTTGGAACGATGTACTGAGTTTTGCAGTCTTTGTGATGTTAGGGGTTTCAGTTTATTTAGGTGTAAAATACCACTCAGATTTAGGTTATGATTCTGAGGAAGAAGTTAACCTTATTCGTAAACGTTGGCTAAAGAAACTAGCGGTATTCATAATTGCGTTTTGCGTAATTGACTATGCTTTATTGTCTCTTCAAACTATTTTGGCTCCAGACATTACTCTGCTCTTTGAGGTTTTAAAACAGTTGAAGAACTAAATAGGTTTGGGGCGGTCAACTCTCGTAGAGAGTTGAATTTTCTTGTGGTTTGCGTTATAATAATTAGTAAGAAAACTATTAGGAAAGGAGTTAGACATTGTTTAATCTTAAAACAAAACGCGCTTACAATGACTTATTAAACTTGGCTTTTCGTACTTTGCAAGAAGATTTAGGTTTAGCTAATAAGATTACAGTAGTAGGGGCGCATGCAATTTATTCCAACTACTTTGCAGGGTTAATTGACTTAGCGGAGGAAACACGAGAAACCACAGACTTAGATTTAGATTACTTTGGTGGCTTGTATGAGCTTGATTACTTTACGTTTCAAGACCGTTTTGCATTGCGAATCAATGAACTAGGTCTAACGGTATCTTTCAAACCGATAAAAATTCGAGATACTTCAGTTACTTACAAGTTCCAAGTAACAGACGGTACTTGCGTAACTCCTTGTTTGAAGATTGACTTTAGTTCAAATCTTGGAACTTGGCAGTCTGAAGTCATTCCGATTGAACATTCTTTAGCAAGAAAAATTCAAATGTGCAATAGATATGTGGATCGTCGAGCAAAAGATAAAGTTGATGTTTACAATATTATTGCTTATAAGTACCCAAATGGAATTACTAAAGGTGAGCTTTTAGGTTTATTAAATCATTATGGTTGCTCTTTTAAGTTAAATCCTCGATGGGCGCAATCTGATGCTTTAGAGGTAGGTTTACAGTCCTTTAAGAACTTCAAACCAAAAGATGCAGTCAATGGGATATCCCACAGAGTTTGCTTACTTTACATTAAACACTTACTTTTAAGTTTAGCAAGCTCGAATGTGCCAAATGATAGAATTTTATGAGGATGTAGAGAAATGCCTACAATCAGTTTAACACGTGAGATAAAGCTAACAAATGAAGATGCTTTAAAGCTTATAGGCTCTAAACCTTCTAAGAAATTACAAGAACTTTTGGAGTCTATTGAACCTCAAGGTGTTACCCCTTCAGAAAATAAACTTATTTTAAAATATTTGAGTAGATAGAAAACAAGTCTTGGACTTGTTTTCTTTGCGTTTTTGTGTTATAATAAAAGAAATTTAAAGGAAAGGAAGAACTTATACTTTGAGAACCAAAGAAGAAGTCTTTGAGTTGGTTAAATCGCACCTTATTGATTTAGACTCGGTATCCGAAGTCGCCACTCAGCGTAAGTATATCCATGATGATATTAAGTCTTATTTGACTGAGAATTATTTAGGTTTCGCAACAAGTCCTTCGATTAATATTGAGTTGATGAACGCTTTAGATGAGGTTGGTTGGCTTGATAAAGGCACATTTACTTTAGAAGGTCGAGTAGTTGTTCCTATTCGTAACGCAGATGGTTCGATTGCAACCTTGGTTGGTTGGCGAAAAGGATTCCCAAAGTATTATACGATTGCTGACAAAGACTTCTCTAAAGAAAGTCATTGGTTCAATTTAGATAGAGCCTTAGATAAGTCCTTTAATGGTGATAAGCGGTATCGAGGTTCTATTGTGGTGGTTGAGGGTATATTTGATGCTCTTCATTTGGATGCTTATGGTGTACCAGCTATTGCGACTATGGGAGCGGATATTAATGCGTATAAAGGTGCAGTTCTTAACTTATTTGCTAAGGTAATTTGTGTCCCGGATAATGATAAAGCAGGTCAAAGAGCTTTGTTAGAGAAGAAGTGGCAAGTGCCGACTAATTCGACTTTCTTGTATGTAGAAGAGAAGCGGTATCAGTTTGGAGAAGGTCTTTCTTTTCAAGTAAAAGATATAGATAACTTTTTAAGTCTATTTGGTTCTCAGATACATGAGGTATTAGTTCCTTTAGTAGAAAACAAGGCAGCAGTGGTGGAAAGGTTGAGTTTATGAGCGATGTACTAGATATTTTACTTTATGATTTGAGTAATAAGCGTAAAGAAGTTCCAGTAGGTTCTCTATGGCGACACATTAAATCAGACACGCTTTACACAGTAAAAGACATTGTAGTAGTGGAGTCGGGTTTGACCCTTGCGGTATCGTATCAGAAATTGGGAGACCTTTCTCGTTTACGATGGCTCCGTCCACTAGATGAGTTTTTAGATGGTCGCTTCAAGCGAGAGGTTTTGTTCAAAGATGAGGTAACAGATGGAAGTAACTGAAGTAACTATAGAGGATAAAATAAATTATTGGAAAACTAAACTAAAAGTTGGTTCTGAGTGGTTAACTGTTGAACTAGACCCACAAACCATTCTGATTACAGACATTGAATATGACCAAGAGTCAGGTTCAGTTGTAGTAGAATACATTACTGATGAAAGTCCTCACATGATTTACTTTATACCTGTAGATCAATTTATAGACGGTCGCTTTATTCGTAAAAATTAAAATAAATGGAAGTAGGAAACACATGAAAATTGTAAAACGTGATGGTGCAATAGAAGACTTCGATGCAAATAAAATTTATGGAGCTTTGATTAAAGCAGCTCAGTCTGTTTATGTAGTAGGTGATGATTTAAGAAACAACTTAGCTCGCATTGCAAAGAGTGTCGCTTCTCAACTAGAGGAAACACACTCTGAGAATATTACTATTTCAATGATTCAAGCCTTAGTTGAGGAAAAACTCCTTTCAGCGGGGTATCTGCAGATTGCCGAGCATTACATTTCTTACCGTTTGCAACGCGACATTGATCGCACAGATTACAAAGATAACGTAGTGGTGCATTTGCGTTTGGAACGTATTCGTTAAGTAAATTTTTCCAAGATTTGAAAAGAAAGAAGAACAACTATGAACAGCATGAGATTGTGGCACTTATACAAGCAGAAGTGGGTGTACGACTTTACACTTACAAGTGATGGTTTGGTTTACTTAAATGAGTGGAACAAAAACTCTCTTTTAACTCCACAACCCTTTGAGAAAGCAGGGGTAGTGTCTTGTAGGAAAACACCTTTGTTATCAGATAAGGGAGAATCGATTTATGAAGGAGATTACCTTCACCTTCGGTATCATTTATTGAGTTTGAACTTCAAGCACTTTGAAGGATTCGTAACGTACACTCCTTTAGGTTTCTATCTAATTAGTTTAGATGGTGCAGTTTTACCATTTACAGAAATTGTAAGTATGTCCTTAGAAGGAACTATACACGTTGATTTACTAGGGAATATGTTTGAAAATCACTCTGAAGAGTACAAAGCTTTAAGGGAAGTAGAGTATGTTATCTCTGTCTCAGGATTTGAACTTGGTATCCCTCTAAGTTCTCGTTATTACTACGCAGGTTTCAAAGACTCTGATGAAGAACTGAACCTTTTAGAAGATGAAACTCACCCAGCGGTTTGTCGTTATGATTCTTACTATAAAGCAGTTCACCGTTTACTTTATCTGCGTTCTAAATTACCCGATGGTCGTTGGACATTTAAAATTGAAGTAGCAGGTACTAAGAAAGATGCTCGGTGGGGTTGGTTTTATGCTTGATTTCCGACAAGAACTACTAAACGCACAACCGTTAGTGAGTCAATTAAATGAATTAGCTTATAACTTAGTTTATCAAGACACTTCTTTTCTTGATTTTGTAGAGTCTATCTGTCAGCAAGCTAATGTTGAGTACATAGACTTTAGAGATAAACCAAGCACTATTCCTAGCGGTATCTTTGTTTTGCGTTTCAAGTACCGAAATATAGCTAGTGAAATTGAACTACATATTTTTGAATTGGTGAGCAACGCTCTACCTTACACCGACTATGATTTGGTAGGTCGCATCTCAGAGAAGATTGATGCTAGAAAACGTGAACTAGATATGGTTTTAGATAATTTCGACCTTCAAGTCAATCAACAATTAGAAAAAGTAGCAAAAAGAGTAGAAAAGTCTTGACACATCTTACTTTTTATGATAAAATGAATAAGTAAAGTTGGTTAAGGACGTTTCGACTTTGCGACTACCGTTTTTCCTAGTTACGGTAGGAATTTCTTCCAAGATTTCGCATTAAGGACTGTCGAAGGTTCTTAATGTTTAGGTTTGCCACTTTTATTCTAGGTGCGCAAACCAACTCACAATCTCCTTTTGTGAAAATTTATTGAGGTTGCGGACTATAAAAGGTTCGTAGCTTATAGAACTATTTTAAGTAGTTCGAATTGGTTAGTTTTTCATTCAACTAATCTTTCTTTGTTTAACATTATATTTGGTAGTAAATTGTCAAAGGTTTACTACTAATAGGCAAGGTTTAGACGTTTCCTTGTCGAAAGAACATTTTGTTCTTCTTTTCTTTTTCGAGTTAGGTTACTGATTGTAAAAGGTCAGTAGCTTATAGGGGAGATTTTCTCTTCCCTTCGCATAACATTGTTCCAGGGTATCCGACTTTAATCGGTCGGTTGCTCTTAGAAGGTTTAACCTTCTGTAAATGCATACCTCCTTATGATGCATACACATACAGGACTTTAAACTGTCAAAGGTTTAAAGTTCATTGGAACTTTTGTTCCAAGAACATTCAACGTGCATGTTAAATGCTCATGATGTTCTCCTAGTATTTATTTTATTTCAGGGCTTTGAACTTTAAAAGGTTCAGAGTTCATAGAGGGTAAAGTTTATCCTCTGATGGTGAATTAAGTATGTTTCTTAATTACCTTCTTTTTCTATTTTTTTTTCAGGTCACTGACTTTCAACGGTCTGTGGCTTGTAGGTAAGCACAAGTCTTACCGAACACGGAAATACATAGTTGTCAATTTCTTTTTGAGCCTAGAGATTGTAAAAGGTTTCTAGGTTTTAGGGGAAGAGTTTTTGGATTCATTTTCCTCTTCTCCGCATAGATGGTTCTCATCGAACTATTTCCTTTCCATATATTTTTCAGGTTGCTGACTGTAACAGGTCTGCAGCTTATAGGTAAGCCTAACTTACCGAAGTCCACAATGGACAACAAACTTGTTTGCCTGTCGTGAAGATAGCCAAAGCCAAGAGAGACGCTACTTAACTACCGTTAGGGGTATCGTTTTCGTTGGCTTTTTATGTATGGTTGTGAAACTATACAGTTGGTTTTATGAGATTACCTCAAAAGGCATATACTATCTGTCGTTAGGTCTGAATGATAGACTAAGATTTTGTTAATTTGTTGGTTGATTGATTTTTGGTTACTTAGTAACTCCTCTTATCAAAATTTTTTTTTACACCTTAGTTGTTATACACAACTAAATTTACTTACTAAAATACTAAAATAGAAAGCTTTACAAAAGAAACAGAACACTAACGATAGATACTACTGCTTAAAATTGCTTAGAATATGCTTTACAATGCTTTAAATTGCTAAATTATTGCTTAGAAAAATTGAGGTAAACACATGGTAAAAATCGACTTGACACAAATTTCGCAAGAGCAAATGGCTCAAATGCAAGCTGTCCTTGCAAAAGACACTGCAGGTGCTAAACGTTCTCCACTCACTGAGCTAGGAGAAGAACTCGGTATCCAAATTTTTAACCGTGCGAAAGATGGTTATACAAACCAAAAACTTTTGGTTTACATCCCTCGTATGGGCTTCCCAACTGTTGACGAGAAAGGTGATTTGATTCCTTTCCGTGTACCTATGCGTAGTGTTACTATGAAGAAATTCAACAATGGTGACAAAGATAACAACTGGGCAGGTTCAATGCCTTACTTTGAGGAAGCAAAAGAAGAAAACCGTGTCTTCGCACCTTACGGTCAATCAGGTAACAATGAGTACCTTCGTGACTACATTTCAGCAGCATTTGACATGCGCCGTGCGAAAATTGAGCTTGAAGTAGCTCGTCAAGGATATTCTTCTGTAGCTGAGTTGGTTGCAAGCGACCCTCAGTACAAAGAAGAAAAAGACTTCACTAAGACCTTCATGGAATATGTGTTCTTGCAAGTTCAAAGTAACTCAGACATGTGGTTCCCTATTGTGGTAATTCCAACTACAAAGGACGCACATGGTAAATTCACAACTACGCCAGAAACACATCCTTTGCTTGATGAAGCTGGAAACCCAACTTCTGTGGAGAAACAAATTCCTCGTATTGATAACTATGGTAAACCTATTTGCGATAATGATGGGAACCAGTTATTTGAGACACGTGAGTTTGCTCACACGATTGAAGGTGAAATGAAGTGGCACAAGCTCACTACAAAAGCCTTCACTGAAAAACTTGTGAAAGCTCTTGAGTTGCAAGCACAACAACCGGGTATCACTGAACTTGGTGGGTTCTTCGTTCTCTTCAACTATGAGATTGATGAACAAGCTCTGGCAAAAGCGAAGAAAAACGGTGGAGCTTCTTACGAAAGTGAAGATTCTAAATCAGGTGCTTCATTGAACATTCAAGTTATGCAAAAAGTGGCTCCATTCACTGACTTGTACGACTTGACTGAGTACCTTGGTCTCCAAGAGCAGTGGGATAAAGAAGCCCAAGCTCACTACAACGCTCTTTACCTTGTACAAACAGTTCGTAACTGTGAGTTGCTTTCTGACGAAGAGGTAAATGAGAAGTTGGATAAAATGTATGGTGGTCTTGACAAAGTGAAAGCTGAGGTTGAGAATATCCAAACAACTGCTGAAAACCTTAAAAAAGGTGTAGCAGCAGGGGGTTCTGCTAACCCGATCACAAATTCTGCAGCGAACCGTCTAGGTGCAAACGCAAGTCAACTTCCTCCAGGTGTAGATGTTGACCCAGCTAGTGCTTTGGACTTTGGAGCTGAAGAATAAGGATAAAAACTCCATCATTAAGAGTTATTAGCCTTTAAACTCTCCTTAATTGGTAGAGAGGTATGTCTTATAAAACCGAGAAGGTCAAACTAACTATGGTTTGACCTTTAACAAAGAAATTATTTTCTTTGTTTTCTCTAAGTTTCTAGTCTTTTCTAGGAATTTTGCGAAGATAAAGAGGAAAGGAAGAAGAACAAATTTGGCAACAGTAGATGAATTATTTGCTGACTTACAAGTGAGTAAGGGTGAGAGCAAGAGTGAAATAAAGCAAACTTCCCTATTTGACTCAGAAACCCATCGAAATTACTTAGAGGGTATTATCGCTAGAGGTCAGAAAGCTAAATTGTTAGCTTGGGAAGTCGAAAATTTTGCTCAATATGAAAAAGAGCGTTTTGAGTTTGGTTCTCATTGGGTCTTGTTACTAAAAGCTTTCAACTCAACTGGGAAATCCAACGCTTTGAAGGCTTTGGATTACAATCTAACTACTAAGGGTATCGGCTTGCAACTGGCAAAAGGCTTTATCAAACATGGAGCGTTAGAGTCGAAAATTACAACCTTTTGGTCTGATGGTTTAGAGGTTGAGTATTATTTAATCCGAACCAGTTTAGGCGCTCGTTCCGTTTTTAAGAATGGTTATAGAGTTTACTTAAATGAAGACGGTAAACGTACTGAGGTTTATAATACTTTAGTAGACGGTCGCTTTGTGAAAATTGGAGAAACGCCAAGTTTCTTGAAACGTTACTTCAATTTAGCAGAGGTCAGTGGTCGTTATTTGAACTTAATGAGAGGTTCTGAGGGTCTTCCAGTATTGGAACAGTCTCCAGCTTCACTTAACAAAATGTTATCGCAAGCTGCGGACTTAGAAACCGCAGAACAAGCGATTAAACAGATGACGGATGACAACAAAGAGACTTTCCAACAATTAGAGGTTGTGGAGGGTCGCATTCGAGTTTATTCGCAAGATATTGTAGAGCGTAGACACTTAACAAAAGGGGTGTTGAACCAATTAGAAACTCGAACACACGCTTATGAACAGTTAGAAAAAGGCTCAGAGGGTATCCTCGAAGTTGCAAGTGACTTGAAATCTATGTCTGAGTTGGAAGGAACAACTACGATTGATGGTGTTGATTTGGAGGCACTCAATCAAGTCCACTCTATTCAAACTAAGTTGAAGGAGTTTGGTTCAGAGGTTTCCTTACCGATAGTAGAAGTTGCGAATTTAACTGATTTGGCAACCTTAGATAAGATTTCAAAAGGTCTAACTGCTTTAAATGAGGTTGAGAGTTTTGGGCAAGCTCCAAGTGTTTCTTCAACTCAAGTATTGGAAGTTGTTTCAAATTTGAACTCGGTTTTAGAAGACTTAGACACTGCACCAAGTTTTGGTTTGGTTGAAGAAAGTAGCAGTGATGATGTCTTGTCTTTGTTAGCTTTGGATTCTCAGTTCTCAGAATTGGAGATTTTGGAAAAACAGTTGGAAAACGAGAGTTCAGAGAAGGAGTCTTGTTTTAAAGAGAGCGAAGAACTCTTACAAGAGTTAAAAACCCAAGGGTATCCAGTAGGTGTTTGCTCACATTGTGGTCATCTTTCAATCACTGAACCATTTGAGATTGGTTCGACTGTAGTAAGTCCACATGAGCATAGCTAGGAGGTCTCAGATTGGCTCAGATTTGATTTTAAATCTCATTAGGTCTATTTCTACCTCTAAGGTATAAAATTGAATAGAGAGCAAATGAGAAGGTTTTGAGAAAAGAAATAAAAGGAGGTTCGTATTATGCGAATTTTATGTGGTTCTAAAAGACATACATATAAAGGAGTTCGAGCGTTTTTAACAGATGAGAAGACTGTTGATGGGTTGCAAGTTGTTGAAGTATTCCCAAAAGATATGAGCAAGTCTTCTTTCTATGAAGGTGAAATAAACGCGTTTGAATACTTTGAGAAAAAGGGTTACTCTATTTACTTGAACTCTGTGCATGAGGCAGCAGATGAAGAGGGTATTAGAGATTGGTTAACTCTTTACAACAAGGTAGAAGAGGTTATTTTATGACATCTAAAGTACCAAAAGGCTACCCAAGTCGAGAAATTACCGACAATTCAACTAGAATGCTGGTTGCAGGTTTTCAACAATACCCAGAGTTATGGTCTTTTCGGATTTCTATGATTTTAAATATTGAGATTTGTATTAAGAAGTTAACTTTATACCTTATACCAGAAACGGTATCTGCAAATGCAAAATCTCACTTAGTTCTAAAATTATTAGGTCTACTGAAAAATTACATTCCAGAATTAAAGTCTTTCATTCAAGAAGTTAGTATAGATAAAGCTCGTTGGAAATCTGTAGGTGCTTTTAGCTACACTCAAGAAAGATATAGTCAATATGATTTAGATTCTCTACCTGTACTTCCTTTACCTGAAGACCTAGTTGCTATTTATTGGATTTTATCCGATGCTTTAAGATACTATGGTTTAGATTAAAAGTTAAAAGGAGAGGAAATTTTGAAAAAAGTAATCGGCAACACCTCAGTTACTTTTGGAGACCGTCACATTGAAAATGTGTATAGAGGTCAGCACATCAACTACCAAGAGAACTGTTATTGGTGTATGGATAAGACTTTGGAAAGGGTTCAACTCCTTGAACCAGAGTTATATAATGAAACAGGCGACTTTATTGGAGTCCGCACAGGGGTATCGTGGCTCTCTGGCGACCGTATTATGCTAAGTCGTACTATGAAATTCTTGGACTCAATTAAAGGTCACAAGGTTATTAACCGAGGAAACCATGATTTACATGGTTCGGAAGAGCGTAATGACTATTTGTTCTTGTCGTCATTGGGTTACTTTGACTCCCCTGCACATCTAGCAGAGGAAGATAAACAAGTAGGTCGAGTGATGTTAGAGTCACCAGACTTAATTGATCCAGATACAAATGAACCTATGAGAGTGGTTTTCCACTATGTTCCTTACGGTAAAGAGTTTGAGAAATTGGATATTGTAGAAGGTATCACTAATATTGCGATAACTCACTACGATTTTCGAGTTGGTTTAACAAACTTTACAAACAATCCGGATGCGATTGACTTAACAACTCATGAACCTTTTTATGGAGTGGATTTGGTTTTAAACGGTCACATCCATCAACCTAGTGAGTTAAAAGCCTTTAAAACTGAGGGTGGAACGTCTTGCGCCTTTATGAACTTAGGTTGCATGGCAAGACCGAAGCGCTCGGAAGATTACAGTTTTGTGTGGTGTGCAGTTGTGAAGATGCGAAAAAATCCACACACAGGCTTACCAGAGGTTCACTTTGACCCACAAGTGTTTGAATTAAAACCACCTTCTGAGATTTTCTTGGAAGATACAGAAGGTTCTGTAGCGGAGCAAGTCAAAGCAGAGGGGAAACAAGCTCAACTATCCGAAGCTTTAGACGGTTTGAGAGATTTCAACTGGGCAGGGGTATCCCTTTCAGAACGTTTAAACCTTATGGTCTTAGAACCAGAGATTAAAGACTTGATTAAGTATTACTTAGCCCTTAATTAACTTTTATTGTGAGGATATTGATTGCAGTAGGTTTGTTGATTGTTTTTCAACTCTCCTACATAATGATTGAGATTGTAAAGTTTTCGATAAGAACAGATAAACGAAGAAAACAAGAAGAAAATAGGAAGGACAAAGAATGTCAGTAGAAAACACATTGGCTCGTTTGGAGTCGTTAAATAAGAAAGTGTCGGAGCATAATCGCAAGGAACAAGAAATTCGAGGGTCTAAAATGGCTCGTATTCAAGCGATTTTGAAAGAAGTTGAAATCCTAAACTCCCTTGGGTATCCTCTAAAAATGGAACTCGCTAGTGAAACAGAGTTCACAAAAGAGTCGATTGAAGCGTATAAAGCTCTTGCATCTAAAATTTTGACTGAGAAAGTTGCTGAAGCAGAGCGTTTAGAAAAATTCTTTGAAGCAGTAGAGAAGAAAGACTATGACACGATTAAGGAGATTACAGGAGAAGATGTTTCTTCAGTTTCTTATGATGTAGAGGTTGCAGATAGTAAAGAAGTCAAAGCCGAAGCAAAAGAAATGACGGCTCAACTGTTGGAAAACGATGCAGTTGTTGACATTGCAAAAGGTAACTCTCCACTTATCCCAGAGCCAACAAAAGAGATTAAGTTTGAGGACACTGCTCCAACTAAAAAAGAGCAAGCGGTATCCCCAACTACCTCAGAAACCCTAACTAGTGTAGAAACTGCACAAGTTGAAACACCTTCAAACACAGACACAAGTGCAGTTGACTTGTTAAATGGTGTCTTTGGTGGAGCTAAACCTACTGAAACGGTAGAAGTGGAAGTTCCTAAAGATGAAGAAACACCAAAACCAAGTACCGACTCAAATCCGTTCGCAGGTTTTGACACTGCTTCTTGGGAACAAGGTTTTAAACTAGATTAAGTGGAGGTAGGTTTCTAGCATGTTTTTAAAAATTGAATTTGACACATTGCGAGAAGAGAGTCGCTTGCTGATTGATACAGTAAAACGTTCTATGATTGACCCTAAGAGCAAAAACCTAGTAGTGAAGGTAGAACCTAGTGGTGCGGTATCCTTCCTCGCCCTCACAGATATTGTAGTTGCTAAAACAAGTGTAACGACTTCTGCAGTAGAGGTCACAGACTTTGAGGGGGAAGAACCTCTTTACTTCCAAGTACCAGCTCTTACTTTAGAGAAGTTGATTTCAACTTATTCTGCTAATGAATTGACTACACCTTTGAGTGTGACTTTTCATCCTCTTACAGATATTGAGGTTGCAATTACGGTTCGAGAGAGTTTGAAACTTCCAGATAAAGCAGAGGAAATCCGTGAGTCTTCTTTGATTTCAACCACTCCTCCGTTTTATATTTCGGACTTGTACCGCTTGGAATATATTAGTATTGCAGATGATGAAAATACTCCGTTTGTAGAGTTAACAGAGCAACAACGTGAAGATATGATTCAAACTTTGAATGATTTGGCTCCTTATACTCCAACAACAAATGAGATTCATAATGATTTGATTTTCGACCCAACTACCGGCAATTTAGAGTTTTACAATGAAACTTATATGCCAATGGTTCAAAACAACATGGACTTCTTCTTGACTGAGGGGGGTCTTCGCCCAATGAGTTTGATTGCCTTGAAAGACTTGTTGTCTAAAGGTCTCTTCTCATTTTACAAGGATGCAGAGAAACATTTCTTTGTTTTAAAACAAGGTGCAACTGTGCTTGGTGTTTTGTATGATACAGATGTAGCTTACCCGCCAAACATTTTGGATCAGCTTGGAGATTTACCTTGGGTATCCTTATCTCGCCCTTTGGTTGAGATGTACTTGAAGCGTATTAATTCGTTGAGTGGTTTGATGTCTGCTGAGAAAATTCAAGTTATTATTGCAGAAGACTTAAACAATCTGACTTTCCGTTATGGTGATTTGGACTTAACTGCGCCAGTTGAGCATGTTCATAAGGTAACAGAGGGTAACCAAGCTAAATTAGAGTTAGGTGGTTTCCACTTTGGACTTTCTCCAGTTTACTTTGATTACCTTCTCTATGGTAAAGGTGAGTTTGCAGATGATATTCGCTTTGCTTTTGCTAGTCTTGGTCAAGCAGTTCTTGTAAAAACATTTGACTCTTCTAAGATTTGGTCTGTCGCTATGAGTAGCAATTAAACTTGGTTTGTGACGATAGAAAGAAGAAGGTGCTTAGAAATGGTTTCAAACACATTTTCAAGTCGCCTTGGTGCTATTAAACAAGACTTTGCCTTGAAAGAGGATAGATTGCGAAAGCGCCAAGAAGATATTGAACAACTAGAAGAGCTACGAACTCTCTATTTAAACCGTGTAAAAGCCTTACAGTACGTTGTTATGTTGAGTAATGATGGCACTAAAGGTCTCCGAGACTACATGGAAGGTATCATAAATAGAGCCTTGGCTTTGGTCTTTGGAGAAGATGTTTATAAATTCTCGTTGATTTCAGATTTGAAAGCTCAGAAAGTTCATTTGAATTTGTTGGAGTTTAAGAACGGTCAGTGGAACGAACTCGTCATTGGTAAACAAACAGGAGACGGTATGGGTCAGATTATTGCTTTTCTGTTCTCTGTAGTATTGACTGAGATTACCAACCACCGTATGTTGTTTGTGGTTGATGAACTTATGGGTGGACTTCATGAAAAAGCAGTAGAACTCGTTCAACGTTGTATTGCTGAGTTTGAAGGTCACGGTGGTCAGTTTGCTATGATTGAGTACACTTTTGAGGATTTCGGTAAGGAGTTGATGTTGGCATTTGACAACAAGAAAGAGCGTACAAACATTGTAGATTCAAGAGAATATCCATTGTTACCGGAAGAAAAAGCGGTTGCAACTGAGGTTGTGGCTTAGAATTGAGAGAGGTTTACTTTGCGGTATCCTCTCTTTTTCTTGTACTTTCTAACTTGTTTTGATAAACTAATAGAAGCTGAACTGAAAGAAGTGAACTGATTTGAATTTAGATTGTAATAGACTTTATAGAAATAGACAAGATGAAAACAAAGTTGTAGTAGTCAAAGAAGTAAATGACCATGAAGTAACGTTCCTCCACGCACCTCAAATGAATAGCGAAATACATTGGATTGTTCCACCTAAACGTGAAACTTTAACTGTTGAAGACTTTACTCGTCAATACCAACCATTTAAGTCTAATTAGCAATAAACCCTTGCGGCATCTACTATTGCCAAGTAAATCAAAATTGTAACACAGTCGTAATATAAAATTACGAATTTCTTTGTTATAATGATTTCATATTTTGAAAGTAGAGGAAATTTCTCGTATGAAAAAGCAAGTATTGTCAACTTTATTGTTGAGTACGGTATTATTAAGTCAAGGTTTAACAACCATTCAAACAGTAAGTGCAGGAGCTTTAAATCCTCATGATGTAGTTGATGTACCACACACAACTCCAACTCCAATAGGTGTATCCAACTCTGCCATTGCAGAACAAGAGCAAAAAGTAGAACAGTTGACTGAAAAGCAAAAAGAAGCTAGTTCTCAGTTAGAGAAAGTTCAAAGTAAAGTAACTGCATTAGAAACAGAGCAAGCCAATTTACAAGCTGAAAATGACCGTTTAGAGTCTGTGTCTAAAGACCTTGAAAAAGACATCAACAACTTATCTAAGAATATTGTTTCTCGTCAAGAGTCTTTAGAGAAACAAGCTCGTAGTGCGCAGACAAGTGGTTCTGTTTTAGACTATGTAAATGCAGTCGTCAATTCAAGTTCTATTTCTGATGCTATTTCTAAAGTGTCCTCTATGAACCAAATTGTTGAAGCAAGCAATAAAATGTTGGCACAACAAAAGAGCGATAAAGAGAATATCTTAGCGAAACAAGAAGAAAACAACCAAGCAATCAACACAGTGATTGCGAATAAAGAGAAATTAGAAGATGATGCACAAGCTCTAAACTCTCGCAAGGCTGAGTTAGAAGTCGCTAAGTTAAACTTAGAGGTTGAAAAGACTGAAGCAGAAGACAAGAAAGCTGAATTAGTAGAGCAAAAAGCAGAAGCAGAGCGTCAAGCTACAAAAGCTTTGGAGGAGGAAAAGGCTTATTTAGCTCAAAAAGAGAGTGAAAAAGCAGTCGTTACAAACTCTGCAAATACTTCATTGGCACAGGAGGTTTCTGCGGTATCCACTCCGTCAGCGCCAATTACCTCAGAAGAGGTAGCTCCAAGCTCTGAACCTCAAGAGGAAGTATTAACACCTATACCAACACATACACCAACACCTACAGTAACTTCAACTGCAAGCAGACCTAGATACAACACAGATGCTTCAAGTTACCCAATGGGTGAATGTACTTGGGGTGCTAAGACTTTAGCGCCTTGGGCTGGAGATTACTGGGGTAATGGAGCACAGTGGGCAACTAGCGCTGCCGCTGCTGGATTTAGAACTGGCTCAACTCCACAAGTAGGTGCGATTGCATGTTGGAATGATGGTGTTTATGGACACGTTGCGGTGGTAACTGCAGTTGAGTCTAACACTCGTATTCAAGTTTCAGAGTCAAATTATGGTAAGAAACGTTATATTGGAAATCACCGAGGTTGGTTTAACCCAACTACAACTTCTGAAGGGTTTGTAACATATATTTATCCAAACTAAGAAAATACACTTTTCTGTCCAGTATATGAGGATATGCTGGATTTTTTCATGTTTTCATTTTGATAGTAAGTAGAAAATCTTGAAAGTTGAGCACGTCCTAACTAACTTTTCAGTGACAAAACTATACAAACATGGTAAACTTTCCTTGAAAGGCGGTTTTACTTTATGACAACGTACAAAATACATGAAGTAGCAAAGAAGTTAGGAGTCACTGTAAAAACTCTTCAGAGATGGGATAATTCTGGTGTTTTCAAAGCTAGAAGAACTCCAACAAACCATAGATACTACACAGATGAAGATATTCTAAAATATCAAGGTTTAAGTTCTGATAAACCTAAACGTAAAATTGTAGCTCATGTAAGGGTATCCTCACACGGTCAAAATTCTGATTTAAAGCATCAGATCGGGTTTATTCGCAATTTTGTCAATGCAAGAGGTGAGATTTTAGATGAGGTATTTGAAGAGGTTGGTAGTGGTTTAAACTATATAAGATCTAAGTGGAACGAACTTTTGCAAGCAGTTATGAGGGGTGAAATAGATAAAATCTATGTCACTCACAAAGACCGATTTGTTCGATTTGGGTTTGATTGGTTTGAGTTATTGTGTCAACAACATGGAACTGAGATTGTTGTTTTAAATAACGAAACTACAAGTCCAGAGAAAGAACTTGTTGAAGACTTAACTTCTATTGTTGATGATTTTTCTTGTCGCTTAGGTGGTCTTCGTAAGTACAAGACAGCTCTAAAAGAGGATAATGAGGTTCTAACAAATGAAATTAACTCGCAAAGTAGTTCTTAAACCAAATAAAGTTATGCAAGAAGTTTTAGATTCTCTTTGTGACTACAGACGGTATTGTTGGAACGAAGCTCTTGAATTGTGGAATACGTTGTATGAGCAACGCTTAATTGGTTTAACTGAGGAAGAACGTGCTATGATTCAGGAGTTAGTTAAATCAAAGCAACCGTTGACAGATGATTTACAAGAGTTAAATGCTTTATATCCTTCTCCAAATAACAATACCGTAAGAAATATTTTAGTCTCTCAAAAAGAGGATTGGCAATATTTCTTATCTCCGAGGGTTTTACAGTTTGCAGTCAAAGATTTAGCAGATGCTTGGTCTCGATTTTATAAGAACTCTAAAGAGTTCGGAAAACCTAAATTTAGAAGTCGTAAAGCTTCAAAGCAAGGCTTTAAAACAGATTATAGTCGTATTGTAAATGGAAAATTAGTTTTAGATAAACCACAATCCTACAAAGGAGATTGGTTTCCCATCTACTTTAGAGGTGCTTCTTTACCTGAAGGTAGAGTTTCATTATGTTCTGTAACACGTGTAAAAGGTAAGTATTACGCATCTTTTGTAGTAGAGGTTGAAACTCCTAACTTACCAAAAACAGGCAAACTCAACGCAGTTGACTTAAATGTAGACCACTTTGATACAGTAGATGGTCGTTTTGACTTACAATCTAAACTTTTAAATAAACTTTATAATAGAGTTAAACATTATCAAAGAGTGTTAGCTCGTAAGCGCTTAGAAAAACTCGATTACAAAAACTCAAAAGGGTATCAAGCAACGAGAGCCAAGTTGCAAGTTACTTATGAGCGTATTAAGAATATTCAAGACGACTTACTACATAAGTTTACAACTTCACTTTTTGTAAATTACGATATCATAGTTATTGAGGATTTAGATGTAAAGAAAATGCAGATGAAGAAACAAGCAAAGAACTTACATCGGTCTCTGTTTGGTCGTTTTCGTCAGTATATGGAGTATAAAGCTATTAAGTTTGATAAAGAGCTTATTGTAGCTGATAGGTTCTATCCTTCAACTCAACGTTGTTCACACTGTGGTTTTGTAAAAACAGGAGAAGATAAGATAACTCTTGAAGGGAATAAGAAACATGGAACCAAGCACCATGAGTATATTTGTTATGAGTGCGGTTTCACTGCTGATAGAGATTATAACGCAGTTTTGAATTTATTAGCTTTAACTTAAGATACCAATAGAATAGGAGGTTGGCTCAACCTTAAGGTTTAGTTAATTAAACCTTGAGATGCGTTCATAGATTGCCTCTGTCGTTACCCACAAGTTGGATACGGGAAAGTGATTGTTGACGGACGTGAGAAAGACTTTAGATGTAAAGAAGTGTTAGATAAATTTATCTAAGTCTAGCATTATCTAGGTTTTTCGGAGCAGATGAAATAAATGTATGATTTATTAAAAGGTTCACAACCTGTATCAACTCAAAACCAACAAGGTCAAGGAGTTGTACAAGGTAAAGTAACCAATAAATATGTTGAAAATTTTGAAAGACTCTTGTGTGCAGGAGCTTATAAACAGTTAAAAGAGCGAAAAGACAAAGGAATAACTGAGGGTATCATTTCCAAATTCTCGCCTAATAATGTTCGTAGAGTAGTTTTAGGGTTAGATGGTATTTATGTTCAATTCTATGTTTCTCCAGTAAACTTTAAAGCTAAGGAACAATTTGTACCGATTACTTTTACAGAGCAACTAGGTACTGAGTTGTCTATGGGTAGTAAGTCTACTCCAATTACAAAAGTATTAAGAGGAGACAGTCGTTCTCTCTTTGGCTCACGTGTCTTTTCAAGTGTGGAAGAGATTATCGTGTTGAGTAGTAGCCCAGAAGTACAAGGGTATCTACTTGATAACCACGGTCTCGATTGGTTCTTAGACTCAAGTAGAAAGCAAACAGTAGAGTCTTCTTTTAAGCGATTGAGAGCAGTTGGTTTAGTTGAAGATAGCATTACCTGTAAAGAGTTTGTAGAGAGCCATAGAGAACAAATCAATGATCCGTATGGTTTAATTTTGAGAGATACTGAGTTAAACTTTGTAGGCGCCTTGTTTAATGATGATTTGTACTATACTCATACTGCTCTTCGTCCACAATATTATGAGATGGATGAAGAGGGGGGTGCTCTTTGGAATTACTTCCAAGATGTTAAAAAAGGAACCCCTAAGTCAACTAAACCAGTTGATACTAAAGACATTGGAGACGGTTTCTTAAAAGACACAGACTTAACCTTAGTGAACAATTTCTTAGGGTTAGTGCGTGTATTAGAGGGGTATCAACAAGAGATTTCGGTTGATTTTCCAACATTAAAGGAGACTTTAGAGGTTGGAGAACATAATAAAACTTTAGCGAAAGAATATGTAAACTCTATGGTTGCTTTTGTGAAAGAGCATAGAGACCTTACTTCTTATCCGACTCCTAAAGTGTCGATTACTACTGACACAACTTATTTAAGAGCAGTTTCCGTAGCGAATTACCTCTTGAAGAACAAAGACAAGGTAGGGTTGAGTAAAGGTGTTGATTCTGTATTCGTGGGGTATCTCACTGCGCTCACCACTTGCTTAGAGTTGGCTTTAGACAACATTACCTTTGATTTCATGAGTTCTGAGTTTGTTTCAAGCTATAAGAGTGGGTTGGAACTGTACTTTAGCAACTTGTCTGATGAAACAGAAGAAACCGAAGAACCTTCGGAAACAGAAGAAGTGGTCTCAGAAGAACCAACCGAAGAAGATAAAAATATTGAGAAATATCAAGCTCTTTACGACAAATTAGTGAGTTTCGGACTTGATTTAGAGGGTGTAGAGTTCAAACCTTTTGTAAGAGAGTTTACCTTAGAAGGTGTAGACTTCCTCCCAGAGAGTGTCTTATCAAGAGTAGGTGAGGTTTCGCCTTTGTTTGCAGTGATTAGTGAATTAGTTTTTGATAATGTAGGTTCTTATAATGGTTTCTTTAACGAAGAGGACTTTTTCCGTTTGGCATGTTCCTTAAAAGACCTTGATTTATCTGATGATGAAGCTATTAAACTTGCAAGTTTCGGTATCTTTGGTATAGAAACCTCTTCTATTTTTGAGGGTTACAACGAGTTTATTGATAAGAACTCTAAACTAAAAGAACATTTCGGAGAGTTGGATAGTTACTTTGCAAATGAAGGCAAAGGTTCTGAGTTTAAACAGATTAGACCATCCTTTAAAGACTTTGCAGAACGTTTTGCAAATGAAGTCTCAGTTGAACTACTGACTGCTCCTAACTATTTAGCAACTGACGTTTTAGGTTCTGTTTATGGTACAGTTGCTTGGGGTGTTTCGTTACCTAAAGTGTCTCAGTTACCTAAATTAGCGCAGTTACTAACTGACTTAGTTAACACCACAAGGGTATCTTATCGTTTCCGTCGAGACTTTGAGAAATTTGAAAAAGAGTTTGGAGTAGACCTTTTTAATTACTTAAACAGTAAACACCTAACTAAAGAGGGTGATTATTTAAGTGATGTAATTGATACTAGAAGTTTCGTAAAGATTATGACTGAGATTTTCAGTTACAACCCTCCAAGTGAGGTTAGAGATATTAGTGGTGTGTTTCAAAAAGCGTTAGAATTAGTAGAAAAGAAAGAAGGTAAGCTAAGTGAGTAAAGTACAAGACCAGATGGAGAAAATCTCAAATCAACTTGGTTTGGGATTAGACAACCAGCAAATTGTAGATGTTGTATACAGTTCTGTTGAGGAATTGGTAGAAAACGGACTTGAAGGTTCAGATGAGGTCGTTTATTTCTATGCTACTTGTATGTTAGCTTGTGCTTTCGGTCAACTTTCTTTGGATAGAAAAGAAAGTGGGTTTACCTTTGGCTTTAGTGACTTAAAACCTATTTACACTCAATTAGAGTCTGAGTTAGCAGTTCATTCTATTGAAAACCAACTGAAAAACCAATTAGCGGTATCCGACTTACGTTCTAACTCCTTAAAAGATTTGAAAGCAGAACAACTAGAACATGACTTAATTGATGATATTGCGACTGTTTCAAAGGCTTTAAATTTAGAGTTCGACCCTACTTCGGTATCCACAGAAGTCAAAGAAAGTTTGGTTTCTATGGAAGATGAAACGTTAGCTAAAAAAGTTAAGACTTTAAAAACTGCTTCAAAACTGGTAGCAGAAGTTAGTTCTATGATAACTCAGTTATTTGAGATTTATGATTACGCATTTGAAGCAGGTTACGAATTAGATAAGTATGAAGGGGTTGTAGTTGGTTTACCAGATATTCCAATGGTCATTATCCAAGGAGAACAAGCAGTTCAACCAAACTACACGGCTTCCTATTACGCAGGAGAAGCTATGTTTTCTCCTTTGAGGGGTGTGAAGGTTAGCACTTCTCGTCAAATTGATTTAGAAGAGATTTTACACTCAGATAAGCCAATTTATTACCCTTACAAGATTTTAGAATTTGCGTTAAGTCGTAAGGTTACGGTTAAAAAAGATGATTTGAATTTCCCTTCCGTTCCAATGAAGTGGAAAGGGTCAGACGGTCAACGTCAAGCTATTGAAGAGTATTTAAGAAACCGTACTTGGGAATATTTGGCTTTGGTGTGTGATACTTACCAAGATGGTTATTTTTGGTCGGATAAAGTTAATTACTTTGGTGATGGTTACACTGTTGCAATTAACCCTAAAGATACAGATGTATTTAGAAGTTATTTAAGAAAACTTAAAGACACTTTCTCAACCTTCGCTATTATGAAGAGCCATGTAGGAATGATGGATGACGAGAAGTGGGCTTCAGCAGATTGGGTGGTATCTGCTCCAATCTCAGAACTCCAACCAAGTGAGTTTACAAAAGACAGTTTGTTCTATACAGATGTGTTTGATTATGGTGGAGAATTTGAAGAACCTTTAACTAGAGTGTTTTCAAACGTTCAAGTAAGTCATTACACTCACATTGCCAAACCAGAGATTGCAGAGAGTGAACCTTTGTTCGCATATAAGGCTTTAGAGTCCTTACAACGTAAAGGTGAAAAACTAACTTATGGCTACCAGTTATTAGGTAAAGGTCTTGATGGTCGTATTCTTACTTCATCAAACAAAATAACTGCTCCAATTAATGCAGGGGCTAAATTAGTTCTTGTTTATTGGGCCGGTTCTCGTTCAGGGAAAGGGGTTTCGATTTCCAACGGTTTAGCGGTGTCAATCGCTAATGGTCGTCCTATCTTTGGTGGTGACGGTAAACCAGATACAATGGTTCCTTACTACATTGCATTTGGTGGTGCTGATGAGAATGGTATTCCTAAAGGGTATTTCATTCAATCAGGAGATATTAAAGAGTCCACCATGCCGATTGTCAATGACATTTCAAGACAGTTATTGTGGGATGAAAATCCAACAATCATGGGTTGGTATGATACTCTTGTGCCTAATGAGATAGACAAGACTTTCTTAGAGTTGGAAGATAGAAAGTATACAGGTTCTTGGGGAAATTTAGCCTTTTTAAGACACATGATTTTCGTTATGGGTATCATTTCTGTTCGAGCTGAAATTATCACAAAGGATAAAGCTATGTATGAAAAGCTCGGTGGTGATGAAGGTGTTCTTGGAATTTTTGACGAGGTTACAAACTGGACAAATAACTTCTCTGCTGATAGATTTAAACAATCTGGTTGGTTCTCTCGTACACTGTCTGATAAAGTAAGAGACCAATTTAAGTTAGATACTGAAAAATACTTATCAGGTCGCATGAAAGAAAATGCGGTGGAAGATTTCAAACTCAAGTATTTATCTGAGGACGCTGAAAAACGTATGAGAACTGATGCTTACCTTAGAGATTTATTTGACAAGTTAAATGAGAGTATTACAAAATTGATGTCATTGAAACGTGCAGGTTTCCAAGGGGCGGAAGGTTTGAGGTCAAGTGTTTATATCGTTGGTCAAAAATTTGACATCGCGTCTAACTTTGAAACTTATCCGGTTGCAGATGGTGGTGTTGCTAAAGCTTTCACAGGAGCAGATAGACCTATTGTAGATATTTGGATGTATAATTTATTGAACCTTGATACAGGTTTTATGATTGGTTATCAAGGGAATGAAGGTGGGGACGGACAATATTGGTCTAACGTTAAAGGTTCTGATACAGGTAAATATTTAACAGAGAGTGCTAGACGTTTTGCTTATATTGGTAATACAAGTTATAAAGTTATTAGAGATCAAAAACCATCAGATTTGAATAAAGTTGAGTCTTCAACTTCACAAGCTGAGGGTGGTGCGGTTTACTTTAAACCTTACTTAATTTTAGGTGATTCTAAAGGAGCAATTACAGACCAATTAGAAGCCTTTTTAGGAGATAAAGCACAGACTATCAAAGCTAAAAACTGCAACCCAAATAACCCAAATGAGTGGGATGAACGTGTTGGGGTGTTGGGTTACTTGAAAGCTTTAGGTTCAGGTGATGTAAGTCGTTCCTTTGTTCGAGCTAGGGAAATTGCAGATTTGGTAGTACAACAAATGGGGTATCCTGGTTCTTACTTGGAGTTTCTATTGGATTTAAGACCTGAGTGGGTGTTCTCAGTTGCTGATATTACGAGAGCGTTTAGTTCACCGGGTAGTTTCCAAACTCAGTTTTCTAACACTATGTCAGGTCAAATTGATGCGATTTACTCAAAACTCAAAGAGGGTTCTAGTGGTTCAAACTCAGAAAACTTTTCTGATGAGTCAAATTCGCACTCAAACACAGTAGACCTCCGCCCAGAGTTTGCAACGAAAGAGGTTAAAGCTGATGAAGTAGAAGAGCCAACTTCTCTTTCTGAGGAAGAAGACACTTCAAACTTCTCAGACCTCCATGAAGAAATTATCTCAGAACCCACATTAGAGTCCCCAGTTTCGTCTGAGAGCGATTTAAACTCGTCAGTCGATAACTTAGAAGGTAAACCTCAAAAATGGAATAGAGAGCAATCTGAGCCTTCGGAGAGTGTACAAGTGAAAACCCCTAACGTAGTTGACTCCGTAAACGTTGCTTCCACTTTAGCAAGTCAGTTAGGGGTATCCGAATCGGCACTCATGTCTGTTTTACAGTCAGCATTTGGTTTGCAAGGTTCTAGTATTCCTAAAGTAGAGACGATTGTGTCTACTGAGGAGTTAAACGATAGAACGACAATGAGTCGAGTTGCTGCGAACCGAGCAGAGAGTACCATAATTAAAAACGACCAAGACTTGAGAGAGTATTTGTTAGAAGACATTTACACTTACTTTGGCGATTGGAGTAGAGTTCGCAAGATTGAAATTATTGGTCGTCAGTTGTACTTCAATGGTTTGCTTTATGAACCAGAGAAAGAGGGTATCCAATTTAGTCCAGAAGTCTCTCCATACTCTATTTCTTTATGGAATAGTGGAGGTTTCGGAGAGTTGTTTGATTGGAAATTGATTAGACAGTATTTGAACCCAACTTCATTAGTCTTTGACTCTATGGACTACGCTTATAGAGAATTTGACCTTATGGAGTCAAGTAGTTCTAAGGTTGTAGTGGAAAATGCCTTTAAGCGTTACTCTATGTTACAAGATTTGCAAGTCGGTACATATACCTTTACAAGAGCAGAAGTTGAAGAGATGATACTTGAAAGACAACCATTCTTATCAAGTTATGACCGCAGACAACAAGTCTTCCGTAGAGGGAATAGCAAAGGTAAGTCTTTCCGTCAAAAACGTTGGCAGAGCGCAAGAGAACACATGGCAGAGGGTCACACAGGTCGAGCAGTAGCTTCGGTTTTAGGCGCAGGGCTTGGAGTAGGTTTCCAAGGGGCTAGTCATGTAGGAGGTTTCTTCAATAAGGCAGCACGAGTCTTCCGTCAAGCTGGTTCTTCTGTTGCTGAGAATTGGAGAGAAGACAGTAAGTCGAAACACTAAGAGATAAGGGTATCTTCCCTTTCTCTTGGGTTTTACAAGATTTAGAAACAGGTTTAGTGTATGAATTTAAAGGGTATTTTAAAAGTTGGTGATGAGGTTATAGTTGATGTAGTTGACTCAGAAGGTGTTTCAAGAGGAGATGTACTTGAATTTTACAGAAATGAATTTGTAGTAACAATAGGTCGAAAATACATTACAACTGAACGTTATGGTAAAAATTACAAGTACGACATTGAAACAGGGATTGAGGTTACAGATTCCTTGGATAAACGTAGGCTTTTTCCTACTTACAATCAACTGGTTGCTGCTAGATATTTCGGTAAAATTCAACGTGAGATTACTACGTTTTATCGGAATCCAGATAAACAAAGCCCTCAGTGGTATCCTATTTTGCAGGAGCTACAAAGATTATCTGAGATTACAATTTGGTAAAATTTTTTTAGAGAGAGAGCATTAGCTCTCTTTTATTTTACTTGACAATAATATGAAATTTTGATATAATAAGAGAAAATAAAGAAAAAGAGGTACTTCACTTGAACGAAGGAAGAGAAAAGGTAGAGCTAAACTCAGAAACACTACCTTCATTGTTAAAGAAACTTTACAAGTCACAAAACCAAGTGCTTGTGCGTATAAACGGTAAGGTTGTTTTGGATATGTTGGAATTAGATGGTTTAAGAAACTTGCTAATTAGCAAAGGGTATCCCCACATTTGGGTGGTTTCTAAAAGTTACGGTTATGAACTAGATGTTCCACCGTCAATAGAAAGATAGAGGTAAAAAATGTTCATTATTAAGTCAGAATTTAGCAAGAAAGCTAAAGTTGAGAGTAACTTCCTGTAATTAAATTTATTGACAAAGATAACAACTTGTGCTAAAATATACTCATGATTAAATTGCAAGATATGGCTGACCGTTTGGGTGTTAGCATAAAAACTTTACAACGGTGGGATCGTGAGGGTATTTTAGTTGCTAAAAGAACTCCAACTAATAGACGTTATTACACAGAAGACCAATACTTGGCTTATGTAGGTAAATCTCAACCTAAAGGGTTGATTTTAGCTTATGCGAGGGTATCCGGTAGAAATCAGACAGATGATTTAACTTCACAGATTGAGTTTTTAAAACAATTTGTAAACGCTAAAGGTGAAATTTTAGATGAAGTTGTTTCAGATATAGGTTCAGGTCTTAATTACAACCGTAAAAATTGGAATAAACTACTCTTAGACTATGTTGCTAAAGGTTTGGTGAGTAAAATCTATATTACTTATAAAGACCGATTTGTTCGATTTGGTTTTGACTGGTTTGAGCGCTTTTGCAACTACTATAACTGTGAAATTGTAGTAGTGAAAAATGAAACTACCTCGCCACAACAAGAATTAGTAGATGACTTAATTTCGATTATTCATGTATTCTCTAGTCGTATCTATGGTTTGAGAAAGTACAAGAAGGAGTTAAAGGTAGATGAGAGCTTACAAGACAGAAATAGACCCAACTCCTAGTCAGATTGAGTTGATACATAAGACTTTTGGATGTACTCGATATATTTACAATCAATTTGTATTTGAAAACCTAGAGAACTTAGCTTCAGATAAAGATTATATTTCTGCTTTTGACTACTCAAAAAGAGTTAATAATGACCCTAACACACCTACTTGGTTGAAAGAAGTGCCTAGTAAAGCAGTAAAACAAGCTTTAATTTATGCAGATAGAGCTTTTAAAGACTACTTTTCTAAACGAAGAGGGAAACCTAAGTTCAAAAAGAAAGGTTCTAGTGAGAGTTTTTATCTTATTGGAACTATAAAAGTCGAGCGACATAGGATATTTGTACCTGTTTTGAAGTGGATACGATTGAAGGAGTTTGGTTATATTCCTAAAAATATCAGCTCTGTAACGATTTCTATGAAAAATGGTAGATATTATATTTCTTGCTTGTGTAAGGATGAAGTTGATGAACGTATTCCTTTGTCTGATTATAGTATGGGTATCGATTTCGGTCTGAAAGACCAATTCATTACTGAGGATAGAGTAATTCCTTCCATCAATAAGTCTTTGCGTATTAGGAAGTTAGAGCAGCGTTTAAGAAGAGAGCAAAGAAAACTATCTCGTAAATACGAAGCAAATATGATTGATAAGGTTTATTATCAAACAGGTGCTAAAAAGGGTCAACTTAAGTCTTTTAAGTGGTTGAAACCTTTATCTGAGTGTGAGAACATTCAGAAGCAGAAATTGAAAGTAGCTCGTATTCATGAGCGTTTAACTCGTATTCGAACGGAATATAATCGAAAAGCATTGCGTTCTTTAGTTTTAGAGCGAAAACCAAGCTCTATCACTATAGAAGATTTGGCAGTGCGAAATATGATGAAAAACCGTCATTTGAGTAAGAGTATTTCAAAAGCTCAATGGCATCAATCTCGACTTTACCTAGAAAACTTGTGTAAAAAGCTAGGTATAGAGTTGAGACTAGTCGATAGATTTTATCCTTCTAGTAAATTGTGTTCTGATTGTGGTTTTAAGTATAAAGACTTGCAACTAAATGAAAGAACTTGGACTTGTTCTAATTGTGGTAGTAAACACGATAGAGATGTTAACGCAGCTATCAATTTAGGACAATGTAAAGAATATACTGTATTGACTGCAGTTTAAATAGGTCACTACCGTGGGTTACACGGGAAGTTAAGCTTGTGGACTGTTATATCAAATGAGAGTAGACTTTGCATTTCAAGATGTAAAGACAAAATCAGACAGGGTGAAGCAGGAAGGATTTCTAAAAATAATTTAGAAAGATCATGAAATATACGATTGAGTATGTTTTGTGTAACAGAAAGCATTTTACGAGGTTCAGTTTCAACAGATCAAGTTCGCATTCAACTTGAACTTGTAGATGGTGGAAAACGAGAATTGCGCTTTGATGAGCTAGGTCGTATCCGAAATTGGCCAGTTGGTTATTTTGAAGTAGGTGCGCCTTTTGATTTGAATTTGTGAGGTTTATATGACTGTTGCAAAGTTAGTCCAAGAAATCTTTGATGAACCAGACTTTGAAAGTCATGGTTCTCTTTCAGATTTCACTTTAAGACGAGGGTTTAATACTCATCATATACGCATTATTTCAAGAGATTCTAACTACAACGTCTATGTATTTAAAGTAATTGAAGTTTTGCGTAAAAGTGATAAAGTTGGGGAAGTTAAACGTACCAACTACTTTAAAACTTTGGAAGAATTGGATTTACATCTTCGGAACATACGAAAAGGGTATCACACTTTTGAGTTTCGTCCACGGTTTTAAACTTGCTATATTTTAGGAGAAGTTATGTTTGAAAAACTAAGAAATTTAGTCAAAGGAGAACCTTCCTTTGATTTGTCTCTTTCTCGGAACTACACGGAGAAGGAACTACAGAATATTGCGCTACTCCTCAAAGATAACCCAGACCGACAAAGAGAGTTTGAAAACTTTTATACACAGTTTGAGCTTGATACAGAGAGCTTGAACTTATTCCAACAAAATGCTGCAAAAGTGATTGATAAATCAGATAAGTTTGTTTCTTTGTCTGAGAGTGCAGAAGTTCTAGTTGAGCAATTAGTTGAAGAGTTAGTTTCCCAAACGGTTATTTGGAACTCAACACAAGGAGAGGTTCTACCTTCTCCCACACCAGTGCGGTATCTAGCAGATGCGAAATCTTTGCTTTCGTTGCAAGAGCAAGGTGTCCAGTTCAGTGGGTATATGTGTAAGACAGATATACCAGAGTCAAGCTCTAAAGCTCTTCTAAGTCAATACAACTCGTATGTAAAGACTGGGAACAAGCTTTTCTATGACTTGTTTAGACAAGGGTTGGACATTTTAGATTTAGACCCTTTTGTATATGAGTTATTAAACCACGACCCAAATACTATGTCGAATTGGCTCTTTGCGATTAAAGAAGTAGTTGATAAAACACAGTTCTTTAAGATTCCAAAAACTCGCATTATCAAAGTGCCTTTAGCTTTGTTGCAAAGTACACGTGTTTATGACTATACAGAGTTGAGTCCTTTATCTTTAGAGGTTATTAATCGCTATGCTTGTAGAGTTTTCGATTTAGACTTAGAGAAAGATTATTTTATTAAAACAGGTACGTTCTCGTTTAAATTTGACTTTAGAAACGCCAAAGTTACCAAAGGTCAAGAAGTATCTGAGTTAGGTTCTTACTTGTGGTACATCCAAAGTCAAGCCAATCAGATGGCTTCGCCTTTAAACAATAAGGTTATTTATGGGGTATCCTCAAACAACGAGTGGGTTGTACGTGAGTTTATTGATGATAAGGAAAATAATCCTACGATTTATAACGGTTTGCCTTTGCATACTGAGTACAGAGTTTTCGTAGATTTTGATACAGAGGAAGTAATTGGTATTTCTCCATATTGGCACCCAGAAGTTATGAAAGAGAATTTCCTTGATATTGGAATTTCGTCTCCTATTCAAAAGAATCACGATTATATTAACTACATCAACCATGAAGACACTTTGATGAAGCGCTATGAGGAGAACAAAGACTTAGTGGTATCTGAAATTTCAAAACTGCTCAAAGACTGTAAATTAAAAGGTCAATGGTCTATTGACATTATGCAAAACGGCTCAGATTTTTGGTTGATAGATATGGCTAGGGCTTCTGAGTCTGCTCTGTCTGAGTGTGTGCCAAAAGAAAAATTAAAACAAGCGCCTTTACCGTTTATGCTTAGTGATGGTTTGCTTGAATCAGGAGGTTAATTATGTTGCATCGAATTGAGATTTATAGGGAACCATATCCCCTCGCCAAAGATAAAACCTCAGAGTTTAAATTGAAGTTGCTACAAACAATCGAGAGCGAAGATTTACCAGCAGCAGCAGACTTCGGTATCAGTTTTATGCGTTCAGAGTTTGAGTTTGCAGATTTGAGTGCTGATGATTTAAACGTAGGTAGTTTTATCTGTTCTGACCCAATCGGTTTGGATAATTCTGTAAAAGAAGAAGCTTTAAGGCTACTATATAAATACTTAGTAGGAGATTTGTACTCTTTCATTCCCATTACTTTTTATGATAAGAGGGTTTGGTCTAAGGTTTCTTATATTGTCAAATATGAAGAACTGATTTCTGAGGAAGTAGGTGTTTAACTGTGGTTTCAAAAGAAAGAAAATTTTTAAAAATGGTTGACCTATATACTCAAGTAGTAGAGTCAGGCTTAACTTGGGGTTTCACAGACTATGAGGAAGTTGCTGAACACAAGCGTTTGACTGGGTTGTTTGCTACTCAGATTAGTCGCCAAAATGATAAGTACGAACAACGTCACACTGCAGACTTAAAGGCACAAAGTAAAGAGTTTGGTTACGTTCAACCAAGTAATGGAGTTCCTATTTTTAATGATGAGATTGTTGATTTGGATAATACTTACAAGTATGTAAGAACAGGTTCGACAATAAGAACTCCGTGGAGAGGGTATAATTGGTGAGCAAATGAATTTAGAACAACAACACATTATTGATAAAGTAAATGAATTGAATCAAAAGCGAGATCAAATCGGTATCCCTCAGTTTCGATTTGATTTCGAACTAACTCATGATTTAGTTCGATTGGGTTACAACGGTGTGCATTCTTATGATTTGATTGCTTATATTATCAGTGGTTTCTATTCAGAGGTTATGAATTGGTTAACTATTCAGGAGTCTCGTCTTTACTTGTATAGGGAATTGGCTCGTTATTTTAAAAGTTCAATTTACCGATTGAATATGACTGATAACTATATTTTAGAGTTGACTTTACAAGGGTTGACTTATGCTTTTAGCTATGACAGAGGAGACTTAACCATTAGAGTTTCAAAGAACTATGCGAAAGATTTCACTCGCCAAGGAACTGAGTTAGGCGAACTTTATCTCGAACAAGTATTAGTACCTAGTAAGCGGTATCCTGTTCAAACACAAGTGTCTCTGATTAGAGTCTGTCATGAGACAGAACTTGCAGCTAATTTAGATTATATTCAGGGTACGTTCAAACGATTTGAAGAAACAGTTGTAAATCCTAGAAAATAAATGTAAATGAGGTAAAACATGGAGAAGACACTAAATAAAGTTACAACAAAAATCATAGAGCGAATTTTGGAATTGAATGTTAAGTTGAAAGTACAGGGTTTAACTCAATTTTCCTTTGAATTAAACAAGCATGGGTATCTTGTTTTGACTGAGCAACCTTCCAACTCTAATCCAACTTTAGCAGTCTTAACTGAGTTTGATGAAGAGCAAGCTTTAGATTGGTTGTCTAAGCATGAGTCTTTCATTCCTTTGTACAAACCTTTAATGGACTATTTAGGTACAGACTCTTACGCAAAACATATTACAAGAAGTATTGCGTATCCTCTTGGTAAGTGGTCTGATTTTAACTTAGATAATGGTTCTTTTCAGTACCGATTGAAGTTGCTTGGAGAGGAAAAACTAGCGGTAATTGTTATTTTGAACTCAGATAAAGATTTATCCGAAGTTGAAAGTCATGAAGATGATTTGGAAATTATAAGTATTCAATTTCCGATTATTAAAAATAAAGCACCTTTGTTTCACACAACTATCAAACTGAAGTTTGAGACTACATTAGACAAACTTATTTCGTCACTGCGGTTAGCAGAAAAACGTTTGTTGTCTGTTGAAAAGAGATAAAAAGAGAGGGTATCCTCTCTTTTTACTTGACTTAATTAAAGTATTTTGATATAATAGAGAAAATGATAAAAGGAGACACATGTTTATGAAACCAACATTATTAGATTTTAATAAGCTTGAGAGTAGTGTAATTCAAGGAGATTATCAAGGGTTTAAGAGTCATGGGTATGATTGCAAGCCTATGGAAGCTTTCCAAAACGGACAACGTAACCGCAAAGCCTTGTTTAAAGACTTACGAAAGGTTTTTGCACGTGAATTGGGTATCCTATCCGTCTCTGACCTTTCGCCTCGTCAAAAAGAGTACATTAACCGCATTTTGAACGTGAAATTGAATGAAACGAATCAGTTGAAGTTAGAGAGTTCTAAGACTCGTCAATTAGCTTTTGTACGTGCGGTTAGAAATTATGTAGGACATGGGAAGTTTTTCTATATTATGTTTGAGAAAGAGCTGAAAAACATCCAATTTGAAGAGGTGCGTTAGATGTCAGATTTATATAAATTTAGATCAAATCGAGAGAATAAAGGTCTCAATATTAAGTCAGTCCGTTGTGATACGTTTTCTTCAAGTTTTGAAAGTTTGTACAATACCTACACAACTTACTGTGAGGAACACCCTAATGGTTCTTGGTTCCCAGAGTTTCAACGTGGTCTAGTTTGGACACAAGAGCAGAAAGAACAGTTGATTTTATCTATGTTAAATGGTTTACCTATTGGTGCGTTTTACCTAAATGATTGGTGGTTTGACGAGGATGAAAAACGCGCTAAAATGGATCACATTTTGTTTGATGGTCAACAACGATTCACTGCAATTTTGGATTTTCTTACTGGAAAATTCCCTATTACCTTTGACGGTAGAGAGTTTTATGTAACTGATTTGTCTTTTCAAGAGTGGTTAAACATCAAGCGGTATCCCATCAGCATTGTCCACTCTTATATTGAGAATTGGAACGACTTGATTGACTACTATATTTTGATTAACAAAGGTGGTACTCAGCACACAAGTGAGGAGTTTCAAAAGGCTTTGGATTGTAAGGAGGAGTAGATAATGTGTGATAAACCTTTAACTTTAAGAGAGTTTAGTCAACTAAGAGAACACGAAGAATATGGTGATTTTATAACCTTAAGTCATTATCTACAACAAAGTCCTTCAAATACGGTTCAATACTTATATACTGCGCCAGATGGTTCTCTTTTGGAGGTTGACATTTATGCAACAGTAGGTGGTCAACTGCGAAAATCGGTATCCTTTGACTCTTTTGAGCAGTCTAAAGGTTTCCCTATGGAAGTTACTTTGGCGGATTTAGAGAAAGCTATTAAACATAGTAAACAACAGTCTCCTTTGAGATACAGAGGAATTTGTGCAACTAAGTGGGAAGAAATTAAATTTTTAGTAGGAGGTATTTGATGAGTACAAACCAACTGATACAAGAGATGCAAGAACTTGGCTCAGATATTTCAACATTGTTAAACTATTTAGCATTGAGTGAAGACCATATACTTGACTTTGAAGTAGTGGATAAATCTTCAAGTAGAGTTCTTTGGAAACACTTGGTTTATATGGACAGTCAAGGTCGTCTTGTTCGAATTTTAGTTTATGATGATGGTCGTAGACAACGGACTAGTCCAACTAAGTTGAGAGATAGTCAATTTGCAGAATTGATTGAATTAGTGAAGTACACTAAAACACAACCACCTTCAGCAAAATGTCAAGATACATTTGAAAATAAATGGGAAGAGGTTGTAGCAACAACTCAGTGGTATCCCCAATTGAACAGTTCATTAGACTAGGAGATTAGAGTTTATGACTTCAATTAAATCTTATTATGTAGCTTGGTTAGAGGACTCAGATGAGTATTATGTAGACTCTTTCTTTAAAACAGAAAAAGAAGTATATACCTTTTTGGAAGGTCTGAATTTATCTGTTCCGTTAGAGGAGTCAGGAGTTAAGGTTGTAGAACTATCTAAACAGTTGTTTGATTATTTGCAGGAAGTGATTACAACCAAACCGTATAGTATAACCGTAACTAGCAATGGGTATTACCCAACTCTTCCAACTATTCCTTACACTGATTTGACATACGATCAAGCTAAGTTAGATTTGCGTGAGTTTCTATGGACAGCGATGCAAGAAGAAGAAGACTTTCGCTTACTAGGTGTGCAAAATGATGATTCGCTACGTTTTCAACCTTGGCAACCTATTTTGAAGGAAACTCACTCTAAGATTGTCTATAATCAAGAGTTTCCTTGGTATTCTGAGTCTTTAGAAACTCAACATACAAAGATTGTTGAAGAAGATAGTAAAGACTTAGCTACTAAAGGTGTTTATTTGACTCACTTAAACGGAAGACAAGATATTGAACCTTTAACAACTTCCAAAGTTTTGTCTCGTAGAGAAACTAAAGGTACAAGCAACTTCTTTGGGGTATCTGATAATGCTACGCAGGTCAAAGTTTATTTAGAAAAAGCTTTAGAAGTGTATTTTACAAGCAATTCTGTTAGTGGCGGCACCTTATATTGGTTAGGAAAACAACTAGCTCACACTCTTGACTATTGTGGGGCTTCTACTAAGTTTGGCTATGTTTTGCTATTATCTCCTATTTGGAATAAGCATGATGTAAGCAATTATGGTGGTTTTCGTTGGTCTAAGTGGGGTAGCTACATTGGTAAATATGAGCGAAAGTCAGACTATTTAGACCATGAAACAGGTTTAGATTTTGTTTTTGTATGGAACTTGGTTCCAGTTGTCACAAATTAGCGGAGGTAAATAATGCGCACAAAACAACTATTGCAAGCAGTACAAACTGTTGGCTCAGATGTTCAAATTTTGTTGAATTACTTGGCTTTAAGCGGGGAGCATTTCGGAACTCATGCTATTGTAGACCCTTTTGGTAAAGTCTTGTTAGAACACAAGTTTCAAATGACAGATAAAGGGGAAATTGTAAAAACCGTTGTACATGAAGATGGTTTTGAACAACCCACACATCCAATGAAATTGGCTAAGTTGTCTTTAGAAGAACTATTAGCTATTGTGAGTTATTCAAAAACTCAACTACCATCTGAGCAGTACAAAGATACGTTTGAGAACAAATGGGAAGAGATTGAGAAAGTTACACAACTGAATTTAGGTTTGAACTCTTATTTAGATAATAAATAGAAAGAACAGTTATGTTAGAAAAACACTTAACAAAAGACCAATTTACATTAGGTCAAGAAATTTATGTAGACCACTATGAGAACAAGTCTCGCCCTCGGTCTATGTACCCAGATAACTACTTTGAAGTTGGTCATGTAGCAAAGATTGAAGATAATTTAATTAAAACGACACTAGGAGACTTTGAACTACCTCGCGGTATCCACCAAGCAGACGAAGATTCTTTTGACTTTGATGGAGAGCTTTTCTTGTCTGTAGAAGACTTGATGAATAAGCGAGACCGACTTTTAGCCTTTGCAGCTTTGAAGTCAGCATTAGAAAATGAAGATAGTTACGGTAGCTCAGTTCGAGAAATTTCAACAGATGAACTAGCTGAGTTTGCTTTGAAACTATGCTTTGATAAAGGGGGTGTTTAGTATGAACCCAACTATTTTAACTCAAAAAGAACAAGAGTTGTTTGATAAGTATAAACCTTTGTTTTCAGCTCAACACTTTACTTTATCGGTATCCAATTTAGGAGGTTCCTCAAATCATTGGAAAGTTGAGGATTCTATTTTCCCCAATTTTGGAGGTCATAGGTTCTATAACATTTATGACTCAACTAAAGTTGAAGATTTTGAGCTTTGGTTGAAGTTTTATTTGGACTTTGCAATTTCGTATCGTCTTATTGATAGGTTAAACTTATACAGTAAAAGCAAAGTTCTTTGGAATGTGCATGATTTGGACTATACTACGTCAACTTATAGTTTAAGACTACTTCTAAACCCTTCAGATTCAAACTTTTATGAAATTGAGTGTAAATTGAATTTTGAAGTAGGAAGCTCTTCTCTTTATGGTGAAGTAGTAGCAAATAAATTGTACGGTTCAAATGTGAACTTAACCTTACAAGATGGGACTCCTTTGACTATAAATGACCGTCACATATCTCTCTTACTTACACGATATTTCCGTACTGAGAAAGCAAACATCAAAGAACTTCTTGTAAGTGCTATTGAAAAGTTAAGTAGCTCCGCTGAAAAGCATATTAAAGAAGTAGATTAGGTAGGTATTTAACATGAACTCAACAAAAATTTGGTTCTCGTCTAATATGGGAGACAGAGAGCGATTTTACAATTTATTGAAAAACACCAGTGGGGTATCTCGTTCTAAATTGCGCCAATATGGTAAAGTTGAAACTTATAATTATGGCGCAAGTCCACACTACTACATTGATAACATGAAAGAACTACATGGTCTCATGTGTTCCCTTGAGCGCATTGAAAAACCTTATAAGGTTAAAGGTTTGTGGCTCACACCTCATAGCAGAAAGAATGAGTTCAACTTATATTTTGAGTTTAATTTGATTTAGAAAGATAAGGTGATAAAGTGGACACAATTTTACTTGAAACATTTCCGTACTCTCAAAAACAGAAGGGTGCGTTTAGAAAGCTTTCAGCTTTTATCCAACAAGCATTGGTAAGCGAAGATTTTTACAGTTACGGTAAGCTTAACAACTATGAGTTTGATTTTAAGATTGAGGGTTCAATTAATCCTATGTCGGACGGTTATGTTTACCACACTTACGTTTACCTAAGAGGTAAAGTAGTAGCAGTAGTTCAAGCTTTGGCACCTAATTGGGTAAAAGTTGCAGTTATTCCACCTACTGAGATTGAGGGGGTGATGTACAATTCTGCTCACTTAGATTTCACAGATTTGAATGATACTGAAGTTCATCTTTGGTTTAATGATTTACTACCTTTAACTACAAAAGAAGTAAGACAAGCTTTGCAATTTCCATTTGGTTTCTCTGCAGGTTCTGAGCAAATTACGATTACAGGACTTAGAGGTAGTCAAACTGTTTCCTTGGAATTTCAGCTTGGGAAAGGAATTTGATAATGTTTTGGTTAGGCTTTTTATTTGCTGATGAAAACCGTCAGTTGAAAGAATTGGAACAACGCAAGAAAGACCGTCAAGCAGAACAAGACAAAGAGACGCTGGGTTTTATGGTTGACGAATTGCGACCACAGTTGGACTTTATGAAGAAGAACAACTTGGAGAACTTGACTTTTACTTTGTTAGCTCCTTCAAAGTTCAACTATAGTTTACTTTCACAAGCACTATCAAAAATCGGCTCTAAAATCGCGTACACGCGACTTGAAAAGTTCGAAGGTAAATTCCTACTCACTCTCTACAAAAATCGCCCAGAAGCGATTTCTCGGCTTCACAGAGCATATATTTTGAGACTTCTCTTGTGGTTTGTTTTTGCTTTGGTGTTCACAGTTCCAGTTTATATGTTTTCCAAAACTTATTTGGATTTGTTGCAACCTACTTTATTTGCTCCAACTTTGTTTGATTACTTACTAGTAGTTGTTGGGGTATCCATTATTTGGATTCTCGCCAATATTAGTTCTTCCTTGGTTTTTCGTTACTTTAAATTGGCTGATGAGTTCAAGAACACGATAAGATTTGATAAGGTGGTAGACGATGATTGATATACTTCAAGGTTACATCGATGATTTCAAAGAATTTTTGCCTAAAACCTATGAGAGTTCTCCTATTACTCAATCTGTGAAGGACAAGTTAATTGAAGTAATATCTAAAGAGATTAAGGGTTTTATTCACTATGATTCAGAAGGAAATTTACTGGACACTTCGATTATAGTTGAAGATAACGCTCCATTCGATTTAGGTTTGCTCCCAGAGGTTTTAGAACGGTTGGGTTGCGATTTTACTTACTACAAGTGGGAGAAACTAGGCTTGGTACATGAGTTGAACTTGTTTAGAGATAAACCTAAAAGAGACAAGCGGTATCGATTGAACCTTGGATTATTCGTAGGTGGTTACATTACTTCGATTTTGTTTACCTTTGGTTGCATGGGTTTTCTGTACTGTTTCTTTTATTTGTTGTCTACTTACAGTACAAAACCTGCAGGGGTAATTCAACCTCCATTTTGGTTTGTAATTGGGTCAATGTTGTTTATGACGAGCTTAATGGTTATGGTCTTTTTAGACCTTTACATGTTTATCTTTAGACAAACTTCAGTAGCTCGATTTCTTCGTCGAGAGGTTTACTTTGATAAACTTGAAAACATTGACAAACCAACTATTTTGTGCTAAAATACTATTATTCAAAATTTGAAAGGACAACAATATGAAATTGTTTAAAAAGCGTTCCTACGATGAATTGCTTACTAAATACACTCTACTTTTAACAGATGAGTCTGTCTTTAATGAAGAGCGTAAGAAATTAGACCTTTTAACTTCTATAATTCAACCGGAAGTTGAAAAAGCGAAAGAGCTTGGTATGGTTGACTTTACAGTTGATGTAACAGATGTTGACACTATGGAGTACGACTATCTTGGCATTATTATGGGAAAACTCGAAAGTCCTTACATTTACTGCAAATATTTCAAGTTGAAAGGTCGCCTTTATTTGACTTGTGCTAAAGAAGAGTCTAAAGCTTATAAGCGCTTAAATCATTTAGAGAATTGGATGCTTTTAATTTCTGCTTTACTTGCTTTGGGAATTAGTCCTTTAGTTAATAAGTTTGTGATGTGGGTATTTAGAGATTCTTACGATCTCTCTGTACCTTCCCCATTTACTACTGAAGGTGCATCTATTTCAGGGAGTCAACTTCAAACCTATGTAAATACACATGGTTTTGTACCAGCTTTTACTTTCTTTGGTAGTTTGGTACTTGCAATGTTAGTAGTTTTAATGTTTACACGATACAGTAAGTACAGTCCTTACAACAAAAACGTTCTCCGTTGGTCTGATGTAACGAAACACTAAGAAAAGAGCAGATTTGCTCTTTTTCTGTTGACTTTTTCTTTTTATTTTGATATAATAGAGAAAATTAGAAAAGAGGTTTACAATGACATTTTTAACTACAAATTGGATAACTAAATTAGTTACTTTGGTTGAAGATAACCCTTTAGCAAAATCTTTTGAAGATGTGGAACAGATTCTCATTTTTATAGTTGGTAAAGATAACTTCACAATTAAGTGTGTGTCTAATGACTTCCCAAAACTTCAAATGGTAGATATTGATACTAAAGTTGAGTTAATTGTACCTTTTAGTAAAACTTATGAGGTGTCTATAGATGGAGAGTTATTTAGTATTTTAGTTGAAAATTGGGGTTCCAATAAGTCTCCTAAATTCATAGTGAACCTTTTGTTTAATGAAACTTCTCAAACTTATGTTGAAACTTTATTGTGAGGTTCCTTATGTTAAAGAAAAGACTAATTTTAGCTAGTTACCCTTTGCTATATTTTGGTTTGTTTATTTTCACTTATTGGATTACATGGCAACAAGTTAATCTTGTAGGTGTGACTAATTTAGGTAAAGTCCTACTTACATTAGGGGTATTATTTATTTTTGTCTTAATCCCTCTTATGACAGGTGAGTCTTATTTTGAGTCTTTGCTTGTAGATTTCTCTGAACAAACACAACAAAAGTGTAAAAGTTATTGTGGATACTTAGATAAAGTTTCGCTAGGTTTGTTTATCTTATTAGGGGTATCCCTTTTTCTTGGAGAACTTATTTATATCCAAATAACAGAGATTTTGTTTTACTTTGCATTTGGTCTTTATGTAAGTTCAAGTGCAGTAATTCTATTATTTCTAAGTAGAAAGTAAGTGGAAAGGTTAGAAACAATGAATGAAGGTTATGTTTTAGTATATTGTTTGGATTGTGGTCATAAAGAGTTGACCCCTATGTTCACAGGAGAATCCACCGATGATTTGCATTGCTCAAGTTGTGGTTCAAAAGATATTGAAATTTGGTAAAGGAGAGTAAAAAATGAACTCAGTAATAGAATTTTATAAGTCTTTGAACTTTGGTCGTAAGGCACAAGTGCTTCGTACTTTGGCTCTTATTCCAACTATTATCTCTCTTTTAGCTTGGCATTTAGTACCTAATCCTCAAGTTCGATTTTATTTGGAAACTTGGGCAGGCGCTTCTTTAGTTTTGGTAATTGCTTTGCTATTAGTTGAGATTGCTTATGAGGTTAAAACTTATGACTATTAAGGAATTATATGAACTAGCGGTATATTTGAAAATCGAGGATTTCGAGCTTTACGCTAGAGATTACGATGGTTATTTTAGTAGGCAATACAACTTAGATTACGATAAAACTTTGAAAGAAAAGAAAGTTTACTTAGATTAATTTTGAGAAAAAAAAGAACGTCTACCTAGACGAATTTGAAAGGAAAAATAAGATGAAAAGAACAGTACAACTTTGCGCAGTATTTGTGCCAAAAGCTCAATTCCCAACAGAAAACCCTATGGACACTTATGATATGACTTTCCTCAGTCAGTTTTGGAATACTCTAACTCCTTTAAGTGTTGAGTCTGACGAATTTAAGACAAGTTTTCTCAGTAATATTGGGATTACAAAACCTAAATATGTTGAGGAAAACCTTCATGGATTTGAAGAGGTTTACTCAGTTGGTATCCTCTGTTTCACCACACCTGAGTCTAAGACTTATGTGCCTATTAAACCTTTAGCGCACCTTGATTGGGATTACTTGCGAGTTTACATTGCTAATAAGGTCTCTCTAGGTTTTGATGTGCATACCTTGAAACGTGAATACGCTTCTCCACTTAACTGGCTTATGTTGACGTTAGGTGGGGTTGACTCTGCTTTGGAGAAAGAGAAATATTAGAAAGTAGGTTTGACACATGAAACTTCAAGAAGTACCAACTGTTCTCGGCATCCGAGATTTCGACCTCCCAACCAAAGAGGGAGAAGACGTAACAATAACTGCAGTCTTCCACAGCAAAGTAACTGCTTGCACGCCAGATCACAGACCTTTAACAAGTGTGGTAGAGACTCTTTACCTTCAAACAGAAGAAGGTCTCCGCTTATTATGGACTGCGCACAAAGACCGAAGATACATTAACCGTAGCTTTAAGTCTTATCGTTAACTTTCCTTTTAGGTATCCCACAAATTCAACAAAAGTTGAGGGTTTTCCTTGACTTTTTCTTTTGATTTTGATATAATAAAAGAAATAAATGAGAAAAGAAAGAGGATAAGATTATGACAACAAATGTGGATCAAGAGATTAAAGAGTTAGAAGCAAAACTAAGTTCTTTAAAAGCAGAGCAACAGTTGTTGCGAGCGCAAGAGAGTTTGAGCAAAGAAAAAGCAGCAAGCTTGCTTGAAGATGAAAGTTTGGCTGAGTTCCTTCAGCAATTACAAGAAAACCTAGCAAACACTGATTTAGGTCTAGCTTTAAGTCTCAATTACAAACAGAATTGGGTATTCTTGGTCAAAGATGGCAAATCAAAAGACGGTCTTTCAGAGATTAAAGTTCTCGACCTTAAAGACAAGTGCATTTTCTATGGGTCTGTAGAGAGTTACAACCAAGAAATTACCGTTGAACGTGTTCGAACTTGGTTAACCGGTGCTTTGGGTCTTGTTGGTTTTCTAAAGAGAGTTAAGTCAAGGTTAACACAAGACTGTCTCTATGGCATTACATTTAGCTCTTACGATAGTGCTTTCGATAAGATTTACTTTACCTTGAGTCATTTCGTATTGGACTCTTATGACTGTGTTTTGACTGCAAAACACCCCTACAACTTAAAATTGAGCCAACAATTCAACTTTGATGCTGAGTCTTCAAGTATTTATTTCTTAGGTGGTGGGGTATCCTTGGTGACCCAAGCAAACTCATACTATATTCATGATGAAGACTACATTGGGAATTTTAAACAAAAACTAACCGTAGAAAGCTCATTTACAAAACTTATTGAGCTAGGTGAAGTAGCAAAAGAATTGCAAGATAAATTGGCTACATTTTACGAAGCGATTGAACCTAAGTTTGAGTAGATTAAAGGTAGGATAAACTAATGAAAACAATAGAAGAATTAAGAAAAGAGCTTGAACATTGGAAAAGAGAGGAATATGAGCGTTGTTTAGACCTTTCTCATCTCATTCAACCTTTGGATGCGCTAATTAAAGCATCAGAAAAAGGCGACTTGTTATTTGGAAATGTTCAATTCCAAAGCAAATTAGCCTATGTAAATGATTTACTCAGCAATAGCGGTATCCCACTTGTGGTTGCTCGCAAGTTTGATTTTTTAGAGTCCACTCACTTACGTGAAGAAGAAGGGAACTATAAGGAATTGGTTTTACTTTACCGCAGAAAAGATAATAAAGGTTTTCAGCTATTAGATACATTTGAAGTAGTTGAAACAGTAGGAGACTTACTTGACCAACTAGCTATAGTTGAACAACAGAAAGATTTGCTGTACTTTATTTGTTCCTTGACTAAAACAGAAGATAGACCTCCATATTATCGAGGTCAGTTAGGTAAGGGAGAACTTAATTTTCACTACTTTGGCGAAGAAAGTAGTTTGGTTGATGGTTCAACCTTGTTTATCACTTATACTTCTGAAACTGACCGTTACACTATTGGTTTTGAGAAAACTGTTAAAAGTCGTTGTGATATTGGTGCTAAATTACCTACACTTAGTGGTATCGCTACCAAAACGGAAGTTCATTTACCAGATTTAGATCGTTTAACGGTTATTGTAAGTATGGATAATGTACGTTCTACTGACTTACAAAGTGCTTTGGATGATTTGAAAACTCGCTTACTTAGGTTCTTAAACCAAAAAGAACATGAAGTAACTGTAGCTGTTCGAGTGGTTACAGACTAGAAAGGAAAAATCATGCGTATATACGTTGCCTACTTGTCACAAAGTTCTGATTTAGATAAATCAAAACATCGTCAAACTCGGTTTATTACAACAGATAAACAAATTGCAAATTCTATTGGTTTTTATATGAACCAGATTAAGGTTAGTTCTTACAATCAAGGACAAGCACCAAAAGGAAAGAGATTAAATTTAGATGAAGTTCAACACATGTTGAACTGTAACTATGATAGTGCTTTACACATTTACAATAAGCTACAACAGAAAGTAGTTGTAAATGAATTTGAGTTAGCGCACTTTGACTATGATTTAACTTCTTATTTGTTCTCATTATTGGATGATGTGAAGGGTGTAGAGGGTTATAAATAATAAAGAAAGGTTACTGATATGATTGATTTATTAAAAGTAAAGCCGAACTTGATTTGCGAGTCTGAAAGTGTCTTTGATTGGTTAGAAGATAAACCTCTAGTTGCGGGTTTTTTACTGTCCGTTTTAGGGGAGTTAGAAGTTCAAGATATACCTTACTGTGTAGTCCTAAACTTAGAGGGTATCATCAACCCACCAGCTTTTCTAACAGTTACTTTGCAAGATAGGTTGGCTTATTCTAAAAGGGCAACTCTCAACCTTGCAACTTATTATCGTAGCTTTGAAAATGCAGAGGAAAGCTTGGATTTATTTAAAACATTGAGGTCTCATATACCTTTGTTGAAAGTTCTCTATGACTACAATTGTAGTAAACCTGAGTTGGTTATAAATTACACTGAATTATTACAAGGTGTAGTTACTCTGAGTTACTATGACTTTTCAGTTCGTTTGGCTCATGACTCTAAGTTTGGTCTAACTGACGTAACAGTAAGTACCTACTCCGACACGGCTAACTACTTTGAATTGGAAACTCAAGGCGCACAAGGAAACGCTCTAACTGTTCAACTTTCCGTAGATGAACAAACTGAATTGACGCTTACAAGCAAGAAAACTTATGTGCCTTTGGAGGATTTAACTGATACATTGGTTTCTATGTTTTCAGACCTCGTTCAGTACAAAGAAACAGGTCTCAAAATTGATTAAAAGAAAAGGAAGTAAACATGAAACAAAAACTAAAACAGTTTGCCACTTCTCAGTGGTTCGATTTACTAGGTGTAGTAATGGTTCTCACCATTGCAATTTCCGCAGGGTATCACACTAAATGGCTCAACCAGTTAGTGGATTGGGGAACTTGGACAGTATTTGTTCCTTTTGGTTGGATTTCTGTAGTAAATGTCGCGATTTCCATGATGTCCACTCGATTTACTGGAAAATTGAGTAAGTTAGGGAATTATCTAGGTATTATCAATGCAGTCTTGTCAGGTTTAATTGATTACATTCTAGGCAATAAAGCTGCGATTATAACGTACCCAGTTACGTTTTTGATTTACTTAGGTGCTATTTATTGATGGAATAAGTCGCAAGACGGCAAAGCCAACACTATATCCAAAGCTCGTCTAAATTGGATTGTACCAGCTCTGGTGGTTATTTCTTTTGCCTTTTCGTACCTAACTAATTACATTGGGTATCAGGGAAACATGAATCCACTTGCTTACGTTACAACCCTAGCTTTTGCTCTATCTTTGGTAGCAAATGGACTCAATGTTTTGAAGCTATCAACACAGTGGAGTTTTTGGTTGTTCTACAACTTTGTGCAGTTAGCTAAAGCTCTTATTCAAGGGAACTTTGCTAATGTTGGTAAGTACCTTTTCTATATCTTGAATAGTTTAGGGGCTTTGTTTGTTTGGAAAGAAAGTGAAGAGTAAGATGAAAAAGCATTTGAAGTTGTTGTCTGTTCTAGCTTTAAGTCTCCTAGCGGTATCCACAATTTCCCCTACACTCGTTGAAGCAAGGGGTGGTCACGGAGGAGGTCACGGAGGAGGTCACGGAGGTGGTCACGGAGGTGGTCACGGAGGTCGAAGTGGTGGTGGTGCTAAGTCTGGTGGTGGCTCTAAATCAGGAGGAGGTTCCAAGTCTGGTGGTTCCTCTAAGCCAGGCGGCTCCAAGTCCGGAGGTAGCTCTAAAACAGGAGGTAATAAGTCTGAGAGCGGTTCTAAATCAAGTGGTGGAGGTGCTAAGTCCTCAAACAACGGAAACACACCTAAGTCTGACTCAGCGGTATCTCCAAAAGCGCCCTCAAAAGCTGACCCTAAGACACATGTGGGAAAGAGAGTAGAAACTAAATCAAATGAATCTAATTCCTCTTCAAGTAAGTCAAGCAGTAGTAGTTCCTCTTTTAGAGGGAGTTCTTTCTACCCTCGTAGTGCTTTCCGTAGTGGTTATAATAACCAAAAAGATGATGAGAAAGAGCGCAAGTCTTTCTACACTACCAATAATTATTATGGAGGTAGTTCAACCTTTGGAGGTAACTCCTTCTTTGAGAACTTGCTTTGGTACAACTTGCTTTTCAATGGGTCAAGCCATAACACTTACAACAGTTACAACACTTACCCGACTCCTTTAACCAACGCTGCTTTGACTTCTACAACTCAGATAAGTCAACCTCAACAAAAGGTTGAAGATACTGTTACTCAGAGCAAAGGTTATTTGGGTTGGGAGAATCTTGGCAAACTTATCATGGGAGTTGCGGTTGTAGGTGCATTTATTACAGGAGCAATGTGGGTTTTGTACAAAGTGATGGGTAATTAGAAAGTGGAGTCTTATGTTTAAATTAGATAAAGATTGGAAAAAGGACTTAACTCTCCTTGGGTATTCAGCACTTTTGTGGGGTTTTGTCTTGGTCTTCTTGTTTAAAGTTGGTGTAGCTGATAAGTCTTGGCTTGTAAGTACACTCTTTGGAGTTTTCGTTTTTATTGCACTACTAGGAGCCTTGGTCTCAGTGTTGAGGGGTATCAATGTAAATCGCATGACTTTCTTGACTCTCTTAACTCAAATCAGCTCTCTGTCTCTTATTCTTTTCCTCTTAGCAGTCTATGTTGGAGGGGTTGAAGCAACTGAAAGTAGACAAGTTGTAGAAACAAGAGATTTCAATGGAACAGTTGATTCGAGAGCTTTCTCACGAGGTCTCCGTAGCGTAAATTTCCGCATCGAAGGAGAAGAAGAGCTTTTAACACTCGATAATGTTGATATGAAAGCAACTTTCACAGACGGCACACCAGTACACCACATAAACACAGTGGTTATTGAGGAAACACGAAAGGATTGGTTTGGTCACACTAAGATTGGTGAGCGAACTATTCACCTTGTGGTGGACTAAGATTTTTGGAAAGGGAAACTATGGAAATTTTCACAAGAAAAGACATTCAAACTGACATTTTTGAAGTTGACGGTTATTTAGGTAACGAAAAGGTTAAGTCTTTGGAAAGTTACCTCCTTGACTTAGAAGAAGCCGATTGCTACGTTGTAGACATTACCTTGTTGGATACTAAGCAAAGTGGTCTTGGTAACTATTCTAAGTACCTCATTCGCTTTGTTGCTCCTAAATATGAGGTTAAAGTTGACCGTAAAACTTGGGATAGAGTCCGGTCTGAATGGTGGTCTTTCGGTGCGAAAACTGAGAAAGTCTTCGATCGCTTAGATGAAGCCGAAGATTACCGTAAAAAGACTGAAAGCACAGGTACTTTAGTAGAGATTATTTGTCATAGTCCTTTGGATTTACCTTTATAAACACAAAGAGAGTTTACCTTTGCGGTATCCTCTCTTTTCACTTGACAAATTTAAAACTTTTTGATATAATTAAGTAAATAAATTAAGAAAAGGAGCTTAAAATGGTAAAACAAAGCACCACTTATGTAACGGAAACCGTCTACGGCAATCACACTTTCACGAGCGAAACTGTGGCTCAAGCACTAGAAACTATAGCTTACAAAGCCATGATTGATTACGATTTAGAATTAAAACAAGCAGGAGATGACTCTTTCAGATTTAAAATCAACAATCGTTATGATTTGGTTTATTCTGAGGAAGGTGGTTTTCGCTTAGTTGAAGATTACGATCCAGAGCCTTTTGTAAACACTACTAAGGTTTTGCGCCTTTATAATAAAGGTTTGCTCTATGAACTAGATAGCGGGGTTGTTAGTTTGACTCTGAGCTTGAAACATTACCCAGTTTCAAGTTTCGAAGAAACTTTAGAGCGGTATCTTGAGCTTGCGAAAGGAATTTAAAGAGTATAAAAAAAAGAGAGATTTACCTAGCGGTATCCTCTCTTTTTCTTTGACAAATTACCACTTTTTTGATATAATAAAGAAAATAAATCAGAAAAGAAGGTAAACTAATATGGATTTAATTGATGTTATTGATAACCGCTTGTTGGACTTACAAAGTGAAATGTCTAAACTACAGACTTTAAAAGAGCTGGAACAAAAGAAACAAGCTCCACAAGTTGAAGTTCCTCTATTTAAGTTAAGTGAAAAGTTACAACGAGAGCTTGATAGTTTGAACTCTACACTACGTTCTAAATTGCAGATGGAGGTTGTAGTAAATCAATTTTTAGGTACATTGCAGTTGGTTCAGCATTACTCTGATATTTCGTACACTCTTGCAATTTATTCTGAGAAAGAAGTGCGAGCTAAAATGGACAGAATGTTGGGTACGACAACTACTACGAACCCTATTCAATATTGGTTTAATCATATTTCAGGGTTAGTAAACGCCTTGCAAGTTCTATTTGAATTGACAGGTGGTCGTTTCTATGAGTTTGATTTGAAATATGACTTTACAAAATCTAAAATTTCCTTTAATTTCAACCAATTTCAAGTTGTTGTAACTGCTATTTCTAGTGTCACGATTGAACACGTTGAGGTTTCCAAGAAAGTCACAGGGTCGCAAGCTCAGATATTTAATTTAGGTTCTGAGGGTTTGGTACTCGACTTTTCAAACTTTTCTAATGACTTACTTACTACGAAAATTACTGTTCCGTGCAAGATTTATTCTAACTCAGCAGTAATAACAAAGATAAATGAAGCTATGGAAAAGATTGAGAATTTCTTACATAGCGCGAAAATACCAGTGTAAAGCTACAGTGGTATATTCTCAAATTATTTGAGGTTTTTATTGAACTTCAGAAAGGAAAAACAAAATAAAATGAAGTTAGGAGATTATGTAGATTTAACTACGTTATTAACCCCCATATCTAAAGGAGCAGTAGCTTTCGACATTGAAACTACTTATGATAACTCACAAAACTCAGTGATTTCGGTATCTTCAAAAGCGCCCCTTACTGCGCCTTGTGATATTTGCCACCGTAAAGTGAAGCAACTGTTTTCTTTAGATCGACGTGGTTTAACTTTCTTTGTTTGTCATAAGTGTTACAAAGAAAGATACAAGAACTGCAGCAAAGTTACAAAAAGCTTTGTAGACCCAAAAACTTTAGAAATTAACCCACAGCCACAAGTAAAGTGGGACGATATTTGCACCTACAGACAACAATTTACTCCGATACTAGATAAAGCAAGAAAGCAAAATAGAAAGAATAAGAAGGTTTAAAACCATGAATTTTACAGGAGAATTTTCAATCTTTCACCTGTAAGTCCTCCACCTCTTAGGTGGTGGGATGTAAAGGGGTTGCTCCAATAAGTTTTTGATTTTATTGACATAAAACTAAATAAAGTCTTGACAGTTTCTAGTTACTGTGGTAAACTATAATCAGTTAAACTATTAGAAAGTTAGTAATATCAATGGACTTAGACACAAATGCACATTCAGTCTTCTCGTTACATTATCATTTGATTTTAGTAGTGAAATATAGAAGACAAGTGTTTACTGATGAAATTTCCAATAGAGCCAAAGAGATATTTAAGTATATTGCACCTACTTATAAGGTAGATTTGGTTGAGTGGAACCATGATAAAGACCATGTTCACGTTCTATTTAAAGGTCAACCTAAGACAGAACTAAGTAAGTTCATTAACGCTTATAAGTCTGCATCGAGTAGGTTATTGAAGAAAGAATTCCCCACTATTCGTCAAAAACTATGGAAAGAGATGTTTTGGTCTCGTTCCTTTTGTTTGTTATCGAGTGGTGGTGCACCTATTGAGATTATTCGACAATATATTGAAAATCAAGGGAAAGAAAAATGACTAGTAAACAAAAAGCTTATAAATTCAGGTTGTATCCTAATGAGGAACAAAAGCAGTTTTTCGCTAAAACTTTTGGTTGCTCCAGAGCTATTTGGAATATGATGTTAGCGGATAAAATAAAGCACTATGAAGAGACGGGTGAAAATTTATATAACACACCAGCTCAATACAAGAAAGACTTTCCTTGGTTAAAGGAAGTGGATAGTCTAGCTCTAGCTAATGTACAACTTAATCTTCAGAAAGCCTACAAAAACTTCTTTCAATCTGGGTTTGGTTTCCCTAATTTCAAGAAAAAGAGTCATAGCCAATCTTATAAAACCAATAATCAGAAAGGCAGACTTGCTGTAGAAAAAGGTTACATAAACTTACCTAAAGTTGGTTGGGTGCGAGTAAAAGCACACCGTCAAATTGAAGGTGTTATTAAGAGTGCCACAATTTCAATGACGCCAACAGGTAAATACTATGTATCAATTTTGTGCGAAACTGAAATTGTTCCACCCCCTAAAACTAATTCGTCAGTCGGTATCGACCTTGGGATTTCTGACTTTGCTATTCTTTCAACAGGGGAGAAAATCGGTAATGAACGTTTTCTCAAGCAGTTGTCAGAGAACTTGGCTGAAGAACAAAAGATTTTATCTCGCAGAGCTTTAGCGGCTAAGAAAGCAGGGAGAAAGCTCTCTGATAGTAAGAACTATCAGAAACAACGAGTAAAAGTCGCTAAAATCCATGAGAAAATTGCTAATATGCGTAGAGATTTTCTTCATAAGCTTAGTACGTATCTTGTCAAGAACCACGATATTTTATGTATTGAAGACTTATCAAGTAAAAACCTCATGAAAAACCATAAATTAGCAAAAGCGATTGGTGATGTTTCTTGGTCTGAATTTGTAAGAATGTTGGAGTACAAAGTTGATTGGTACGAAAAACAAGTGTCCAAAATTAGTCGTTGGTATCCTTCTTCTCAACTTTGTTCAGACTGTGGTTTTAATTCAGGTAAGAAGCCTCTTTCTGTTAGAGATTGGACTTGTGAAAATTGTGGTAGTCACCACGATAGGGATATTAACGCAAGTATTAACATTCTTAATGAAGGTTTGCGTTTAGCGTAAATTAGAAAAAAAATAATACAACCGTAGGGACTACGGGGATAGCTTGGTAAATTTATGTAACCTCTGTTGATTAGTCAGCTAATCAATAAGTCTGCATACTACCCAAGAATCTCCTACTTCTAAGCGTTAGCGTAAGTAGGAGTAGTTCACCCCACAACCTAGAGTAAAGTGGGAAGATATTTGCACAACTGCGGAGCAGTTTGCACCTCGCATGAATAAAGCTAGAAAGAAAAATAGAAAGAATAAGAAAGGTTAAGTTTAATGAAATTTAGAGAAGATTTCTTAAATGAATTTCGCAAAACAATTAAAGAAATTTTAGTAGAGGGTGATTTAGAACGCCTAAAAATTGCCAAAGAGTTTCTAGGCTTTGATAATAAAGCGTTTGGAGACTTTTTAGCTCCTTTATTGAAGGAAGAGCAAGACCTAACAATCCATCATCACTTAGCTCACTCAGAAACTCCACAAAACATGGTTGTGGTATCCTCAGAAGACCACACCTTTCTTTCTGAGGGTAAAGCTCCTCAAATTTCTACACTCGACGCGGAAGTTGGTTCCTCAAAAGAACAAGAACATTAAGAAGAAGAACCTAGTTACAAATGGTGTCCACGTGTCTTCTCTAAAGGTGCTAACGGAAACCTCTGTGGTGTTGTTTTGTTGACTGAGCGTGGCTTTGAGATTGAAGATGTAGAGACAGGTGAAGTTCTTTACGCTCATAACTTTGAGGTTTACAAGCGTTTTGATTTAAGTAATGGTTTAGTGATTTCCTTTAGCCTTTCAGGTCCCCGAATTTTTGACATCACTTATGAAACTGAGCTTGAAGTTCATAATGATATGGCTTATATTCCAAACTGCCCTATTAACAAAGATGAAGAAGGTTATTATATTCCCTCTGACGCTGAAGGAAACTCTCTTCGAGACCACGGTTCTCGTTGTGGTGTCTTCAACCTTAATGACTACTTAGTTAAGAATTTTCGTCTAGCTAGTGCGCTTTCTATAGACTTAGTAGTTAAAAAAGGTGAACTTCCTCGTATTGCTTGGGTACATCACGATAATCAAATCAAACAGACCTTTACCTCTACTACAGCAGCATCTTCAAAACCTTCACGGACTTTCTCAAAGTACGACTTTGATTTGAAAGGTAAGAAAATTGCTATTATTGGCTTACCAAAGTCTCAAGTAGAGCGATTTAAGTCTCTTGTATTGATTGAGAAGAAAGCAGAAGAGTTAGAATTTATTGAGTCTAGTTCTCGCAACGACACAGAAGTTGCACTTGATAAATTAAAAGATTTTGATATTGTTGTAGTTGTAAAACGTTTTGTAAGTCATAGTACAATTAACATTTTGAAATCTGTGCTAGGTAGTTCATCAGCACAGTTGGTAAGTTCTTCTTCACATGGTTTAGATGGACTTGAGAGAGCCTTGTATAGAGGTGTCAAAGGGTATCCGTCTGAGGAAGGCGCAACTGTGGTAGATTACCCTTTGCTTTAATGTGATTTGAAGGTAGAGAGCAAGCGTTCTCTCCTTTTTCTTTTCCATCATTTCCAAGCCATTTTCACAAATTTACCTTATTTTCTTGACTTTTACTAAAATTTGTGATATAATAAAGAGAAAATTGAAATTAGATGAAAGGTTTATATAACATGGTAGTAGACGGTTTAACGAGGAACGAATATAGAGGTAAGTACCAAATTCAAGAGTCCTCATTTAACTATAACTTGCAAGGCGGTAGAATTGGTATTGCAAGTAAACCTTTCCGAACCGGAGAGGTTAAGTCACGTGTGCGTGGGTTAACTTATGTAGATAGAGCGCCCCTTACGGATCAAGAAATTATCGAGAGTGACAAGTATTTGGAAGATGGTTCTAAAATTGACAACAGTGAGATTATTTCACTTCATGAACTAGCTGAGGTTACAGGTATAACTCGCTTGTCTAAATTGTCTTCTTTGGTTCACGCTTTTGCAAGCGCTGAGGGTATAGATGTCTTGCACTTCACTTGTTTCCCATTCAAAGAGCAAACTATTTACTTAGTTGGTCTTAAGCGTGGTCTTGAGGTTCCATTTAAGAAGTGGCTTGAATCTCAAAAAGAAGTAAAAGTAAAGTCTCGTAAGAACCGAGTGAGTGGTGTTGTAGCATACCAAGAAGCAACACCAGAGGTTTTATCAAAGCTTTATCCTTACAATGTTGTAGCAAGTGCTTTTAAAGGTTCTGAGGAGAACTTGTTTAGAGTATCACCAGCTAAGTTGAAGACTTACTTGAAAGACAAAACAACTAAGCAAATGCGAGATGATATTAAAGCCATTTATTCCAAGGGTATCCCAGTCGTTCAGTGGGCGGAGAAACAAGGAATTTCAAAGGCTGCAATGTATATGCGCTTAGACCGCTACACAGAGCAGTTTGCAAAAGACCAAGAACAATTCATGTTTGGTAAATAATTAGAGGGAGTTGGACTATTTGAAAGAGAAAAAAGCAGATTTAGACTTAACAAAGTTTCCGTCTACACCTTTTGTAAAGGTTACACAAGAGATTAAAGATTATTGGGAAAATCAAGTGGTCAAAAATGTGTTAAAACAGTTGTACCACGATAAAAAGTACAAATTCAACAATCGTTTGTGGAGTGATTTGGAGTATGTACAAGATGGTTTGGACTTGGATATAACTATTAACCGCACCATTACCTTGAAGGTTGAGGGGTTGGAAATTCCTATTCAGCTCCATTTATGGATGACAAAAGATGTTGATATTCAGTTGAAACCTTATATGTTGAAAAACTTACCATCGTGTAATTTAGGCGCTGAGTTTGTTCTTCCAGAGCGTAATTACCACATTCCTTTGGGGTACACAAGTAAGACTGAAAAAGTCTTCAAAATTCAGCTCCACCGAATTCACCAAAGTTTGGTCAAGATTCGTAAGGAGAACGGATTAGTTGGAGAGGTTCGTGTTACTCGTACTTCCATGAACCAAACTATCCACGGGTATCTCGAAACTGGCGCAACCGTGCGCCTTGTCTACTCTCAGTCAGGTATTTTGAGAGAGAAATATATCAATGATGAGTTGGTTGACTTATATAAAAAATTTGGTGATGTTGAAAAGCCAAAGGTTATTCGCACAGGTTCAAGTAGTAAGAAGAGCGCTAAGTCAGAGGAAGAGTAGATACTCCTAAAGTCGCAAAGACTTCCAAAGCTAGAGTCTCAGCTCGCACTTTAAAAACTAAGAACACAACGAAAACGAAAGGGGAATAAGCCTTTTGAAAACAGAAGTTCAGTCCGATAAACAAGAGAGTTCGGCTTATACTTCAGTTGTAACTGAGTACAAGCATAAGTGTAAAGACGACTCTTGCGAGGACTTACATAAGAACAAGGAAGAACCTAAACCTCGTAAGGTTTAGGGTTAGTAGGTGTCACATGGAAGACAGACACTTAATTGTTACAATTTATGAAAGAGATAAACTTCTTCAAGCCTTGAAAGAACTAGGCTTCTTGTGGATTGAAGGGGAGGGTATTCTCGATAAGGTGCTAATTGCTTTAGCACCTAACTCTTTAGTTCAGACCAACAAGGTTTACAAATTGACTCCGAGTGAGAGCTTGCAATTTTGTAAGTGGGTTCGAAATATGGGTCTTGAAGACGCCTTGTTTTATAGTGGTGTATCCCACTTAGGTTCTCGCTTAGATACTGAGGTGTATCAAACTATTTACCCTCAATTTAATTTAGAGAGTTATATAGAGAACTCAGAAAATACTATCAATAAATTCAGTTTAGAAAGAGTTTTAAAATTCTTTTCTAAATTTACATGGGATGAAATAGTTTTTATAGCTTTAGAGTAAAGACTTTTCGTGAGTTAAAATAGAAAAAGCAGTGAGGTAATAGATTGCGCGTTTATGTTGATTTAGATAATACACTCCTTGATTCAGCAAGTCGTTTGGTTGATTTCAAACCGACTTATGAACCAGAAGAACAGTTGTCTTATGAGTTGAAGAAGGATTTGTTAAAACACTTCTCAAACCCTCAGTTTTATCAATATGGTGAGATTAAGGTAAACGAAGAAGTAGAGTGGTATCTTGAAGGTCTCGTAGGATCTCATACTGAGGATATTTGCTTTATCAGTCTCAGTCCAAATAAGGAGATCGCAGAGAAGAAGAGGGAGTTGCTTGATAAGTTAGGCTATGGAAGTTCAGCTCTTATGTCCTTCTATAACTTGAGACAAGAAGAGAAGGTTTTAGCTCGTCTTTTACAGTCTGCAAAAGATAGCTCAGATACAGTGGTTTTCATAGATGATAACCCCTACCGCATCCTTCAATTCCAAGACAAACAAGCCAACTATAGGGTGGTTCGCCACCCATACACAGTAGGGCGCTACCCTAGTCACGTTTATGTGGCAGGCGCTAATTACTACAAGTAAGTGATTGTCTCTTGAAAGTTTAAATAGAATATGTTAGAATTATCAAGAATTAAGAAAGCACTACAAACACTCGGCTTTGAAGGTGTTGTAACCGTAGAAAAGACCATGTTAAAACAAGCGTACAAAAAGCGCTCTAAGGAAGTCCACCCTGATGTTGAAGGTGGCTCTCACGAAGAGTTCAAGACTTTAAAGGAAGCTTACGAACTCTTGTTAGAATATGGTTTAGGTCAGAAGGTTGACTTAGCAAATAGAGAAGTTCTAGTTACCCAAGGTTCAGACCTACTGCGGTATCACCTCGCAGGGCGTGAGTATAAATGTAGGCTTTAAGAAAGGTTAAAAATTATGAAATATGTAAATAAGTGGAACTTACCCCTCTTAACTCTTATGGTTACGATGGTTATAACTATGGTTGCAGTCTTGTTCCTCTTTGTTCTTCGACTTACAGGTGTGTCGAACCTTGACATTATTGTTGCTACTTTACCTTTGGGAATCATTTTCCCAGTAGTTGTAGTATGGTATATTGGGTTGTTCATTTACTCTAAGATTAGTCACAAGAGTTTCCGTGATGGAGCTGAGGTAGACTATGAGAGTGCAGCAAGCTCAGATGATGGTTGGGAGTAAAGCTTTTGTGGTTATTACTCGCAGTCCTTATATTAGGTAGTTTAGGTTTTCTGTATCGTTCGAAAGAAGTTGATTTTACAGACTGTTTTGAAGATGAGCCTAGACCAAGAGCCAACAAACGTAGAAGATAAGTGAAGATTTCGGTCTTCGCTTTTTATATTTCTCTAAAAAGCCCCAGATTGCCTCAGATTCGATTTTAACTTCTTATGGTATAATATGTCCAACTTTAATTTTAAACGAGATACGGAGCAAATGAGAGCCTTTAAATTTGATTCTAAGAAAAATATCTGCAGTTTGGTTTTGAGAACTAAATCTAAACTTTAACCTCTCTCAGCGGTATTTTCCTTTTCAAGACTTTTGTGTGGTTTTTGTCTTTTTCTACCTTATTTAGTGTATTTAGTATTACGAAAAGCAGTAGTTATGACTTGTCATAGCTCTTTTTATTTTTGTCATAGACTTTAGATTTTCTGTCCTAAGACTAGTTATTTTTGTCATATACTTGTCCTAATTGTCCTAAAATTTGTCCTAAAATTAGTTATTTTTGTCATAACTCTTTGCTTATTTGTCGTAAAAATGATTTTATTTGTCCTAGAAATAGATTTATTTGTCATAACTTTATCTAAACGTGTCATAGATTGAATAGATTTTGTCATAAATCTTTGCCTTTTTGTCTTAAACTGCTTTCACTTTGTCATACACTCTCCAAAATTTGTCCTAAAATGAGCTTTATTTGTCCTAAATCGAAGTAAAAGTGTCCTAATTTTAGTAAATTTTGTCCTAAACAAAGGTTTGTTTGTCTTAACTTTATTATTTTATGTCATACTTTGGTTTATTTTTGTCCTAGTCTTCCTTAGATTGTGTCATAGGTTTTTCGAGTTTAAGGTTGGTATTTCGTTTGGAGATTGGGGAACGCCCCAATTCCGTACGGATTTGGTGGCTTTCCGTTTGTGTTTATATTATTTGCGCTGGTTTAAGGTTTGAGGTTTGAGGTTTGAGGTTTGAGGTTTGAGGTTTGAGGTTTGAGGTTT
>ERZ773037.14-NODE-14-length-86326-cov-3.566645_pt1 | contig 86326 bp, 59 predicted proteins | sample MGYA00511466_ERZ773037 | MGnify/ENA primary metagenome ERZ773037 (study PRJEB29015, sample SAMEA2738146) | human oral metagenome | biome: human oral; feature: human-associated habitat; material: saliva | place: China | collected 2202 ... | reverse complement strand
ATAATCACTTCCTCTTACTATACCTGTCACATTCGGCATGCTGCCGCTCGCATCAGGATCTCCCTTTTCAAACCTTGCAGTTACCTTCTTATTAGGATCTACCTCAACGTCTTTCCACTTGGCAGTTACCACTATGTCTTCATATACAGGCACCGTATTCCCAGGCATGAATCGTGCAGGCGTATTTGTACCCATCTGAACTTCCCAAGCATCGAATTCCTTATCCTTCGGTGCTGTAAATCCGTTTAGCGGAAGCCTGTATTCGCTGCCCTGCTCTACTTCCTGCATAGGCATGTTTCCTGTACCTTCACCGCTTCTAAAGGTTATCTTCCTCATTTCAGCTGTGATCGTTATCTTATGCTCAGCTGTTACACCTGAGCCGTCCATTGCAGTTGCTTTTACGTATGCCGTTCCCTTCTTATTGGCTACCACCAAGACTTCATTCTTACCGGCTCTCTTTACAGTAAGCTTATCGGAATCTGAAGATTCAAATTTCAATTCTTTGTTATCTGCGTACATAGGCATTACACTTGCCGTTATGTATGCACTTTCACCTACCTTGAGGTCTTCCTTACCGCTAAGCTCAACTTTTTCAACGAACTTAGCAGGCTTGATGTCCTTCTTAAACACTGCATAGAGTGTAAGATCATCCACTACAGGAAGGCTCACATCATAATCCGCTACCGGTGATCCCTCTACGTTTGACCAACCGAGGAAGGTATACCCTTCTCTTTCAAGTCCCATAGGAAGTCTTCCTACAAGCGCTTCGCCTTTATTTACTCTAAGAACCTTAGGATATCCTGCTGTATCAGTCGCTTCAAGCGTTACCGCTTTGGTCTCAGGTACTGCCTTTTCTACTGTGAACGAATAGGTATCTTCTACGCCCGATCCGTCTTTTGCCTTGGCTGTTACACTGTAGTTCCCGGCCTTAGTAGCAAGTACTTTCACAAAATTATTCTGTCTTTGTACTATCTTAACCGAAGGATCGTTTGCACTCCACTCTAACGTCTTATCATCAGCATTTGCAGGAAGTATATTTGCAAGTAGTCCAAATTCTTTGTCTGTAACCTTTTTCTCTGTGCTTAAGTCTTCCAAACTGATTTTCGTTACCTTATGATTTACAGGCGCTTTTCTCTCAAACACTGCGTATATAGTTAGGCTTTCGTCGATCTGGCTTGCACTTGTTATGTTTACATCGCCTGTAAATGAATCCTTGCTCCAGCCCTTGAACTCATAGCCCTCTCTATCAAGATTTGTAGGAAGGTTTGCTCCCAATGTACTGTGGATGTCAAAGCTCATATTCTTAGGATAACCGTTTACACCCTCTGCAAGCATCCTTACATTTACCTGCTTCTTAGTGAATACCGCATATATCGGAATACTTGATGTCATCTGCGTTAGCCTGTTTACATCTATCATGCCGTTTGGTGACGTACTCCAGCCACGGAAGTCATAGTCCATTCTGTCAAGCACATTCGGCAATGCATTTCCAAGTGCTTCCCCCTTATCTACGGTCAACTGTTTTGGATAGCCTGCTACGCCATCTGCATTCAAGGTTATATCTACCCTTGCCTTTTGCATTTCTCCGATTTCTATCTCGATCGACTTAGTAACATCGGAGCTATCTGTAGCCTTAGCCGTTACGACTACCTTGCCCTTGCTCTTAGCATATAGTCTTAGAGTACCGTCAGGGTTCTTGTGGATTAGAGCAAGTCCTTTCTTATCAACCACATAGTCGAGAGATTTGTTATCGGCATTTTTAGGAGTTATCGTAGGTATTATATCTACTGCATCTCCTACCCTTACTGAACTCTTCGACTTATTTAGCTCTATGCTCTGTACCTTCACGCTAGGTGCAGTCTTCTGCTCAAATACCGCATACAGTCTTAGGTCTTCCGTTATCGCTTCGTTTTCATCAAAGTCCGCAGGATTACCCATAACCTTTGTGTATCCCTTAAACTCGCAACCCGTCTTTTGAATATTTGCAGGTAACTTGTCCTTAAGCGTTGCGCCCTTGTTTATCTCGATGAGTTTTGGATAGCCCGCTACTCCATCCGCCGATACCATAACTTTTACTTTATTGGACACAGATCCGGAACCTTTGCTGAGCACCTTTATCTCTATGCTTGCCTGCTTGTTTGATCCGTCCTTAGCCTTTGCCGTTACGGTATAAGTTCCCGGGGTCACAGCCTTTATTCTTGCGAAATTGTCACCTGTCTGCTCTATCTTAAGCTTATCAGGAGCGCTGCTTTCCCACTTAAGTCGCTTATCATCTGCATCGGATGGAGATATGCTCGCTATTACATCCGCTTCATCTCCCTCTCTAATGTCCGACTTAGTCACTCCTAGAGTTATTTCAGAGATAGGTTTTGCGATTGCTCCTTGCTTGTCAAATACCGCATATACAATTGTGTCTTTATCTATCACGTTATCTCTAGTTAAATTTAGAGCTCCGAGGCTTGACTCTGTTGACCAGCCCTTAAACGTATATCCGTCTCTTACAGGGTTTGCAGGCATATTATCAAGAATTGCCTTGCCCCTCTCTACCGTTACGGATTTAGGGAAACCTGCCGCTCTATCCGCTATGAACAATACACTTACTTCATCCTTTTTAAAGATCGCATGTACTTCAGTATCTCTGCTTACCTGAGTATGCTTTGTGAAGTTTACTTCGCCGTCCTTCTCATAACTCCAACCACGGAACACGTAGCCCGGTTTTTTAAGATCCATCGGAAGCCCTGCATCAAGAGAAGTTCCTTCTTCCGCCTCAACTACCTTAGGATATCCTGTTATGCCTTCAGCATTTAGAGTTACCTTTACCTTCTTAGCCGGTTTTCTGATAACTTCCATAGCAAGTTCATTAGTAACTCCGGAGCCGTCTAAAGCTTCCGCCTTAACCTTTACAACTCCTTCACCCACAGCTTCTACCCTTGCTGCAGAATCATCTGCGTTTACTATCTTTAAGATGTCGGCTCTGTCAAGTGTAAACCTTACTCTCTTATCCGTAGCATCGGTTGGAGATACTATCGCAAGTACATCCGTAATGTCTCCAAGTTGCATCCTTAGGCTTCCTGCCGCCAGCTTTATGCTGTTTACCTTCTTAAGTATAGATCCTTGTTTTCTGTATACCGCATATACATTCATGTCCTCTTTTACTGCGGTATCTGAGAAGAAGTTTATAGGACCGTTCTTTTCCTTGCTGTATCCTAGGAAGTCATATCCTGCTCGCTCTATCCTAGCCGGCAACTTGTCTGCAAGCGTATCTCCTCTCATCACTTCAATAACCTGAGGGTAGCCCGCTACATCATCAGCATATAGTGTTACCTTTGCCTTCCTTGGTACGTTAATATCCTTCTCTTTAACCTCTATACTCGTCTCAGCCTCTACTCCTGAGCCGTCCGTTGCCTTTGCCCTTACGCTGTATTTGCCTTTATCAAGTGCCTTAAGGCTTATCATTCTATCCTTGATGCCGGTTATTTTTAGCTTGTCGTTATTGCTTGATGTAAATTCAAGCACCTTGTTTGTAGCGTTATCAGGCTCGATACTTGCTATTACATCGAAGGTATCTCCCTTTTCTATGCTTGATTTTGTAACAGCAAGCGTTATGTTTTTAATCTTTGTGGATGCTGCCTGCGTTGCTTCGAACACTGCATATACCACCGTATCTTCATTTACTACCGTATCCTCGGTAAAGTTTACAGCTCCCGTCGGTGAAATCGTACTGTATCCTTTGAACTTAAAGCCGTCCTTCTCTACCTTCTTTGGAAGTAAGTTTAATAGAGCGCTTCCTCTTTGAACAGGTACCGTTATAGGATATCCGTCTACTCCGTCAGCTCTTACCGTTACATGTACTATATCCTTTTTAAATACCGCATATATCTTGCTGTCTGTCATTACCTTGGTGTGTTTATTGAAGTCTACGCTTCCTGTGCTTGATATCGTACTCCAGCCCATGAATACATAACCCGGTTTTACAAGATCCATAGGAAGATCCGCATAGCTTTCGCCCTTGGTTACATCTACGGTCTTAGGGAATCCGGCTATTCCTTGAGCTTCCATAGTAAGCTTCACGCTTTCCTTCTTAGGCTCTACATTTATTGTTATCTCGCCGCTTACTCCTGATCCGTCATTAGCCTCTGCCCTTACTACTGCGCTTCCTCTCTTCTTAGCTGTTGCCCTTGCCGCAATCTCGCCGGTCTTATCAACCTTTAGAACACTTGGGTTAAGCGATGTGAATGTAAGATCCTTATAATCAGCATCTTCCGGGTCTATCAATGCGCCTATCGCTGTTTGATCATTAAGTTCCAGTAACGTGCTTCCTGCAAGCAATGTAATGTTCTTTATCTTCTTGTTTATTAAGCCTTCCTTAATATATCTTGCATATACTTCCGTATCCTGATCTATTCTGGTGTCCTTTGTAAGTGTGGCACCTGCGCCTCCTACAATTCTCCATTCCTTGAACCTAAAACCTTGTCTTACAGGGTCTGCAGGCATTCTACCGCCAAGCGCTTCACCCTTCTTAACCGTCAATACCCTAGGGAAGTTATTATCACCGTCGGCATTGAATACTACCTTAGCGTGGGTGGAAGGTATAGGTCCCGTGCCGCTGTCATTCACCTCAAATACAACCTGCTTGAACACATTTGATCCGTCAGTTGACTCTGCCCTCAAAGTATATCTGCCTTCTCTTGCTGCGTATATCCTTGCTGTTGTCAATGAAGTCTTTTCAACATTAAGGCTCGGTGTTACTGTAAACCTTATATCCTTATTGCTTGCATCTACAGGATTTACCAATGCCAGCGCATCTACATAGTCTCCTGCATTTATGTTGGTTCTTGAAAGTTGAAGATCGATGCTCTCCACCATTTTAGGGTTTTGATAATCAAATACCGCATATACTATAGTGTTTGCATAAACCAAGGTATCCCTTGTAAAGTCCACAGGTCCTGCGGCCGTATTTCTGCTCCAGCCCTTAAACACTGCGTTCGGTTTTGTAAGATCCATATCAAGCTTATCGCCTATAGCCTTACCGTCTTCTACAACAACGGTCTTAGGATATCCTACCGCATCGCTCATCATGGTTACAGTGTGCATTGTAGGTACAGGATTCTTAGGTACTACCTTTATAGTGATTTCACCGTACTTACCTGAACCGTCGTTTGCCCTTGCGGTTATCTTAAACGTACCCGCTTCCTTAGCATATGCACGTGCCGTCGTATCAGTCATCTGCTCTACAGGGAATTTATCCGCATTTTCACTTTCAAATGTCAAATGCTTTATATCCGCATCAGATGGCGTTATCGCTGCCAGTATATTAATTCCGGATCCTACTTCTACTTCCCTCTTTGCCGCCTTAAGAACTATCTTCTCTATCTTGTTCTCTGCCTGTATACCGGGATCCCTTTCAAATACGGCGTATACGCTCATATCCTTATCTACCTTGGTATCCTTTGTAAAGTTCACATCGGAAGCACTTACAGGATTCATCTTTGTGCTCCAACCACGGAAGTTAAAGCCTACTATATCCGGATCATCCGGCATATCAAATCCTACCGAGCTACCCTTCATAACTTCTACAGCCTTAGGATAATCTGCCGCACCCGGCGCCATGAATCTTACCGTTGCCTTATTGCTAGGTGGCGCACCCTTCTTAAGTACGTCTATTTCTATTGTCTTTTCTATGTTAGAACCATCCGTTGACTTTGCAGTTACCGTGTAGCTTCCTTCACGAAGATTGTGAACCTTTATAGCTCTTTCATTTATGTTTATTATTTTTGCATTGCTTGGCGATATGCTCCATTCAAGTATCTTGTTCTCCGCACTGCTAGGTTCTACATCAGCAATTACATCTACTTCATCCCCGTCATATATCGTACTCTTTGACAACTTAAGGTCTATAGATTTTACCTGCTTTTCAGGCGGTACAGGGACAACCGATTTGAATACCGCATATAGCGTCATATCCGTATTTACAATATCACTGCTTGTAAAGTCCGGATCACCTGCATAGCCCATCGTGCTCCAGCCGTGGAATTCCATACCCGGCTTTGATAATCCCATAGGAAGCAAGTCTCCTAATGCGGTTCCTTCGTCCACTTCCAAAAGATCCGGATATCCAAGAACGCCTTCTGCCATAAGCCATACATATGCTTTGCCTTGCGTCTTTTCTTTTACATTTATTTCAAGCTCCGCCTTCTTATTAGAGCCGTCTCTTGCAGATGCCTTTATCTTATGTCTGCCTACAGTATTTCCTCTGACTCTCAACTTATTGCCATCAATGCTTACTACTGTAAGTCCTGCATCCACATAGTATTCAAGATCCTTAAGCTTAGCTGAATTAGGTTCTACCTTCGCTATAACATCTGTTTCTTCGCCTACCTTGATCTCGTTCTTATTGCTCTCAAGCGTTATTTTTTGGATCTTAGGTTCTACGTTTACAGTGGTGTCTTCTTCGTATACCGCATATACAGACATGTCGTTTTTAACCACCGTATCTTCTGTAAAGTTGATATCCGCCTTTTTGCCTAGGATCTTCGTGCTCCAACCGAGGAACTTAAGCCCGTATATCTTAGGATTCTTAGGCATCTTACCTAGAAGTGCTTCACCCTTTTTGATATTTACTATCTTAGGAAATCCTGCTGCAGATCCTGCGTTAAACATTACGTTTGCATCCGTCGTAGGTACTCCCGGCTGTTTGCCTTCTACTTTTACTCTGAGCCTTCCTTCAGTGCCCGATCCGTCTTTTGCCTTCGCCATAATTGTGTAGATGCCTCTCTTATGAGCTTTTACGTACGTTCTGCTGTTTCCTGCATTTCTTATTTCAAGACCGTTATTGTTACTGCTCTTCCATAGAAGTTCTTTGTTTAGAACGTCCGTAGGTTCTATTTCCGCTATCACTTCCGCCATTTCGCCCACTCTTATCATGCTCTTTGAAAGGTTTAGCGTTATCCTTGTTATTTGCTTGTGCGTCGCCCTCTTAAATATGGCAAACACTTTCATTCTGCCGGTTATTCTTGTATATTTTGTAAACTCATATTCAAGGTTAGGATCGTTCGCCCTCATGCTCCAGCCTGCAAATGTATAACCCATCTTATCAGGCGCTTCAGGCATGTTGTTGCCCAGAGTAGTATCGTAGTTTGCATATTTTACAGCATACTTCTTTATTCCGTTTACGAATGTCACCGCACACGTAACAGGCTTCCATATTGCATAGGCTGTCATATTCGATATTACAACCGTTTCTTCTGTAATATTTGCAGTTTTGGCATTCGGTTCACTCGCCCAGCCTTTGAATGTGTAGCCTCTTCTGATAGGTCTTTGTCCCGGCATATTTGCGCCTATCTTCTCACCATCTTGTAGGTATATAGGGCTCGGCACGCTGTTTTCTTCTCCGCCGTTCGCATTAAATGTTACGGTATGCATTTCCTGCCAGATTGCAAACAAAGTTGTTCTGTATTGTATTACGCTGTCCCTAGTAATGTTAGGGCTGTATGCATTCGGATCGTCTGACCAGCCAAGGAACTTATGTCCTGCCCTTGTTGGGATCTTAGTAGGGTAGTTATCTCCAAGCTTCTCGCCTCTCACTACCTTTATAGGATCAGGCACAGATGATGCGTCTCCTCCGTTTGCATTAAAGCTTACCTCTGCAAGTTCTTTCCACACTGCATAAACTGTCGTCTCGCCTGTGACCTTTGTATCTTTGTCAAATTTATGCGCCGGAGTTAAGACTCCATTTTCAGCCTCCGTCTTTGATGTGCTCCATCCTATGAAGGTGTAATCAGGCTTTGCAGGGTGTCCTGTAGGGAATTTATCCTTAAGCGCTTCTCCGTGTAAGCACTTTATAGGTGATTTAAACGGCTCTTCAACCTCTTTATTGTTACTCATAAAGTGCACATCGTATTCCTTCTTGCTCCAGGCTGCATATGCCGTTACATCATCTGTTATTACCGTATCCTTATCTATCTTATTTTCATCTGTAATAACGCCTTTATCGGCTTCTGCCTTTGATAAAGTCCAGCCGCGGAATTCATGGTTTGCCTTTGTAGGCTTATCTTTAGGGAATTTTGCCCCAAGGCTCGTGTTATATTCTGTATCTACCTTTCCCGGTACGCTTCCGAGGCTTCCACCGTTTGCATCGAATGTTACAGTCGATACATCCTTTTTCTTAAACGCCGCATAAACTACCGTATCCTTGTTTATTTCAGTATCCTTATTTACTTCATTTGCGCTTGTTACTATGCCAAGCTCAGCTTCTGCTCTGTTGCTTGTAAATCCTACAAGCATTTTCCCCGCTTTTCTTGGAAGGGTTTTAGGGAATCTGTCTCCAAGTTTCTTTCCCGCTTCCACATACACAGGTTGCATAACAGGATATCCTCCCATTACATCAAACTCAACCTTATACACAGAGCCTGCATCCTTCCACAATGCATATGCAACCGTGCTTTCATTAAATACGGTCTCTGCTGTTATATTAGGGGCGTCTGCGCTTGCCTTATCTGCGTATCCGAAGAATGCTTTGCCTGCCCTTTCAGGAACTTCCATAGGGAATCTGGCCCCTAGCGCTGTGCCTTTTTCAAGCATTACGCTTGGCTCAGCATTCTTATATTTTCCGCCGTTTGCATCGAATTTTACACCTATGGTGCTTGATGTTCCTTCTTTCCAGATTGCATACAGCGTCTGTGATTTTGTAAATACGGTATCCTTTGTAGCTTCAGGGACTCTTGAATGCTTGTTGTATCCCCAGCCTATAAAGGTGTAGCCTTCCCTCTTAGGATCCATGTTCGCTACATTCGTAGGATGATGAGGCGGGAATTCATCTCCCAATGCTTCCCTTTCATATATTTCTTTGCTCTCAGAAAGGCTTCCAAGATTACCGCCGTTTGCGTTAAATCTTATCGTTATCTTTTGTCTTTCCTTCCATACTGCATACACTTCAGTCTCTGCATCGGGTATAGGTGTATCTTTTGTAAATTCAGATCCCGGAGTGATGGCTCCTGTATTTGCATCGCTTGCCTTTAAGCTCCAGCCTACAAAGTCATATCCCTTTCTTGTAGGTTGCTCTGTAGGGAAACTGCTTCCAAGAATATTTCCTGTAAGGCCTTCAAGCTCAGGCGGTACATCGCCCAGGCTCCCGCCTGTAGCGTGAAATCTAACCTTTGCAGGTACTCTTTTTTCATACACAGCATATACCGTGGTATCCTCAGTTACCGCTTCATTTACCGTAAAGTCGCTTGCCTCTGCATCTTTGGTTTTGCTCCAGCCTTTAAACCGGCTTGCGTTCTTTTGCGGTTCCTGCTCAGGAAGCGTACCTTCGCTTGCCCTTATTGACTTTCCGATTTTTACTATTTCATGGTTTCTAAAGCTTTCTCTATCGCCCCCGTTTATATCGAAGGTAACTCCTGCATACGAATCTTTTTGGTATACGTTGTATGCGACATCTTGCCTGCCGCCTGAGTTTACCTTGTAATCATTGCTGATATCTTTACTCTCTTCTTCTGTCTGGGCAGGCGATCCCTTCTCAAGCCTTACAACCTTAAAATCACCGCTCGGGCCTCCTATCGTCGTTGCAAGCCCCGGAGATGTTTTAAGATATTTTATGTTTTCGCAGCTTGTAAATGCATCTTCTGCGCTTGCAAGCCCTACGCTGCTGAATTTCCATTTGCTAAGGTCTGCCTTTTCAATATTACTTCCTGTAAACGCTTCTCTCATGCTCTCAAGCCCTGTAAATGCCCACTTCCTTATATCAGGATTTGCCTTTTCAGCGCCGTTAAATATGCTGTCTATCTTCTTTACGCTTTTTACATTCCACTTTGTTACATCAGGGTTTGCAGATGCCGCATCTGCAAACATCTCCCTCATATCCTCTACCTTTTGCGTGTTCCACTCTCCTGCACCAGGGTTTATAGATGAGCTTTTAAACATTCCTGTAAACTTCAAAGCAGCGCCCATATTCCAATTTTTAAAGTCGCTCCCGTCCACTTTTCCGTTTACATTGCTAAAGGCATATGAAAAGTCGGTTGTTACTTTTGTATTAAGTTTATCAAGGCCTGTTATATCACCTCCAAAGGCATAGAACATGCGGCTCATATCACTCGGCGCTTCTACATTTGATACGAATTTTATGCTTTTCTTATCGCCCGCTTCTGCCCATGACAGATCGCTTATATTTTTCGCTCCGAATTCCACCGCCATGGCATTCCATTTAGCTCTATCTATTTGCACATCATCGTCTTCGCCTGATTTTTTCGTCTTTATCTCGATTATGGTTTTACCTGTTGCATCCACTGCAGGTTTTGCATATACATTGCCGCTTTCATTTAGCGGATACTCCTGGTCTTTTATATATACAGCATATAGCATCATGTCGTTATTTATCTTTTGATCTTTATTAAACGTCGGTGCTTTATCACTTGGACTATATGCCCAGCCTGCAAATTGATGCCCCGCCTTTTTGGGCTCTTCCTGCGGCAGCACTCCCTTTGACTCGCTAAAAGATTTACCCTTCTCTACTATCTCATCATTAACCCAAGCCTCACTGTCTCCACCGTTCTTATCAAATCTTACAAGGCTGTATTTACCATCGCTATTATCGACTTTCACAAAAAAGAAGCTAGTATCTGGACCATATTTCTCATCGTTATCATCATAATACGTAAGCACATTACTATTATCGGTATCCATGTATGAATAGGTTTTATATCGACATGCTTGTTCTCCTTTTTTGACAACGTCAACATTCCATTTTCCATTTTGGTTTACTTTTGTAGTAAGACCGAATGGAGTTTTTAGGTATTTCAATCCATAATTACTTCTAAGCATATTTTTAGTCGCACTAGTTTCATATTTTGCATTTTTAATTGCTGAATTCAACTCCCATTTGCTAAGATCCAGCTTTTCAACATATAAGCCACGGAACATATGGCTCATGTTGGTCACTTTTGATACACTCCATTTCGATACATCAAATTTTGTTCTTTTAAATCTGTAACAATCTCTAAACATATCGCTCATATCCGTGACGTTGTTTGTTTTCCATTTTGATATATCCGGAAACATCGCTGACTCATCGCCAAAATTCAAGCCGGTATCGTAAAACATTCCATGCATATCTAATACTTTACGTGTATTCCATTTTGATAAATCAAACGTACTTGCTGAGTATGAGAAATTCTTAGCTTGTTTAAACATACGATTCATATCCAACACATCAGATGTATCTATATTTTCAGCGTTATATACATATCCCCCCAGGTTATAAAAAAAACATGAGCTGTCCTTCGGAAGACGTATCCCCTTTGCATCAAATTTAATGTTCATTTTCCCGCTCCAATCAATGCTAGGATCGTCTCCCTGGGCGTTCGGGTTATAATTACCTCCTCTATTTTTTACTAAATCCGCCCATTTTTCACGCTCTATCCTCATATCTCCCGAAGTGCTATCAACAGAGATTAAAGCCATGATGGTATTGTTTTCAAAAATAGTCGCCTTTACATTGCCTGAAGTGTTTAATGGAATTACTGTTTTCTTCTCACGCTTATTTTTAAACTTGTTTTTCTTGCCGTTTTTATCATTTGAAACGTCTTTATGTTTTTTTGGATTTAAAATTTTTAAAAAACTTGCAAAGCTCTTTGCAGCTCTCATCTTTAAAGAATCATTTGGGTTTGTATTTTGGGTTTTAGGAGTTTTTGAAGATTTATCAAGATTTTTATAGTATGCCGCATAACCATCCTGCACAGCTATATTCGCATCGTATGCGACATCTTCTTTCAGCGCTTTGGCCTTCTTTCTAGATATCCTCTGCCGGCTCGGGGCTGCCTCATCATCATCCTTCCCTTCATCTTTGTAAACTTTTTTCTTAAAAGCAAACTTCTTTCCTTTATTATTTGAAGATTTTTCTTTAGAAGCCGTAGCTTTTTTATCGCTCTTCTTCTTTTTTTGATCTTTAGCTTTAATATTTACGCCATTATTGTTATTCTTTTGCGTATTCTCTTTAAATACGGCAGTTGCCTTATTGGCGTATGTCTTCTTCATACCCGCCTGCTCAGATGCAGCAGCCTTTTTCGCTACGCCTGCATTACCCACTTTGCCGTTTTCCGCAAAGCTCGGTGCGATGCCCGTAACCACCAGCATGATACTCAACACCCATGCAAACGTCTTAGATGCAGCGCTCGCTACCTTAAAATTTTTCTTGCTCTTACCAAAATTCTTCATTTTTCGCCTCCCAATGACTTTCCAAAATATAATAAGTGTAGCTATGCTATCATGAAATGTATATGAAATTATCGGGATGCTGATTAATTTATTTAAGAATTATCAAAAAGGCGAATTTGTCCTACCCCCCCCAAGAAATTTCAGAATTCGATATGATTTTTTGTTTTTATAGACAAAAACACAGGCTTTTGCCCGCTTTTGAGCTTTTCTTTTATATAATATTTTGTTTTTCTATTAAATATGCCGGAGCATTTCTAAAATTCCGCTCTTTCCGTTGTATGCGCATTACGCTATACATATTTCTGATGATCACTTAGGTAATACAACGACCAGTTCACAGCATATAAGAATAATACAATTGAAATAAGTATTTTAAATAATCATTTGATCAACATGCGCTATAAACTTATCCCTGTACTCACTTCACTGCTATTAAGCAACCTGAGCTCTCCCGCTTCGGTTTGTACCACAAGCTCTCCTGTGGATGCAATATCTATAGCCCTTGCATTGTATGCAGCTGTGCGTTTTTCAGCATCCTCATATACCGTTATATTGCTCCCTAAGGTCATACAATGCTTTTTATACTTTGCAATTACACCCTCTCTGCTGTATCCGTTCTTTAAATCCATAATGTTTTTTGTGATTCTGGCGATGAGAGCTTCCCGCATATCAGTTGCTATGCCCAAAGCACCTGCCTCAACACCAAGGCTGTTTACTTCCTTGCTTTCAGCGCAGTTAATCCCCATCCCTATTACAACCGGCACTTCTTTCCCTGATGAAATTTCTCCGAGAGCCTCCACCATTATTCCCCCAACCTTACGTTTTTTAAAAAATATATCATTGATCCACTTAATCTCTACATCTATGCCCATAACAGACGTAATCCCTGAATGCACCGCATTTGCAGCGGCAAGGCTGATCAGCCCGAAGTCCTCCCTTGAAAGCCTAAGCTTTAACAATATGGAAAAATATGCGCCGCAAGCCTTAGGAGAACAAAACGACCTTCCCCTTCTGCCCCTGCCCTTGATCTGCTCCTCAGACACCACCAAAGCATCCGTGCGCCCTTCCTTGCACAGCTCTGCCGCCCTGATGTTCGTAGAATCCAAACTTTCATGGCATTCAAGCATAACTTGCGCACCTTCGTCACGCAAACACCGCCTCAATCTATGTTCATCCATATCACATCCTGCCCGATATTCAAAATACTCATCTACTTAATATTATCAAAAAACTCTTTTCCATTATATAAAATCTCAATACCACAATAAATACTTCCCGGAATTTAGGTGCATAAAATTTCCTTAAAAAACTCCCCTTTCATTGCTATTACTAAGGGAAATCGTTTTGCCGGTGGCAAAGTCGGGCTTTTTCTGTATTTTTTTGTTGGAATTCAGTTAGCTAGGTGATAAAACCGAGCAGGCTCTTCATTGTGATATAATGGATGGAGTTGTTAACGTATCCATTATAATGAAAGAGGTGTAAAAATGGATCTTATCGATGTTCTAAAAGAACAGGTGAAAGCCGAGAAAAAAAGCATAGTATTCCCGGAAGGCACGGACAAGCGAATCCTCAGTGCTGCCGCAAAGCTAAAAAAAGAAAACATACTTAACCCGATACTCGTAGGCAAGGAAGAAGACGTAAAAAAAACCGCAGCGGATAACGGAATAGACGTTACGGATCTTGAGATACTGGATCCCGCTACATATCCTGAAATGAACGAGCTCGTAGCAAAATTTGTAGAAAGACGTAAGGGCAAGATAGATGAAGCGGGGGCAAGAGAAAAGCTAACAAATGATGTGAACTACTTCGGCACCATGCTCGTATTCACAGACAAAGTAGGCGGACTCGTATCCGGCGCAATTCACTCTACGGGCGATACCGTAAGACCCGCCCTTCAAATAGTAAAGACAAAACCTGAATACAACAAAGTAGCAGGCTGCTTCATACTTAGAAAGGGCGAAGAAGTATACCTATTTGCAGACGGCGGAGTAAACCTCGATCCGAGCGCAGAAGACCTTGCAGAAACTGCCATCCAGACTGCAGAAACCGCAAAGAAATTCGGGATAGATCCTAAGGTTGCGATGCTAAGTTTCTCCACAATGGGCTCGGCTTCATCCGATGAAGTAACCAAGGTACAGGAAGCGACAAAACTTGCAAAAGAAAAAGCGCCGGATCTTGATGTAGACGGCGAGCTACAATTCGATGCGGCATTCGTACCTGAGGTAGCCGCATTAAAAGCTCCTGATTCCAAGGTGGCAGGCAAGGCAAACGTATTCATCTTCCCTAACCTTGCAGCAGGAAACATAGGATATAAACTGGTACAAAGGCTCGGAGGATTTGCCGCAATAGGACCTCTCCTTCAGGGACTCAATGCACCTATCAATGACCTGTCCAGAGGCTGCAATGAAAAAGACGTATATGAGCTTGCAATAGTAACGGCAGCTACAATGTAAAGCCTAAATTAACTCTCTGCCCGCATTTGCATGGCATATCGCAACGGCAAGCGCATCTGCCGCATCATCGGGCTTCGGTACGGACTCAAGATTTAAAAGCACCTTCACCATTTGCATTACCTGCACCTTTTGGGCCCTACCGTAACCTACAACACCCTGCTTCACCTGAAGCGGGGTGTATTCATTTACATTGATGCCTCTTACCGCACCTTCCACCAAGGCCACACCTCTTGACTCCGCTACATGGATTACCGTTTTTGAATTCGTATTGAAAAACAATTCCTCTACCGCCATTTCATCGGGTCTATACTTTTCTACTATGGAAGACAGCTCCATGCGAATCTTAAGAAGCCTCTCAGGTAGCGGTTCTCCCGCCTTGGTTTTAATCACCCCGTAATCCACAGGCTTAAAAGAATTGCCTATTTTATCGATTAGACCATACCCCATGATGGCATATCCCGGATCTATCCCCAAAATTCTCATGCTATTTACCTTCCGCTTCTAAATTTTTATGAGCTATACCCATCATGAGTTTTATCCTATTTAGCTGATTCACTTCACTGGCTCCCGGATCATAGTCGATAGCGACTATATTAGCCTTAGGATTTCGCTTCCTTAGAATCTTCATAACGCCCTTTCCTGTAACGTGATTCGGCAGACAGGCAAACGGCTGTAGGCAGACTATATTCTCTATACCTTCATCGAGCATCTCAACCATCTCGCCTGTAAGAAGCCACCCCTCGCCGCATTGATTCCCGAGGGACACCACTTCCTTTGCCTTGCCCGCAATATCGTATATGGACTTTGGAGGATCGAAGTGCTTGCTTTCTGCAAACGCCTTCTTCACATCCCGCCTCAATCTTTCCAAAAACCAAATTATAAACTTCGCTATATACGCCTTACTCCTCTTACCCGCCAGCGTTTCGTAATTAAATATATCGTTGTGCGCACAATACAACATGAAGTCCATAAGCTCTGTGACTACGGCTTCTCCTCCTTCGGCTTCTATCGTTTTAACTATTTGATTATTCGCATTCGGGTGATATTTTACGAGTATTTCGCCTACAACGCCCACCTTGGGTTTCTTCCTATCGATTCGCTCTAAATTATCGAAGTCTTTTATAGCCGCTCTTATATCTGCCATAACATCTTTATAACTACCGTCAAATATGGTAGTTTCTGCCTTCTTTATCCATTTTTCAAGCAAGGCATCGGCACTCCCAGCCACCTTTTCATATGGCCTCGTAGCGTTAATGAGCCTCATGAGTACGTCCCCGTATATGAGCCCCAGTCCCACGCTTTTCAGCATACGCAGATTGAGCTTAAATCCCGGATTTTTTTCAAGCCCTACCGTATTAAAAGAAACCACGGGAATATGTGCAAGCCCGAGGTCTTCAAGCGCTTTTCTAAGGAGCGCTATGTAATTGCTGGCTCTACAGCCTCCTCCCGTTTGACTAAAGATTATCGCCGTTTTATCGAGATCCAAATCCGCGGACTGAATATACGAAATTATCTGCCCGAGAGATACGATGGTAGGATAACACGCATCGTTATTTATGTATTTTAGCCCCACATCTATAGCTTCCTTATCCACATCCGGAAGTAAAATCGGTCTGAAGCCTTCTCTTTTGAACAGAGGCTCGATAAACCTGAAGTGAATAGGCGACATCTGCGGAATTATGAGATTATAGTTCTTCTTCATATCCTTATCGAAAATGCGCCTCTCATACCCCTTTATTTTTTCTATAACGGGAACCTTAGTCTTCTCCCTTTCTTCCATAGCAGCAAGTAATGATCTGATCCTGATTTTTGCAGCTCCCAGGTTCGCACCCTCATCTATCTTAAGAACGGTGTACAGCTTATTATGCTTTTCGCAAATTTCTTCTATTTGATCCGTAGTTACGGCATCCAACCCACATCCAAACGAATTAAGCTGCACAAGTTCTATATCCTTATACTTGCCGGCAAATTCCGCCGCCCTATACATTCTGGAGTGATAAGTCCACTGATCCAGCACCCTGAGCGGCCTTGCCACGCTGTGCATCTTCGGAATCGAATCCTCGCTTATAACCACCATGCCCACAGAATTTATGATGCCGTCTATCCCGTGATTTATTTCAGGGTCTATATGATATGGCCTTCCCGCAAGCAACACGATCTTCTTGCCGTTTTTCCTTGCATAATCTATAACCTTCTTGCCTTGCGCCATGACATCATGCTTATAATTTGCCATGACGGCTCGTCCCCTTTGTATGGCCGCTTTTATCTCCTTTGCGCTTGCTCCGTCAGCCCCTAAAAATCCTCCCTTAAGTTCTCGCAAAAGCTTCTTATCATCTATATACGGCAAAAACGGCGAATGAAATTCTATACCTTTATGAGCAAAATAATCCTTCATGTTATTTCCGATTACCTCTGCATAGGTAGCTACTATCGGGCAATTGAAGTGATTGTTTGCGCCCACATCTTCCTTGAATTCATGGTTTATACACGGCATGAATATACGCTTTATACCGTGCTCGCCGAGCCACTTAATATGCCCGTGCACGAGCTTTGCAGGATAACATGCGGTATCCGATGAGATGGTATCAATACCGAGGTCATATATCGATTTTTTAGACGGCGGTGACACCACCACGTTATAGCCGAGCTCGGTAAACAGAGTATGCCAGAACGGGTAATTTTCATACATGTTGAGCACTCTAGGGATTCCTATATCGCCCTTCTTCGCTTCTTTTCCTAAAGATTTATAGCTGAACAATCTGGTCTGCTTATACTTATATAAATTATATTCGCTCTCGATCAGCGCTTCCTTGCCGGCTCCTCGTTCGCATCTATTTCCCATGACAAATTTCTTACCGCTGTTAAATTCGCTTATTGTAAGCATGCAGTTATTGGAGCACAGGTTACACCTCTTTGCATAGCTACTGACCGCAAAGTCACTTAGTTCATCACGCTTTATGATGCCGGAAACGCATTTCCCTACAAATTCCTTTGCCCTCTTTTGAGAGTATATGGCTGCCCCGAAAGCGCCCATCAAGGCTGAAATATCAGGTCTTACAACTTCTTTGCCGAGAATATTTTCTATACTTTTCAGAACGGCATCACTTAAAAACGTTCCGCCCTGCACCACTATCTTATCGCCCGCTTCATTGGAATCACGCAGTTTTATAACTTTATAAAGGGCATTTTTGATTACGGAATATGCAAGTCCTGCCGAAATATTCTCTACCCCGACGCCTTCCTTTTGCGCCTGCTTCACCTTGGAATTCATAAATACAGTACACCTCGTACCGAGATCCACAGGAGCATCGCCCTTTACCGCCTTGTCCGCAAACTGCTTTGCGTCGAGCCCTACGGACTTTGCATAAATTTCAAGAAACGATCCGCACCCGGAAGAACACGCCTCATTTAGCATTATGTTGTATATCGCACCGTTTCTAATGCGCATACACTTCATATCCTGCCCGCCTATATCCAGTATGAATTCCACTCCCGGCAGAAAATTCTCGGCTGCGGTGTAATGCGCTACCGTCTCTATGAGCCCGTCATCTATTTTGAAGCCTTCCTTTGCTATCGCTTCTCCATAACCTGTGACGGTTGATCGTGCGATATACGCAGTCTCGGGCAGTTTATGATATATTTCGGTCAAAATTTTTCGAATCACTTCAAGAGGCTTTCCTTCATTACTCGCATAGAATGAATATATTATGCGCCTCTCATCATCCATGAGCACTGCCTTGGTGGTGGTGGAACCCGCATCTATTCCAAGGTAAACAGGTCCTGTCGCCTCTTCTATATTTGCCCTTACCGCCTTACTCTTATCGTGCCTCTTTTTAAATTCCTCGTATTCCCTGTCATTTTTGAAAAGCGGCTCAAGCGTTTTTACATTTGCGCTGTACTTACTGTGATCTATATTGCTTAAGGTATCCACTATATGGGTCAATAAAAAGGTCTTTTCTTCCTTCTCGGCTAAATATGCCGCACCGAGCGCTACAAAATACTTTGCGTTTTCAGGAAATATCACATCTTCGGGTTTTATTTTTAAAGTTTCAATAAAACGTTTTCTAAGTTCCGAGCTGAAAGATAACGGGCCTCCGAGGAAGGCGACCTTCCCCTCTATGGTTCTACCGCAAGCGAGTCCGCTGATCGTTTGGTTTACCACAGCTTGAAAAATGGATACCGCTAAATCTTCTTTTTTTGCACCTTCGTTTATAAGCGGCTGTATGTCCGTCTTTGCAAAAACGCCGCATCTTGCAGCTATCGGATATATGGTTTTGTAGTTTTTCGCAGCTTCGTTAAGCCCTTCCGCATCTGTATCGAGAAGCACTGCCATCTGGTCTATAAATGCACCCGTTCCTCCTGCACAGGTACCGTTCATACGTTGCTCTACGCTGTTTTTGAGGAAGGTGAGTTTCGCATCCTCACCCCCAAGCTCTATCGCCACATCCGTTTGCGGGATTATCTCTTCTATGGCCTTGGTACAGGCGATTACCTCCTGCTCGAACTTCGCATCCATAACCTGCGCCATGCCGAGCCCGCCGCTACCCGTAATTACTACATTTACATCTATATCGCCCACCTGCTGAATAAGCTCACCCAGCATCTTGATGGCGGCATTAAAAACATCAGACTGGTGACGCCTGTATTCTTTATACTTTATTTGTGAACCATCTAACATAACCAACTTTACAGTAGTTGATCCTACATCGATACCTAGTTGCATACCGCCTCTATAAACTTTCCGTTAAAATATCTAAAAGAATATACTATGAAAGATATTCTCTAATCCGCTCTTCTACCTTTTCTTTTCCCAAAATGTCTTGGATCTCTCCTATATCCGGTGAATTGGATCTTCCGACGAGTGCGAGCCTCAGCACCGTGCTGACATGCCCCACATGTCCCCTGTACATATCGGGATTTTTCTTGTATTCCTTAGGTTTAAGCGCATATCCATACCTCTCACTTATATCCTTTATATCCGAAAACCATCCCTCGCTTGTGTTTTTACCACGTCGTTTTTGCAAATAATCATTCAGAATATTGACAGCATCCTCTCTAGGCACTTCCGCAGGTAACTCATCTTCCACCGCAAAGCCTTCATCGAAGAAAAATGCTATGAACTCCGCTATCTGCTCGCAGTAGGCGAGATCCTTCCTCGGATTATTACCGTTTCTTCCTACCGATAACATCTTGGCAAGCCTGTCTTCATCCTCATGAATTATCGCATCTATGACGGCTTTTTTAACACCTTGCTGCTTAGCGCCGTATTCATTTGCCCAGCTTTTAAGTCCCCTTGCAATGCTTTTTTCGCTCATCCTCGCAAGACATTCTTTGGACACATCGTTTAATTTCACGATATCAAACAGCGCTCCGGATTTACTCATATTTTCAAGACTGAATTCAAAACTGTTTATATCTTCGCTCGGATTTTCACAGCGCCATTCCTCAAACGAAGAATTGATAAGCGTCATGAGGTATTCCATAACAGCTTCCTTGAAATAGCCCTTTTCTCTATAAAATGAAAGGGCAAGTTCAGGATCCTTTCGCTTTGAAAGCTTTCTTTTTTTACCGTCCTCAATCTTCATAAGATGCGCAGTATGGCAATATATCGGAGGCTCCCAACCGAAATGCGCAAACAGCTCAATATGAACAGGCAAGGTGGATAACCACTCTTCGCCCCTGATAACATGCGTTGTTCTCATTAAATGATCATCTATAACATGTGCGAAATGATACGTTGGCATTCCATCCTTTTTAAGTATCACAACGTCCATATCGTTTGCAGGCATTGAAAGCTTACCACGGATTCCATCCTCTATATCCACCTTTATATCCGCAGTGGATTTCAACCTCAATACGTACTCGCAGCCGTCCTCTATTTTTTTTACGGCCTCTTCTTCTTTCAAGTTTCTATATAGGGCGTACTCTCCGTATATCCCTGTATTTTGCTTGTTCTCTTCTTGCTTCTTCCTTATATCTGCAATTTCATCTTCAGTCAAAAAGCAAGTATAGGCAAGCCCCTTTTCCAATAGTTCGGCGGCAAAGCTTCTATATATGTCCCGCCTCCTGCTTTGTTCATACGGCGCATAGTTCCCCAAATCTCCCGTAGCCATAGCGCCTTCATCAAATGTGATATCGAAGTGATCTAGAGCCTTGATTATCTCTTCCTTTGCGCCTTCAACCTGCCTCTTACTGTCAGTATCCTCAATTCTGAGGTAAAAAATTCCATCGTTTCTATGCGCCAGGCGCTCATTGATATAAGCTCCGTACAGATTCCCGAAATGTATGAATCCCGTCGGGCTTGGCCCCAACCTTGTAACTACCTTGGCACTTTCACCTCTGGCTGAATACAATTCTTCGTACTCTGCAGCCTGTTTTTTTACATCGCTAAATATAATTTTCTTAAGCAATTCATTCATCGTATCTTCCTCAATTGATACATCACAATATTTTGTACATTAAAGCCGAGAAACATTATAACACAATGCCCTTGCGATTTTTGAATTTACTAAAAAAGTATGCTAAAATACTACTCGATATGCAAAAAATCATGTTTTGATGAGGAGATCTATTTGATACATTGGAGAAAGAATTGCATCGAAGGATTCTTTTTTCTCAGGCTAAGGGAAACCTTGGATAATAAGCTTTCGAATCTGGGGAAAAGAATAAGATATAGAAACAACAAAGTCGATGAAAAAAAGCTCTTTGTGATGAGCTATGACAATCAGTTTACATGTAATCCACGCTATATAGTGGAAGAATTGCTCGCAAGAAAAGCGCCCATAAAAATCGTATGGGTAATAAATAAAAACAAAAAGATAACAACACCCTTCCCAAAGCAAGTAACTCTAGTACCTAGAGGTACCTTTGAAATGTTTGAGGAGCAAGGCTCGGCAAAGGTTTGGCTCGATAACGGGCTAAACTGCGTATGGTTCAACATGCCGAAGAAGGAAAACCAGGTGTACATAAACACTTGGCACGGGAGTCTCGGCATCAAAAAGCTCGGAGGCGATGATTTTTGGATGTCTAAGGCAAAACGTTGTAATTCTATTACGGATTACCTCGTAACAAACAGTACATTCGAAGAGGATGTCTTCAAAAACAGCTTTTGGAAAGACGGCAAGTTTTTAAAATACGGTCACGCAAGAAACGATCTTCTTCTGGATGCTCATAAAAAAGCACAGCTCGATGAAAATACACGCATTGCACTGGGTCTAAACAAGGATACTAAAATCGCACTTTACGCTCCGACATTTAGAGACAACGGCGACACCACCGCAATTCAGGTGAATTACCCTGCTTTGAAAAAAGCACTCGAAGAAAAATTCGGCGGGAACTGGGAAATACTGATGAGGTTGCATTTTAAAAACCGAAGCCTCGCATTATTCAATAATCCCTATCCGTTCGTACACGACGTCACCATGTATCCCGAAATGCAGGAGTTGCTATCTATTGCAGACATCGGCATAACCGATTATTCAAGCTGGGCATACGATTTTCTATTGACTGAAAAACCGCTGTTCATCCTGGCGAAAGATATCGATATGTTCGATAATCTGCGAGGTTTTTATTATCACCTCGATGAAACCCCCTTCCCTATAGCTGTTACGGATTCCGAACTCATCGAAAATATTAAGGACTTCAATGATGCGGACTACCGAAAAAAATCGCTTGACTTTTTAGAAGGCAAGGGTTGTTACGAAGAAGGAAAAGCGGCTAAGAAGGTTGCGGATAAAATATGTGAAATAATGGGAGTGGAATAAGTTATGAAAATTTTTAAAAATGCTGTCTCAATCGCTATTGCTGCATTGTTTACATTCTCTGTAATATTAGGTAGCTTTACTGTAACGGCAAAAACGGAACAGACCTATGTGTCTGCTGATCAGTTTAGAAGCAGTGAAAAGATATTCTTTCAGGATGCTGATAGAATAGTTGATAATTGCAAGTTTCATGTGATACAACAGTTCGCATTTACAAATGACAACAAATACATATTTGCAACTCAGGAAGCGACCCCTGAACCGTACAACAAAAAGAATCCCGTGCATACCGGTCTCACCATGTTCAAAATGTCTCTTAACGGCGTAACTGCACGCAAAACGAATTCCGTAATCCTAAAAAATTACGGGCATGGCGAAGCGGTATCCGTAACAACTCCTGACAATAAGAAGAATATACATTACGTTTGGGTGATAAGCGGCGCAAATAAAAAGACTTTCGGTACCACGATAACACGTCTCACCTGTAAAATAATTCACGATAAATTCAAAATCACGGATAGAATCACCATCAATAAATTGAACCACTCTATCGTTAAGTATAAAAAAATAAAAAAGAAGGTAAAGAAGAAAAAGATTACAAAAAAGGTGCGCATCGCCAAGAAATTTCCTTACGCCTTCGAGCGTGCCGGCGTAGGTGTCAACCAAGCTTCCAACAGGATTGCATTCAGAGTATGCTTTAAACCGGGCCAAGGATGCAACTACGTCATCTACAACTATAAGAAACTGAATGCTGAGCTGGATAAAGCCCTAAAGAAGAAACGTCACATTTATTCGCTGAATAAGGCTAAGAATTTTCAGTACGCAAATGTTCGAACGAGCCTCAAGCCTACAACAGGTGTAACCGGAGCATTTCAGAGTTTCGACCTAAACGATAAATGCCTTTTCATAGCAGGAAATCACCAAAAAATGCAAGGTAAATACCCGATAGGCATATACAAGATTCCATACAAGACGACTATCAAGGAAATAAGAAAAAATGAGATGTCACATATTGCGCATAACATTCAAATAGAAGCCCCAAAATTTGCCGAGATGGAAGGTCTTAAAGCCGTACAAAAGGACAATAAGACAACCTTCTATTTCAATACCTTCCCGGGATATGTGCCCCTTATGAACAGCCAATCCATTCACATCTTAGAAGTTTAACCCGAGCAACACCTGCATTGCGCCTGCAGGTAGACGCCATTCTTCATTTTTTTAAAATATAATATATGTTCCCTCATTCAAGGAACATATTTCCTTAAAACTATTGAGAGCAACTGCGGGAAAACATATCATACTCATCATTTAATGAAAATATTGAATCAAAAGTTATATTATGAATTACTTGACACCATATATCAAGCGGGCATCTCGAATGCCTGCTTTTTTAAATTCCTCAGCCTCTTCCAAATCTCTAAACATATACTCCGTCGATATTTCGCTAACAACATTATTTTCAAGCTCATACAGCATATTATCTATGTCCTTAAACCCATGAGCTTCATTGAAAATATCCATCAGCGCAAACCTACCACCCTTTTTTAAAGGCCTCAATGTTTCCCTTATCAATACGGATTTATCCCTGTTATCCTCATCCGTATGAAGTGAAAATCCGCTTACAACCACATCAAACTCGCCGTTTTCAAAAGGTAGCGGCAGAAATTTCCCGCTTCGCCTACTCACATTCCGAATCTCTTCTTCTGTCAATCGCCCTTCCCTCGCCGCTATAATTTCATCATCATTATTCACATAATCAAACATAACTACTTTCGATCCCTTAAATCTGCCGGCAATAGCTATCGACAGGAGACCTGAACCTGCACCTACATCCAAAACCTTATCGCCGTCATCTATGTGTGCCCTATCCATGAGTTTATTCGCTACCTCAAGCCCTATGCCGCCGTCATACGAATCATAAGAAAGCAGAGCTTCCGCACGCTTTAATTTCGCCCATTTAATCAATGAAACCGTAGCTACCGCTATCAGAATTATCCTTACCAAAAAGATAACTCTAGGTGCATCGTAATCCTTTAGAAAAAAAAGCGAAGCTCCCAGCAATATAGCCGAGAGAACGAAAATTTCTATATATACCGTCGCACTACCTATGTTTATTAGACTTTTACGCTTCTCGTTTATCTTATTCATCACTAAATTACTGCTTTTGTTAAATTCCTCGGAGTATCTATAGGACAGCCTCTTTCCCTTCCTATATAATATGCCAACAGCTGCATCGGCAGTACGGATAACACCGGCATCAATTCAGGCTCAAACCGCTTTACATTTATCGTATTTTCGCAGGTTAATCTCAAGTCTTCTCGCTTTATAAGCACCACCGTAGCATCCTTCAATGTGCACTCTTCTACATTCTTTTGCATGTCATCTTCCGTCTCGTCTTGAGTCGCTATGGCCACCAAACCTGCTTCCTCATCCAATAATGCCAAGGATCCGTGCCTGAATTCGCCCGCTCCCATTGCAAAGGAATTTACGTATGTCACCTCGCGCAATTTAAGCGAGCCTTCATATGCACTCCTGCAATCCAAGCCTCTGCCTATGAAAAATATTTTATCCTTATTTGCAAGTTTTTTCGCTATTTTTGAAATGCTCTCTTTCTCCTTTAGAATTTTTTCATACTCATCAGCTATTGAGTTTAGCCCGTCTTTTATATAAGTTAAATCCTTTTCACAAGAAGCAGCCATAAAGTGTCCCAGCAAAATCATATATACGACCTGAGCCACGTATACCTTCGTCGATGGTACCGCTACCTCTTCTCCCGCATCCGTATAGATAACTTTATCCACCATCTTTGTCATCTTGCTATCCGGAACGTTCACTATTCCGAGCGTCCTTGCACCCGCTTTTTTTGCTATGTTTAATGCATATATGGTGTCTGTCGTTTCACCTGACTGGCTGATACAGATAAACAACGTATCCTTATTCATGAGCGGCTCATCGTATACAGCTTCCGATGCGATTTTTACCCTCACCGGAATCTTCATGGTTTTTTCTATTATGGACTGCCCTATAAGCCCCGCATGGTACGCCGTGCCGCATGCCGCTATACAGACATCCTTGATACCTTTAAAGAAATCCTTATCTATTCCAATATCAAACCATTTTGAATTGCAACATGGAGCTGAAGAATCTACAAAGCACTTTTCCGTGATCTTTCTTATCACTCCCGGTGTGTCGTAAATTTCTTTCATCATATAATGTTCAAAACCGTTTTTACTCATCTTTCGTCTCCTATTTACTCATTAGATATTCAGGTAGCGGGTGCTTTTCGCACAGCTTCACCGCTCTTTCGGATAAAGCTTTTAGCTCCGCTTCGCTCGGATTCTTAAGCAATGCCTCTTCTATAATGCCTGCTATTTCATCCATCTCGGACGCTTCAAACCCTCTACTCGTAATTGCGGCCGTACCTATCCTCACGCCTGATGTTATAAAAGGTGATACCGTATCGAACGGTATGCCGTTTTTATTGAGCGTTACGTTGATAGAGTCCATTCTGGCCTGCGCATCCTTACCTGTGATTCCCGCTTCTCGAAGATCCACTAAAAATACATGGTTATCCGTTCCGCCTGTCAATATATTAAAGCCTCTCTTTTGCATGGCGTTAGCCAGCGCATTGGCATTTTCAACCACCTTGCCTATATACTCTTTGAATGCGGGCTGGGCAGCCTCATGAAAACATATCGCCTTTGCAGCAATTACATGCTGAAGCGCTCCTCCCTGATAATGTGGGAACACCGCCTTATCCACCGCTGCCGCATATTTTTCCTTGCACAGTATAAACCCTCCTCTAGGACCTCTCAATGTCTTGTGGGTCGTACTCGTTACGATATCAGCATAAGGCACCGGTGATTCATGAAAACCTGTAGCCACAAGCCCTGCAATATGTGCCATGTCCACAAGAAGTATCGCTCCCGCCTTTTTTGCAATTTCACTAAAGCGCTTAAAGTCTATCTTTCTTGAATACGCAGAAGCTCCTGCAATGATGAGTTTCGGTTTTATATCCATCGCAAGTTTTTCTATTTCCTCATAATCGAAAGTAAAACTCTCCTTGTTTACTTCATATGTATGTACATCATATTGCTTTGATACGAAGCTTACGGGCGCAGAATGCGTAAGGTGTCCCCCTGCCTGCATTGAAGGCGCCAAAATTTTATCTCCTATATTGAGCACAGCTGCATAAGCTGCCATATTCGCCTGCGAACCGCTGTGAAGCTGCACATTTGCATGGTCTGCACCGAACAATTTACACACCCTTTCGATGGCCAAGCCTTCTATCTTATCTATTACTTCGCAGCCGCCATAATATCTCTTGCCGGGATATCCTTCCGAATATTTACATGTAAGTATCGATGCCATGGCATTCGAAGATTCTACGCTGGGATAGTTCTCCGAAGCTATAAGCTCTATAGTATTTTTTTGCCTTTCATATTCTTGCTTTATCAAATCCAATATAACCTTGTCAGACATATTCATCTCCTTTTTAAGTTTTCACACTAAATCTCACTGAAAGTTTTTTATGACCTATTGCAAGAGCCGAAATCCGAAGCATCTCTTTCTCTCACGTAATACATTGTATTGCGGAATTAATTCTTTGTCAATTATTTCAATATCAAGTTTCCTGCTTATCCTGAACCAAATATGATAATATCCTAATACGCTTCATGGGGAATTTTTCTTTCTAAATTAAATTTATTTACTGAGAAAGCAATTCAACCACATTTATCATTACGAAGTAAAGGGATTGTAATGATAATACTTGCAAAATTTTAATAGTCGGTTTATAATAAGGACAATAGAAAGGGGTGTTTGATATGGCACAAGCAGTAAATGTGAATTTTCGATTAGATAAAGATGTTAAAAAAAACATGGAGCAAACTTGTTCTGAATTGGGGCTTTCCATGAGTGCAGCGTTTACAATTTTTGCAAAAAAAGTCAGCAGAGAAAAACGCATACCATTTGAAATTTCCCTTGACCCATTTTACTCTGAAAATAATATCCGCTATCTTGAAAATATCGTGCGAGATATAAAAGATGGGAAGGCGAATTTTGCCGAGCATGATTTAATAGAGGTGGACTAATGCAGCTATTATGGGAAAATAGAGCATGGAGCGATTATTTATATTGGCAGACACAAGATAAGAAAACACTGAAAAAAATAAACGGACTTATTAAAGATATTCAGAGAAGTCCTTTTGAGGGCATAGGCAAGCCCGAACCGCTAAAAGATAATTTAAGCGGTATGTGGAGTAGACGTATTGATGATATTAATAGAATTGTTTATTATGAAGAAGATGATATAATTTACATAGTTACATGTCGAGGGCACTATGAAAATTAAGAGGTCTCAATAAATACTGAGAACAATTAAAGAAAGGTAGGCAAATCATGAGTACAAGTAAAAAGTCCACATTAAGGAAGATACATTTCGGGTTATCCATATTGGCATCCGCTGCTACGCTTGCAGGGATAGCATATCTCATAAGAGAAAGTAACAAGACTGAATAAACCTTACATTACAGCATTTTTTCGCTTTTAAAAATTAATCAGCGATAAATACAATCGAATATAAAAACAATTTATTAGCGAAAAAACTCCTGTATCTTGATATGATGTTGCAATATAAATAAATATTGCGTTGGTTAATTTATCTCTAAAATTTAATTTTCTGGTCGCATTTATCGCAGAGGGTTTGTAGCGCCTTCATTACTCCAAGCCTGGAGTGCTCGTAGGTGAGGCCACCTTGAAAGTAGGCTATGTACGGTTCACGCAAGGGCGAATCGGCACTGAGCTCTATTGATGAACCCTGCACAAATGCACCTGCAGCCATTATTATTTCATCTTCATATCCCGGCATGGGTGACGGGATGGGCGTTATAAACGAATCCACAGGGGCAGCAGCCTGTATTCCCTCACAAAAGGCGATCACCTTATCTTTACTGCCAAACTCTATAGCTTCTATAATATCATTTCTTTTATCATTGGAACCCGGGCACACCTCGTACCCTAGGTTTTCAAATACTTTTGCGCAAAGCACCGCTCCTTTTACCGCAGCGTTCACAATTCCGGGAGCCATGAACAATCCCTGCATCATCGCACGTGTTTGCCCAAACATGAGCCCGCATTCGCCACCTATTGCAGGAGATGTCATTCGGTACGATGCCATTTCTACATATTTACTCTTACCTGTAACATAACCCCCGCAGAGCGCAAGTCCGCCTCCGGGGTTTTTTATTAGTGACCCCGCTACGATATCAGCTCCAACATCTGTAGGCTCACTGAAATCCAAGAATTCTCCATAACAATTATCCACCATAACGATGATGTCCTCATTATACGCCTTTACCGCATCTATAGTTCTTTTTATTTCGCTTATCGATAATGCCTGCCTGAAGGCATACCCCGTCGCTCTCTGAATCGCTACCATGGTAGTATCCTCGTCCAACTTGGCTACAAGGGCATCCACATCTATCGTAGTATCGTCCTTCATCTCAACTTCATCATAATCTACCCCGAAATCCTTAAGCGAACCCTTGTTAATTCCATTACCGTCATTTTCATTGCCGTAATGACCTATCACTCCCGCCAGCGTATCATATGGCCTTCCTGTTGCATAGATGAGCTTATCACCGGATCTCAACAGCCCCATAAGCGCTATGGTTATTGCATGGGTGCCGCTTACGATAGTAGGGCGCACCAACGTCTTTTCCGTATTGAAAACAGACGAATACACCGCTTCTAAGGCATCCCTTCCGGCATCATCAAGCCCATAGCCTGTATTCCACGCAAAATGACTATCGGATATCCTGTTTTTTTGAAATGCCTTGATCACCTTGTACTGGTTGTATTCCTTTATGTCTGAAAGCTCATCAAAACGCTCAAACAGCTCCTGTTCTGCAACTTCTACAAAATCTCTAACCCCCTCTGAAATGCTGAAATTCTGCGCTAAAAATTGCTTAACTTCCTCTTTACTGTCGTTCATTGTCTCTCCTATTTCGTTCTCTCCTTTTCCCATTCGAGAGACCTTATAAGATCCCTCTGCACATCCCTCTTATGCTTTGCATACAACTGAGTAGTGGTAACCTGTTCATGCCCCAGAAGCAGCTGCACATCATAGATGGATTCGCCTCTGCCTATCAGACTTGTAGCCGTAGTAGCTCTAAGCTTATGGGGGCTGTAGCCGTTGTGCTGTGTCGTACCTATCGCAAGCGAGGTATATTTTTTTACCAGCTCTCTTATCTGCCTCTTCGTTATTCTCTTGTGCTGCAACGATAAAAAGAGTGCATCATCATCAATGTATTTCTTCGCCTTTTCATCATTGCGCTCATTTATCAAATAATCTCTGAGAGCTTCTGCGGTAGTACCGTTTAAATGCATTATGGATTCTTTATTTCTCTTTCTGTAGATTTTAAATTCTTCCCTCTGAAAATTAAACGATGAAAGATTCAGCTGCCACAGTTCTTGAAGCCTCAAGCCATATGTGAGGAAAAAGATTAAAATCGCCTTGTCTCTATACTTCGTAACCTTCCAATACCTTTTTTGAGCACCCGTGAGGCCATCGCCCGTTGTAACGATATCAAGCATCCTGAGCACCTCATTATCTTCAAGCGCCTTGATTTCCCGCTCGCTTTGCTTTTGCAATCTGATCGGGTTGAATCCTTCTGAAATATTTTTCTCGATTATTTCGTCTCTGTATAACTGCCTGAAAAGCACGGATAATGCCGACTTCTTACGAGCCAGCGTTTTATTGGAATTTTCGAAGATGTAGATTCCGTTATCCGTTTCCTTGCTATACCTTCTCGAATGATCAAGATACTCGTTTACATCCCGTGCCTTTATCTTATCTATATCGCTTGCTGAAATTTCTCTGATGTCTGAAGCATTCGTAAAAGGTGTGGATTCTATCAAATACTCAAAAAATCTCTTTACTTCCTCTAAATATCTGAGCCTCGATAGGGGAAGTACCGCAGCCTTTATATAGATGAAATAATCCGTAAGAAAGCTAGGGAGCTCACGTTCAAGCTCCTTGCACTCTATGTTGATTTCATTTTCATAGAGGACTATATTATCGGGCTTATCGCTCTTGTTGTTTATTTTTACATATTTTTTGCTACCCAACTCACTATCTCCTCGTCTGTCGTTTCGCTCATATCAAACCTGCGGAAATCATCGTACCTTTTAAACCACGTAAGCTGCCTCTTTGCAAACCTCCTCGTATTTCTTTTTATAAGTTCATTCGCAGTTTTCAAATCCATTTCCCCGTTGAGATAAGCGACTATTTCTTTGTATCCTATAGCCTTCAATGAATTCGCTTCTTGCGGCACTCCGCCTTCGAGCAGACCCTGTACCTCATGAATAAGTCCCTCATCAAAGAAGGTATCCACTCGTTCGTTTATCCTTGAATATAATACATCACGAGGCCACGTAATTACCAGCTTGATGAAGTCGAATGCACTTTCCCTCTTCTCGGCTAAACTTAGATCTCCAAGATTGCTGCTCCTACTACCACCGCCTTCGCTTTCCAGCACGGACAGCGCTCTTATAACCCGAACCGTATTGTTAGGATGTATTCTTTCCGCAACGTTCGGATCTATTCTTTGAAGCTCCTTGTAAAGATACTCATTGCCATATTTTTTCGCCATTTCTTTGAATTTTTGCCTGACTTCTTTTTCGGTTTTTACACCTTCAAACTGCATGTCAAACATTATCGCATTTATATATAAGCCCGTACCTCCGCATAATATCGGCAATTTCCCTCTACTATGAATATCGCCAATGACTTTTTCGCATTCTCTTTTAAAGTCCGCTACCGTAAAATCATCCTGTGGCTTACAGATGTCGAGCAGGTGATGCTCTATTCCCTGCATATCTTTTTTTGATACCTTAGAGGTGCCTATGTCCATCCCCTCATATATCTGAGCCGAATCACAGGAAACCACTTCTCCGTTTAATGCCTTTGCAAGTTTTATGCTGACTTCGCTTTTCCCGCTCGCTGTAGGCCCTGCTACTATCACTACCTTATTCAATCTTCACCTACAGCACTCTTTTAAACATCTTCTCTATATCGTATTCTCTCATCCTTATCATCGTAGGGCGTCCATGTGGACACGCTAACGGTTGCTTACATTTTGCAAGACTTAAAATCAATGCCTTTATTTCATCACCCTTCAGCACATCTCTTCCTTTCACTGCGGCCTTACACGCCTTGGATGCGATCCTGTCAAGCTGCCTTTCATCTTCATCATAACCGAACCCTTGCGTGCTCATGAGGTAGTCATCTAAAAATCCCTGCGCCTCTTCCTCCTTCATAAATGATGGAATCCCAAAAATTCTAAGCGTTTTCTCACCAAAGTCATCCACCTCAAAGCCCAATTCAGACAGCCTCGACATTATATTTTTCTTATTGCTGTCTGCTTCTGCGCTGAGGCTCTTGATAATGGGAGCGATAAGCCTTTGTATATCTTTATCCTTGCTCAAAAATTCACCCAAAAGCTTTTCATAAAACACTCTTTCGTGGGCGGCATGCTGATCTATCATGTAAAACGCTTCACCGTCTCTTACCAAAATGTATGTATCAAATATTACGCCCATAGGTTCAAGCGCAGCTATATCATAGGGCAGGTTAATCGGCTTTCCCTCTACTGCTGCGTGCTCCTCTTCCCGCAAACTCTCCCTTTGCCGTTCACATCTTATGGCTTCACGGAAGGCTTCCTCTTCGGGTACATTCTTATCTGCCGGCGGGAAGGCGGATTCCCGGCCTTCATGTCCCCGGTAGCCTATATTTACAGCTTCTCTAAAATCCGCTTCACTACTTGCAGCAGAGTATGAAAATCCCTCTGAACTGTCTTTTTCGAATACTTCTGCTATGTTGCTCTGCTTGCTGCTGCCTATATCAACATAATCATCTTTTACAAACGACTTGAAATCCGCATTGATCGGAGTGGACTGTATTATTTCCTTGCCCGAAAAGGCTTTTTCAAGCGTTTTTACAATTGCGTTTTTAACCTTTGCCTTGTCTAAAAACAAGATCTCTTTTTTATTCGGATGAATGTTTACATCGATATCCGCTCCCAGCAAATCTACAAGAAGAAAATACGACGGATACCTCTCCCCCATTATGATATCGCTGTATTCTCTTTTAATTATACCTTCCAAAAAGGCACTCCTTATAGCTCGTCCGTTTATGAATATCACCTGTCTCGATGTATCCTTATAGCTGTCTCCCTGAGGCGAAACCAATCCGCTCACATTAATTCCAAATGTTTCTTCATCCACCTGCACCAACCTTGCAGCATAGTCCGCTCCATAAATCTGCGCTAAAACATCTCGTCTGTTTCCATTGCCTTCGGTTACATACAGAAGCTCTTCATCCACTTTCAATCTGAAGCTTATATCAGAGTAATATATACTCATCCTATTTATGAATTCCGCTATTTCATTTTTCTTCGCACGTTTGTATGACAGGTCTTTCTTCCTCGCCGGGATATTAAAAAATAAATCCTGCACTATAATTCCGGTGCCGTCATCCACGGCTATATCTTCCTTTTTTATCACTTCGCCGGCTTCAAGGACAAGCTCCGTCCCTAAAGAGTCTTCTCTTCTCTTAGTGTACATGATCACCCCTGATACCTTGGCAATGCTGGCTAATGCCTCTCCTCTAAATCCAAGGGTATGAAGATTATTAAGGTCTGAAAATTTTTCAAGCTTGCTCGTCGCATGCCTTTTAAAAGCTGTCTCCACCTCATCGCCTGCAATGCCACACCCGTCATCGCTAACCCTTATGTAATCACTGCCGTTTCCCTTGATTTGTACGGCTATGCTCTTTGCCCCTGCATCTATGGAATTTTCTACAAGCTCCTTCACTACAGATAGCGGGGACTCCACCACTTCGCCTGCGGCAATTTTATCCGATACATTTTTATCCAATATCCTTATCATCAGAGATTACCTCCTCTTTTATTTTTGCGAGTAAGCTGATGGCTTCTGCAGGTGTTACATTCATGATATCCACTTGCATAAGCCTGTCTTTCAGCTCCTGCAATTTTTGCTTATCTTTTTCCAATGTTTCCAGTTTCTCCGCATTGATATTAAGCTCGTCTGTTATATCGTCTATGGTTCTTTGCGCCTTTAGGGCATCAAAATTTACATCATATAATTTCTGTTTGTACCTCTCCGCCTCAAATTCAAGTTCCTTAAGCTTTTGCTTGGCGCTTCTCAAAAGTTCATCGGGTACTCCTGCCAATTTTGCTACATCCACGCCGTAACTTTTTTCGGCGCTGCCCTTTTTAATCTTATGCGAAAAAATCACTTTGCCGTTCTTTTCAAACACTGCAATTGTAAGATTCAATAGCCCGGGAAGCACGCCTTCAAGCTCCGATAATTCATGATAATGCGTTGCAAACAGCGTCCTCACCTTAGGGTTATCACCTTGAAGCAAGAAGTTGCAAAGTGCGTACGCTATGGACAACCCATCATACGTGCTCGTACCCCTTCCTATCTCATCCAGTATCACAAAGCTTTTATCCGTTGCGTTTTTAAGAATATATGCAAGTTCCGACATCTCAAGGAAAAAGGTACTCTGCCCCTTAGCTAAATTATCGCCTGCGCCTATCCTCGTAAATATTCTGTCCACTATTCCTATGCTCGCAGATTCAGCGGGAATGAAACTCCCTATTTGACTCATGAGTACTATGAGCGCATTTTGCCTCATATACGTTGACTTTCCTGCCATGTTGGGTCCCGTGATCAGGAGCAATGACTTCTCGTCTGCGTCTATACTGAAATTATTACCTGTAAATTGATTATATTCCATAACGGCCTCCACTACAGGATGCCGTCCTTGAACCACCTCTATATCCTTTCCGTCGTGCATGTTCGGCTTTGTATATCCGTTGTCAATTGCCACCTTTGCGAGTCCTGCGAGTACATCTATCTCCGCTATGGCGTCTGCCGTATGCATGAGCTCGAGGATCCTTTCAGATATCATATCCCTAATATTTTGAAAACAATCATACTCTCTTTTGTTTATCTTATTTTGCGCTCCGAGCACTTCCGCTTCCACCTCTTTAAGTTTCGGCGTGATGTATCTTTCGGCGTTTACTAAAGTTTGTTTTCTTATGTATTCATCCGGTACCAGATCTTTGCTCGTATTTCTCACTTCAAGATAATAACCGAACACCTTGTTATATCCAACTTTCAGAGCTTTTATGCCCGTTCTTTCCCTTTCAGTATTTTCAAGACCCGCTATCCATGCCTTGCCGTCTGCAATGGCTCTTTTCATGGAATCCAGTTCCTCATCAAACCCGTCCTTTATTATTTCGCCTTCGGTTATGGTAATTGGCGGCTCGTCAACCAATGCGTTTTCAATTAAACTGCTTACATCTTCAAAGTCATCAATTCTGTCGTAAAGCTCGTTTAAAAGTGCGCTTGCCTGTTTGTCCCCTTGCGTATTTACATTTGTGAGCAGACTTTTTAATTCGGGAATTCGCATTAGAGATAACTTCATAGATATGAGATCCCTCGCATTTGCCCTGCCTGCCCCTATTCTTCCGCAAATTCTTTTAAAGTCGTAAATATTACCGAGAGCCTTACGTATCGGTTTTATCTCTTCCTTATGCTGCATAAATTTTTCAATCGCATCATGCCTCTTCGTGATATTCTGTAGATTTTTGAGCGGTCTTTTTAACCAACTTCTGAGAAGCCGTGCTCCCATTGAAGTCTTTGTCTTATCGAGAATATCGACTAGAGAATAGTTGCCGTCAGCTTCATACAGAGGCTCGAGCAATTCTAAACTTCGCATAGTAGATTTATCTAAGCTCATATAGTTGCTCGGTGTCTCCTGATGCACCTCCACTATATGCCCGAGAGAGCTTCGTTGTGTCCTCCTTATGTATATCAAAAGTGCGCCGAGGGCGTTTACATAGGCCGCGTCCTCGCTAATTCCTATCCCAAGCAATGATTTGATTCCAAACTGAGAAAAAATAGCCTCATTTATATTACTTTGCTTATAGTAGTCCGTATCCAAATAGCTTATATAAAATCCGCTTGCAGCCTCCACTACACCCGATACTTCCTTTAAAGCTGTCGGCATTATGATTTCTACAGGATTTATCGTAACCACTTCATTCTCAAGATCGGATGTGCTGTAAACCTCAAGCACTGAAAGCTCGCCCGTACTGATATCGCTGTATGCAAGCCCGAAGGTATTGTTGTTGTTTTGAGTTATGGAAAGTATGTAATTGCTACTGCCGGCCCTTAGAATCTTCTCGTCTAAAACCGTACCGGGCGTAATAACTCTTACAATTTCTCTCTCTACAAGCTTCCCGTTGCTTTCTTCCGGCGTTTGCATCTGCTCGCAAATAGCTATTTTATAGCCTTTTTTCACAAGCCTTGCAATATAGGCATCTGCTGCATGGTACGGCACTCCGCACATAGGAGCCTTTTCTCCGTTACCGCTCATCCTTGCTGTAAGCGTTAACTGCAATTCTTTAGAAACAAGCTCAGCATCTTCAAAAAACATCTCATAAAAATCACCCAGCCGAAAAAATAAAATACAGCTGGGATTGTTTTCTTTGATTTCTATGTACTGCCTCATCATAGGCGTTAGTGTTTTCTTCTTATCCACCCTTAAGCTCTCTGCACCTCCGCACTCGATTCGCCTTCATTCTACTGTTCTTTATTATACTCTGAAATACCGTATTTTAGAATATCCGCCGCCTTCAATAAGTCTTCCTTATTCAATACATAGGCAAGTCTCACCTCGTCCTTACCCAAGCCTTCCGTAGTATAAAAATCTTTGGCAGGAGCAAACATCACGCTGGCTCCATCGTAAGAAAACTTTGATAACAGCCATACTAAAAATTCTTCAGCATCCGGCACGGGTAGTTTTACAGTTATGTAAAACGCTCCCTTTGGCGGTTTGCACTCTACACCGTCTATTTTTTTAAGTGCCTTGTATAGTACATCTCTTCTTTCTTCGTATTCTTCCCTTACGTTATCATAATAAGATGCATCGAGATTATACAATGCTGCCGAGCCCACCTGATCCAGCGTCGCAACGCTGAGTCTGCTTTGAGCGAGCTTCACTGCCGCCTTCATTATTTCGCCGTTCTTGGTAGCCAAGCAACCGATCCTCGCTCCACATAGGCTAAACCTTTTGGACACGCTGTCTATCATAATAACGTGATCGTACATGTCTTCAAACATACCGAAACTTGAAAGTTCTGCGCCGTCATATAAGAATTCTCTATATACCTCATCCGCAATAATGTACATATCATTTTCCTTTGCGATGTCGCATATGAGCCTCATATCTTCCTTGCTGAGCACGCTGCCTGTCGGATTTGCAGGCGAACCTAAACAAAAGGCCTTGGTCTTACCCGTTATAACAGCTTCTATCTTTTTTCTGTCGGCGTAACTGTAGCCTTCATTTACCTTTGTAGTAAGCGGAGTAATCCCCCCCCCCGCTTCCTTTATAAATGTCGAGTAATTAGGATAGAACGGCTCAGGAATTATGACTTCATCACCCGGGTTTAGTATGCTCATAAATGTCATGACAAGCGCCTCACTGCCACCTGTTGTAACTAAGACATCGGACGGCTCATACGCTATGCCGAGTCTTTTATAGTAATTAGATATAGCTTCTCTCAGCTCCGATATCCCCTCTGTAGGTGCGTAAGCAAGTACCGATTGGTTGAATCCCTTTACCGCTTTAAAAAATTCACTCGGTGTTTGAATATCCGGTTGTCCGATATTCAGATAATAAATCTTCTTACCGTTTTTTTCCGCTTCATTTGCAAGTCCATAAAACTTCCTGATAGGCGAATCATTAATCTCACCCATTCTCTTTGCGATATCCATAGCGCCCCCCTTTTCCTTAAATTTTAATTTATGATTTGCGCTCGTTTTACTACACTTTTAATTATATCACTTCTTTTAAGTTCATCCATTCTTTTTCGGATGTTTAGGGCATCACTTTGTGCAGATTTTTTAAAATAAATGAGAAATTCCGCATTTCCCTTTGCTCCAAAAATAGGCGAGTTGGTAATATCCTGCGGAAGGAGATGAAACTCCTCGGAAAAATTTATAACCTTCTCTATCACCTTCTCATGCACCTTTTCATCTCTGACTATACCGTTTTTGCCTACATCGCTCCGCTCGGCTTCAAACTGCGGTTTTATAAGACACACGAGTTCTCCTTCATCCTTGAGCATCCTCGATGCCACCGGCAAAATAAGTCCGAGTGAAATAAACGATACATCTATGCTTATAAAATCCACAGCTTCGATACCTGCAGGATCAAAGTAACGCACATTGGTTTTTTCGATATTCACTACCCGCTTATCGTTTCTAAGTTTCCACGCAAGTTGTCCGTAGCCTACATCTATGGCAAATACTTTACTCGCTCCGTTTTGCAACATGCAATCTGTAAATCCTCCCGTACTGGCTCCGATATCTGCACAGATTTTATGAGAAAGATTAAGCCCAAACCGTTTTATAGCAGCTTCAAGCTTTAACCCTCCTCGCCCCACATACGGCAACCTGTCATCCCTGATATTGATTCTGGCCTTGCTCGATACCTGGCTTGCACTTTTAAGACAGATCTTACCCTCGACTTCCACCTCCCCGGCAGATATCGCCTGCTGCGCCTTTTCTCTGGATTCATAATAGCCTTCCTCCACCAATAATTTGTCTATCCTCATTCACTATTCCCCAATCGCATTCTTTACAGTGTTCACTATTCCTTGCGCATTCATACCGTATTTTGCTCTGATTTCGTTGACACTGCCGTGCTCTATGAACTTCGTAGGGTAAGTCATTGCTGTGACCTTGCCTGAAATTGATTTTGCATATTCACCGAAGCTCCCGTTGTACACACCTTCTTCTATCGTGATTACTGCAGGGTACTCCTTCGCTATTTTTTTTACGGCAGATACGGGAAAAGGCCATATTCTTCCTGTATTTACTACCGCAACATCTATTCCTTCGTTTTTAAGTGAGGCAGCCGCATTTAAAGCCTCTTGAACCATATTGCCGGTAGCCAGTATGCACGCATTCCTGCCCTCTACGAACATCTTCATGCCCGTTACTCCCGATTTAACGCTCGCATAAATGCTATCTTCCTTACCCTGAAATGCTTCTCCTCTGGGATACCTTATCGCAACGGGCGAATCTTTAGAAAGCGCATATTCAAGCATTTCTTCAAGCTCTATATCACAACATGGTGCAAGTAATTCCATGCCGGGTATGGAACCCAGGTAAGAAATATCCAAAAGCCCTTGGTGGGTGGTGCCGTCCCCTCCCACTATGCCTGCTCTATCTATAGCAAACACAACAGGGAGCCCCTGCAAAAATACTTCTTCTATAATATTGTCGTATGCTCGTTGAAGAAAGGTTGAATAGATACACACTACAGGCTTCATCCCCGACTTGGCAAGCCCTGCAGCAAGGGATACCGCATGCTGCTCCGCTATCCCGGCATCTATACACCTTGTAGGATACATTTGCTGAAATTCCGTAAGCCCCGTACCGTCTATCATGGCTGCAGATATCGCTACTATACGGCTGTCTGCCCTAGCCTTTTCAATGAGAGCCTTGCCGAAAACGTCTTGATAGCGGGTTTTTGTAATCAAAGTTTTGCTTGGTTCATCCGCATCAAAGGTCGGTACAGAGTGAAACTTATCGGGTTCTTCTTCCGCAGGTTTATAACCCCTGCCTTTTTGTGTCTTTACATGTATGCAAAGTGGACCTTCTATGAGTTTGGACTTTTCCAAAATATTTATGAGCGCCGGTATATCATGCCCGTCTATGGGCCCGTAATACTTCATTCCCAGCTCTTCAAATATAATACCGTCAAGCATCGTGTACTTTAAAAGTCTTCTTGTGTTTATCAAAAATTTTGCAATGCCCTTCCCTATAAGCGGCACCTTTTCGCAAAATTGCTTCACCTTGTTTTTAAATGCGAAATATCCCTTTGATTCACGAATATCGTTAAGGTGACTGGAAATACCGCTACTGTTGGGAGATATGCTCATTTCATTATCATTAAGAATCATTATCACCTTGGATTTACGGTCGCCTATGCTGTTTATCGCCTCATATGCCACTCCTCCTGTGAGCGCACCGTCTCCTATCACAGCAATCACGGCGCCTTCTTTATTTTGCAGTCTTCTTCCTTCAGCGATTCCCTGCGCCAGCGAAAGCGATACTGAGCTGTGTCCCGTGTCGAACAAATCGTATTCGCTCTCCTCATTTCTTGTAAAGCCGCTAATACCGTTCATTTGTCTGAGCGTGTCGAATTTATCCGCCCTCCCGGTGAGTATCTTATGGACGTATGTTTGGTGTCCCACGTCCCATACTATGGCATCTTCATCCAAGTTAAAGACTTTGTGCAATGCGATGGTAAGTTCTACCACCCCGAGGTTTGATGCCAGATGCCCACCCGTAGCGGAAACCTTCTCCACCAGGAACTTTCTTATTTCTTCTGAAAGCTCCTGCATCTGAGGCACATCCATATTGGTTAATTCTTTTTTAAAATCTATTTTTTCTATATCCATATGCCCCGTTATCTACCCGCACCTTAACATAAGATCATCTGCAAGCTGCACGAGCCCTTGCGGACAAGCACACATCCCCTCTATGGCATCTTTAGCATCCTGCGTATGTTTTTTTATAAGATCATCCAATTCAACAGGTGATAATAATATTGTATAGGTTATCTTTTCATTTCGCTCATCTGCATTTATATCCTTGCCCATGTTCTTGCTGTCACCCGAAACATCGAGCTTATCATCCACCATTTGAAATGCGAGGCCTATATTTTCGCCATATTTTCTAAAGGCAGCCACCTGCTTTTCATCTGCACCTGCAAGAGTTGCTCCTGCAACTACAGCCGCCGTGATGAGCGCCCCCGTTTTCATCCTGTGCATCTTTTCGAGTCTCGTTAGGCTCACCTCGTCTTTGCAGGAATTGATATCCATAACCTGCCCCGAGACCATGGCCTCAGTGCCTGCCGCCTTTGCGATCTCATTAGCAGCACGTATTTTTTTAGAGGTTTCTTCACTCCGCTTAGCGGACTCTTCAATGCAGGACAGCATCACTTCATACGCCAATGCTTGTAACCCGTCGCCTGCAAGTATTGCCATATCATCACCGAATACCTTATGATTCGTCTTCTTACCTCTCCTGTATTCGTCATTGTCGAGTGCCGGTAAATCGTCATGTATTAAAGAATATGTGTGTATGAATTCTATGGCTGCGGCATAGTCGAGCACGCTACCGGGATCTCCGCCTACAGCCCTCGCCGCTTCCATAAGCAATACCGGCCTTACCCTTTTTCCTCCTGCATATAACGAGTACACCATGGCTTCCCTTAAAGGCTTTGCAATCTCTTCCTTAGAAAGAAGTATTTCGCGCATTTTCGTATCTATATCATGTTTGTATTTATAGAACATATCATCCATGAGATTATTCGTCTCCCGTTATTTCGTCCACATGGCTTTTGATTTCTTCTAATTTCTCCTGACACACTTCGTAGCAAAGCTTTGCCTCTTCAAATTTACTTATGGTTTCATCTATACTCGCATCTTCGAAATCCAATTCCTTATCTATATCACTTAACTTTTTCATTACTTCTTCTAAACTTAATTCCTTGAGCTCTTCCTTCGTCATCATTCCCTCTCCTCCATTACACCGTCTCGTTTGTATATATAAGCAACTTCTATAATGCCGTTATTTCGCAATCTACCTTTCCGTCTTTCATAAGAAGTTCAAAGCTTTCTTGCCTTCTCAGCTCTGCTGCAGTAGTTATCACCTTTCCGTTTACAAGAGGCAATGCATAGCCTTTTGCCAAGTTCTTTGAAATGTCGTTGTTTTCAAGGCTTTGATTCATCTTAGCTATTTCATTTTTAAGATTCGTGAGCTTCATCTGCATGCTGGCGTTTGCAACTCCCCAAAGAGCTTCAACCGTATTCTCCATCTTTGATATTCGCATTCCTATGTTTGCCTTCTTTTCAATATTTAAAAATTTTTGTAGTAACCGGTTGCCGCATGTTTCGGCTTTTCTTTCGAGCATGCTTTTAAGCCTTAAATGAATCCCTAAAAGTTCAGCACTTAACTGATCCCAGTCAAAGGCCGCTCTGTCTGCTGCAGCCGTAGGCGTTGATTCTCTTTGATCAGCTGCCATATCCGCCAGCGTCACATCTATTTCATGCCCTACTCCCGTAACCACCGGTATATTAGAGGTGAAGACCCTCCTTGCAACTTCTTCGGTATTGAATGCATCCAGATCCGTCTTCGCACCGCCACCTCTTGCGAGCACGATTATCTCAGGCGGTTCATCCATCCCTTCAAAAATGTCAAACGCCCTGCAAATGGATGTTACCGCTTCATCTCCCTGTACATATGCTTCTTCTATCACCGTATTTATATATGGATTTTTCTTCTCTATTACCTTCTTTATGTCGGCCTGAGCTGCACTGTCCTTTCCCGTTATTATACCTATCTTTGTTGCATATAGAGGTATGTGCCTCTTTTTTTCTTTATCAAAGAGACCTTCCCCTTCAAGCTTTTGGCGTAGTGCTTCCAGTTGTTTCGCTTTTTCGCTTTCTCCGCACCTCTTAATCTTCTCAACATATAACTGCATTTTTCCGGTTCTCTGATAAATGCCTATATTCCCTGTAATCTCTACCTCTTCTCCTTCTATATCCGGTTCGTTCATGTCAAAATTCTCAACATCAAAATATGTACAATCTACTCCGGATTGGCTGTCTTGAAGTGAAAAAAACGCATAGTTTTTGCGAGGATCGTATTTAAAGTTGCTGATTTGTCCTTTTACTGCAACATCCCTCAAAAGGGCATCTTTTGTCATCTTGGTTTTAATATAGTTTATTAGTGCTGTTACTGTAATGTGTGATGCCATTGTGCAATTCTCCCTATGCTATTTATAATCCTTACCTATATTCGCCAATATTCCGTTTATAAATTTCGCGGATTTATCGTCACTAAATTTTTTTGCTATCCTCACCGCTTCGTTTACCGCCACCACTTTAGGAATGTCTTTTGCATAGCAGATTTCTGCAACCGCAAGCCTCAGTATCGCAAGATCCACCTTCGGGATGCTGTCTATAGTCCAGCCCTTCATCTTGGCATTCAGCTCCGCATCTATTGCATCTATATTATCCGTAACGAGTGAAAACACCTCTCTTATATATGCTTCTTCCTTACCTATGTTCTTATAATCCGAAAGTATCTTATCCACCAGCACCTTATCTGTCGTTTTGTGCACGGGGATTTGGAAAATAATCTGCATCGCTATTGTTCTTGCCTTGCTTCTGTTTATAATCAATTTCTACTCCTGATAAAATCCGTTTCCTGCGGCAAATCTATATCATCTACCAAAATATTCACTGCAACCACCTTCTCCTCAAACTCTTCCAGTATGGCTCTTCTCACGTTGTTTTGAATCATCCAAGTGATAATAGGTATATTGACACCATATTCGAGTACTACTGCTACATCAAATTCTATCGCACCCTTTTGCCTTTTTATTCTTATGCCGCTGCTTTTAAATCTCTTATTCAATAAGCCCGATAGTATCGTTTCTACGGTTTTGTTTTTCACTCTGCTCACGCCCTTAGTGCTTGCGATGGCACGTGCTGCGCACTTCAGCATTTCCTGATCATAATTTTGATTTTTTCTCTTCTCATCGCTCATAATGCCGCTCATAATCCATTCTTTCTCACGAAAGTAAGTCGTTTACAGATGAAACTATTTTACCACAGATGTATCGAGGTATGTATTTGACATATATTCAAGCGGAGAATTCATCTTAAAAAAGGCTATTTTATCGGCAATCAAACTATATTTATCTCTCTTGTCCGGGTTTAAATATTTGCTCGAAACGTTGGCATACTTCAGGTACTTTCGATCATTTACCAGCGGGTGCCCTATGGCTGCAAGATGTACTCTTATCTGATGCGTACGTCCTGTCAAGAGCTTCACTCTAACTACGGTATATGTGAATTCACTGCCATTTTTATCTATTCTATTTACACGTATCGGATGTACCTTCGTAATTGCTTCCTTGGTAACATCCGGAGGTACGCTGCCATCTTTATCTGCAAAAACCGTATTGTTTTTTGCAGATTTATATAATGGATAATCTATAGTGACATCACCCCGTACTTCACCGACAACTTCCGCTACATAATACCTCTCAATACGACCTTCTTTGAAGGCCGCATTAAGCTCCCTCTGACTTGCAGCATTTTTTGCGACGGCTATAAGTCCCTCGGTATTTCTATCCAGCCTGTTTGATGTTGCAAGCGAAAAGGTTTTTTCAAAGCCGGGATCATATTCGCCCTTCTGAATAAGGTAGGTTTTCACTTCATTTAGTAGCGTCCTCTTTTTTTCCGTGCTGCTCCCGTGTGTAAGTAACCCTGCCCTTTTGTATACAACCAATAAGTTGTCATCTTCAAAAATAATTTTAAACGAAGGTTTTACCTGCACTCCCTTGTCCTTTAAAATCATCCTCTTATGCTCATCATCCGAGATGTATATATGCACTGCATCACCGGCATTCAGCAAAAAGTTCTGCTTGCACTTCTTGCCGTTTACCTTCACATCCTTTCTTATCAGCTTATATATGTATGCCAGGCTCGCATTGCAATAATACTTCTTAAAAAACCTGTCTAACCGCTGCCCCGCATCATTTTCCGTTATTGTAAATTTAACCATCCCATTAAAACCCAATTTTTATCATGTTTTACCCAACTCTTCTTATTATATTCTTTTTTGCCGTACATTCAAGATCGAAAAAACAACCCGCATCGGGTTGTTTTTATTTTCAATGTTTATAATAGAATCAAAAACTACGAATTTTATTCTCCGAAAAACGCCATTGCAAATAGCAAGTTTTAAAAATACTAAAATATAATCTTGCTATTTTTTTATAAGTCGCACCCAACTATTCTGTAAATTATCAGCAGGCTGATCCCACTCGGCTTCAGCCGCTCTACCACCTTTTGTTTCACCTGAACCGCCATATTTACCGCCTTTTCCATGAAGCGTAACTTCATATGCATATTTGGTTTTGGCTTTGAAAAGAACTTTAATAAACTGGTTACCACCGGTTATCCTATCTGTATATTCCCACTTATATTCTTTAGGCATCTTAAGAACTTTGATATCACTCTTCCCTGTGACAACATTTAAGATCAATTTTTGATTCATTACATTTTTTATAGTGACCTCTCTGGGTTTATCAGGATCTACAAGCTTTTGTTCAAATAGGAATTCATCCGACTTGAGCAATTTATTATCTTCTGTAAGAGCTACAAGCCTTACCTTGCTTTCTTCTATTTCGAGTATCTTAGGTATGAAGTAGTCTTTTTTATTTGTCTTCTGCAGTACAACATTATTCTTCCAAGCTATGCCTATGGCTTTAAATTTCGTGGTTGCTCCATTTGTTATAACGAGAGACTTTTTCATTTCATCGGAAAAACGTTCCTTATATATATATCGCCCCGCAAAAACCGCAGCTACCAATAACACTATAACTATTATCCCTATGACATGCTTACGCTTCATTTAAAACCTCCAATTTGCCTTCCGATATCAAATAACTCTTGCTCGCAATCTTCTTAAAGTCCTTATCGTGACTCACCACTACGATCGTTTTGCCTTCCTTGTTCAAAGCCAGCAAGGTGTCTATAACGATAGACTTATTCTCATCATCGAGCGATCCTGTAGGTTCGTCAGCTAACATTATATCAAAAGGCTTGACCATATTTCTAGCTATCGCCACCCTCTGCTGTTCACCACCCGAAAGCTCGTATACTTTAGACTTCAGCTTATCGCCTACTCCCATCTTATCAAGAGCAGTTTGAATGAGCTCCTTTTTATTCTTTGCCTTGTTGTACTTCACGGCAAGCTTCATATTATCCTCTACCGTCATCTTCTCTACAAGTGCAAAGTTTTGAAAGAGATAAGCAATGTTATTTCTTCTTAAAAGCTCACACTCCTTCTTCTTTTTTATGGGATCCTTCTTCTCGAAAGAACGCATCTCTCCGTTATCATACGTTTCCAATGTACCCAAGATATTCAAAAGTGTAGTTTTACCACCGCCACTCTTGCCGAAGATACATATAAAGTCTCCTTTGTTTATATCTATATTCACATCATTTAGCACATGATGCGCCCCAAAACTTTTATTCACATTCTTAAGTGAAATCTGTACTTCATTATTCATCAACTTCCCTCCTTAAGCCTTACTGCAATATCTTATCTTCGCAATATTTTTATATCTTCGTACTTAAGATTAATCTATATTAACAGCCTTCTTTTAATTGCATTACCAACTCTCTTTCACCTTTTTTAATTTGAAAAATTTCTGCTATGCCACATATTAATGAAGTAACTATCGCTATTAACAAACTTACTAAAAGGTATGTTATGCTCCATCCGAATCTTGGTATATAAAGTATTCCTCCACTAAAAATATTTGTTGAAAATATCACAATAAACAACATCATTATGCTTATTAAATAGCTAAAAATGTTTCCAAATATTTTTTTCTTATGGATGGAGAAAAAACCATAACCAAATAATCTTGAAACATTTATCCTCGATCCATGATCATAGAAGTATGATTCCTTGCCAATTTGAAGTAATGTCCCCAAAATCAGCAGAGCTAACAACAGACCTATAAAATTTACCATGGCTACAGTTTTAAACCTGTCTATATGCCTAACGATTTCGCTGTGTACGCTCCTTAAGTCATTTATATACGACTCCGACTTTGTTTCTTTAATTACGCTTTTTAATTCATCATAAGCTTTATCCGGGTTTTTAACATAAGGATGGAATTTCCCATTTACTAAAGACGTCATTTTAAGTGCTCCTCCTGCAAGTATTAAAGTATAGTCCGTATTATAAGGTGCATCCAGAGTTTTATCACTATCTAGCGTAAATAAATTCTGATCGGATTTAATAGTTAAATACCTTTCTTTTATTTTTGACTTCTTTTTACCCGCATAAAAGCTATGCGTATCATTGAGTTCCCATTTATCAAGTTTGGATATTTTTACATTTTCAGGAACCAATGCAATCCACTCATTTTTTTTAGGTTTTGAAATTTTAACCGGTTTCCCGTCTTTGCCGATTATTTTCGCATAATCAAGAAAATTCTTATTTATGTATGCGTATTTCCCTTTAAACATTTGTTTATTATTATATTCTTCATCTGCAGGTCTCCCCTCAAGTTCATCAAGAGGTGCATAATACATAAGTGCTCCCCTTTCATCTAGCTTATCCCATAATTTATTTAATCTGGGTACTACCGTCTTCTCCATTTTTTTATCATCTTTTTCTTCTGTATTTGTCCACGTACAACCAATATTCACATAGTTTTTTGCGCGCTCCCATTTTTTAATATTGGGTTTTAAATCTAAATATTGATTCAAACTAAATAGCGTAACTATCAACATATACAAAACCACAGTAAATGATATGACTTTAAAGACGGCGTTGATTTTTTCATGCGTTTTTCTATAACCCTTTAAAATATTTATCAAATTTATTTTGCGAATCTTAAAAAACAATAGTAAAAATTCTATCGCTATAATAGCTATCATGACTATTAATTCAGTTAAATAAAGCTGTGCCACTACATTAAAATATCCTAAAATACTTTCCGGTTTAGTTAACAAAAAAAGAATAACATTTATAACTAAAAAAGAAATAATAAAGGGTGGTAACATCAGGTTAAATGTCTTTTTCAAGCAAAACTTCAGCTTATTGTGCCCTAAAAGAGATGAAATTGCGAATTCTCTAGATAGTGAACTGTTATATATTATGTAGCAAAAAACTAATGCTATAATAATTATTATCATCATCATTATATATAAAAATCCCTGTACTTGCGTAAAATCTCCTGTCACCGTAAATTCATTATCTTCTTTTGCTTCAAGACCCAAAGTTTTATTAAGAGCAACAATAAATCTTTTTACATCTTCATCAGTTCCTTTTAAATGATAATCACCATTGACCATATTGTCCTTGATTTTATCAAACGCTTTAATTTCGACATTTTTTGTGGTTAATAAATTTAGTGATTCGCTTTTTGAAAATTTATTAAGCCCGCTTTTATTCTCTTCTATTTCTATGTTTTTAAAGTCTTTTTCAAACCACCTTGATTCATGCAAAAATACAAATATCATTACTTTGCGTTTATCATCATTTGTGTTTTTGGGAATATATACATCTTTAATAAAACTCACATTATGTTTTTTTGCTAATTTTTGTATCTCCAAAATATTTTTCTTTGTATTTTTAGGATTAGATAATATATTAATTGATTTATTAAACTTGTCTATGAATTGTTCCTTAAACAAATCATCGCACATTAAAAAATGTCCTATAACTATCATTCCGATTGCAAAAACACACAATAAACTTATTATCTTTTTCATATATTACACCTGTTTGTTTTTTTATAAAAAACGGTGCTGTTATTTAAACCTAGGTATATCAGCACCGTTTTTGTATTTCAACAACTACTTAGTATTAGCCCACGCTTTGTTTCCCCAAAGGGCTCTTTCCCAAGAAGCTGAAGCCCTTCTTTTCTTTTTTATCCAACCAGAAGTACTTCGCACTCCTCCTGCTCCTTGGACAGTTGTCCTATGAGTTTTCCCTTTGTGATCATAATGCGACCACACATAATAGTCTCCTACACCATGTCTCCATTTGCCACCGAGAAAACTTTTCCATCCACTGTCGTAATTTAGAGGCTCTACATCTTGATTTCCTGTATCTAAGTTTACCTTATAACCTAAACCCTTTTCATACAGTAATCCTTTTAAACTCTTCTCATTAGTTTTAGCAAATATCAAGCCCGTCGATGTGAGTAGCATTAACGCTAGCGAGAAAACCAAAATTTTTGATTTCATTTTTAATCCTTCCTTTCTTGCAAAAAAACATTTTTAAAATCGAGATTTTTAGCAGCTGCAGTGGATCTCTCCACTGCATTATAGTATACACTAATTTTTGGCATGTCAAACCTTTTTGCAAAAAAAACACTTCGCGAAACAAAAAAAATATAGGGGCCTAACTGTATCATGAAAAATGTCCCATACTAAAAATTGTAGTCCGCTCCCTTACGAGTAGCATTTCTTAGACTAAAAATGGGATTGCTGGCTTTAAGTGTCTTTTTATCTTCCTGTTGCCAAGAAATATATTCAATTAAAGCATTTTCCGTAAATGTGACTTTCACTTTGCCATATCCTCAAGTTCCTCAATAGTTTTAACTACAGTGCGGCCTTGAGAAAGTTGTTCAATTGACCTGTCAATTTTAGCCAGATACTCATTATTCCTGCGAGTTTTTTCAAGTTCGTTATATTCTTTTTCGCTTAAAATAACAAGGTTTTCGTTGTGCGGTCGAGAAACTAAAATCTTTTCGCCGGTACGAACAAGATTGCTAATCTTTTTAAAATCATTCCGAATATCTGTGGTTTTTAATGCTATCATCGTTATTCTCCTCTTTAGACATACGGAATTTGCGTCTTTAGTTTTAATTGTCTGTCTGTTTGAGCTGCCAGGTTCATATCGTGAGTCACTATCAGAATAGTTTTTCCAAAACTGTTTCTCAGATCCTTAAGCATTGCAAACACCGTATCACTCATCTTAGGATCGAGCGACCCTGTTGGCTCATCCGCAAGCACGATGTCACCCGGCTTTAATATACATCTTGCGAGTGCCACACGTTGCTGCTCCCCTCCTGACAAGGTGTTGCATTGCATCTTTTTTAAGCCTGAAATCCCAAGTTTTTTAAGGACTTCATTAATACGTTTTTCTTTTTCCTTTTTAGAAGATTTCACATAATTCATTGCAATAAGCAAATTTTTCTCCACGGTTTCATTTGATATAAGTGCAAAGAACTGAAATAAATAATTTATCTTGTTTCTTCTAAATTGTGTCGCTCTTTTGCTATTTATCTTTGGAAGTCTTTGTCCGTCTATTAGTATCTTGCCACCATCAATTACTTCCAACATTCCAAGCATATTTAAAAGCGTAGATTTACCACTGCCGGACGGCCCTATTATAGATACTATTTCTTTTTCCTTAATTGAAAAACTGACGCCCTTAATAACATCTCTATGCCCATAACTTTTCTTTACGTTTATAAATTCAATTTTATTCATACGACACCCTATTCTTACGATTTCAAAAAACTGACTATACGCTTATACGCACCCTTTTCGATGGCTATGTAAAACAATATAATTTCAAATATACCCATAATAAGCACCAACACGCTGCTAATCCTACATCTAATCAATACGCTCGCTACAAAATCCAAAACTAACACCAGAATGCACAATATCACAAGAGGTGAATATATCCGTGCTCTGTTATGCCCCATAAATCTTTTAATTATTATTTCCTCTTCAAAGGTCACCTTATACAGCGAAATTATTATTGCCAAGAAAATTAAAATACTAACCATTAATAATATAATGCCGAAAGTAAATAACTGTATTGTCTCAGACAATCTTTTTTGAACGCCGTCAACATGTTCGCTGACAGACTTAAATGTCAATTTGTTATCAGACAAATGATATTTTTTTAGAACACTATCATTTACATACTTTTGTTTTGCCTCTTTCGTAAATTTTAAATATGAGTTTTTTAGTCCCGATGCAAACAAGCTTCCTTTTTCTGTAAATATCATGTTATTCGGTGTTGATAAAAGAACCACGGCTTTATCCGTATAGCTTTCATAATCTGAATCTGCATTCCATGTAAACAGCTTCTTTTCAAATGTATGTTCTACAAATTCTATTTTTTTAGGATTCTCTTTATCTACATCTTCTTCTCTAATGCTCTTTTTAATAAGTTCTCTATCTTGTTTATTTATACTGCTTGAAACAAGATAAACTCTAGTACCTTCATTTGCCTTTTTCAGCAACGATGGGTCTATATTGTTGCCTGTATCCTTTAGATAATTAGGAGATAATACAAATTCACAATAAGGATTGTTAGGTACATATTTTATCTCGCCGGATTGTCTGTTTTTTCTCAAAGTTTTGTTATCATAAATATCCGAACTGACTATGTATACCCCATCTTTGCCTTCTATCGACTTATACCATTTATACATATCTTCATCCAGTTTATCAGAATTTCCCTGCATCGATAATTCATCATCTCCCTGCGCTGTGCCTGAAAGAATATGAATATCTTTTACAGCTTCCCACGCTTGCCGTATTTTCTCATTTTTAGATACTTCCTTCATCGGCCCGTCTATAGCACCTCCTGCCCCTACAAGACCCGCGTTGCCAAGCAAAAACAAAACAATCATTGCTATCATGATGCCCTTTTTAGAAATTCTATTGCGTATTGCATCTATAGGCGATATCATAAAAATAAATGTCGAAGCGATCATAACAATTATGCAAACCAATATGAAATCTAACAGTCCTACAAAAAGCATAGTGCTGAAAAACATAGATGATAAAAAAGAGCCTTCTGTAAAAACAAGCCCATATCCCACAAACAAAAATATAGATATGAAGCCTGCAATTAAAATAGGAGAATATATTTTAAGTGCAAAATCCTTCCTTGACCATCCTTGAAGCAGTAAATTCCCCATATTTTTTAACTCTTTTACAGTCACCAAGCAAACAGCTATCAACAAAAGAATTTCAAAAATTGCAACCAACACCGGCAAAGCTACTTCATTGCCCCAATTAGAAGAATGCTCTTCTTTCCAAGCCGACAGCGCTTCCTTGTCAATGCCTGTGACCTTTGTTAACTCCTTGAAAAATCGATTCTTTTGTTTATCACTTTTAAGCCCCAGTACTATATATTTGCCTTCTATCTGCTCATCATCATGTAAAACCGCCGCTAATTTATTTATAACAACCTTGCCACCATATCTAAAATGCGGCAAATCATTCAGCATATTTACTGAACCTTGGTCTAACCCTAGCGTTGCATCGTCATTTTCGCTTTTTAATAATTTTTGCAATTCCCCGGTGTTAAATATCTTTTTCCCGAAAAATTCATATTCAAAATCATCGATATTCCTCTGTATGTCGCCATATATTGATGCCTGTACCCCTCTATCATTTGATAAAGAAGATATTCTTAGAAGTACTAAATTATTTTTATCCGCAAGCGCAAACAACTTTGATTTAACCTTTTGCTTTTTTCGTTCCGGTATATTTGCTATTGTAAATTTCTGACCCTTTTCAAAAGCTAATTGCTCCACTTCTGTTGTATATTCTTGAGCTTGTCTCGACATATATACAAATGAAAACAGTAGTCCTTGCGATAAAACAAGGACTATTGTCATGATAGCCATAAGATTTCTACTTAAAAAATTTTTCACTGCCATTAACCCCGGTACATCTTAATAAGTAATTACCTACAATCCCAATAACATCTTGCAGTTCCAGTTCCAATAAATTTTTCAACATACGCATCCGAGGCTTTAACTTTTTTCCAGCCGGAAGACGCTCCATTTGCTCTTGCTCTTTTTTTGAATTGATGCGTCCCTAATTCTTCGCCGCCTTTATAACTTTAAAACTCGGCTAGCACTTGCTAACCTCGAGATTTATGTTATCAAACTTTTTTTCGTTTGTCAATCTCTCCTTGTGTTTTTACACCGTAGCCTATACTTTGATCGCCAAATTTTTGTTTTATTTCATCCATGACCTTGTCCACCTCTCGCTCCTTTACCTCTTCCTGCTCACCCTGTGAAAATATGCTATATTGACTGCCCGCATCCTTAGAGTCTGAACGCAAATCTATTCCCGTTATGCTCATCGCTCTTAGCTTTTTTGAAAAATCCCAATTTGCCTTTATGAGCGAAAACGCTTCTTCCGCTATATGTCCGGTCACATCTGTCGGAAGCCTTAATTTCTTTTGCTTAGAGTATGTTTTAAAATCGCTGTCCTTTATAACGACTTTTACACCGCCTGCAAACAAATTATGGCTTCTAAGCCTTTTGGCAACCATTTCGCTGAGATTCCAAACTTCTTTTTTTATCTGAGTGCTCGTAACTAGGTCCTCTTTAAATGTCTTGCCATGCCCGATACTCATGGGATCCTCGTTTTCCTTATACCGCCTTACTGCATCGCTCGATTTACCATTCGCACTGTCTATAAGCTCATAAATCTTTATGCCGAGATCTGATTTAAGAAGTTGCGGCTCTGTCTTAGCTAAATCTTCTATTGTATATATGCCATAGGTATTCAGTAGCTTTGCCGTTTTCTTTCCCACCATGAAAAACTCAGAAACAGGCAAAGGCCATAATATCTCCTTATAATTTTCTCGGCTTATTACCGTGGTAGCATCGGGCTTTTTATATTCACTCCCCATTTTTGCAAACACCTTATTAAAGCTCACCCCTGCAGAAAGCGTAATGCCAAGCTCCTCTCTCACCTCGCCTCTTATTTTATCTGCGATTTCCTTGCCCGTGCCGAATAATTTTATGCTCCCTGTCACATCAATCCACGATTCATCAACGCTGAATTTCTCTATCCTGTCCGAATACCTGTAAAAGATATCGTTGAAAAGCTTGTGATATTTAATATATTCATCATAATGCGGACTAAGCAACTTCAACTCCTTGCATTTCTTCTTTGCCTGCCATATGGTTTCGCCCGTTTTTATGCCATACTTTTTTGCGATTTCATTCTTTGCAAGGATGATTCCGTGTCTATTCTTAGGATTTCCCGACACTGCGACCGGCAGTGCCTTAAGCTCCGGATGCTTTAAAAGCTCTACTGAAACAAAGTAAGAATTCATATCACAGTGTAATATAACCCTATCGCTATGCATCTTCCCCCGCCCTTACCACTTTGACATTTTCTTCTCCGAAGATATTTTTAAAATCATTTTCCATTTCAGTCGTAAGAGAAACTCCTTTTATATTCATCTTATATGCCCTACCTTCTATGTATACCAAAATTTTCATAATCTCCGTCCCCTCCGATTCAAGAGATTTTAAAAACTCTATTTTTTTATTCGCCTCTTCAGAATTCAATTTTTCAAGGAGCCTGAGCTTGACTACCATATCCTCCGGCGCTTTTTCTTCACTTGGAAGAATTATATCGCTAACCAAAAGATTGTACTCCACGCCATCTCTAGAGGAAAGCTTGCCTTCTGCGATAATGACCATGTCTTCATCCAAGATTCTCCTGTACTTTTCATATACCGACGGGAAAATTACCATCTCCATCCTTCCCGTCATATCTTCAAGATTTGCGAATGCCATCATCTCACCTTTTTTTGTAACGATGGTCTTGACGGTTGTAATCAGCCCCGCAAGCTTCACTCTCTGTCCTTCCCTATAAGCTGACGATTTGCTCGCTACATCTTCCTCATCGTCGCTGCCGGCCTCAGGATTGATATTTCCTAAGACGTCGGTAATCCTTCCCTCAAGATATTGTTCATACTCCTTCATGGGATGCGTGGTTAAATACATGCCCAGAGCCTCCTTCTCGAATTTCATTTTCTGAGCATCTTTAAACTCCGGAATATTTGGGATTTTCTGAGAAAACTGCTCTCCCTCTATCTCACCCTCTTCGAATAAACTCATTTGATCGGCCGTAATGCCTTTATTGCTTTTTTTCTTCTGTTCCAAGGCATCATTGTAAATAGATAGGTTGGCGGCCATGGTCCCTTCAAAATCTCTAAACGCACCTGCACGAATCAAATTCTCAAGTACGCTTTTATTCACCTTTGAGATATCCATATCCTGTACGAACGTATACATATTATCATATGCTTTTCCCTTGCTTTCTCTAACCTTTACAATATGATCCGCTGCATTGTCTCCCACGTTTTTCACATCTGCAAGCCCGAATAAAATTTCATTCCCCCTTGCTTCAAACGTAACGCCGCTCTTATTCACATCCGGCGGCAATATTTCTATGTTCATATCTCGGGCATTCTTGATATATCTTGCCATCTTGCCATCATTTCCACTTGCGCTCGCTAAGAGCGATGCCATAAACTCCACGGGATAATGCGCCTTTAGATATGCCGTTTGATATGAGATGACCGCATAGGCTGCTGCATGTGATTTGTTAAAAGCGTAGGAAGCAAAGCTCTCCATTTCATCGAAAATTTCGTTCCCGACTTCCTTAGGTATTCCCCTCTTCACACACCCTTCTACTACTTCCTCATCGTCTGTAACCGGTGCGTCGCTTATCTTGCAGCTCTTTTCATTTTCTTCCGCCCAATATTCATCCTCCGTACCGAACAGGAATATCTCCCGCTCCTTTGCCATCTCATCCGCCTTTTTCTTACTCATAGCTCGCCTTACGAGATCCGCTCTTCCGTAAGAATACCCTGCAAGCTCTCTAACGATCTGCATTACCTGTTCCTGATATACAAGGCATCCGTATGTAAGTGACAGAATGGGCTTTAAGGCAGGATGCTTATACTTTATCCGCTCAGGATGTCTTTTGTTGAAGATGTAGTTATCCTTAGAATCCATGGGACCCGGTCTATATAGCGATATACCCGCTATGATATCCTCTATTGAATCGGGCTTTAGATCCTTCATAAATTCAGTCATGCCTTCGCTTTCGAGCTGAAATATCCCTTCCGTATTTCCTGAAGAAATGAGTTCGTACACCTTGCTGTCATCATAGTTTGAATCATCGAAATCTATCTTTATTCCATGATTCCTGTATACCATGTTTTTGCAGTTCTCTATTACCGTAAGATTTTTAAGCCCCAAGAAGTCCATCTTTAAAAGTCCCAGTTCTTCTATTGTAGTCATGGTCATCTGCGTGCAAAAACCTTTGTCGGACTTATAGATCGGAACGTAGCTGTCTATGCTCTCCTTTGATATCACCACTCCTGCAGCATGGGTACCTGCATTCCTAACCATGCCCTCAAGCTGCAACGCCATGTCCACTACTTCCTTGCTGTCCTCACCTTCCTCATACAATTCCTTGAAGTTGCTGTCCTTGAGCGCATCGCTGAGAGTAACCCCGAGCCCCGGAGGCACGGCCTTTGCAAGCCTATCCACTTCGCCGTAACCGGCATTCATAATTCGGCCCACATCCCTTATTGCGGCCTTTGCCTTTAGCGTTCCGAAGGTAACGATTTGAGCTACTCTATCGTCTCCATATTTATCGATTACATAGTCTATTACCTCTTGCCTTCTATCCTTACAAAAGTCTATGTCTATATCCGGCATGCTGACCCTTTCGGGGTTTAAAAACCGCTCAAAAAGCAGGTTATATTTGATAGGATCTACGCAGGTTATATCAAGACAGTAGGAAACCAGACTGCCCGCAGCGGAGCCCCTGCCGGGGCCTACGGGGATGCCTCTTGTTTTAGCATAATGAATAAAATCATGAACAATCAGAAAATACTCGTCATACCCCATATTATGAATAGTATCGAGTTCAAATTCCAACCTTTCTCTGAGCTCATTCGTAACGTTTTTATATCTTTTTTCAAGCCCCTCGCAACATAATTTTCTTAGATATCCTTCCTTCGTCTCCCCTTCGGGAACCTCAAAATCCGGCAAATGCTGCGAATTAAAATCAAAGTCAAAATTGCATTTTTCTGCTACTTCCAGGGTATTCTCTATTGCTTTTGTTTGCCCCGGAAAGAGCATTCTCATCTCATCTTCACTTTTTAAATAAAAATCATCGCTCGGGAACTTCATCCTCACTTCATCCGAAAGTCTTGCGCCCGTCTTAATGCATAAAAGCACATCGTGCATCTTTGCATCTTCTTTTTTCACATAGTGCGAATCATTTGTAGCTACCAGCTTTATGCCGGTTTCCTCAGACATTTTCGTCAGTTCCCTGTTTATAATCTGTTCTTTATCAAGCCCGTGATTTTGAATTTCTAGATAAAAATTCCCCTCGCCGTAAATATCTCGATACTTTATGGCCGTCTTTTTTGCTTCTTCATAATTCCCTTCTAATATGAGTTCCGGAATCCTTCCTGCAGGACAGGCGGAAAGCGCAATTAAACCCTTTGAAAAGCGCTCCATTAAATTTTCATCTATCCTCGGTTTATAATAAAATCCTTCTTTATTCGCTATAGATACGAGTTTTATGAGATTTTTATAGCCTTCTTCATTTTTTACAAGAAGTATAAGATGATTCGGTGACTTTTCCTGCACCTCTATAGATCCTCTTGCAACATAAACTTCGCAGCCTATGATAGGCTTAATTCCCTGCTTTTTACATTCCTTATAAAACTCAACAACCCCGAACATCGTGCCGTGATCTGTGAGCGCCAAGCTTTTCATACCAAAACGAGCAGCCTCGGCTACTAAATCCCGTATCCTGGCTGCTCCATCCAACAAACTGTATTCACTATGCACATGTAAGTGCGTAAAACTCATATATTACACATCCTATTCCTAACTTATCTTCACTATAAGCTCATTCGCCTTGACTTCCTTTCCTTCCTCAACATAGATCTTGTCGATGATTCCGTTAGCCGTTGCGAGTATATTGCTTTCCATCTTCATAGCTTCAATAATCGCTATAGGATCGCCTTCCTTCACTTCATCCTTGTCGGCAACCAATACCTTCACTATTTTTCCCGGTATATTTGCGCCCACCTCGTATGGGTCGTCTTCCGCCGCAAACACCACCGACTGTCCGGCTACCGCAACGCCTGCATCCTTGTCCAACACCTTGATGTTCGACCTGTTGCCGTTTACCTCGAAAAGCACTTCTCTAAATCCTTCTACGTCAGGCGCCTTTATCTCTATGAGTTTTACAGTAAGTTCCTTTCCTTCCGCAATCTTTATATCCGATACTTCGCCTTCCTTCATTCCATGGAAGAACACATCGCTTCCAACGTATCTGAAACTGCCTTCCGTATTCATGGACTTAATATAATCTTCAAACACCTTAGGATAGAGCGCATAGCTCAACGCTTCTCTTTCGCTGCCCTCTAAATCGTATTCATCCTGTAATTTTTTCTTGATTTCATCGAAATTTTCATCCTCAAGCAATTCTCCCGGCCTGCATGTGATCGGCTTCTTTCCCTTTAGAACTACTTCCTGCAAGTCTTTAGGGAACCCTCCTTCAGGCTGTCCTATCATTCCTTCAAAATATGAAACTGCTGAATCCGGGAAGTCTATGCTCTTTCCTTTCTCCACTACGTTTTCAGGTGTCAGTTCATTTTGAATCATAAATATGGCAAGATCGCCCACCACCTTTGAAGACGGTGTTACCTTGATTATATCACCGAGCATCTCGTTTACTTTTTTATACATTTCCTTAACTTCATAGAACTTATGCCCCAACCCGAAACTTTCAACCTGCGGCTTTAAGTTGGAGTATTGGCCTCCCGGTATTTCGTACTTATAGATTTCCGCAGTCGGTGATAGGAGGTCTGATTCAAATTGTGAATAAATAGGTCTCACCGCACTCCAGTAATCGGATATCCTCTGTGATTCATCAAGATCTATACCTGTGTCCCTAGGGGTATTTTGCACGGCTGCAACTATTGAATTGAGCGACGGCTGACTGGTAAGCCCCGCCATGCTGCTGTATGCGGCATCCGCTATATCCACTCCCGCCTCGGCTGCCATAAGCACTGCCGCTACGGCATTGCCGCTGGTATCATGAGTATGGAAATGTATAGGGATGTCTATGGCGTTTTTAAGCGCATCTATGAGTACCTTCGCCGCATGCGGTTTCACAAGCCCCGCCATATCTTTTATGCCGAGTATGTGCGCCCCTCTCTTTTCCAATTCCTTTGCCATTCTCACATAATAGTCCAGGTTGTATTTCGTCCTTTTACCGTCAAGCACATCTCCCGTATAGCACAAGCACGGCTCTGCAATCTTGCCTTGCTTTAGCACTTCATCCAAGGATACCGTCATGCCCTCTATCCAGTTTAAAGAGTCGAATATCCTAAATATATCAATGCTCTTTGCGGCTTCCTGTATAAATCTTCTTATTACGTTATCCGGATAATTCTTATATCCTACCGCATTCGCACCTCTTATCAGCATCTGTGTGAGGGTATTCGGCATCTTTTGTCTTAACATATCAAGCCTTTCCCACGGATCTTCCTTGAGGAATCTGTAAGCAACATCAAAGGTTGCGCCGCCCCACATTTCATATGAAAATAAATCTCTTCCATAAATCGCAGTTGCCGTTGCAATCTTTTCCATGTCAAGGCTTCTTACTCTCGTAGCCATTAGTGATTGCTGTGCATCACGCATTGTGGTGTCCGTAATTAGTAGCTTTTCCTGACCCGTTATCCACTTGCTAAACTTTTCAGCACCCATGTCATCAAAAAGCTGTTTTGTTCCCTTTAGCTCAGCCACCTTGGATTCATCCACATTAGGAATTACGGGAACGTCAAAATCAGGTTTTACTCCCTTTGTATCATTTACCACCTTCTCTGCAATAAATGTGAGTAACTTGCGTTCCCTATCCTTGCTTGGTCTTATATTTAACAGCTCAGGATTCTCGGCTATGAATCCTGTATCACAGTTACCTTCCTTGAATTTCTCATGATTCAAAACGTTGGCAAGGAAGGCCATGTTTGTTTTTACGCCCTTGATCTTAGTCTCGCTAAGCGCTCTCAAGGATTTTTTCCTTGCCTCTTCAAATGTCCTTGCATAAGACGTGATTTTAACAAGTAAGCTGTCGTAATACGGAGAAATAACGGCGCCTGTAAATCCGTTGCCTCCATCGAGTCTTATACCGAACCCTGAAGCGCTTCTATACAAGTTGATCGTGCCCGTATCAGGAGCAAAATCGTTGGAAGGATCTTCTGTTGTAATCCTGCATTGGATGGCCACTCCTATAGGTTTTACGTCTTCCTGACTTTTTATTCCGATTTCATCATCCCCGAGTTTGCACCCTGAAGCTATCATTATTTGGGCATGCACTATATCTATTCCGGTAGTCATTTCAGTAACCGTGTGCTCCACCTGTATTCTCGGGTTCATCTCAATAAAATAATGATTCCCATGTTTATCAAGCAAAAATTCCACGGTTCCTGCACTTCTGTAATTCACAAACTTTGCTATCTTAAGTGCATCTTCACATATTGCCTTTCGCTTTGCATCATCCAGACAAAGTGCCGGTGTGAATTCTACTACCTTCTGATGCCTTCTCTGTATAGAACAATCTCTTTCGTACAAGTGAACTAAATTACCGTAGTTGTCCCCCAGTATCTGCACTTCAATGTGCTTAGGGCTTTCCAAATATTTTTCTATAAATATATCATCTATTCCAAACGCCTTTTTCGCTTCGCTAAGTGCACTTCTAAAGCTTGGAATCAATTCCTCTTCGGAATGCACTATTCTCATTCCTCTACCGCCTCCACCTGCCGCAGCTTTGAGCATAACGGGATATCCACATTTTTCTGCGAATTCCTTTGCAGCCTTTTCAGACGGTATGGCTTCCTTAACACCGGGGATTGTAGGCACTCCCACTTCTTGCGCGACAAGCTTTGATTGTATTTTATCTCCCAGTTGTCCCATCATTTTATAGTCGGGGCCTATGAATACAATCCCTGCATCTTCACAGGCCTTTGCAAATTCAACGTTTTCAGACAGGAATCCATATCCCGGGTGTATGGCATCCGCTCCTTTAGCCTTTGCCATTTCTATGATTTCATCTATAGCAAGGTAGGCTCCTATAGGCGTTTTACCTTCTCCTATCAAGTATGACTCGTCCGCCTTGGTTCTAAATAGCGAATTTTTATCCTCTTCTGAATATATAGCAATGCTTCTGATTCCTAATTCTTTGCAGGCTCTCGCTATCCTTATAGAAATCTCTCCTCTGTTCGCTATCAAAATTTTCTTAAATCTATTCACCATTCATTCCTCCACAAGATATGTATTTAAAATATCCCTCATTATACCACATTATTCTGTTCTTGTTGGTTTGGCATCTGCTGAGCAACCTTTTTATCCGTCACTATCGAACCCAGTTTTAAAGCTTTCTTTTCAAGCTCCAATACTACATTGTTTATTTCGGCAACGTGTTCGGGTTCGGCATTTTTAGCTATCATGAGATCGGTATTATACAGTATATCCTCAATGCTGTTATGTATTTTATTTAACCTTTCCCGCATCACTTCTATTCCTTCTTCATCCGTCTTTTCGTGTACCGCACTCGGTGTTCCTTCTATGCTGTCTCCCACTAGCTCATATTCACTCACTTCGTGAATCGCCTCGACATCATATCCATACCTTTTTTCTATTTCACCCTTTAAATAATCCTTTGATTCATTTTCTCCATGAACAAGGAATATTTTTTTAGGCTTTCTTTGGAAACCGCCAACCCAATCTAAGAGTCCCAACATGTCAGCATGCCCTGAAAATCCTTCCAAATTGTATATCTTCGCATTGACGTGAATCTTCTCACCAAACAATTTTATGTCCTTAACACCGTCTAAAAGGTTCCTGCCGAGCGTTCCTTGGGCTTGATATCCTACAAAAACGATGGATGCTTTGGGGTCCCATGCATTGTGCTTGAGATGATGCCTTATTCTTCCCGCTTCGCACATACCGCTTGCGGAAATGATTACCTTAGGATCCTTGTTAAAGTTTATCGCCTGAGATTCTTTGCTGCTGAGCGTAAACCTTAGATTTTCTATAGTGAGCGGATTATCGCCGTTTAAAATATAGTCCCTCGCTTCTTTGTCAAAGGCTTGAGCGTTTCTTTTAAAGATTTCCGTTGCGGATGTCGCCATCGGGCTGTCTACATAAAACGGTATTTCCAAAAGCCTCTTTCCCCATTTTCCGCCTTCTTTAATGTATCGCTTAAGCTCATATATCAATTCCTGTGTTCTTCCTACGGCAAACGCCGGTATCACTACGGAGCCGCCTTTTTTAGCAGTATCTATAATTATGTCTACGAGTTTATCTATTCTTGCGTCTCTAAGCGGGTGGGTTCTGTTTCCATAAGTCGATTCCATAATCACGTAATCCGCCTTTTTGATGATTGTCGGATCTCTCAATATAGGACGGTCTTTTACCCCCAAGTCTCCGGTAAAAACTATCTTGCTGGTTTTGTCCCGTTCTTTTACCCAGATTTCCGTAATTGCAGAGCCCAAAATATGTCCGGCATCATTAAATACTATCTGCATCTTGTCATTGATATCTACAAGCTGATCATACAATATCGGCACTACTTGCTTTAGCGCAAGCTCGGCGTCTTCCATAGTATAAAGGGGTTCTACAAGAGGTCTTCCCGCCCTTTCATTTTTGCGGTTTTGCCACTCCGCTTCCATTTGGTGTATATGTGCGCTGTCACGAAGCATCACTCCCAGTAAATCGGCTGTCGCATCTGTGCAGAATATCCTACCCGTGAATCCTCGTTTTACCAATAGCGGTAACCTGCCGCAATGATCTATATGTGCATGCGACAATACGACGTCTTCTATCTGATCTATGTCAAAGGGGAAGGGCTCCGCATTAAGCTTTTCTTGAGCTCGCCCTCCTTGAAACTGTCCGCAATCCAAAAGGATCCTATGTCCTTCACCTTCTATTAAATGACATGATCCTGTTACCCCTGTTGCAGCTCCGCAAAATTTTATCTTCATGCTCAGCTCCTTCTTTGTTATGACTTCTCTTTTATATCCAATTGTTTCATACTGTCTACACTTATCGCCATGGTCGATGCGTTATGTAAGAACGCCGCAGTATTAAGCCCTATCACGTTTGTTATTCCGCCCAACATAAACAGGCTGTTACAACCTATGATCGCCATATGATTCTTATTGATCTTCTTTATCAATGCATTGCCCATATTTTTTACGGTTACAAGCTGATATAAATCGCCGGGCAGGGTTATATCCGCCACTTCCCTCGCTATATCAGAGCCGTCCCTCATAGCGACGGAAACATCCGCCGCAGCCAATGCAGGCGAATCATTAATTCCGTCTCCCACCATCATGACCGTGCTGCCCGCATCCTGCAATTCTTTTATGATTCTGTTTTTATCATCAGGGAGCACCTGAGACCTGTATTCATCAACTCCGATTTTTTCTGCAACGGCCTTCGCTGCATTCTCACTGTCTCCTGTGAGCATAATGACCTTTTTTATGCCGCTTTTTCGAAGGCTCTCTATAACCTCTCTCGCCTCTTCTCTAGGCGGATCCTCTACCAAGAATATCCCTACGAGTTTGCCACCGATAGCAAGGTAAACCGCAGAATTTGTAGTGCTTATGCCTGTAATAATTTCCTTTGCCTCGTCGCTGACGTCTGATTGTTCATCTTCTAAAATGAAATGCCTGCTTCCTATTACCACCTTTTCGCCATAAAGCGTAGTGCTGATGCCGTGCGCAACTATATAGTTCACTTCGGTGTGCTCTTCTCTATGCTCTATTCCTCTATCCATAGCGGCCTTTACTATCGCTCTGGCTACGCTATGCGGGAAATGCTCTTCAATGCAGGCTGCCACCTTGAGCAATTCATCTTCAGTATATTTATCTGTCAAAGATATGATGCGCTCAAGTACCGGCGTTGCCTTTGTAAGGGTACCGGTTTTATCAAATACTACGGTGTCCACCCCGGACAATGTTTCAAGGTGCTTACCGCCCTTTACCATCATTCCTTCCGTGGTTGCCTGTTTCATAGCACTTATAACCGAAATCGACGTGGTGATTTTGAGCCCGCATGAATAATCGACCATGAGCACAGCCGCCGCCTTGGTGATGTTTCGTGTGAACAACAATACAAGTCCCGCCCCGAGAAAATTAAACGGTACGATTTTATTCGCCACATGCTCTGCCTTAGTTTGAATGTTTGCTTTTAAGTCATTTGAATTTTCTATTAGGTCTACAATCTTGCTTACTCTTGCATCGGACGGTAGCTTGTCCGTTCTAATTACTATATCTCCGTTTTCTACCGTAGTGCCTGCAAATACCGTATCGCCTTTTTCTCTTGGGATTGCCAGTGGCTCGCCTGTTAAAGTGGACTGGTTTATATCCGCCATGCCGCTGCAGATCTCTCCATCTACAGGAACCATGCACCCCGTTCTCACTCTTATCAGATCACCTTTTTTCACGCTGCTGAGCGGCACCTCCACTTCAACATCCTTGTTTACAACCCAAACCTTATCTACATTTATAGCTATGCTCTTTGCCAATGTAATTTTCGCTTTTCTCTTAGTATAATCTTCGAATATCTCTGAAATTGAAAGCATATACATTATCGAGCTTGCCGTTGAAAACTGCCTCATCAAAATTGCCGATGAAACCGCCGCAGCATCCAGCACCGCAACGTTCAGCCTTAGCTGTCTCAGCTCTTTAAGTCCTTCTTTTATAAATTGCCATGCCTTGTACAAGGTATATATGGTAGAAATCGGCGTGGGCAAAAGGTACTTACTTACACCTCTGAAAATCGTTTGCTTAATTATGTCAAAGAAAACTTTATTGTCAAGCACCTTCATGGAAAGTTCCGTGCTTGGCTTGATTTCACTAAGGTCTAAGCTATCCAGCTTTTCTATGATGCTATTGCGAGCACCGCTTACATATTCTATCGTTATGCTTCCGTTTGCATCCGCAGCAACCACGCTCAAGACGTTTTCATCATTTGAAAGCAACACTTCGAGCCCTCTGGCCTTACCGAAATCAAACGCTCCCATTCCACATCTTACTCTAACCCTGTCGTTGCGGTCATATTTCAATTCATACTTCATTCTGTCACCAATTTTTTACACGCAAAAATAAAGCTGTCGCCTCCACATTCTTTAAAGTCGAGCGACAACTATTTGCTTTCTATCGCCTGTGCGTCCTTGTAAATATCTTCCGCTTCTTCTTTTATATCCTGCAAAGACGCCTTGGCTCCCTTTTGAAGCTTTATTCCTTCAGCCACACCTTTAACTGCATATTCTCTTACCTTAGGGCAATTTTTTGCCGCCTTTGCAAGTTTCACGGCAATTAATCCACCTATAAAAGCAATTATTTCCCTCTTCATAATACACCTCTTTTCGTCCTATAAGATTCATATATTATAGCATATGCCTCTTATGTACCCAAAGCTCGCCACTAATTAACCTTATACCCTATTTATCCAAAGATTTAATTTCCTTACCCACTTTATATCCTAGGTTTACATCAAATACAAACAAGATAAAATAAGCGACATCATTGTACCATGACAGTTCAAAATCTATATTCAAAATCGTTCCTGCAACAAGAAGTATATAATCCACAATTAAACTGATACCCACTATAATAAGCGAATATCTTGTAACTGCCTTTCCGAATTTATTAACCCACAACTTATCTGCAACTACCGTTGTAACTATGATATATGCCAAAACAACTGCAAAATACAGCATTTTAGAATTGAATTCAGCATAAAGATCAATAACTCTAAACCTGACAAACCCATACAAAAATATCATTATAAGGGGTACCAAAAGAACCTTGTATATTTCTTTCTTAACCTTGTTCATATCTACACCCTCCAGTCTATCTGTGCTTTGCCGTTTCCCTCTAAATAATTATTGCATCTTAAAAAGTAACCTTTATTAAAGAACCCTCGGGATGCAGACAGCGGGCTTGGGTGAACGCCTTCAATTATCTTATGCCTTGAATCGTCAATCAACCGCCTCTTTTCCCTTGCATAATTTCCCCACAAAATAAACACTATATTCTCATTGCTTTTACTTATATGAGATATCACTGCGTCCGTGAACCTTTCCCACCCTTTTGCCTTGTGGGAATGAGCCTTCCCTTCTCTTACGGTAAGGACAGCATTGAGCAAGAGCACCCCTTGCTTTGCCCACGGCAGAAGCACGCTGTCGTAATTTTGAGATTCAATGTATAAGTTCCTGTTTTTGAGCAAATACATATCCGCCTCTTCAAGCGTCACTTCCTTGATTATATTCATGAGCGAAGGCGGCCTTTTGACATTTCTTCCCACCGAAAATGCTAAACCGTCCGCTTCCCCTTCGTTATGGTATGGATCCTGCCCAAGCACTACCGCTCTTAGATCCTCGTACTCCATTTCCCTAAAGGCTCTGAAAATATTGCGCTTTTCAGGGAAAATCTTCCCCTTCTCATATTCGCCCTCTATAAAACTGCTTAACTCCTTAAAATATTTGTTTTCCGTTTCAGGCAACAGCGCCCTCTTCCAACCTTCGCCGAGCTTATCGATTTCGTCTTCTAAAAATCTCATACCCTCTCCTAAAATTTGTTTTCCTCTATCGTTCATGTTACTATACTTAACAGTAGTTTTCAATGTAAATAAATATATACATACAATATGAATAAACACAAACCCGAACTAAAACTCGTTAACGGAGGTCTTAACCCCGTAGTGCCGCTGGAAAACAGAATATTTCACTCTGCTCGCATTACGAATTCATACATGCGAGGCTATCTGTGGATAAGAATCCGCTGGGACATAAAGGGAAGGCCTGAAAACGTAGCCTTATATCAGTACTTCGTGATAAACGTGGAAGCGAAGCGCTTCGAATCCTTTCAGAAGGAAGTGTCTGAAATAAACGACGAAGAAAAAGATCTCGCTGATTTTTGCGCAGACAGAACAAAGTGGAAGTCCATGGACGAGAATCAAATCTCCACTCTAATGCATTATTTTGTAAGAGCTGTATCAAACTCTTCGAATTATTTCCCGGGCGGATACGATGAATACGAAATCTTTCAAAAATCATCGCTGTTAGACTCCGGAGATGACGAGGAAATGAAAAATATCTTTCTAAAGCTCTTGCCTGCTTCAATACCGGGGAAGTCACTCATAAACTATCTCCTGGTATTAATCTCTCAGGAAGATTCCTCATTTGCGAAATACCTGTTTCATGGCGATATACCGGACTCCTTGGTCGATGCTTTTGCACATTCCACAATTTATAAAATAGTACAAAACGAAGGTGGCCTATCGAGCTCTTTAGCTCAAGTCTTTTATGAACAGTCCGGACTATTTTATAGAACCGTCATTTCATTCGATGTGGAATATGACGTAGCCATCCCCTATGTTTCCGAATGCAACATAGTCTCAAGAGATATAATTTCAGGATTTGAAATGCTGTCGATAAATAGAGCTACCGAATACGTAGTGAGATTTACCATAGCCACCATGTCAGCCAAAGCTGTAGTCAAGGTAATCGCAGAGCACTTGCCGTACATGCGTCCTCTGTTTTTATTGACGGGAACCCTTCTTGCCATTCCAAACAGCACCGAAAAACAATTTGACACGACCACATACAGATTCATCGACAGCATGGAAGCTGAGATTTTCGTAACGGACTACCAAGATCTGATAATATGCACCAAGAACAAAAAATCGATGAAGGATCTCGTATACCTACTGTCCGAGTCTCCACTATCTCTTTACCTCAGAAAAAAGGAATCCTTCTCAACAGAAGAAGAGCTGTTTGAAGAATTCACAAAGGGACATTATATAGATTTTGCCGATTTTCTTAAAGAAGAATTTCCGGACGAGGATTTTTAACAACATTGTTTTCAAGTGCACCTTTTAGGGTATTTTAGTCACTACGTAGTTGAATGGAGGGAAATATGGATTTAATAGTAATTGGCGCAGGCCCTGCAGGAATCTCTGCAGCGATCTATGCAAAAAGAGGGAAAACGAATGTAACGGTTATTTCAAACGGCGAAAGTGCATTGCAAAAAGCTAAAGAAATAGACAATTACTACGGTTTTGAAAACACCATAAGCGGAAGCGAACTATATGAAGCGGGCATAAAACAGGCAAAGCGCCTGGAGATCCCGTTTATAGAAGGTGACGTTTTGAATATAAACTATGCGGACAACCCTGATGACGGGTTTTCTGTTAGAACTACCGCCGGAGACTTTACCGCCAAGGCTGTGATAATTGCAACCGGTACAAAGCGAGTAAAATCTTCCATCAAAGGGACAACGAAGTTCGAAGGTTCCGGTGTAAGTTATTGCGCAACGTGCGACGGATTTTTCCACAAGGATACGGATGTCGCAGTGCTTGGTAACGGCAGCTTTGCAGAGGCTGAAGCAAAACACCTGAGCCCTATCGCTTCTAATGTTTATGTTCTTACCAACGGCGATGAAAATCCTTCGATTTCCGCAGACGAAAAAAACATAAAAATTGTTTCTCAAAAAATAGATGATCTATATGGAGAAAACACATTGGAAGGTGTAAAATTCGCAGACGGCTCGACAATTCCGCTACACGGATTCTTCATAGCTCTAGGCACTGCAGGCGCATCCGATATGGCAAAACAGCTCGGAGCGGAATTAAATGAAAAAGGCGACATCACCGTAGATAACGACTGCAAAACAAGCATCGACGGACTTTACGCCGCAGGAGATTGCATCGGAGGCATACTTCAAGCCAGCGTCGCTGTAGGAGAAGGCGCACGAGCAGGAATGGCAGCATCAAAATACATAAGACAACTAAATAAATAACTCTCTGTTTGTAAAAATTTTTTGAGGGTATACTTAGAGAGAATGGTATTACCATAGGTTGTTTCAAGGAGGTTTAATATGATAATCGAATTAACAAACGAGAATTTTGAAGAAAAGGTATTAAAATCTAATGTGCCTGTATTGGTTGATTTTTGGGCTACATGGTGTGGTCCTTGCAAGAGACAAGGCCCTATTTTAGATGATCTCGAGCCAAAGAGTGACGGAAAATTTGCAGTAGGCAAGGTAAACGTTGACAATGAACCTGCGCTTGCTCAAAAATACGGCGTTATGAGCATTCCTACCCTCATAGTATTTAAGGACGGCGAAGTTAAAGAAACCGCAGTAGGTTTCCGTTCAGAAGACAAGCTTCTTGAAATGCTCAACGCTTAATTTTCCACTATCAATTTTTGCTTTGTATGGTTGGCCTTATCGGTCAACCTATTATTTTAGGAGGCTTTGTTGTGACTTTCATTACTACCTTTCTAGAGGGAATAGCAAGTTTCTTATCACCTTGTATCCTTCCCATGCTTCCTGTATTCGTACTTTACTTTTCAGGTGGCACCGATCCTAATGAAAAACCGTCTACAAAAAGTCTGATTATAAAAGTGCTTTCTTTTATAATAGGATTTTCTATAATGTTTACGCTTCTAGGTGCGTTTGCAAGCAGTCTCGGCTCGTTTCTAAGCATTAGAAATACCGGCACAAGGATTGTATCCGGAGGAATAATAATGCTTTTCGGGTTGATGTTTACAGGCTTGATTCCAAACCCTTTCCATTTAATAAATGCAAAAGTCAATTCCTCAAAGAACGTGAATAAAAAGCTAAATGCACTTTCTGCGCTGTTTTTCGGTATAGTGTTTGCAATAACATATAGTCCGTGTATCGGTCCGTTTCTTGGAGCGGCATTGATACAGGCCTCTCAAGCAGGGCATGTAATGAAGGGAACGCTACTTTTGCTTTCCTATTCGATAGGTCTCGGCGTTCCGTTTTTCATAGCGGCAATGTTTTTAGAGCGCATTAAGGGAAGTCTTAATTTCATAAAAGCACATCTGGATAAGATTAATATAATATCCGGGATTTTACTTTTTCTCTTAGGACTTTCAATTGCTACAAACTTACCTGAGCTGATTAAGGCTTCGTTTTAAATATATACTGACTAAAGTAAAGGTGGACACAGGCTAATAAAAGAATATTGAACAGGATCGTCCACTGATCTTGATAAGTACATACCACTTTGTAAATAAAAGGAGATATATCATGAAAAAGAGCAGTTTAATAGCCATAATACTGATTGTATTGCTGGCATTTATCGGTGTTTTTTTCTTCCTGAAACATCGTGCGGCAACAAATAAAAATGTTAACTCTACCACAGAAACCACTCAAGAGAAAAATTCTAAGATAATCAATCTAAACGAAAAGAATTTCGAGAGCACGATCAAAAAGACTAAGGAGCCCTTACTGGTTTGCTTCTCCGCATCCTGGTGTTCTTATTGCCAAAAAGAAAAGCCTATTCTTAAAAAACTTGCGAATGAAAAAAATTCAAAGTTTAAAATTGCTATAATAGATACTGACGAGAATCAGGCTCTTGCACAAAAGCAAGGCATCATGGGACTGCCAACACACGTTGTATTCTACGGAGGCAAAGAAAAAGAGCGGATATCGTCATTTCTGGATGAACAAAAAATCAAAAATCTAATGTCAGATTATGTGAAAGAAAAGGAATGAGATGAAAACTAAAAAAAACACCCCTGCTATGATCATGATACTGGATGGCTTCGGTGAGAATCCTTCTCCCTACGGCAATGCCATCTTAGCTGCAGACACGCCGAACTTGGATGCCTTAAAAGCCAAATATCCCCACAAAACTTTAGAGGCCAGCGGTCCTGCCGTTGGTCTTCCTGAGGGTCAAATGGGGAATTCCGAAGTAGGACACATGAATATAGGCGCCGGCAGGATAGTCTTTCAAGATCTTCTTAAAATTTCAAACAGCATTGATGACCATAGCTTCGAAACAAATGAAAAAATATTAAGCACTGTAAAGGAAGGCGAAACACTTCACGTAATGGGGCTTCTCTCAGATGGCGGTGTTCATAGTCATATCTCTCACTTAAAGGCAATTATCAAAACGGCCAAAGCTCAAAAAGTCAAAAACTTATATCTGCATGCATTTTTAGACGGTCGTGATGTACCACCAAAATCTGCAATAGAATACATTACCGATATAGAAAACTTCATGAAGGAAGAGGGCATAGGTGAAATAAAAACGGTATCCGGCAGATATTATGCCATGGATAGAGATTCAAGGTGGGAACGATTACAACTTGCATATGATGCTCTCGTAAACTCAAAGGGGCAGGTTGCAAAGACTGCAACAGCCGCTGTAGAAAATGCATATAAAGCCTCAACCACGGATGAATTCGTCGTGCCGTGCGTTATAGGAGACCCCGTCTCCATCATGCCTGGCGACAATGTCTTCTTTTATAACTTCAGACCGGATAGAGCAAGAGAAATCACAAGGGCGTTGGTAGACCCTGAATTTAAAGGCTTTAATACCAAACCTCTTAACCTCAATTTTCTGTGCATGACGAACTACGACGAAGCCATGCCTAATATTAAAGTAGCCTTTCCTCCGGAATTTCCAAAAAACACGTTGGGAGAGTATTTATCTTCTAACGGATACACACAGTTAAGAATAGCGGAAACGGAAAAATATGCCCATGTTACCTTCTTTTTTAACGGCAGACACGAAGCTCCTCATTCCGGAGAAGAGCGCATATTAATAAAATCTCCGTCGGTTCCGACCTATGATTTGCAACCGGAAATGAGTGCATATGAAGTAACTTCAACCGTTATCTCCAAAATCAAAAACGATGATTTCGATGTATACATCCTGAATTTCGCAAATCCTGATATGGTAGGTCACACCGGTAATTTTGATGCCGCAGTAAAGGCAATAGAAGCAATAGATAAATGCGTGGGTGAAATAACAAAGGCGATACTTGAAAAAGACGGTCAAATCCTTCTCACTGCAGACCACGGTAATGCAGATACAATGAAAAACGAAGAAGGCGAACCAATCACTTCACACTCACTAAACGTGGTACCCATTATAATAATTTCTAACGATCCGCCTGTCCTGAGATCAAATGGAAAACTTGCGGATATCGCTCCTACTTTTCTTAAAATGCTGAATCTTGAGATCCCAAAAGAAATGAGCGGTAACTGTTTAATATAGTTCTCTATTACCTCTTGCCATGAATGCATTAATGTATTATCATTATTGAGGAATTCTTATAAAGGTAGGTCTTATTATGCACGAAAATGTTATCGCAATAGCTATTTTTATTGTTGTTATTGCCTCCGTAGCTCTTGATAAAATACACAAGGCTACTATCGCCATCCTCGGGATGGTGATGCTTTTTATTACCAGAATATTCACCGTTCAGGAAGCAATTGAACATGTTGACTTTAATACGATCGGTGTGCTTCTCGGAATGATGCTGTTTGTAGGCGTGGTAAAACAATCCGGATTGTTTGAATATATTGCCATCAAAACAGCAAAACTTGCAGGTGGAAATCCCGTAAAAATACTGGTGTTTTTCATAGCCATCACGGCTTTTTTATCCGCATTCTTGGATAACGTTACCACGGTTTTGCTGATAGGTCCGATGACTATAACCATTGCAAAACTTCTTTCCATAAATCCTGTACCGCTTCTCATAAATCAAATTCTTGCTTCAAACATAGGAGGTACGGCGACTCTCATCGGCGACCCGCCAAATATAATGATAGGTAGCGCCGCAAATCTTGGATTTATTGATTTTTTACAAAATACAGCGCCCGTTGCCATTATAACCATGGTTATTCTCATGTACATAATGAAAACAAACTATTCAGAAAAATTAAAAGCAAGCGATGAAGCAATCTCAAAAATGATGCAACTCGACGAAACCAAGGCGATCACTGATCACTCCTTATTACTGAAGAGCAGCATAATGATTCCGATTGTAACGATTGCCTTCATACTACACGATCTCATACACATAGACACCGCTACAATAGCATTATCCGCTGCCGGAATAATGCTTCTAATAGGAAAACAGGATGTAAACGATGTTATAGAAGGCGTTGAATGGCCAACACTGATATTCTTCATAGGTCTGTTCGTAATAGTTGGGGGTCTTGAAAAAACAGGCGTAATTCACAGCATTGCCATATTTTTACTAAATACTACACATGGGCATCCAATATCAACGATGTTGATCCTTCTTTGGGCCTCTGCACTGCTTTCGGCTATACTCGATAATATCCCCTTTGTAGCAACACTGATTCCCCTTATAGGGGCTATGGAATCGACAGGTGTCGATGTAGCTCCGTTATGGTGGGCCATTTCCTTGGGAGCTTGCCTGGGCGGTAACGGTACTTTGATAGGTGCTTCTGCAAACGTTGTTTTAAGCAGTATAAGTAACAAAAACGGCTTCCCGATAACGTTTAAGAGCTACCTTAGATTCGGGTTGCCCGTGATGCTGCTTTCCGTACTGATTGCATCTGCCTATCTGGTGCTACGATATGCAAAGTTTTATTAATAACATATAAAGGAGATTACAATGGATGAAAAATTTGAAGTAGTTGCCGAAATGGCAAACACCATGCTGTATCAACAGGATGCTCAGTCCATTGATATGAAGCACGCACGACTTACCACTGTGGAATTCGAGCTGTCGGAAACACAAAGCCTTGAATACCTGTATACATTGAATAGAGATGGTGTCATCACGTTACAACGTGTATCGCCCTATCCCCTCTATTTAGGTCAACCTGCAAACGACGATGAACTTGTATTTCGCATTGTAGAGGACGTATCGCTATTTAAAAATGCTGCAAAAAGCAGTAATTTCGATAAGTTCATAAGTCTAAGCAGCCGTATGAGCTATCTAAATCAACATATAGAAAGGCTTTTTCTTGAAAACAACGTTCCGTCAAAGTATCTTGATCTAATCGACGAAAAACTTTCAGATCTGTTTGACACTATTGAAAAGGCGCAAGACGATTCCGATAATATTTAAACTCTAGGTGCAGTTATGAAAACTCTAAGACAACTCGATATACTACGAATAATAGCAAAAAAAGACATCCACACCCAGGATGAGCTCATCAATGAGTTGGTTGCAGCAGGTCATAAGACAACTCAAGCTACAGTTTCAAGGGACATAAAGGAACTGAGACTCATCAAACTTCCGGATGATAACGGCCTTAGCAAATACTCCGCTCCTTCCGACAAAAAAGAATCTCGGTCTAAATACATACATATCATCAATGCCTCTTTGGTAGATTTTGCAACTTCTGAAAATATAATTTTGCTAAAGACCATCTCAGGCTTTGGGAGTGCGGTCGGTGAAGCTATCGACTGCCTTAAATTTAAGCATATCATAGGCTCTGTGGCGGGCGATAATACTCTCCTCCTCGTTATAGACAGTTCTAAAAACACTGCATCTACCTTAGCTGAAATTAAAAAAGTGGTATATGAAGAAAATGGAAATATCTAAGATTCAAATAAAAAATTTTGCAACCATCGCCGAAATTAATATAAAATTCGCTAAAGGACTTAATATCATTACCGGCGAAACCGGAGCAGGTAAGTCTGTACTTGCTACAGCCATAGGTGCGGTTTTTAATCCACGTGCAAATAAAACTTTAATTAGAAATAATACCGACGCAGCCACTATTTCTCTGACCTTTACAGATGGCACCAATGACACCGACATTAAAAGAATCATAACGAAGTCCTACAGCAAGAGATTTATAGATGATGCTTCTGTATCTGCCGCTGAATTGGCGGAAAATTATAATGATATACTGCACATTCACGGGCAGTTCGAGAATCAAGATATATTGAATCCCGATAATCATATCTCAATAATTGATTCTTTCGGAGAGAATACCGTTCTGCCCGTTAAAAAGGACTATGATGCATACTACAGTCTCTTTAAGGCGGCTGCAAAGGAACTGAACGACCTCCTAAAAAAGAAAGCCGAAATAGAGCAACAAAGGGACTTTATGCAGTTTCAGCTGAATGAATTGGAAAAGGCAAATCTTTCAGATCCAAACGAAGATAAAGCAATAGATGAAAGTCTCTCTACACTAAAAAACACAGAAAAAATTTATACTGCTATAAACGACTCTTTTCTCGCTTTATATAAGGGCAATTCCTCTGCTTATGAAAATCTTTCCACTGCCATCCATGCACTTGAAAACATCCCTGAAAGATCACCTGAATTTGAGTCTTTACTTAATAATATAACTTCTATCCAAGCGAATATCGAAGAAGCTTCGGATGTATTGAGAGAGCTCGGGCAGAAATACAACTACTCCCCTGCAGAATTAACTTCTAAAGAAGACCGCTCAAATGAACTTGCTCACCTTAAAAACAAATATATGCGTCCTCTAAATGAAATAATACAGTTCAAAGAACAACTACGAAACAAACTGGATTCATCTCAGCAAATAGATGCAGAAATTAAATCAAAGGAAGGCAACTTAGCCGAGCTAAAATCAAGCTTGATAGAAACCGCACAAAAACTCAGTACAGCAAGGCTCGAAGCCGCAAAGATCTTGATATCAAAAATAGAAGATGAACTCAAAGAACTCAACTTTACGAATCCCAAAATTACCTTATCACATACAAGTCTTTCCAAATACAGCCAAAACGGCAATGATTCCATCGATTTTTTAATAAGCACAAATGTAGGTCAAGCTCCTAAACCTCTAGCTAAAATCATATCCGGCGGAGAAGCTTCAAGAATTATGCTGGCCATCAAAAAAGTGCTTTTAGAAATTGAAAAGGTACCCATCATTATATTCGATGAAATAGATTCCGGTATAAGCGGAAAAACCGCCTCAATCGTAGGCAAAAAGCTTCATGAAATAAGCAGGGATAAGCAAGTAATTTGTATTACTCATTCACCTCAAATCGCAGCATTTGGCGACCACAACTATCTAATATCAAAATCATCTGATAATTCGAATACCTACACAAATGCTAAAAAGCTAAATCCTGACGAAAAAATCCATGAAATCGCTAAGCTCATAGGCGGCATCAACGTAACTGAAAACAACATAATATCAGCTAAAGAACTGATTGAAAACTGCAAAAATTTTTGAAAGAGGAATAACTTATGAGCAAACAAATTTTAACTGTAGGATTGATATTTTCAATTTTTATAAGTTCTATTACAATCCCTTCAAATGCCGTTACCTCTCACGCTAAAAAATTAAAACAAAAGCCATACGGCGTATTCCTCAACTTAAATAAACGAAACATCCAAAAATTATATCGCTACAAAGCAGTCGTAATAGATGCCCAATTTTTCTCAAAAGAAGAAATCCTCAAGCTTAAAAAACATAAAATCAAAGTTTATTCATACATCAACATAGGATCTATAGAAAAATTTCGTCCTTATTACAGTAAATTTAAGCATTTAGCTCTAGGGCACTATGAAAACTGGGATGAAGAAAGATGGATAAACGTAGCCGATAACTCTTGGCAAAACTTCATTTCCAACAAACTTGCCCCGCAACTTTTAAAAAAAGGCATTTCAGGCTTTTTTGTAGATAACTGCGATGTATATTACAACTTTCCTAAGAAAGCTATATATTCCAGATTAATTCACCTGCTAAAAGCTTTACAAAATAAAAATACCCTCGTAATAATTAACGGAGGCGATACATTTGTCACAAAATACTCGCATACCCACAAAAACTTAAAACCGATTTTAACAGGAATAAACCAAGAATGCGTATTTACATCTATCGATTTCAAACGCAACACTACTACTCCACAAAAACCTTCCGTACGTAAATACTTTTTAAGTTATATTTCCAAACTAAAAAGATACAAGGTGAAAATATATTTACTTGAATACAGCAAGAAAAAATCCATCATAAATAAAATCAGAGCCTATTGTAATAAGCGTAAATACACCTTCTACATAAGCCCTGATATTGAACTAAGGTAACACCTTTTCTTCTTTTGCACTAAATTTTTTCTTGCGTTTTAGAATAATAAGCAGTGACAATGTAATTCCTGATATTGCTAACAGACTTGCGTAAAGTGCTATATCTGCTTTATCTCCTGTTTGTGGATTTTCAGGGTCTTTTCCTCCTCCTCCCGGCGGTGTAACAGGAGGTTTTGACTTTTTAAGATTCGTAATAACAAATCCTTCTTTAGCATTCCCAGTTACGAAGCTCTGATAACCGTTTCCAACCGGTTCCTCCTTAACAGTATATTCAATCTTTTTTCCATTTTTATTAATAGGAAGCTTTGTAAAAGTACCTGTCCACCCATTCATTTCGCTTAATTCAAGAATCTTTCCCAGTATTTCTACCCCGTTCGCCAACAATCTTATCCGTACTTTTTTAGGCCTCATACCGTCTTTGTTATTCTGATCTTTCCATGTTTTTGTGACCTGCACACTTGTTTGTCCGGGTGTACGTGTATTTTTCACGTCATATCCCAGTATCTCAGTAGAATACCCGTTTATTGCTTCTTCTGTTATCGTGTATTTAATTTCCTTACCGTTTTCATACTTATTGAGTCCTTCAAACTTCCACTTCCAGCCATCGTCCTTCTTCACTGTTTTGGATTTAAACTTAACTCCATTTTTGAGTAAGTTAATCACTATCTGATCAGGTCGTTTACCATCCTGGTCGTTATTGTCATTCCAAATCTTCTTACCTTCTACACTTATCTTCTCTGGTGGTTTTTTCTTATTCTTTATAACCTTATAAGCCAACTGATTATTATCAAAATCTGTGGATTTCACATCTATATCACCAGCGAGCTTTTCATACCCTTCAGGTGCATCGGTTTCTTTAATTTTATAATCATCTTTAAGTAAATTACCGATTTCGGCTAACCCATTTTCGTCGGTTACAAGCTTCCCTTCCACAGCACCTGACCTGACACGTATCACATCAAACTTTGCATTTTTCAGAGGCTCGCCTTTTTCATTTTCCTTTTTTATTTTAATCTTAAATTTATATCCTTCTCCTGTTCCACCGGATTGATTTATCATATAGTAAGTTGAATGTTTATATTCTTTACCATTATTTTGAAGCTTCGCCGCATTTTTAAACTTTTCACCCGGCATAGGCTCATAAGACAGTTTTATTCTATATCTAAATTGCAAACCCTTTCCGGCTGGTCTATTTCCTATATAAATTCTAAATTTGTTTCCGTTATATGTAATCTTATCAGCAAATTGGGCCGTTACATCTACCTTATTTATCAACTCGAGATCCGTTCCCTTATTAACCCATGTCCCCTCAGTTACAGAAAGAGATCCCTTTACATAGTTCATGCCCGGGGTCAACAGTGTGTCCTCAAGCACCGCATCCTTCATTTCCTCATTCTTTTGATTGACATTGATCTTGTAATGTCCTATAGTCTTATCAGCACTGTCCATCCACCCTGCTTTAATTAAAGGGACTCCTTCGACCTGCTGAGGATTATACTGAACTGTGCCTGCTAAAACATTCTCGCCGCTCGAAACAAGAGTTACAGGTATATTACCTGTTTGCGTCTGAGTCGCATTATTGATCTGTATATTAAAATAAAACGATCCTTTAATTTCGGAATGCGTTTCTGCATAATCTGTATACGTTAAAATAATTTGGTGACGATTATCAGCTGTTACTATTGATTTTCCTGTGGCAACCGTATTATCTCCTGCTTCAATTTTAAAATTAAACGGTGCTGCCCTATCAAACCCTTGTGGAAGCTCGATAGTGGTAGTATCCCCTGCGTGAACCTGATTGTTGGGCAGTTCATAGTCTGCAGTTATTCTAAATGCTTGCCAAGCCCCTATAGGCCCTGTAAGAGGATTCCCTTCGGTGTCAGTAATTCTTGCGCTTTTTACTACATTCGGTAATTCTGCTGCATAAACCTTACTGTTTTCGCCGTAATACAACAATCCCATAAAGAGCACAAACATCAATACGATGCTAAGAACTTTGTTTCTCATGGCCTTCTCTCCTTAACTTTTCCAATCTTACTTATATAAAACACAGGTGCCTGATATAAACACGGTTAATTACATTTCCTAATAATAATTTAGCACACAAAAATTTTATCTATGTGTAACATCATATACCGCCTTCAATTATTGTCTTGCAAATATAAGATACCATAATTTTTGCTTTTTTTCTTTGTTTTTTATAAAATGCACAAAAAATTGCGCATTAAATCGTCTCAAATCTCAAATATTCGTGTTAATCGTCTAATAAAATCAGAGCCTATTGTAATAAGCGTAAATACACCTACTACATAAGCCCTGATATTGAATTAAGGTAAGGTTTTTAAAAGAAGTTATTAAAAAATGAAGAGAACGGATCCTGTTTTGTTTGTTGTTCTTCTTGTTGTTCTGTTTTTAATTCTTCCTCTTTTGACTGATCGCCAAGCTCTAATGTTGTACTGATACTTTGGTTTCTTCTTTCAAATTTAATTTTTAATTTATCGCCTACTTTTTTCCCTTTTATAATTTTTTCAAAGTCTTCCAATTTGTCGACGCTCTTCCCATTTACGGAAATTAATCTATCACCGCTTATCAGTCCTGATTTCAATGCTTTTTTTGTCTTGATATTTAGTACATATACGCCTTTTTTATCTACTTTATATTTTTGCAAATCCATGTTCGACTGTATATCTATCGTTTCTATGCCCGTATCAACTCTTCCGGTAACCTTGCCGTTCTTTTTTAATTGAGGCAATACATCTCTTAAAGTGGTTGTAGGAATTGCAAAGCCCAATCCTTCTATCCCTGTTCCCGATGATTTCGCTACCACAATGCCTATGAGTTGTCCATATTGATTGAACATACCTCCGCCGGAATTTCCCGGGTTAACCGTTGCATCTGTCTGTATCAGCTTCATGTTCTTCTTCTCTATCGTCATCTTCCTGTCCTTTGCAGAAATAATGCCCGCACTTACTGATCCTCCAAGTTCTCCCAGTGGATTGCCTATAACGACTGCAAGTTCGCCAACTGCGATTTTATCGCTTCTTCCTATTGTTGCGGGCGTTAAATTATTTGCTGATACCTTAAGCAGCGCAAGATCCGTTTGAGCATCGTCTCCTACCAACTTGGCCTTATATGTCTTTTTGTCGCTGGTGGTTATTTCTATTCTATTGGCATTTGCTATTACATGATGGTTCGTTACTATATAACCATCCTTACTTATGATTACTCCACTTCCTGCTCCCTTCTTTACATACTGACGTAACCAACCGTCGGTTCCTACGGATTCCGTTCTTATCTCCACTACGGAAGGCCCTGCCTGCGATGCAATTTCGCTAATCTTCTTCTTTGATCCCGTTGCTTCTTCAAGGTTGAGCTTCCCATTCAATGTCCCCGTGCTTCCTGAATTTTTAGAATCCTTATCCCCGTGAGGTAATAACGTATGTACTCCAAAGCCTACTATGATAACGGCAATGGCTACAAGCAATATTATGGTTATTATTTTTTTTCTGTTGCTCTTACTTCCCTTTTCTTCCATCTTCTCTTCCACAACATCAATTTTTTTATCTTCTTCGCTTAACATATAGCCCTCCTTGTTTTAATATCCTAAACCTATTTTATCTTTCACCTTTTTCATCATTATTTCCGCTCTATCTTTTGCCTTCATATCACCTTCTTTTAAAATATCTACAAGCTCTTTTGAACCTCTAACTTCGCTGAACCTTTCTCTTATCGGTTTTATAAGCCTTTCTATCTCCGCTGCAAGATCCTTTTTAAAGTCGCTATACCTGCTGTCCTTATAGAGATCCTCGACTTCCTCTTTTGTTTTGCCTGCTATTGTAGCATATATGTTTATCAAATTGCTAACTGCAGGTTTATTTTTTACATCATATCTTACATGGCCTTCTGAATCCGTCTGCGCCTTTGCAATGGCCTTGCTTATTTTCTTCTCATCATCGAGCAATGCTATCCTGCTGTATTCACTCTCATTACTTTTACTCATCTTTTTACCGGGGTCATCCAGCGACATTATTCTGGTAGCGGTCTTCAATGTCCTTGCCTCGGGCACTGTAAACGTTTCGCCATATTTGGTGTTAAAACGCCTTGCAATATCCCTTGTTAACTCAAGGTGCTGCCTTTGATCCTCTCCCACCGGCACCACATCCGTGTCATAAAGTAATATATCTGCAGCCATGAGCACGGGGTAGGTAAATAACCCTACTATAGATGATTCATTTCCCTTACTCTTTTCCTTGTACTGCGTCATCCTGGAAAGCTCTCCCGTATATGAATTGCACATGAGTAGCCAAGCGAGTTCGCTGTGCGCAGGTACATTTGACTGAACGAATATTGTAGCCTTTTTAGGATCCACTCCTATTGCCAAATACAATGCGGCAACATCTAAAATATGCTCTTTAAGCTCCACAGGATCCTGCTCTACAGTAATAGAATGAAGGTCTACAATGCAGTACATCGTATCGTATTCATCCTGAAGCTCTGTAAATTGCCTCATTGCTCCGAGATAATTACCTAAATGTATATTTCCTGTCGGCTGTACTCCCGAAAAAACCTTCTTCATACTATATATTCCCCTCTCTTAAGCTCTTCTTTGAATTTCTCCTTTATCTCTTTCTCTGCTCGCGATATGGTCATCTGAGATACCCCGAGTTTTTCCGCTATTTCACTTTGCGTCTTTCCCTCTAAAAACCTTTTTTTGAATATATACCGGTTTTTCTCACTGAGCACCGATAGAATCGACTCTATCATCTCTTCATACTCTAGGCTCTCTATACCGCTACCCTCTACCGCCATATATTTTTCGTATCTGCTGACTCCGCTGTCACTACCTGAATCATCAAAAGTAACGTCTAAGGATAACGTATTATAAGCCATGCTGCTGTCTATGAGCTTGGCCACCTCTTCTTCCTTCATATTTTTTTCTTCAGCGATCTCCTTAACGGTAGGATCTCTTTGTAACTTTGCAAACAAACTCTCTCTTGCGCTCTGTATCGCTGCATTCGCTTCTTTAACGCTACGTGGCACCTTGAGTTTCCATTCCTTATCCCTAAAATATTTTTTTATTTCGCCAAGTATTGTAGGTGTTGCAAAACTGGAAAACTCGAAACCTCGAGATGCATCAAATCTTTCTACGGCCATAATCAAAGCCATAGCACCTACTTGATACAAATCGTCATATTCCACGCCTTTGTTGAGATATTTTCGCACTAAAATATCGACTATGTATAAATAGTCTTCCACTATGGCGTTTCGCTCGTTTATATCACGAGTCTTTGCATATTTTTCAAAGCGCTCTCTATCTTGCATGCTTTTTCACCATAGTTATACTACAAGTTTCTTCTTTTTTTTGCTCTATCTGAGCTTCGTCCATCAGAGATTTAATAAGTTCCAAACATACATTTCCTTCTTCCGGACAGTTAAGGCAAATTCTCTGCTCAGGTATCCTTATTCGTTTTTCGCAGGATACATCTTCCACTGCTATTTTTATCCCGTCTTCAAGCCCTTCGCACTTCACCTTATACTTGGACGCATACCCATCTCTTTTATGACATATCACTATTTTGCAAGCCTCTTTCGAAGCCAGCTCGATGTCTTCCAAATTTTCTTCGTTAAAGCCCTTATCTTCCGCAAAAATTTTAATGGCCAGGCACACGGCATCAATATATTCAGGTTTGCCCGCCGCAATAAACTCAATGCAGTTGTCTCCTGTCTTCGTCGTAAACATGTTAACCTCTCATCCGGATTTATAACGTAAGTTGTTCCGAATCTTCCTCATTCATAACCTTTGCCAAGGATATTATATTAGCGTCTTCACCGACCTTCATTATCCTTACTCCCTTGGTAGCTCTTGATAAATTCGGAATCTCCTTCGCTTTTATTCTTATCACTATTCCATCAGAATTAATCAACATTATATCATCTTCTTCGTCCACAATGAGAGCTCCTGTTAATTCTCCCGTGACGTCAAACTTTTTATTGTCATACGTCTTGTTTCCTTTGCCACCTCTAGTCTGAAGAGTGTATTTATCCGTTCCCGTCCTTTTTCCATATCCTTTTTTAGACACCACAAGAAGTTCCTTGCCCTTAGATACGAGCTGCATAGAAATTATCTCATCATCATCCTTTAAGGTTATCGCTTTTACACCTATAGACTGGCGCCCTGTAGCTCTTACGTCATTTTCATTAAAGCGTATGCTCATTCCCTTTCTGGTAACTATCAAAACGTCATCATCGCCGTTTGTTTTTTCTATGGCTATGAGTTTGTCTCCATCGTGAAGCTTTACGGCTATGAGTCCCGATTTTCTGTTACTTTCAAACTCGCTCAACTTTACCTTTTTAATCAATCCTTGGCTGGTAACCGCTATCAAATATTTATCTTCTCTAAATTCATCTATAGGGATCACCGCCGTTATCTCTTCCGTCTTATCGAGGTTCACAAAGTTTATGATCGGTATACCCTTTGCGGTTCTCGTCGCTTCAGGTATCTGATAAGCCTTTATCTTATGCGCTTTTCCGTAATTAGTAAAAAAGAGAAGGTCGTCGTGTGTAGATGTGTTTATTATATTTTTCACAAAATCGTTTTCTCTGGTTTTAAGTCCTGTTATGCCCTTTCCGCCTCTTTTTTGCGTTTTATATTCGTCCACATCCATCCTCTTCGCATAACCCTTATGCGTCAAAGTAATGGTGACGTTTTTCCTCTCTATTAAATCTTCTTCCTCAATGTCCGTATCATCATCAACTATCTGAGTTCTTCTTTCGTCCGCATACTTTTCTTTAATTTCAAGCAGCTCTTCCTTTATTACATTCATGAGCAACCCTTCATTTGAAAGAATTTCTTTATAGTAACTTATTTTCTTTTGAAGTTCGCTGTACTCATTTTCTATCTTTTCTCTCTCAAGTCCCTGCAATCTCGCTAATTTCATATCGAGAATTGCCTGCGTCTGAACCTCTGACAGTGAAAATGTATCCATCAATTTTTGTTTTGCATCGTCATAACTGCTTCTTATAATCTTTATTATTTCGTCTATGTTATCCAATGCGATTCTAAGACCCTCTAAAATATGCGCCCTGTTTTCCGCCTTCTCAAGATCAAATTGCGTTCTTCTTGTAACTATTTCCTTTTGATGTTTTATATATTCATTTAGAATCTGCAAAAGCGTTAATTTTTTAGGTTCTCCATTTACAAGCGCAATCATTATCATGCTCATGCTTTCCTGAAGTGACGTGTGTTTATAAAGCTTATTAAGAACTATGCTTGCGTTTGCATCTCTTTTTAACTCTATTACTATTCTTATTCCTTCTTTGTTTGTTTCATCCCTTATCTCGGAAATGCCTTCTATAATTTTTTCTTTTACGAGTTCACCTATTTTTTCCATAAGTCTCGTTTTATTTACCTGATAAGGAATTTCTGAAACTACAAGCTGTTCCTTTCCTTTTTTTGTCTGCTCAATATCTATGGTGGATCTTATCTTTATTTTTCCTTGCCCCGTTAAATATCCTTCCCTTATTCCTGCTCTTCCAAGGATCTTCGCACCTGTAGGAAAATCCGGACCCTTTATTATCTTGGCAAGCTCTTCAACCGAAGTTTCCCTATCGTCTATGAGCTTTACCGTTGCATCTATTACTTCGCCCAAATTATGTGGCGGGATTGAGGTCGCCATACCTACAGCTATTCCGTTTGATCCGTTCACTAAAAGCTGCGGAAATCTGGATGGAAGTACGCTCGGTTCTTCTTCCTCATCATCAAAATTCGGAACAAAATCAACCGTTTTCTTGTCTATATCCCTTAACATCTGAAGCGCCAAATGAGACATCCTGGCCTCCGTATACCTCATAGCGGCAGCGCCATCTCCCTCTATCGAACCGAAGTTTCCATGTCCGTCTACAAGCATATATCTTATTGAAAAGTCTTGAGCCATCCTCACCATTGCATCATATATGGAACTGTCACCATGAGGGTGGTACTTAGCCATAACTTCACCTACCGTCCTGGCAGATTTTTTATGCGGCTTATCAGGTGTTATTCCTAAATTATGCATTCCATATAATATTCTTCTATGAACGGGTTTTAAGCCGTCTCTTACATCGGGCAGAGCCCTCCCAACTATTACGCTCATGGCATAATCAAGATAAGACTCCTTCATTTCTGAATAAATTTCATTCTGTATTATATTTTCTCCAACTATTTTGTTATTATCCATTTCACCCTTCTTTTCTATATATCAAGATTTTTTACGTATCTGGCGTTTTCTTCTATAAATTTCTTTCTCGGCGGAACTTTATCCCCCATTAATGTTGTAAATATATCGTCTGCTGCAGATGCATCTTCCACTGTTATTTGTATGAGAGTTCTTTTGTCATAATCCATGGTCGTTTCCCACAACTGATTGTAATCCATTTCTCCAAGACCCTTATACCTTTGTATATCCGACTTACCGCCTTGTTCTGCTAAATTTTTCATCAACTTTTTTTGCTCGTTTTCAGAATAGGTATAATATTCCTTTTTTCCCTTTTTTACCTTATACAGTGGTGGCTGCGCGGCATAAACATGTCCCGCCTCTACAAGTGGCATCATATATCTATAAAAGAATGTAAGAAGAAGTGTTCGTATATGCGCTCCGTCTACGTCGGCATCCGTCATTATTATAATCTTGTGATATCTAAGTTTATCTAATTCAAAATCGTCCCCTATTCCACATCCAAATGCTGTTATCATATTTTTAATTTCTTCAGAACTTAAAATCTTATCTAACCTTGCTTTTTCAACATTTAATATCTTTCCCCTAAGCGGAAGTACAGCCTGTCTGTTTCTATCACGCCCCTGCCTTGCACTACCTCCTGCAGAATCTCCCTCTACTAAAAATATTTCGGATAATTTCGGGTCCTTCTCACTACAGTCAGATAATTTTCCGGGCAAAGCCAAGCTGTCTAAAGCTGTTTTTCTTCTCGTTAAATCTCTGGCTTTTTTTGCCGCTTCTCTTACCCTTGCGGATTTTATACATTTTTCAATTATTATTTTTGCCTGTTTCGGATGCTCTATCAAAAATGCATATACATTTTCATTTACCGCTGTTTCAACTACACCTCTTATAAAACTGTTTCCTAATTTTGTCTTAGTTTGTCCTTCAAATTGAGGATTTGTAAGCTTTACAGATATTATCGCCGTTAATCCTTCTCTAACATCTTCTCCAAGGAGAGAATTATCATTTTCACCGATGAGTTTTGCCTTCTTGGCGTAGTCGTTTATAACCCTCGTTAATGCCGACTTAAACCCTGACAGATGATATCCTCCTTCAGTCGTATTTATATTATTTGCATAAGAAAGAAGTGTTTCACTATACCTGTCCGTATATTGTATGGCAACTTCAACTTGACTGTTATCCAGTTTTTTATCAAAAAATATTATATCCTCATGTAATTTTTCTTTATTTTTATTCTGATATTTAATAAATTCCTTTATTCCTCCTTCATAGCAATAAGTGTTTGTTTTTTCTCTGCCTTTTCTTTTATCTTCAAGCTGTATTTTTAGTCCTTTATTTAAAAACGCCATTTCTCTAAATCTGTAGTTTAATGTGTCGTAATCAAATTCTATATCATCAAAAATTTGGTCATCAGGCATAAATTCCGTTATGGATCCTGTTTCTGTGGATGTCCCTATAATTTCAAGTTTTGTCATGGTTTTACCACGAGAATATTCCTGTTTATAGAGATTCCCATTTCTTTTTATCTTAACTTCCATCCTTGAAGATAATGCGTTCACTACCGAAGCTCCCACTCCGTGTAAACCGCCTGAAACTTTATACCCTCCGTTCTCATCAAATTTACCTCCTGCATGAAGTATGCTATGTATCACCTCTACTGCAGGTATTTTTTGTTTAGGATGTATATCAACCGGCATTCCTCTTCCGTTATCTTCCACTCTTATAGAACCGTCTTCATTTATACATATCTTAATTTCATTACAATGTCCTGCTAACGCCTCATCTATACTATTATCTACAATTTCATAAACCAAATGATGTAATCCCGGTTTTCCTGTTGAACCTATATACATTCCCGGTCTTTTTCTTACTGGTTCTAAGCCTTCTAATACTTGTATTTCCTCTGCGCCGTATTTCTTATCGATTTTTTCTGACATTTTAAACCTTTCTCTTTGAATATTAATTTGCACTTTTCTTTTGTAAATTACTTATTTTTTTAAGTTCATTATTAAAAACTGGGATCTATCGTTTTCTACCTCCTCTATCAATATAAATCTTTCATTTTTTCCTATTTTTAATTTTAATTCTTCCCCATCTATATTTTTTATTGCATCCAGTAAAAATTTACAGTTTATTGCAAATTCGTTATCTTCTCCCATTTTATCCACTATTATTTCTTCTTTTGCATATCCGATATCAGAGCTTGTTTCTATTTTTAACAGATTATTTATAAGTCTCAATATTATTTTATTATTCTTTTTTTCCGG